>SDBU01002972.1_pt1 | contig 22023 bp, 17 predicted proteins | sample 2277071 | NCBI WGS metagenome assembly SDBU01 (sample SAMN10397929, study PRJNA504765) | marine sediment metagenome | isolation source: marine sediment core GS08_GC12, 126 cmbsf | place: Arctic Ocean: Gakkel Ridge, Loki's castle | collected 2008 | reverse complement strand
TTTATCCAAGCCTATACCAGTGCTGGTATTCCCCTGGGGGTCTATGTCGATCAACAAAGTTTTTCTTTTATGTAAGGCCATAGAGGTACTTAGGTTTACTGCAGTAGTAGTTTTACCAACTCCCCCTTTTTGGTTAGTGATCGCCAAGACTTTAGTCATAAAAATTCTCCTAAAATGATTACACAGATGAGAATTAGATTACACAGATTTAATTACAAAACATTTGTTCATGACACCCAATGTTCCACGTGGAACGCTTATTTATTAATACAGATTTACAATTTTCGATTGTCAATTTACAATTGCGAGTTGTGTTTATTATATAGTATTAAGTTATGTAGTAAAGAAAATATATTGAATAGATATAAAATAAATTAATTGTTAGCTTATTACATTTGATGTTATTGCCACGAACCTGGTGTAGGGGGCTGATTCATCCACCCCGGTCTATATGGTTAACTTTTTTAGCGGGTTCGATGAATCGAACCTCTACCTTAGTTAGAGCTAGATAAACCTGCCCTCGGTAAAATAGGAATCTATCTTTATTTGTTTTCTGGTGCTTTTGGGCACGATGTATAGTGCCCCTACACTAACGAACGTTAATTCTCTAACTAGCTAACCAGCAAGTGATGTAATGTGTAACATGTGATAACCAACCTGCAATAAGTACCTGTTCTTATAATTTTAGAAATTTACTCTTATTACTCATTACATAGTACTTGTTACTGTATTTATACGAGATACGAATTTAGTTTTGCACTTTTCGTTTTGAGTTTTTATTTTTTGATAATATATTACTTATATTATCAAAAATATTTCAAAATTACAAAGGTCTTTTTTGGGGAAGACCTTCTTTTCTGGGGTATTTCGAAGGAGTACCTTTTATTTTCTTGATTACCAGAAGATATCTTTCCTGATTTATAAAGGGAATTCTAACGTTTTCCACTCCAATCAGCTCTCCGCCTAAAAGCTGAACTGCCTTGAGAGCTTTATCGGTTTCTTCCTTATATGATCTTCCTTTTTGCGCCACAAATAATCCCCCCACTCTTACCAAAGGAAGGCAATATTCGCTTAGAACGCTTAAGCGGGCTACTGCTCTGGATATAGCTATATCATATCTCTCCCGGTGATCTGCACCTTTCCCGAAAATTTCTGCTCTACCATTAAGTATCTTAACTTTCTGAAAATTCATTTCATCTGTTACCTTTTCCAAAAACATAGATTTCTTATTTCTTGCTTCCAGGAGAGATAATTTAACAGAAGGGCATATTATTTTAATCGGTATGCCCGGGAATCCTGCACCTGCTCCTACATCAATAACGCTTATTTCTTCTGTATCGATATATTTATTAATAATTTTTATACAGCTAATAGAATCTAAGAAATGCTTAATAATTATTTCCCGGGGGGTTTTTAAAGAAGTTAAATTTATTTTTTGGTTCCATTGGACTAATAACTCTAAATATCGGGAAAATTTTTTAATCTGCTCTTTGTGGAGATTAATTCCTAATCTTTGAGCACCATCAATTAAAATATTTTCATCATCTTTTAACAAAAAACAAAACACCTCTTTTACCAATCTACCAATTGTATTAGTTACCCGGCTTACCTGTTGTCTGGTTGTATTAGTCGTTAGCATTAATACAAGTTAATAGTTTATAGTTTTTAGATAAGAATCGGTTTTCAGTTATCAGTTCTTAAGTAAGTAGAATCGTATTGTTTTTTGTATTGACTGGTAGACCGGGCGACTGGTAGATTATTTTTACTCAATATTCGATATTTTCTTGTCTTCTGCTTTCTATCTTCTATTTTCTGATTTTTTTCTTCTTTCTTATCTATGCGCTAAACGCTGTACGCTAATTATCTTAACTAGCTAACTAATTAGCTTTTCCACAATTTATCCACAAGCATAAAATGATATTATATTTTGTGATTCAAGCTCATTCTAATTCTAATATTGAAAACTATAACTAAAAAGATTTTTTTAATTTGTAAGCCCTCAAATCATTGCTATTCATAAGCTGCTTAAACATTTTACATAAGTAAACTATAAATTATTATTTTACCAGAATACCTGTCTTAATTGAGGAAATAGTTTAAAAACTTTATTCTGCTCCAATCAAAAGTTTTCCACAGTTTATTCACATTTAGTTTTATAATGTTCCACGTGGAACATTGTCTCTTTAAAACAACTCTTTTTGCTGTATTATACGAAATTAATTTATTATTTACCGATACAAAAACGGGAAAATATATTATTGATAATCTCATCACTTACTGAATCACCGGTAATTTCACCCAAAGAATCCAAGACATCTTTTAAATCGATAGTTAAAAAGTCGTAAGATATTTTCTCCTTCAATCCTGCTAATACATGTTCCAATCCTTGTTTCGCCCTACTTAGTTGATTTGCCTGTCTTACATTATTAATAATCACTCCGTTTTCTGGTATTACTAAGCCCTCCATGGCCAACCTGGTCAACTTATCTTCTAACTCTGCTAAGCCAGTCTTTTCTTTTAAAGACATCTTTATGCTATCTTTAATATTTAAAAGGTCAAACAGCTTTTGCCTATCAATCTTTTCACTTAAATCTATCTTGTTTTCAATTACTATAACCTTTTTGCTATCATTCTTTCCTTTATTTATTTCTTTGATTACTTCTTTGTCTTCTAAAGATAAGGGAACGCTTGCATCAAACATAGCTAAAATCAGCTTGGCCTCTTTCAAATGTTTCATCATTTTTTTAATACTTATCTTTTCTATGATGTTTTCCGGAGTTTTAAGCCCGGCAGTATCTATAATTTTAAAAGCTACTCCTTTAATATTGATTAGCTCTTCGATGGCATCTCTGGTTGTTCCCGGTAGGTGGGTAACAATAGCCCGATTTTCTCTTAATAAAGTATTAAATAAGCTGGATTTCCCTACATTGGTCTTGCCAACTATTAAAGTATTTATCCCTTCTTTGAGTATTTTCCCGTAATCCAGGGTCTTTATAAGGGAATTAATCTCTTTAGAAACATAAATTATGTTTTCTTCTATCTCTTCCGGGCCTATCTCTTTAATGTCTTGGTCTGGAAAATCCATAGGTGCTTCAATCTCTGCGGAAACCTTTATCAACCTGTTCCTTAAATCTGTAATCTTCTTCTTTAGGCTCCCCTCCAATTGGGACAACGAAGACCTTAAGCTTCTCTCGGTTTTAGCTTGAATTAAGTCAATTACTGCTTCAGCCTGACTTAAATCAATTCTGCCATTTAAAAAGGCTCTTTTAGTAAATTCTCCCGGCTCAGCCATCCTTGCCCCGCAACCAATCACTGTTTCCAGGACTTTTCTGAGAGAGAGTATCCCTCCATGACAATTAAATTCTACGATATCTTCCCGGGTATAAGTTTGGGGTTTTTTCATTAAAACTAAAATAACCTCGTCAATTTTCTCTCTCTTTTCAGGATCTACTACAAATCCATAATGAACGGTATGGCTGCAGAAGTCATTAATCTTTCTTTTGTTTAATTTTTTATCTCTAAATACCTCTTGAGCTATTTCTAAGGCTTTTGGACCGCTTATTCTGACAATTCCAATTCCGCTTTCCCCAATAGGGGTAGAAATAGCAACAATAGTATCATCTTCCCAAAATTTCATAGGTGTTCTCCTTAAAAGGGAAAATAAATTCAAACACACAACTTTTTTAATTATTTAATATTTTTAACTATTTGTTTTTTCCGAGATACGAGATACGTATTTTTTTAGTACAAGAATGACACGACGCGCCGTGTTTCCACAATTCAAAATTCAAAACTTTTTTAAATAATGTATTTTTTGTGTAGGAGTAAGATTTACCTACCGGGTGTTGGGCAGACACAAGACCTTACCTTATATATTATAAATTGTTATTTTCATTACGAAATACGAACAATCGTTCTGAATTCTAACTCTCTCTTTCTTCACGCGATACGCAATACGAAAACAAAAAAGCATAAAAAGATTAATATTCATCCCGGGGATAATATATGACTTCTTATGCTTACTGATACTTCTTTATTATTTTTCTTCTGTATTATTTTCTTTTTCTTTTGGGGCTATAATAACGTTTCTAAAAGGCTCTATCCCTTCACTATAAGTAACCAACAAGGGGTCTTCCTGTAAAACAAGATGAACTATTCTTCTTTCCACCGCACTCATGGAACAAAGAGCAATCTTTTTCCCGGTTCTTTTTACTATTTCGGCTTTTTCGTAAGCATATTTAGAAACAATATCTTCTCTTTTTTCCCTATAGTTTTCGATATCAATTATTATTCGGTTTCGTCTAGATTCTTCAATCCCTTTATTAACTATAATATTAAGAATATATTGAATGGCGTCGAGTGTATGTCCGTGTCTTCCAATTAATATTCCGTAATTGGAGGTTTTTATTCCTAAAATAATTTCTTTAATTCCTTCTTTGTTGATTATCTGTACTTCTCCATCATCTACAATAAAATTTATTATTTTTTCCAGACTTTTTTGAGCTTTTTCTTGAAGGTTTAATTCAAAATCATTAATATTTTCCAAGTCTGTCTCCTCTTTTCATATCAAAACTATAGATTTAAAATGCTGGTGTAATACAGCTGGATAAAATACTCATCTTTAATTTAATTATATCTCTTGATTCGTTAGTTAGTTACTTGGTTGGCTAGTTAGCTAGTTGGAGTTACCCTATTAGCCGTTTTATCAGTTAGGACAAAATTTGATTAACCATATTATTTTGCATCTGTTTTCTGTATCTTCTTTGCTCTGTACTGTATGCCATATATACTAAATGCACTTTCAATTCGAGTCTTGTATTTTGTATTTTCCTTACACTTATTACCTGTGCACCTATGCGCTAAACGCTGTACGCTCTACGCCAGGTTTATTCACTAACGACTAATTTATTAATTTATCTTCTTTTGCCTTTTTTAAATTTTTTAGTTTTTTTATGGCTTCCGGAAGGATCTTCCTCGCCTGCTCCTTCATATCCCGGAATCCAGGGTTCTTCTTTAAGAGACACCGGTTTCTCCGGTTCTTTGACAGTTAGTTTCTCTTTTTTACCCGAAACAATTTCTTTTGGGATTTCAACTATTACGGGTGCTTTCTTGTTAATCAGGTATTGCTGGCCAATTCCTAAAAGAGTAGAGGTAAACCAGTACAGGGTCAAACCAGAAGGCAAGGTAAAACTCATAAATCCAATCAATAAGGGCATCATGATGGTCATCATCTTCTGAGTCTGTTGAGCAGATCCTCCGTCTTTGCCCGCAACCGTAGCACCTGTGGAGGTCATTTTTTGTTGAATATACATTGAGCCGGCTACTAGAAAGGGCAATATGCCAAGGTGTTGTATTCCAAAAATTCCATCACCTAGACCAATTAACTGCTCTGGAGCAGCTAATCCCCCAACTATTACGGGTAGACTATCTTCCATAATTTCAACTTGCTTGGCGATCCATAAAAATCCACCGTTTATTATCTCGGTGTTAGGAATATGATATTTAAACACTCTTAAGGTCTGGAAGAGCAGGATTAATATAGGCATTTGAATTAACAAAGGCAAACATCCGCTCATAGGATTGACTTTGTGTTCCTTGTACAAGGCCATTAGCTCTTTATTTAATCTTTCTTTGTCGTTCTTGTATTTCTCCTGTACCTCCTTCATTAAAGGCTGGATTTTCTGCATCTCCCTCATGGAAACCATCTGTTTCTGCATTAAGGGATACAAGATTAACCTAATAAAAATAGTTAGTAATATAATAGCAACTCCATAATTGTGGGTAAAACCATAGAGCACTGTTAACAGTTTAGTAACTAGCGAGATTAAAGAACTCCACATATTTTCTCCTTTATCTTTTTGTTTTTCTTTCTATTGCTTTTATTCTATTAATATTGTCATATTATGTTTTATTTTTATTTTTTATGTGCACAATCTCCCGAAGAATCAGGAAGGGGATCATAACCGCCCGGATTAAAGGGATGGCAACGCAATATTCTCCCCGCAGAAAGCCGTAAACCTTTTAAAAGGCCGTATTTTTTAAAGGCCTGTGCAGTATATTCGGAACAAGTAGGATAAAACCTACAGGTAGCAGGTTTTAAAGGGGATATATACTTTTGATAATAACCTATTAGTAAAACAATTAATTTATTCATAAATCTTTAATAACATTATATTTCTTTTCTTAAAAAAAGCATAGACTTTCTTTATCTTGGTTTAATCTCCTGTTTACTGCTTCTTTTTTATAAAAACAATTTCCCTTTATAAAAAAGGCTTTCTAAATCATGGCATACCTCAAAATAGTTTGATTTCCTTGTGCTATTTTTAGCCAGTACAATTATATCATATCCCGGAAACAATTTCCTGTTTACCAACCGGAATGATTCTCTTAACCGTCTCTTTACCTTATTTCTAGTTACTGCCTTCCCCAGCTCTTTTTTTACTATTATCCCCGGCCTGTTAAAACTGTAATCGTTTTTTAAAATAAATATTATTAGATTCTTGCCTTCGATTCTTCTGCCTTCCGAAAAAACTTTCTTAAATTCACCAGTTTTTGATAATTTTCTTTTTATAAAAATTCCTCTTCTGTTTATAAAATTAATTATCCGGATACAGTAAGGCGTTTACGTCCTTTTAAACGCCTTCTTTTCAATACCAACCGACCGGCCTTAGTGCTCATTCTGTGACGAAATCCGTGAACCTTCAGTTTTTTTCTGGTATTTGGTTGATAAGTCCGTTTCATTTAATTAACTCTCTCTTTCTTTATTAAAATGTAGAATTTAAAATTCAATAGAAATTATATCTTTAATACCCTCTAAATGTCAAGTTTCTATGGGAATATCCCGAAATTTTATTTTAGGCTCTAAAACTCTCCATGATAAACAGATAATTAAATTTCTTTACTGTATTTCTTTCTCCTCTCGGTTAAAACGGAAAAATATTTTTGCTTAATAAAAATATTTTTGCTATTATAAATACAAAATAAATTGTATTTGTATCTGAGTTATCCACAGATGTTAATAAACTGTTAACAACTCCTTTAAAGCCTTTATATTCGGCTATTTGACAATCTATAAATAAAGTATTAAAATTTATTTTTTTAAGAAAAATGTTAAAATTTAATAAAAACACTCTTCTAGAGTTTTCCACAACCAGCTGTTAATTTTGGGGAAAAGTCATAAAACCCCCACGACTTATAGTTTTTCGCAAATAATTTATAGTTTAGTAACCCTTTTTCAATCTATAAAACTTTTATAATCAAATTTAGATAAAAAAATATTTAATTGTTCGGAAAGGTATGTTTATATGGAGTTTTCAGATATTGATGAGTTGTGGAATAAAATTTTAGAAATAATTAAAGAAAAATTGAGCTCTCCGGCTTATAATAGCTGGTTCAGTCAAACAAAAGTTGTAAAATTCGACGGTAATGAGTTTATAATTTCTGCCCCCAGTGTCTTTTGTAAAGACTGGTTAGAAAAACACTATTCCGGGTTTATTAAAGATATTTTAAAAGGAATTCTCGGCTCAGATGATAATTTGAAAATAAAATTTAAGACAGCTGATAAAAAATTTTCCGCGCCTTCTCCGTCTACCTCTAAAAAGCAAACGAAGAAAACAGAACCTTCTTTAAAAAATAACAACCTTGGTTTAAACCCAAGGTATACTTTTGACAGTTTTGTAGTGGGAAATGACAACCGCTTTGCCCACGCCGCCTGTCTTGCGGTAGCCCAAACTCCGGCAAAAGTTTATAACCCGCTTTTCGTATATGGAGGAGTAGGTTTAGGCAAAACTCATTTGATGCAGGCAATAGGTAATTATATAATGCTACACAGAGGCAAAACCAAAATTAATGTTTTATATATATCGTCAGAGAAATTTACCAATGAGTTAATTAATTCTATAAGAGATGACCGTACTGTCGCCTTTCGTAACAAGTACCGCAATGTAGATGTTTTATTAATTGATGATATACAGTTTTTAACTGGTAAAGAGAGAACCCAGGAAGAATTTTTTCATACTTTTAATACTTTATATGAGTCTAATAAACAGATAGTAATTACCAGTGACCGTCCACCAAAAGATATCATTACTTTAGAAGAACGTTTAATATCTCGTTTTGAATGGGGATTAACAACCGATATCCAACCCCCTGATTATGAGACCCGTATTGCTATTTTAAGAAAAAAGTCCCAGACAGAAAATTTAAACGTACCTACTGAAGTAATCGACTTTATTGCTGAGAAGATTCCGTCTAATATCAGGCAATTAGAAGGAGCTTTAATCAAGTTAACTGCCTATTCTACTTTAACTAAAAAAGATTTATCTTTTTCCTTAGCCCAAAATATATTAAAAGATATTATCCCTTTAGAAAATAAAAAGATCTCTATTAACCAGATTCAAAAAGTGGTCTCGGATTATTATACTGTTAAACTTAATTTTTTGTTATCTAAAAAGAGAACCAAAGACGTTGTTTTGGCCAGACAGGTTGCTATCTATCTCTCTCGGGAACTAACCGATCTTTCTTTAACTTCAATCGGGGAAGTCTTTGGTAGAAGAGATCATACCACTATTATTCATTCTTATGATAAAATTAATAATAAAATTAAAAAAGATAAAAGTTTTAAAGCGATTATAAAAAATTTAACTTTAAATATTAAAAATACTTAATTGTTAATAACCTTCTAATAATCTGTTTAAAACTATTAATTATTAACTATTTTTTTCGAATAAAAATAAAAAGTGGGGAAGATGTGGATATTTAGAAAATTTATCCCTAACTTTATCCACAGGACACTTATAATAAAATATAGGAATTTATTTTTCTTTCCCCAATTTCAACAGTACTATTACTAATAATACTAAATCTTTAATTAATTATTTAGAATAGAGGAGTAAAAATATGAAAATTGTTTGTTCTCAAGAAAGCCTATTACGTGGAATTCAAACAGTACAAAGAGGAATATCCAGTAGAATTGGATTACCTATCTACAACGGAATACTTTTTGAAGCGAAAGAGGACAATAAAGTCCATCTGTTTGCTACTGATTTAGAAATTGGAATAGATTGTTATATTCCGGCCCAGGTTATAAAGACCGGTTCTACAGTTATTCCCAACAAAATAATAAGTGAGTTAATTAAAAAATTTCCTGTAGGAAAAATAGAGATAGAATGCTCAGATAATAATATAACTACCGTTAAAGAAAATAGTTCCAACTATAAAATTTTAGGTTTTTCCGCAGAAGAATTCTCTAATTTTCCAGAAATAAAGCTGAAAGCCAAAATTAAACTAAATCAAAAATTATTTAAAGAAACCATCCAACAGGTTATATTTTCCACGTCCCGCGATGAAAGTAAAACTTTTTTAAACGGAGCCCTGTTTAAAATAATAAATAATAAGATAGAGGTAATTACTACTGATAGCCATAGATTATCTCTTAAAAATATTAAGATAGTAAATATAGAAAAAACAGCAACAGAAGAAATAGAAGTTATTATTCCTTATCGGGTTCTATCAGAATTATCCAGACTTCTTTTAGATGATGAGGAAGTATTTGTGGAAATCAGATTTGGGGAGAAACAGATAATGTTTATTTTATTTCCCGATGGTCAGAAGAATAGCATAAGAGTATATTCTCGATTAATAGAAGGCCAATTTCCTGATTATCACCAGATTATTCCAGATTCCTTTAAAACCGAAATAAAAATAAATACTGAGGAATTTAGGGATAAGATGGAAAGAATCGCCCTTTTTGTAAGAGAAGATTTAAATACAGTAAAAATGGAAGTAGCTAATAAAGAAAATAGCCAAAAAGAGGAAAGGTGTGAAATAATTTTAAAAGCAGAAAGTCCCAGTACTGGGGAAGCCTGTGAAAAGATTTCCAGTCTAAAAAAAGGAGAAGACATTACCATAACCTTCAACACCGACTATATTTTAGATGTACTAAAAATAATAAAAAAGGAAAATACTATAATAAAACTGAATGACCCGCTTAATCCGGTAATTATTACTCCGGATGAAGATAAAGACTATACTTACATTTTAATGCCGATAAGGACAGATTGATTAGTCGTTAGTGAATAGTAATTCGTATCGCGTTAAAGAAATAAGATTCATGAACTATTATCGGGAAATAATTAAAAAAGGGAATCAAGAAATTAATCTTTTATGGAAAGTTTTTTCTAACTCTAAATGTGGCTATCCATGACCATTTGATAGAAAAGTACAACTGGCTATTTCGGAAATATTAAAGAAAGAAGGGAAGATAAAAAAACTATTCCTTATTATGCCAATTTCTTCCGGTTACCCCCCCCACGAATATATCTCTTCAGCTAAACAACAATTAAGCCCGGGTAATAATGAACTTAGAGATACTGGTTTTATTTCAAAATTCGACTGGAGTGAGAACGGAAATAGGGACTGGCTTAATATATTATTGGCCAGGAGAAAGAGCTAAAGAAGAAATGAAAAGGGAAAAGATAATAAATCTTAATAATCGGACAGAAGAATATCTACCAGGACCAAAAGAGGAAGTAAAAATATTTTCTAAAGAGCAGGTTGTCCTAGTCGATAAGTTATTAGAATTAAATGTTTCTAAAGTAACCGCTGAAAATCTACTAAAAAACAACGATCAAGGATTGATAGAAAAATGGATTGAGGCAATTAATTATTCTAATGCTGATGATAAAGCAGCTTATTTAGTGAAGGCAATAAGAGAAAATTGGTAATTCCCGGAGGAATATTTGAAGGGAAAAAGAGAGGAACAACGGAAAGAAGAAGAGGAAAAGATAGAATATATTAAAATAAAATTACAAGAAGAAGAAAATAAAAAGAGGCAGGAAGAGATTGAAAAAGCAGAAAAAATATATAATTCACTTACTCCCTCACAGCAGGAAGAGATAAAAATAGAAACAGAAAATAAGATACCGGAGTTTTGGAAAGAAAAGCTCAGTAAAGTAAGGGCTAAAGGAGAAACTTCAAAATTACTCGAGGGTGTCCTGGAAGAAAAGAGGAGAGAAATAATAAAAGAGCGGACTGATTCCGGAAGGATTAAAATGTGACAAAAAATTGTACTTTATTATATCAAGTACAATTAATAGAAAGGAGGACACAATGACCGATAATGAAATTAGAGATGCCATTTTAGAAGCCACTTATAATAAAGCAAAAGAGGACGGGATGATAGAAGCGGGCGGAAGATTTACTGTTCACGAAATAAGCAAATTAAACAAACTGGAAGGAATAGAAAAAAATAGAATAGATTTTAATATTAAACATTTAGAGAAGGATGGTTTGATAAAATGGGTTATTAAGGGACAGGTGGCAATTACTATCAGGGGAGTAATTTATTATGAAACAAAACATCCAGAGGTTCTTTCGGTACTCCCAAAAGAGGGCACAATGACCGACAATGAAATTAGAAATGTTATTTTAGAAGTTGCCGATAAAGAAAAAAGGGATGGGAAGGGCAAACAGGGCGGAAGATTTAATGTGGATGAAATAAGCAAATTAGAAGGATTGGAAAAAAATAGAATAAATTTTAACGCTGACTATTTAGATATGAGAAACTGGGTAAAGTGGACTACGGGTAGAAAAATGATAATTACTTTCTGGGGAATAAAAGAGCACAAAAGTATACATAAACACGAATAGAGAATAAATTAATATTTGAATATTTTAAGAAATAAGATAAAAATTATTTTTATTTTCTCCTGATTTCTTCTTTTTTTAATGTTATAATTATAAATACAAAAGGGAGTGCGATTTGCCATAATTACGTTTCCTTTTTTACGGCTATTCCGAAAGGTTTAACATTATTATGTAAACATATATATTGAAGTACCATAAATAAATAATATAATTTAAAAATAAAGCATGAAATATGTTTTATACATAAAAATACTCAATAACTGATAAAGGTAAACTATTCGAAAGGATAGGGCACAAAGTTATGGATCTAAAATATTGTTACTCTAAAACAATATCATGATTGCCAAACCGCCGGTTTTTTTGTGTTTATTATACCTTTACCTAAAGATTTAACACGCGTTTTCCTTTCGGTTTTTTTATTTTATTAGATTTAAATGTTTTTTCAGAAGTTATAAAAATACTACAAGAATCAGTAAATCATACTCAAGTAAAACTACTCAGGCCTGGAGGTGATTTAAAAGAAGGGTTTGAAATATATAAAAGTATAATAAGTGAGTACATAAAATACGAATATTTGTAAATGTAAACTTTAGCGGGGTAGTTAAATAGAAAAAATAATGCTACTTTTTCTATCTTTTCTTTCGTCTTTTTAACTCAATACTATATACTTGATAATATATTGCCATGCTATACAATATTTCTTCTTTACGATATACTATATGTACTATATAAACACAAAAGAGGAAGGGGAGAAACTTGTATTTTAAAAAAATAAGGTTGAAAAACTACAGAAATATTTTAAGCCTGTCCATAGATCTTAATTCCAATCTTAATATCTTTATCGGAAATAACGCCCAGGGCAAGACTAATTTATTAGAAGCGTTAAACTTAATAATTAAAGGAAGTTCTTATAGAACAAAAGAGGACAAAGAAGTAATAAACTGGAACAGTAAAAACGCTTATCTGTTTGGAGAGATTAATAAAGACGATGAAAACATCCAAATAACTTTAGCTTTAGAGAAGAAGACAGAAAATTTTAATAAAAACAAACTGAGTAAAACAATAAAAATAAATCAAAACATTCAAAAAAAATCTGTCTTAAATAAAAACTTTAAAGGAGTGGTGTTTTCTCCTGAGCACTTACAGATAATAAAAGGCGCCCCTTCCCTAAGAAGAAAATTTTTAGATGAGCAGATATCCCAAATTTACCCCCTATATCATAGATATCTTTCAGAGTATTATAGAATTTTAGGGCATCGCAACAATATCCTAAAGAAAGAAATTAATCAAGAAAAGAAGAAAGAAAAGATTCTTATATGGGATCCCCGGCTAATAGAGAGGGGATCTTTTTTAATTTTAACCAGGATTAAATTTATAAAAAAGATAAACCGCCTGGCGCATAATTTTCATCTAGAAATTACTAAAGAAAAAGAAAAGATACAATTAACCTACCAAAGCAATATATTAAAAGACCAGGAAGAAAATATTTCTTCGGTAAGTAAAGCATTTAAAGATAAATTAGAAGAGCATAGAGAGAAAGAGATAGAATATAGAACCACCTTATTTGGTCCCCACCGGGATGATTTTTCAGTATATATTAACGGATTTAACATCGCCTCTTACGGCTCACAAGGCCAACAACGAACAGCGGTTCTATCTCTGAAATTGTCTGAGTTAGAACTAATTAAAGAAAAAGAGGGGGTTTACCCTATATTTTTTTTAGATGATGTTATGTCAGAATTAGACGAAGACAGAAGACATTTCTTATTAAGATTAATTATTGATAAAAATGTCCAAGCTTTTATTACCAGCATAAACCTGGATTATTTTAATAGCAATATTAAAGAAAAAAGCAGGATATTTAAAATAGAAGAGGGGAAGGTAATTCATTTATGAAAAATAGAGACCCGGCTCCCTTTAAAGAAGCTTTAGAAAAATATTTAAAAGAGAAAAAATGGGATAAAAGGATAAAAGGATACCAGATAATTGATAACTGGAAGGCCCTGGTAGACAAGGAGATTGCTCGCTCTTCCCAACCAATAAAAATTCAGGACAAGTGCCTTTTTTTGGCTGTAAAAAGCAATGTTTGGGCTAATGAACTGAATTTAAGGAAAGGAGAGCTTATAGAAAAAATAAACCTGGAAGCAGGGGAAGAAATAATTTCCAACATCCTATTTAAGATCCGGTGTTCTCAATTTAAAGACAGTTAAACAGGGGTTAAGAGAGGCATAAAGAGAGGGGTAGATTTTGACAAAGGCCCTATAATATAGTAAAATTAATCAGGTTTTTAAAATAATAAATTGAATCTTCACAACAAATTACAAAAATAAAAACCGTAGCGGTAAGCTGCGGTTTCGTTTTGATGGGAGTTTATACTATTGCCAAAAAAGAAAAAGAAAACCAATAATACAGATAATCAATATACCGCGAAACAGATACAGGTCTTAGAGGGGTTAGAGGCAGTCAGAAAAAGGCCCAGCATGTATATCGGGAGCACTTCAAGCAGAGGTCTTCATCACCTTTTAGATGAGGTGGTAGATAACAGCATTGATGAAGCGATGGCCGGCTATTGCAAAAAAATAGAAGTGGTTATCCACCCCGATAGTAGTGTTACCGTAACCGATGACGGGCGGGGAATCCCGGTAGACATTCACAAAGAAACCAAGTTACCGGCGGTAACCATAGTGCTGACCAAACTTCATGCCGGCGGTAAGTTTGGAGGAAGCGGGTATCGGGTTGCGGGCGGACTGCATGGAGTAGGTATTTCAGTTGTAAATGCTCTTTCGGAATGGCTGGAAGTAGAAGTAACCCGAGATAAAAGAATATTTTTTCAGAGATTTGAAAAAGGGGATGCCGTATCCGGCTTAGAAAAAATAGGAAGATCTTCCCGCACCGGAACCAAAATTACCTTCAAGCCCGATCCGACTATTTTTGAGGACACTAACTTTAATTTTGATAATATTGCTCACCGGTTAAGGGAAATCGCTTTTTTAAATGCCGGGGTTAAGATTAATTTAAAAGATGAAAGGGAAGAGAATAAAGAGATTTCTTATAAATACGATGGAGGGATAGGCGAATTCGTCAGCCATTTAAACAAGAACAAAGACGTTTTATTTCCAAGTCCTATCTGTTTTACGGGGAAGAAGGATGATATAGAAGTAGAAGCCGCATTACAATATAATGACGGTTATCTAGAAAATATCCTTTCTTTTGCCAATAATATAAATACTGAAGAAGGCGGAACTCATTTAGCAGGATTTAAAGCCGCCATAACCAGAGTAATAAACGATTATGCCCGCAACAATATATCATCTAATGGTATAAAACCATCTTTAAAAGAAGGCGAAAGCAATCTTTCCGGCAATGATGTAAGAGAGGGATTGACCGCCGTAATTAGCGTAAAACTATTAAACCCTCAGTTCGAAGGTCAGACTAAAACCAAACTGGGGAACAGTGAGGTAAGGGGGATAGTATCTTATGTTGTCGGAGAAGGCTTGAACAATTTCCTTAACGAGAATCCGAGTGTAAGCAAGAAGATACTGGCTAAATCCATTTCTGCCTTAAATGCCAGGGAGGCAGCCAGAAAAGCTCGAAATCTAATCCGGCAAAAAAATGGAATATTAGGATTGGGGACTCTTCCCGGAAAATTAGCTGATTGTTCGGAAAAAGATCCCTTATTCAGAGAGATATTTTTAGTAGAGGGTGATTCCGCAGGAGGCTCTGCCAAACAGGGGAGAGACAGGAGGTTTCAGGCCATCCTGCCTTTAAGGGGTAAAATTTTAAATGTAGAAAAAGCACGTTTGCATAAAATATTAGACAATAACGAAATAAGATCTATGGTTACCGCTTTAGGTATAAACATCGGGGAAGATTTAGATATTGAAAAATTAAGATATTATAAAATTATTATAATGACCGATGCAGATGTCGATGGAGCCCATATAAAAACTCTGCTTTTAACCTTTTTCTTCCGTTATATGAAACCGTTAATCGAAAGAGGGAATATTTATATTGCCCAACCCCCTCTCTATAAACTTGAATATAATAAAAAAAGTTATTATTTATTTAATGATAAGGCGTTAAACGATAAGCTAAAAGAGATAGATGGCAATCCTCGAATTCAGAGGTATAAAGGTTTAGGAGAAATGAATCCCGAGCAGTTATGGGAGACTACCATGAACCCGGGAAACAGAGTTTTAAAGAGAATAGATCTGGAAGATAATATAGAAGCAGAAACTATGTTTACAGTTTTAATGGGGGATAAAGTTGAGCCCAGAAGAGATTTTATATATAAACACGGCTTAGAAGTGAAGGATCTGGATATTTAAATTAGTCGTTAGTGAATAGTATTTAGTGAAGAGGAAGAGCGGATAGCGAGAACAAGAAAATATTTTTAGTTACATCATAAAAACCGAAAATCTGTATTTAATACTGTTGATTGAATCAATCGGTTAATCGGTCAATCGGTGAATTGGAGAATCATGAAAGAAGAAGAAAAAGACAATTTAGACAACAAAGAAGAAAAAGTAGAAGAGGAAGAACTAAAAGAAGAATTTACAGAAACATCCAGGGATTTACTCACTGATGTCGGAGAGGAGATAAAAGAAGCCTATCTCAGTTACGCCATGAGCGTAATAATAGGGCGGGCTTTGCCTGACGTTCGTGATGGATTAAAACCGGTTCATCGTCGGATATTATATTCTATGGAAAAAATGGGCAATACACCCGATAAACCTTATAAAAAATCGGCTCGAATAGTAGGAGACATAATAGGCAAATACCATCCTCATGGCGATGTGGCGGTATATGACACACTTGTAAGAATGGCCCAGGATTTTTCCTTTCGTTATCCTTTAGTCGATGGTCAGGGAAATTTTGGTTCGATAGATGGCGACTCCGCAGCTGCCCAAAGATATACCGAAATTCGAATGTCAAAGATTGCCCAGGAATTATTAGCTGATATAGATAAGGAAACGGTTGACTTTGCTCCCAATTATGATAATTCCCTTAAAGAGCCGAGAGTTTTACCGGCAAAAGTTCCCCAACTTTTACTTAATGGTTCTTCGGGGATTGCCGTAGGAATGGCCACAAATATTCCTCCGCATAATTTAGGAGAAGTAGTTGATGGCGCAGTAATGATAATCGAAGACCCGCAAGTTTCTATAAAGGAATTAATGACCGCAATTAAGGGCCCTGATTTTCCCACCGGTGGCATAATTTGCGGCAAAAGGGGAATAAGGAACGCCTATGAAACCGGAAGAGGAATCATAAAAATGCAGGCTGCAGTATTTACCGAAGGAGTAAATGGTGGGGAAAACGAAGACAAGAAAAATCCCCGCATAATAATCAAAGAAATCCCTTATCAAGTAAATAAAGCAAAATTAATAGGGGACATTGCCCACCTGGTTCAAGACAAAAAGATTCTTGATATTACAAGTCTGAGGGACGAGTCAGACAGAAAAGGGATGCGGATAGTTATCGAATTAAGGAGAGGGGCTAATGTTGATATAGTGCTGAACAATCTGTATAAGCATACTAAGATGAAAACCTCCTTTGGGATTAATATTTTAGCAATTTCCGAAGGCCGCCCCAAACTCTTTAATTTAAAAGAGATGTTAGAATGCTTTTTGGTCCACCGCAAAGATGTGGTGGAAAGAAGAACCAGATATGAATTAAAAAAAGCCAGAGAAAGAGCCCATATTTTAGAGGGGCTGAAAATTGCCCTGTCTAACATTGATGAAGTAGTGCAGATTATTAAAAAATCAGATAGTGTAAAAACAGCGCACGCCAAGCTGAAAAGTAGATTTGGCTTAAGCGATATTCAGTCACAGGCAATTTTAGATATGAAACTGCAGCGTCTTACATCTCTGGAGACCGAAAAGATTTTAGAAGAATATTTAGAACTAATAAAACGCATTGCCTATTTGGAAGATATATTACAAAATGAAAAGAAACTCATGTTGATAATTAGAGACGAGTTGTTGAAGATGAAGGAGAAATACGGTGATGAAAGAAGAACTGAGATAGTAGAAGATGAAGGAGAGTACGAGATTGAAGATTTCATTAGTTTAGAGGACATTGTAATAACCTATACCCGGGATGGATACCTTAAGCGACTTCCTTTAAGCACTTACAGAAAACAGAGGAGGGGAGGAAAAGGTAAAATTGGAATGACCACTAAATTAGAAGACCTTGTAGACCAGGTGTTTGTTACCACCAACCTTCATGATATCTTATTTTTCACCAGCAAAGGGATAGTTTATAGAAGGAGAGCATATCGGATTCCTGAGGGAGGGAGAACTTCCCGGGGGGTTGCAGTAATCAATTTGTTAGGCATTGAAAAAGGTGAACACATCACCACTCTTATTCCTATAGAGAGCAATGAATTGGCAGAATCAAAAGAAGAAACTAACGAAAAGTGTCTGTTCATGGCCACCAAAAAAGGGAAGATAAAAAAAGTTTCCCTTTCCCGTTTTTCCAACTTAAGAAATATCGGGATTATTGCCCTACGTCTCTTACCCGATGATGAATTAATCGGGGTAAAGCTTGCTGAGGACAAGGAACATGTTATTTTAACTACTAAGCGCGGAAAGTCTATTCGTTTTTCGGGAGACCCGATAAGACCCATGGGGAGAATCAGCTTTGGGGTGAAAGGTATAATTTTAAAGGCTGAAGATTCTCTTGTAAATATTAGCTTAGTCCCCCCGGATACGGATAGGTACTTATTGTTAGTCACCGAGAAAGGACATGCCAAAAGAACAGCCTTAAAGAAATTTAGGGAATTTAGTAACCGAGGCGGCCAAGGATTAAAGTCTATCAGGATTACTAAAGAAAAAGGCTTGGTAGTAGATGTTAAAGTGGTGAGCGAAGAAGACGAGCTAGTATTGATCAGCCAAAATGGAATTGTTATCCGGGTTCCGGTGAAAGAGATTCGTCATACCGGGAGATACTCGCAGGGAGTTAGGATAATGAACCTTGCTCCGGAAGACAAGGTGGCTAGCGTTGCCCTGGTGTCAAGTGAAAATGTTGACCTAGGCTAAACAAGTTTAGAAAAGCAAACCCGGGGAGATTTTGACAAACGAAGATTCGAGTGTTAAAATTATAAAAATTTAATAACAGGCCAATGACGGGAAGAGTAGGTTGAAAGTTTTTATTGCAGAAATTTTTTGACCGAAGACCAACCCGGAGGCTTAAGATGAATCTTGCAAAAAGAGTAAATCTTATTAAGGGAAAGACCTTTATATCTTAAAGGAGAGTTCTGGAAAATACAATTTCAGAGAAATAAAGTGGAACCGCGAAAATCTTTCGTCTTTGTGTATAAGGCGAAAGATTTTTTTATATGCTAACGACTAAACAGAAAGGTTGGTAAGTAGTTATGAAAAAAAATACGATTAACATCGGGATATTAGGATTGGGCACAGTAGGTCAGGGCACCCTTAAGATTTTGCAGGAGAATAAAGAATTTATCGAGCAAAAAATATATCCCAAAAAAATTATCTTAAAGAAATTGGCAGATAAAGACAAAAACAAAATTCTTCCGGACAAAGAACTCTATAAAATATTTACTGATTCTGCCGAAGAAATAATAAATGATCCGGAAATAGATATTGTAGTAGAGACTATAGGCGGTTTTGAGCCGGCAAAAAGTTTGATTATACAAGCTCTAAAGGAGGGAAAACACGTAGTTACAGCCAACAAAGAAGTGATAGCCAAAGCAGGATATGAAATTATAGATTTAGCTCGGAAACATAAAGTGCGGCTTCTTTTTGAGGCCAGTGTGGCAAGCGGCATCCCTATTATCGGTGCTTTTACTCACTCCCTTACTTCTTATAAAGTGAAGGAGATAATAGGAATTTTAAATGGTACTACCAATTATATCCTCACCAAGATGAGTGAAGAGGGTAAAGATTATGAAGAAGCCTTAAAAGAAGCTCAGGACAAGGGCTATGCTGAGGCTGATCCCAGCAAAGACATTGATGGGTTTGATACCTTTAACAAGATATTTATTCTTTCTGCTATTGCCTTCAGTGCAAAGATTGAACCGGACAATATCTATTATGAGGGGATAAGAAATATTACTAAACTGGATATTAAATATGCCAGAGAGTTGGGCTATACCATTAAACTCCTGGCTTTGGCCCGAAACACAGGTGCAGATTTAGACATAAGGGTTCATCCGGCATTAATACCCCAAAAGCATACTTTGGCTAATATTAGTGGTGTATACAATGGAATTTTGGTTCGGGGAGGGGATTTTGGAGACTTAACCTTTTCCGGTCTGGGAGCCGGAGCTTTGCCCGCGGGAAGTATGATTGTCAGTGATATAGTAGAGATAATTAAAAATTATGATAATTACCATAACCAGTATAATTGTTTTAAAAAGAAGAAGATCAGAGATTTTAGTCAAACTTATTCTCCTTATTATTTAAGGATCAGGGTAAAAGATAAACCCGGAGTTTTAGCAGAGATTTCCGGTGTTTTTGCCCGGAAGAAAGTAAGCTTTCTTTCGGTTATACAAAAAGGAGAAGCCGAAGAAGTAGCAGATATTGTTTTCTTAACTCATCAAGCCAAAGAAGGTGATGTCCAGCAAGCTTTAAAGGAAGTTGCTGACTTAGAATGTGTAGTAAAAAGATGTAACGCCATCAGAGTGGTGGAAATTTAACTAGTCGTTAGTAAGACAGTCGTTTCGTCTGTTTATAATGTCATTGTGAGTCCTGATTTATCAGAGCGCGGCAATCTCATCTAATAACTAAAAACCAGTTTTGTATTTTGCATTTAATACTAACGACTATTTTAAAGGAGAAAATTTATGATAAAAATTCGAGTTCCGGCTACTACTGCCAACTTAGGTCCGGGTTTTGATTGCCTGGGTCTGGCTTTAAAATTATATTTAAACCTGGAGATAGAAGAGATAGAACAGGGCTTGGTTATTGAATACCAGGGGGAAGGAGCGGAAAAGTTTTCGGCCAAAAAGGATACCCTAATCGGGAAATCAGCTGAACTTATTTTAAAAAAGATAGGGCGGGATAAATTTAAAAAAGGATTAAAGATAAAGGCTTTTAACCAAATTCCGATTACCCGGGGGTTGGGTAGTAGTGCATCAGCAATAATAGGGGGAATAGTGGGAGCAGCCAGATTCTATAATATTGATTTAACTAATCAGGAGATGCTTGAGTTGGCTCTTTCTTTAGAAGGGCATATGGACAATATTGTCCCTGCTCTAATCGGGGGACTTACCTTGGCTTATAAAACAGGCCAAGAGGAGATAAAGTGGACCAGGGTAAAAACCCCGCTTGATTTACGAATTGTGCTGGCAATACCGGAATTCACTTTAAATACAAAAGAGGTGAGAAAAGTTTTGCCCCAAAAAGTAGCTTTACACGAGGCGATATTTAATTTAAGCAGGACTGCTCTTTTAGTTAATGCCCTGCAAAATTCCGATTGGGAAGTGTTGGCTGAGGCCATGGAAGATAGATTGCATCAACCTTATAGGTCACCCTTTATCCCGGGAATCGAAGATATGTTTTCCCAAATTAAAAAAACGGGTTTAGCGGGTATTGCCTTAAGCGGCTCCGGACCATCGGTGGTTTCCTTAACCAAAGTGGGCTCAGAGGAAGTAATAAGCAAGATAATGAAAGACGCTTTTTTAAAGGCGGGCATAAATTGCTGTATCTTGGTGTTGGAGGCAGATTTAGAAGGAACAAAATTAATAGCGTAGAGCGTTTAGCGTAAAGCGTATAGAAAGAAATACAGTGATAAGTAATTTGTAATGAGTAGTAAGATTATATTTCTGAATTTATAAAAAAAGTTGCTTGTTACACATTACATAATTTACAAGCAAACCGGTTAAATGGATAACTGAATTAATCGGTCAATTAGTTAATCGGAAAATTGGTGAATTGGTCAATCGGTAAATTTTTTAGAGGAGTGAATTTTTTATTGATGAATAAAATCATAGTGCAAAAATACGGAGGAAGCTCGGTAGCAGATATTAACCGGGTTAAAAAAGTAGCCGAAAAAATAGTAGAAAGAGCAAAAGAGGGGAACAGAGTGGTGGCAGTAGTCTCGGCGATGGGGAAGACTACCGATGAATTAATCAAGATGGCTGGTAAAATTTCCTCCTCTCCCAATGAACGAGAATTAGATATGCTAATTTCTACCGGCGAACAGGTTTCTATTGCCTTACTAACTATGGCTATTCACTCACTGGGTTGGGAAGCCATTTCTTTTACCGGAATGCAGGCAGGGATTGTTACCACTGCAGTTCATACCAGGGCTAAGGTTACTGCCGTAAACCATAAAAAACTAAAATCAGCTTTAGAAAAAGGTAAAATAGTTATCGTAGCCGGTTTCCAAGGTATTGATGCCAATGGTGAT
>SDBU01002971.1_pt1 | contig 22024 bp, 21 predicted proteins | sample 2277071 | NCBI WGS metagenome assembly SDBU01 (sample SAMN10397929, study PRJNA504765) | marine sediment metagenome | isolation source: marine sediment core GS08_GC12, 126 cmbsf | place: Arctic Ocean: Gakkel Ridge, Loki's castle | collected 2008 | reverse complement strand
GCGCTCATCTCCTTGACCTGATCCCAGGAGATGTATTCCTCGTTTTCCTGATCAATGGGGGCAGTGATCAGGAAAAAAGTCCCCACCAAGCCGTGCTTTTTGAGCAGAGGGTAGGCATGGGTGTAGTTATCCCGATAACCGTCATCGAAGGTCAAGATAATCGGCTGGCGAGGCAGGCGTTCACCTATGGCCAGATAGTAGATGAGGTCGCGCAGGGTTATGGAGTGATAGCCAGCCCCGACCAGGTAGCGCAACTGCTCCTCGAAGTCCTGGGGCGTGACAGAGAGATCGCGGCGGACATCGTCGGCATCGGGCAAAGGAACGGAGACGTGATGGTACATGAGAATGGGCACTCGCGCCTCACGTTCCGCTCCATCCGGCGTAGGCATGGGAGTAGGCGTTGGCGTAGGAGTCGAGGTGGGGGTAGGGGTCGGGGTAGGAGTTGGAGTCGGCGTGGAGGTTGAGGTCGGGGTCGGGGTGGGGCTTGAAGTAGAAGTCGGCGTGGCTGGCGAGGAGTGTCCGATCCGGGGCAGCAATACGCGCTGCAACCTGGTCTGAGTGGGGGTGCTCGTCGGGGTCAGAGTCGCCGTTGAGGTCGGGGTCGCCGTCCGAGTCGAGGTCGGGGTCGCCGTCCGAGTCGGGGTCAGGGTCGCCGTCGGGGTTACAGTCGCCGTCGGGGTCGGGGTCGCTGTCGGGTCTACAACTCCAGAAGAAAAAAAACGCAACTGGAGCACGGTGGCGATGACCACCGCCAGAGGCAAGATGATTATCTTCAGATATTCGCCCAACCCTGCTGGGACGGAAGTTCGCAAATTTATCTCCTGGGCTCAGTCGCCCCTAGAGGATACTGCAACCAAGGGAAACTGTCAAGTCCAGTTCCATCCAGTTAATCTTGAGTTTGCGCGTCATTTGCTCCTCCCTCCAGGTGCTTGCGCACCAGTTCGATCACCGCAGCGCCATACTTCTCCAGCTTGCTTGGGCCAACGCCTTTCAACTCGGATAGAGCCTCCAGGGTGACGGGTTGGTACGCGGCGATGGCGCGCAAGTGGCTGTCGTGAAAGACAACGTAAGGTGGTACCTCCTGCACGCGGGCCTGCTCCAGCCGCCACGTGCGCAACGTCTGGAACAGCGCCTCATCCACATCCAATCCCGCCTCGTCTTTTTGGGGTGACTTACGTGGTGGCGGCTCCTTCGCCGGACTGACCAGGTCATCCAATGCGGTCGGATTTTGCAACGCCGCCTTGCCCACCGGCGTGAGCTCAAGTACGACGCCACCGTGGTCGAGTTGGCGCGGCATCAGGAACCCGCCGTGCTCCAGTCGCTCCAGCATACGCTCAATGGCTGTCTGCGAGCGGAAGGCCAGCGCGCCAAACTCGACCTGTTGGCGCGCCTTTTCGTGGAGAGGGCGCTTGCCGTGACGGGGCTCGTCGTCCCCGCGCAGGATGCGCGCCAGCGTGAACCGGCCCCAACCCCACTTCGCGTCCGCCGCGCAGCACAGGATGGTCAAATATTGCTCTCGCTCATCGGGCAGACCGGCGTCCGGAGGGGGCTGGATTTCAACACAATTGTCGCAGGCGGAGCACCGCTCGATGGTGCGACCGCCCAGGTAGGCGTTGATGTAGCCGTGACGGCAGCGCAGGGTCCGGGCGTAGGCGGCGATCTCGTCCACGCGCTGAGCCTGGATGGTCTCGTATCGCTCCAGCAGCGTGGCAATCCGCGCGGCGGCGTCCGGCGGTGGCGGCAGCAGCTCCAGTAGCAGGTCGCGTCCAGCAGGACGATAGCTCAGCCAACCGGCGTCGGCCCAGTCCAGCATCCGCCGTTCAATGTCATCAAGGGGCAATTCAGCCCGCCGGGCCACATCCACCAGGTCCAGGGTCAACGGTTGGCCGGGCCGCAGGCGAGCCGCCTGGCAGAAGGCCGCCAGTTCGGGCGCGGAGGCCGGCACATCGCTGGTCGTCAGGCAGACGATGGCTGCGCGGGGCGCGTCGGGACCGCGTCGCAACAGGGCCACCTGCTCCAGCAGGCTCAGAGCAACGCGCACGCGCGTGTTGTCGGCTTGCAGGTCGCGCTCCAGGTCCGCCGCCGCAACCCGTCCGGACGAGGCCCCACCCAGACGGCGTTTGACAGCCGCATAGACAGCCCGCAGGAATTCGACCGGCAGCGCGTTCTGACGGGTGCGGCGAGTCAGCGTGGCTCGGTCCGAAGAGGCGTACATCAGCAGGCAGCGGGCGGGCGCTCCATCGCGTCCAGCCCGTCCAGCCTCCTGGTAATAGGACTCCAGCGAAGCGGGCGGGACGAAGTGGACGATGAAGCGGATATCCGGCTTGTCAATGCCCAGGCCAAAGGCGACGGTGGCCACAACCACGCGGATGCGGCCGGCCATAAAATCGTCCTGCACCCCGGCCCGGTCGGCGATGCCGGCGTGGTAATGACCGGCGCTGACGCCGCGTGCGCGCAGCAGCGCGGCCAGTTCCTCGCAGCGGGCGCGGGTGCCAGCGTAGACGATGCCGCTGCCGGGTGGCCCGCCTGAGCTTGCCGAAGGCTCGGCCTGGCAGAAGGCCAGCAGATGGCGCAATTTGTCGTCGGCGTGGCGGGCGTGGAACACCTCCAGTTGCAGATTGGGACGGGTCACGTCGCCGGCGATGATGCGCAAATCGCCCAGGTGTTTGATGATGTCCCGCCGCACGCGGGGCGGCGCCGTCGCGGTCATGGCCAGCAGCGGCGGGTTGCCCAGCGCCTGCCGCGCCTGGCCGATGGTGAGATAGTCAGGTCGAAAGTCGTGGCCCCACACGCTGACGCAGTGCGCTTCATCAATCACCAGCCGGTCCACGCCCGCCCGCCGCAGCGCGTGCAGAAAGGTTGGCTGGCGCAATCGCTCCGGGGCAGCGTAGACCAATCGGTAGACACCATCGGCGGCCTGTCCCATCCGCCGACGCAGTTCGTCACCATCGAGGCTGCTGTTGATGGTAGTTGCCCGCCGCCCCACCCGCCTCGGCAACGAATCCACCTGGTCCTTCATCAGGGCGATGAGGGGCGAGATGACCAATGTTGTACCCCCTTCAGCGAGAAGCGCGGGGAGTTGGTAGCAGAGGGACTTGCCGCCGCCGGTGGGCAGGATGGTCAGCACGTCCTCGCCGCGCAGGGCGCAGGCGATGGTCTCCAACTGGCCAGGCAAGAGGGTCTCGAAGCCGAAGAGGCGGTGGACGGCCTCGGCGATGTGTGACTGCTCTTCTTCGGAAACGGGAATTTGATCGAAAGTGGGCAAAGGCTCTTCCGCCCCCCCTCGGTCCCCCCCGATTTCAGGGGGGAGGTCGCGGGGTGTGGGGGCGGGTCGCGCTCCAGGGGTTGGGAAGAGGGCAGCGTGCAGTTCGGCCAGTTCGTCAGCGTAGCGGCGCTCCAGTTCGGCCTCCAGGTCGGCGACGCGGGTCTCCTCGCCGCTGGCCCGGAAGTGGTCGCGCAGCCGGCGCAGGTAAGTGACAGAGAGGGGCGTCTCCTCGTCGGCGGTGCGCAGCAAGCGCACAGCGTAGCCGCTGGCGGTCACCCAGTCATCGAGGGCCTGGTAGAGGGAGAGCATCCCCAGCAGGTAGGAACGGCCCTGCGGACGCAACTCGTTTAGGCGGCGGTAGGCGTCCAGTGCAGCTTGCGTGTCCCCTCGCGCCAGCTCAACCTCGCCCAGCAATCCCCAGACCGTCACACTGTCCTCATGTTCCTCGACGAGGGCGCGGGCGATCTGGTGGGCGGCCTCCACGTCGCCCCGGGCCAGGTGGACGCGGGCCAGGAGCGAGCGGGCAGTGAGGGGAGCCTTGAGCCGCAGGCGCTCCTGCATCACCTCCAGCGCATCGTCAGGCCGGTCCTGGGCCAGAAAGGCCCGCACCCGCAGGTCGAGAAGCGAGACGAGGGTGGGATTGTGCGGGATGAGGGCGTCCAGGCAGGCGTGAACTTCCTCGACATGGTCCCAGCGCAGGAGGAAGTTGAGCAGGCGGCTGCGGTCATTGCTTGCCAGTCCGACGGTTTGTCGAGGAGCGATCCCCAGCTCGTCCAGTACGTTTGTCATCTGTCATTCACCTCGTAATCCGGCACCACGTGCACCCCGACGACGAGCGGCCAGTACTCCCCCTGCCATTCGCGGCTCAGCCCGACGGCCAGGTAGAGGGCCTCGGCGTTCAGCCGTTCGAAGAGATCATCGTGGTTCAGATTCAGGACGCCTCCCCGCTCGCCCAGCCAGGTCCGGCCCAATGCGTGCCACTTGAGATCGGTCACAGAGACGCCGCGCTGGCTGGCGGCCCGTGGGTGGTTGGCGTCGCCCGGCAGCACAAAGCTCATCCGCGCTTCGTACTTGCCGGAATAACTATCCAGCGAGAAACGCGCCCACACCTGATCGGGCTGCACCAGGCAGAGGGAGCGGGTGTGGCTGATGAGCACGTCCTCCGGGGCGCGGTCGAGGTATTTGGCGAAGAATCGGGCCCGCTTCTCGCCCTCCAGACGGCGCAGCAGCCGTGGCCGGTGGCGAACGAAATCGGTGAGCCAGTCCTCGACATGGGGCGGGTCGGGACGCGGCGCGAGCAGGTTCAATTCGACCACGTCGCTGCATTGCACCAGGCGACCGCCAGCGTCGGTCATGTCGCCCAGCAGCAGGGTGCCGAAGTCACGCACCGGCCGCACCCAGCGCAGGCCGGTGACGGGGTCTAGCTCAAGAGTGAATCCGGCCGTGCAGATACCGCTGAGCATTTGAGTCATGGCCAGGATGAGGACTTCTTGTGGTGGCATAGTGTTCTCCTTGTGCAGAAAACCAAACAGCCTGCCTGAGGGATTTGACATTCCGGCCATTTGGTGGTAAACTATACTTGATGAAGCGGGTAAAACGTCCTATCGGTGTTCCTCGATGTTCCCCTGCGGAGCGGGGTCTAAGTCGAGGGGTTACGCTGGTAGGTGCCGCTTCTTCTTTTTTTATTCAGTCCTGCCCCCAAATGATCCTGCGGGTTACAACCCGGTTGCTTATCAGTGCATACCACGCCGGATCGCCTCGCTGCCATTTCTGAAACACAGCCCAACACACGTAGTCAACGGCCTGAAGTCCAGGGTCAATCGTCGAGTCCCGGTGAATGATCTTCAGACGTGCATTAGCCGGAAGGCGAAGAGCCAGGGCAACTTGCAAGTGCAAATCGAAGTCTGCCCTGCTGATCCCATGAAGTTGTCGTTTGTCAATGACCACATGGGCTACGCGTACTTCCTCCGTCAAACACGAGCTGACCGCTTCACGCACCAGGTGAAGATAAACAAGGCCCTCATGCCCTCTCAATTCCCACGGTATCCGTTCCGCCCGGCATACGGACAGGTGTATCTCCACATCGAGTCTGGATAAACCACGAAGGATACGCTGCCGGAAGCGGTCGGGCGCCCGACTGGCCTTGATCTCGGTCAGATGCCGCTGTCCTTTCGGCAGGGTATACCGTTTCGCCTGCTCGAACAGTTTGCGAATAGCTCGGTTGTCCTCTGCCCTTAGCGCCCCGACCAGGAAAATCCGCTTCTGCCCCTCCGGCCCGATCAGGTTGCCAGACTCGTCTACGTAGATGTGCATAGCTGCCCCTATAAATGAACGATGGTCAACTCCGGCAGATGCGCGGCCCAGTGTTCAGCCACCAGGCGACGGTGGCAGTGGTCAGCCTTGAGCTCGGCGCACAGTAGACACGGCGACCGGTAGCGAGTCAGGATCTCGCGCCCCACCTCTTCGGCGGATCGCTCCACCAACAGCGGGAGGAAATGGGCCTCGTAGGCCGCCCAGTCCTGGTCATCGCGGTAGGCGTCGAGGATCTCGGGGGTGGGGGCCAGGTCGGGATGGTGCTCGTAGGCAATGCCAAAGCCCTCGCGCAGCAGGAAGGCCAGGGTGTCGCGCTTGGTGTAGCCGGCCAGGTGCGAGGTGTTGCGCAGGCGCACGTCAATCACCGCGTCCACGCCAGCCTCCTGCAGTTGACCGATGAACGTCGCCAGAGGTTTGCGCTGGTAGCCAATAGTGTATAAGATGGTCACTTGCTTACTCCTCATTCCTCGTCACCCGTTACTCGTTCCTCTACCCCTCCATTACCCAAACAACGAGAGTTGCTGCGGTATCGGCTCACCCTCGAGCGTTGTGCCGTCGGGCTGGATGTGGAGCACGCGGACGCCGCGCCCCAGCAAGGTCTGGGTGATGAGCAGATGGCGGTGGCAGCGGCGGTGGTCGCCCTCGCTGCACATCACGGCCACTCGCTCAGTCTGGGCCAGATCGAGCAACTGATCAATGCCGGCCTGGTAGGCGGGCGTCCGCTCCACACGCTGGTAGTCGGGACGCTCCTGGTCGGGATCGTACAGGGTCAGATCGGCGGGACGGCCGCCGAGGGCGTCGCCCATGAATCGGTAGGCGATGCCAGCGTCCTGGAGGTCGCGGGCCAGGGTCTCGCGGTTGAACTGGTGCGCCCAGCGGCTGTAGGGCTGGCTGCGCACGTCCACCACGAGGGCAATTTCGTGTCGGCTCAGCAGGTCAATGAAGGCTTCAATAGCGTGGTTGCTGTGGCCGATGGTGTAGATGGAAGATGGAAGTTGGATGTTGGATGATGGATGATGGAGAATGGGCATCGCAGTTTCTCCTTGGTCGAATGGTCGGATGGTCGGATCGTCCTTGGTCAAGTGGTCTTTCGGTTCTCGGACTACTCGACCAAGGACCATCTGACCAAGGACCACCCGACCAATCACCTACCGTATTCTCGCAGGATCAGCTCGTCGAGGGAGCGCTTGGGCACGTGGTGCACGCCGTCGGCATCGCGGTAGTACTTGGTGTCGCCGTCGGGGCCGACTTCTTCGAGCACCACTGTCTCCTTGGGCTTGCCCAGCGCCAGTATGAGCAGGATCTCGTACTGCTCTGGGATGTCCAGCACCTGCCGGAGTCCGCCCTTGTCAATGGAGCCGATCATGCAGCCGCCCAGGCCCCGCTCCGTTGCGCCGAGCATGATGGATTGGGCAGCAATGCCATGATCACAGCCGAAGGACTTGCGGATCTCCGTGTCGCCCAAAATGACGATGTACGCCGACGGTCGCTCGCCCTCGGCCGGGCCGGGCCAATCCTTCAGATAGCCCGCCCAGCGCGTGTGCGGGAAGATGCGGGCGTTGGTCTCCGGCTGGCAACTGAGGATGTACTTGAGCGGCTGCAAGTTCGACCCTGAAGCCGACAGCCGCGCCAGGTTCACCAGCGCGCGCAGCGTATCAATGTCCACCGGGACATCCTGGTGAAAACGGCGGTAACTGCGATTCTTGCGAACGAGGTCTTCTAGCATGGTTCACTCCTGTGGTTTACCTAGACCCTTAGGGTTTCAGAAACCCTAAGGGTCTTTTTCACTTCATCGTCAGGGGGAGGAAAATGTGGCGTAATGGCAGTCTGGCAGAGCCCACGCTCACTCGATCCAGGGTAGCCGTGAAGGACTGATTCGAGCAGCGAACAACCTGGAAGAGCACGTCCAGCGTCCGTCCCTGCCACGCCGATAGATCCAGTGAGGTGAGCGTCCAGTCGGAGGATCGCCAAAGCTCCCTCCAGGGCACGAGATAGTACGGCTGGCCGTCGTCCAAAATGACCACCTCCAGCCATGCGTAGTCAAAATCCGCTTGCGTGGTGGAGATGGCAGACAGGAACGACAGAGTTGACTCGTAACCTTCCGGCACGCTCACCGTCTGCTTCAAGGTCCACAGCTCGCCGGGCTGACCATTCTGGTCACACGTGACTGGCCATCCGGCTCCGCTTCCCAGAAGCACGGCGGCCTGTCCATCGAAGGCCTCCGTCGAGAGCGAAACCTCGCCGTTGAGCCGCGCCCAGGCATCCCAAACGCCCGTACCCTCAAAGTCGCCAGCGGCCACGGCATTGACTGGCGGGGCCAGCGTGAGGGTGATGGGGGTCGAGTCGCTAACGGTCACGTGGCGAGGTGCTGGCCACGTGCCATAGCCGGGCGCGCTGGCGTAAAAGGCGTATTCGCCCTCCGACAACGTCGCCGACCAGAGCCCGCCTTCACCGCTGGTAACCTCGCTCAAGGTGTTGGTGCCACTGATCGTGACGGTGGCGCCAACGACCGCCCCGCCATCCGCGTCCATCACTGTGCCAGACACGGGGACGCCGACCACGACCAGCGTGCAGGCTTGGGGCGCGGTGGGGATTGGCTCCTCGTTAGCGGCCTGATCGCGGGCGCGGACGGCGAAACCATAAGTATGACTGACGACACCGGTGAAAGCAGCGCTGATCGCCGTGGTCCCGGTCATCCAGGCCTGAAGTGGCCCACCATCGTCGTTGAACCACACGTCAAAACTGGCGATGCCGGAGCCCCAATCCTGTCCCCCCCAGCGTACCACAAAAGCCGGAACACTGGCCAACGGGAGCGGCTCCACGCTGGAGGTGGGCGGCAGCGTATCGCGCTCCACCAGCAGGTAGGGTCGCCCGCCGATGTAGTAGTTGCTATCGCCAGGTATACCCGAGTTCCGGTTGGTAGCCGGAGGGAGCATCAGAGTGTAAATGCCGTCGGTGGGCGTGATCGTCAGTGTGCGGCTGATGCCGGTGGCGCCCAATGGAGATGGGATTGGTTCGATCCAGTAGAGTTGCCCCGTTTCGCCGGTGGCGCTGATCGTCGCCGTGGCGGTGACGCCGCCGGTGGCCCAGAGCGCCAGCACCCGCGATTTGTCATCGGCTCGATACAAGGCTACCTGGTCTTGCCCGCTTCCTTTCGCCCGCCAGAGGGGGGTCGGATCGCGGAACTGCTCGGCGGCCAGTTGATAGGCGGCGTACGACGGGCGGCGCTTGCCCTGGGGATTGGTCCCGGGCGGGTTGCAATCGTGCGGCGAAAAGTTTTGTCGCAAGCCAAAGGCATCCGCAACGGGAACGTTGCCGCAGTCATCATGGAGCATGAAGTGATAGTACCGCTCCACGCCGTGGTGAAAGGCCAGCGCCGCGTTCTGGATCACGTAGGCCGCCTGCTCTTCCATCGTGGCCCGCCAGGGGCTATCAGATGGGACGCCACCATCAAATTCCGTGGCTGGGAAGTCATCCCACACTGGCACACCGCTCTCGGTGATCCAGATGGGCACATGGGACAAGCCGTTGACGTTTAGCGTGTCACTGGCTTGCCCCAACCAGTAGTCCGTGCCATGATGATAGATGTTCCAGAAGTAATGGAATGAAAGAACGTCAAAGTATGCCTTTGTCGGATCGCCACCAGTCTGAGCTAGTAAGTTCTGTAGCCAGTTTGGCTTGTCAAAAAACGCCAGCGCACCGAGGAGAACCGTCGCTTCGGGATCGGCCGACTTGATGGTCTTGTATGCAACCTCCAGCAAACGATAATACTCTTCTACTGTGCCGCTCCAGAACTGGTTCAGGTCTGGCTCGTTCCATATCTCCCAGTAGCGAATGCCAATGTCATCGCCCCAGCCCTGATCCTGGGCCAAATCGCCGCCGGGCTTGTAGCGTTGCACGGTGTTGGAGACAAAGTCGGCCCAAGAGTTGGCCTGGTTGATGGCCTTGCCTGGGGCGGGGACGTCGGTCCCGTCGGCAAAGATAGGCTCAAAGAGGCCGACGGGCGGCGACGCAGCGGTGCTCGTCTCGCCCTGTTGTGGCCTGATCCGCCCCGGCGATGGAAAGACCTTGTCCTGTACGCGGGGCGGCGGGACGTCAGCAGAGCCGCCGGTGGCTCGCTGGTCGGGCGTGCCCAGCAGGATGGCGATGGGCGTCAGGCCGTGCTCGATCTCCTGGATCACCAGCGTGTCGTAGTCATGAGGGATGGCAGTGTCGTGGTAACCCACGTAGCCGCCCTGGTCCACCCACTGCCAGTAGAGCGGCCAGCGATCCCACCGCGCGCCGGCCTCCAGCGCGCCAGCGTAGCGCGCCTCATCGGCCAGATTCTCAGCCGCGCTGACGAAGCACAGGCCGAACTTTTCATTGGGTGGGACGGTGGCGTCAACCGAGGCAGGCTGGGAGGCAGAAAGGCGTCCTGCTGCTCCCCAAACCGTCACCGCCAAGATCAAAATAATCGTCGAGATCATTGCCTTACGCAGCATGGTCTCCTCCTCGCGCCGGGTAGGGTATCACCGCCACCGCCGCGCTCCAGAAGACAAGCGCCGGGCTCCAGCCCAGGAACTCGCCCAGGATGGCCACCGGAGCGAAGATGAGTAGAACGTTGAAGTATTTGGTCATTGGTTGTCTCCTTAGGGTTTGTCTCAGACAGCCTTGTAGATTCCAAAAGGGAATTGGGACTTACCTATTTCAGTTTTGCCTTGTGTCAGTGGTCAGCGCTGTTGTAGCTGATGAAGAAGTCTTTCATGTGCTCTATTATATCACGATTTGGAGTTGTTGCAATTACGTCACTACAACGAATTGAGAAAGGAACGAATGCTTCGACTAGCCCAACACAAGTTCCTTGCTTTCAATTCGCTGGTTTCTGAATTCGTTGTAGTGTTTCAGAACCAGCCAGCGGATAGATCACCCCCAACGCCGCCACGTAGGCCACACTCGCCCCCACCAACACCCGCGAGAAGCCAAAGGAGATGGCCAGCATCGCCGAGAGGATGGAAGCCAGCACCGAGGTGCAGCCGTTGATGCCCCAGGCCCAGGGGACAAGGTCGGGGGCCAAGCGACCGATGATCTCGATGCCCTTGGGGAAGGGCACGCCCATCAGGAAACCCAGCGGGGCCAGACTCAGGACGGAGACCAGGAGGCGCAGGCCCAGGCTCTGGCCCAACAGCAACCGGAAGACAAAGGGAAGAATGAGGGGATAGAGGATGATGGCCCCGATCAGGGCCACCAGGGTTTTGGGCAAAGAGAGCCTGACTGAGATCAAGCTGCCCAGCCCTGAGAACAGGAGGATGGCAAACAGCACGGCGGCGAAGGCGTAGACAGGGTGGCCCAGGAAGAGGATGAATTGCTGCATCAGCGGTATCTCGACAAAGAGATAGCCCAGGCCCAGCGCGGCGAAGTAGGCGAAAATGCGCCATCGTAACTGTTTACCTGGCTCGGCCTGGATTGCCAAATCCAGGCCAGGCCGCCGGATCTGACGATCCGGCGGGAGCATTACCTTCCGGCGGAACAGCAAAGGCAAAAGGATGAGGATCGCTGAAGCCAGCAAGGCCAGGATCAGGAGAGCTACCAGCACGAAGTAGCCACTCCCACCGAAGGGCTGCCAGATCTTGCCGAAAGTCCGAAGGATCTCTGGCGTCTGGCTCCACTTGAAAAAGTGAAAGAAGAAGGGGCGGTCATCGCTGGTAGGAGAAACGTCGTAGGAGTAGTCAGCGTAGAAGCGGGCTCGGTCGCCGAACAGGAGGGCCTGGAAGGCTCGGTAATAGAGAGGCTCCTGGTGGACGTTGTAACGGTTGGCCTCGGCCTCCTGGATGCCTGGATAGTACACCAGGTCGAACTGCCGCCCTCGACAGAAGCTTTTCACCGCCTCGATCTCCCCAGCCGTGAACTCCCCATTCTTTACCAGCAGCAGCAGGGTTGACCAACTGCGGATAGCTACTAGACGCAGCTCTGGCTGAGGGAGACCCGCTTTCTCTAAAGCCGTCACCGCCAGGGCCCCTGCCCGCAGGCTCTCGCTAGGCGGCGTTTGCAGCCAGCGGCTCACTACCAGCAGGCCGCCCTCGCTCAGGTGGGCCAAGTAGTCAACAAATGCCTCCACGGTGTAGAGATAGTTCTCTGATAGGCTGTAAGCCCCTGAAGTCACGGGCCTGTAGGTGTCGGCTAGCGACACCTGGACGACGTCGAATTTCTCCCCCACGTGGCGGACATAGCTGCGCCCATTCTCCACCACCACTGTCACCCTCGGGTGCTGATAGGGGTCCTGGAAGGCATCTCTGGCAACCTCGATCACCAGCGGATTGCTCTCCACGGCTACGACCGACGAGGCCCCCTGGTGTAACGCCACCAGGACATCGAGACCGCCCTTGGGCTCGATGATCAGAGCTTGCGCTTTGGGCCGAAGGTGATAGGGCAAGGAGACGGACAGGTAGTCAATGAAATCCAGCTTTTCGGGTTTGGTTATGGGAGAGAGGTTGCCGCCGTCGGTGAAGAGGCCCTTTTGAAGCGGCGGAGGGTTGGGGTAGGCCAGGCTCAGGCCCGGCGCCGACTTCACTCCCTGGCTCTCGATTACGTCAACCCGGGAGAAGGCGTTCCAGCGGCTGAACACGACCTTGGCTTCGGGATAGAGCAGAGCCTGGCTGAGGCCCTTGTAAGGGGAGAGACGAACCTCCAGGAAAGATGGGGGGCAGATGGTGAGGAAGAGCAGGGCCAGCGCGATTACACTGGATGTTAGAAGTTGGAAGTTGGACTTTCTAGCTTCCAGCCAGCTTCCAACACCGCTTGTGCTGAGCCCGGCCGAAGCAAAGGCCATGGCCGCCAGTGCTCCCAGCAACGCGCTGAGCATCACCGTCCCTGCCCCGCCCAACAGGGGCAAGGCTACCACTGCCGCCAGGCAGCCCAAGGCCGAGCCGGCCAGGTTGAAGGAATAGATCTTGCCCGCCAGATCAGGCCGCGCCGCCAGCAAGACGGCTATGGCCAGGCCGCTGAAGAAGAAAGGCAGCGCCAGGAACAGATAGTAGATAGCCAGGAAGAGGATCTGCTCTCGGTCCCAGGCGATGCGATAGGAGTCGAAGGGGATGTAGTTGATATTCAGATAGCTGGCCAGGATGCCCAGAGCCAGAAGCATTGAGAGGCCAGCGAGGAGTCTGGTCGGATTCTTCTTGACCAGGTTGGGGAAAAGGGAGAGGAAGGAGCCACTGGCTCCGAAGCCCAGGAGGGCGATGCTGACCGCCATGAAAGCGAAGTGATACCATTGGGCCAGGGAGAAAATCCGCGTGAGGGTGATCTCCAGACACAAGCCGGCCATGGAGAGCAAAAAAATGCCCAGGTTGGTCAGGTGGTCGTTGGTCAGGTGGTCGTTGGTCATTGGTCAACTGCCACTTGAAATTGGGGATCCAAGAACAGCATCAACTCCAGGCCCCTGTCCAGATCAACCCTGGGGCTGTAATCCAGCTTCTGTCGAGCTAGACCGATGTCGGCCACCAGCCGGGAGACGCCGCCGTTATCGGCCTGGCTGTAAAGGGGGTTGACTTCGCGGCCGATGGCCTGGGCTATTTTATCCACCAAATGGTTGATGCTTACCTCCTGGCCGCTCCCCACGTTGATGATGCGGTGATCCACGTCGGAGGCCGTGCCTGCTGCGGACAGGGCGTCCACCACGTCGTCAATGTAAACGAAGTCCCTGGTCTGGTTCCCGTCGCCAAAGACGATCAGCGAGCCGCCGCCCAGGGCCTGCTTGAGGAACTGGGGAATGACCGGAGCGTGGGAAGCGGGCACGAATTGCCCTGGCCCATAAGCGTTGAATATCCTGAGCACCACCGTCTCTATGCCGCAGAGGGCGCCGATGGTGGAGACGTAGTGCTCCGAGGCGATCTTGCTCACCGCGTAGGGCGAGCGAGGGTTGGGAATGGTTTGCTCGCTGACGGGCTGTTTGTCTTTTTCGCCGTAAACCGCTCCTGACGAGGCCAAGACCACTCTTTTCACCCCCGCGTCCCGCACGGCCTCCATGACGGCCACCGTACCGCCCACGTTCACGTCGTTGTAGTCGCGGGGATACAGAATGGATTCCGGGACGGAAACCCGCGCTGCCAGGTGGTAGACGCAATCCACATGCTGCAGCAGCGTCCAGAGCTTGGGGACATCTTTCACGTCACCGCGGGTGAAGAGCACCTGGGAATCGAGGCGCGAAGGGTCGCCGGCACTGAGGTCATCCAAGACCCGCACGTGATGCCCTTCCCCAATCAAACGATTTGCCAGGGCGGCGCCGATGAAACCAGCCCCGCCAGTGATCAGACATCGCACTTCTCAACCTTTCATGGGCCATTCGGAACAAAGTCCCAACTACTCCCGCCAGATTGTCTTGAACTTTGAGCTTTGAACTTTGAGCTTTGAGCTTTGAACTTCAAAACTCTGTCGCTCCGGTGAACTCGAACTCGGCTAGCTTCAGGGCTGGGGTGCGGGTGCCGCCGAACCAGTTCTGTTGCAGCCTGGTCTCGCGGCTTACTAGCTCGACGTTGGCCAGCGCCTCTATGTAGCTCTGGGTAAAGCGGAGGTTCTTGATGGGATAGGCAATCTCGCCCTTCTCGACGAGAAAAGTCCCATCGCGGGTCATGCCGGTGATAATGGCCAGTTTGGGATGAACGGGGCGAGTGTAGTGGAAGCGAGTCACCCAGAGGCCCCGCTCCATCGAAGCCAGCATCTCCTCTTTGCTCGCCTCACCGGGCGCCATGAAGGTATGGGCGGGAATGGGGCCGAAGGTGTTGGGAGAAGGCAGGCCGTGCCCGGTGGAAGCCTTCCCCTCTTTGCCAGCGGTGTAGGAATCGTACACCACCGCCTCGGCCACGCCTTCTTTGATCAGATCAACTCGCTGCCTCGGCACGCCCTCGAAGTCGAAGGGCATAGGCAGGCCCGTGGGGTCGAGGCCGTCATCCCAGATGGAGATGGCATCGCTCACGATCTTTTTCCCGAAATTATCAATCATGAAGCTGCGCCCCTCCTGCACGGCCAAAGCGCCGAAGCCCAGGTAGGAGAACATGCCCATGAAGTCAGCTACGGCGTACTCTTCCAAGACGACTGGATAGCGGCCCGGCGGCATATCTCTGGGATGACGACTCCGGAGAGCCTTCTCCACTGCCTCGCGGCCCATCGCCTCGGTGTTGATGTCTCCCACTTTCCAGGCTGTGGCCTCAGCGTAACCAGAGCTGTCGTCGCTCATGATGACGGTGTTGATGTCGGCCGAGGTGCTGGCGTGGTAAGCGAAGACGCCCAGGGAGTTGGCCACCACCAACTCGCCAGCGCCCGTGGTGAAGGCCCCCGAAGCGATCAGCCCGTTGTCTACAGCCTGTCGGCAGATCACGCCCACGGCCTTAGCGCGAGCCTCAGGGCCGAAAGCCGCCGTGGCCTCGTCGAAGGCCTCGATTTCCGCAATAGGCGACGGGCTGGGCAACGATGTGAAGTCGGGGTTATCGGGCTGGAGCTTGGCTATCGTCACGGCCCTCTCCACTACCCTTTCCAAAGCCTCCTGGCTCAGGTCGTTGATGGAAGCCACCCCGATCTTCTTGCCCACCACGGTCCGCACTCTGAGGCCCACGTCTCGCTCGGCCACATTCTGGTGGATATAGGAACTTGCAAAGCGCGTCAGCCCGCTGTCCTCGCTCATGATAATCACTTCCGTCTGGTCGGCAGCGGACAGGGACAGGACTCGCTCGGCAATCTCGCGCATCTTTCTTTCACCTAGCATTGTTGCTCCTTTCGTTGGAGGTTAGAGCTTTGAACTTTGAGCTTTGAACTTCATCTCATCACCCCCACCTGCACGTTCCTGAAGCGAGCGGGGGCCGTGCCGTGGCCCACGTGGGCACTCTGTGATGGCTGGCCCTTGCCGCAGTTGGGCGTGCCCCACACGTTCCAGTGCTTCTCGTTGCAGATGGCATCACAGCCCGCCCAGAACCGTGGGGTGATGTCGGTGTAGGTGGCGTTCTTGTACAGTTGCCCCAGCTTGCCGTTCTTGATCTGGTAGGCTATCTCAGTGCCGAACTGGAAGTTGAGGCGCTTGTCGTCAATGCTCCAGCTCTTGTTCATCTCCATGTAGATGCCATCATCGGTATCGGCAATGAGGTCGTCGAAGTCCCATTCCCCTGGCTCCAGATTGATGTTGGTCATACGGATCAGCGGGATGCGGTTCCAGCCATCGGCCCTCATGCAGCCGTTGCTTTCCTGCCCAATCATGGCCGCTGTCTCCCGCGAGGTGAGGTAGCCGACGAACATGCCGTCCTGCACGATGGGCACCCGCTGGGCCGGCACCCCCTCATCGTCGTAACCAAACGTGCCCAGGCCGCCGGGGATAGTGCCGTCGGCGGTGATGTTGACGATCTCCGAGCCATAGCGGAACGTTCCCAGCTTCTCCGTGGTCAGGAAGCTGGTGCCGGCATAGCTGGCCTCGGTGCCGAAGACCCGATCCAGCTCAATGGGATGGCCGCAGGACTCGTGCACCTGCAGGGCCAATTGGGTAGCTCCCAGGATGATGGTGGTCACCAGGCTCGGACACTGGGGAGCCGTGAGCAGCGCCACCGCCTCCTCACCCACTCGCTGAGCGTTGCCCACGAGGTCTAGCTCCTCAATGAGCTCATAGCCGGCCGTCCCCTGGTGGCGGCCGAAGGAGTTGGGATAGCTTCTCTTCTGGACCTCGCCCTCGCCGACGGCTGTAGCCTCCAGGCCGCCCCCGCTCTCAATGATCTCCTGCTCGATGAAAGAGCCTTCGGAGCTGGCGAAAACCTTGCGCTCGCGAATAAACCGGAGGTTGGACTGAGCCACCACCACCCCCTTGGCCAGCCTCATCTCAGCATCGGCAGCCATGAGCAACTCGATTTTCTTTTCCATCGTCACCTGGAAAGGGTCTATTTTCACTGGCGTGCGGTAGGTGTCCACGTAGACAATGGGTGGGCCAATTCCAACTTCCAACTTCCAACCTCCAACTTCCAATTTGGTTTTGACCAGCGCGCTGGCCCTGGCTATCTCAACAGCGAGGGCAGTGACCCGTTCCACCTCTTCCAGTGAAAGAAGAGAACTGGAGGCAAAGCCCCAGGCTCCGTTGAGAATGACCCGCACCCCGAAGCCCTGGTTCTCGTCCTGGGAGAGGCCCTCCACCTTCCCGTTCTTGACCACGATGCCTTGGTTCTCCCGGCGCACGATCCGGACGTCGGCGTAAGTAGCGCCTTTGACCTCGGCCACGTTCAAAGCCCGATCAGTGAGTTCTCGCAATGCAATCCTCCTTTGATTGAATGATAGTTTGTGGGTAGAACACCTGCTGGGGTGTATGTCCCATGGCTCCGACAAATGTCCAGCCGATGATAGCACAGCCGCAACCAAACTTCTGTGCGTGTCATTGCAAGGAAGCGGAGCGACGAAGCAATCTCCAACCCGCGACGAAGGGAATTGCGTGCAACCTGCAGTTACCTTTCCCTGCGGTCGCTACTAAGAAACGGGTAGTGTTCAAACCGAACGCATGTACTATGGGTTTGGATTGGACACTTTTCTCCGATGAACTAATTATACTCGACTCCTCGAATCTGCGCAAGGAATGAATGCGATGACTTGACGAATCAGGGCCTTAGTGCTATGCTTTAGCTTGCGCCATTGATGGCCAGCACCCTGAACTTGTCGGAGGTGACCAAATGCCTGATTGGCAGAACGTGTTGAATAACGATCCCATCCCCTGGCTGCTGGAGCCCGACTCTGAGAACCCCAGCGTGCGCTACTTCGCCCTGCGGGATTTGCTGGATCGCCCGGAGGATGATCCTGAAGTTGAAGCGGCCCGGGCAGTTATCATGAAAACCGGGCCGGTGCCGGCCATTCTGGACGCCCAGTACCCCGACGGCTACTGGGTCAAGCCTGGCGGCGGCTATTCGCCCAAGTATCGTAGCACCGTCTGGCAGATCATCTTCCTGGCCGAGTTAGGAGCCGATCCATCTGATGAGCGAGTGCGGCGGGGCTGCGAGTACCTCTTGAGCTACTCTATCGCCGCTAACGGCGCATTCTCAGCCTACCAAAAGCCAGTGCCCAGCGGCTCCATCCCCTGCTTGAACGGCAACCTGCTGTACGCTTTGCAGCGCCTGGGCTACGCCGACGATCCGCGTGTGCAGGCGGCCCTCGATTGGCTGGTGCGGGCCATCACCGGCGAGGGGGAATTCCGCTACCTCAAGTCGGGCGCCAGCGGGCCGTGCTTTGCCTGCAGCGCCAACCAGGGGCAGCCCTGCGCCTGGGGCGCCAACAAAGCAATGAAGGCACTACTTGCGGTTCCACGGGAGCGGCGCACCCCGGCCGTGCAGCGTGCCCTCGAGGTCGGCGCCGAGTTCCTGCTCAGCCGCGACCCGGCTGTGGCCGACTACCCCTACACCAAGCGGGTTAGCTCGACCTGGTTCAAGTTCGGCTTCCCGCTGACCTACTGGAGCGATGTTCTGGAGACCACGGCGGTGCTGGTGGAACTGGGCTACGGCAGCGATCCACGGCTGGCCAATGCCTTCCAGTTCATCCTGAGCAAGCAGGACGCTCAAGGATGCTGGAAGCTGGAGAACTCGCTCGGCGGCAAAATGTGGGCCGACATCGAGGAGAAGGGAAAGCCCAGCAAGTGGGTCACATTACGTGCGCTGCGGGTTCTGAAACACGTCGCGCTGCAATTCGATCCCATTGACTGGCAGCAACTCCAGCTCCTTGCCCAGCTCACGCCAGCCCAGCGCACTCTGGCCATGATCCGGGCTGCGGAGTTCGTCCGGGCTGGCCTGCGGGGCGCGCTCCGCCGGCGCTTTCCAGACCTGTCCGACGAAGAGATCAACATGAAGGTGCTGACGCACCTGACACCGCTGCGAGGATTCAAGCTATGAGCATCCTGGGGTTCTACTTCGACATTGTGCGTGCGTTGGAAGAAATCGGTGCACCGTACATGCTCGTAGGTGCCTTCGCCGGATCGGCCTTTGGTATCACCCGGGCGACGTTCGATGTGGACATGCTGGTCAACCTGCTAGAGCCGCACTTCAACGCTTTGGCGCGTCGCTTTCCCCCGCCGCGCTATTACGCCGATCCGGAACAAATGCGCAACTCCACACGCCTGGGGATCATGTTCAACATTATTGATATGAACCAAGGGGTCAAGGCCGATCTTGTTCCCTTGTCCGGTAGTCCAGGCTATCGTGAAGCGTTTGCACGGCGCGCCCGCCGAACCTTCCAAGACGAGAGTGGAAACGAATTTGCGGCCTGGTGTGCCCGCTCTGAGGACATCATCCTGGGCAAGCTCATGGCGTGGCAGGAAGGTCGTTCAGCCAAGCACCCGTCCGATATCCGGGAGATGTTGGTGTTCATTCTCAGCGGACTGGGCGATGAGGAACTGGATCTGAACTATATCTCAACGCGAGCGGTCCGACTGGGAACCGAGGTGGCAGAGCTCTGGCAAATGCTGTTCAATCAGGCGCGGGCAGAGATCGCAGGCCGGGATCAAGCAACAAAAAAGTCGGGTAGTGAAAAGAGAACATACGGGAGGAATAAGCTATGACAACGACAGGGGAATTGTCCCGCCTGACAGAAGCCACTGTTCAGGAGATCCAACTGGAGCTGATCCGCCGCCATCAACACAACTACTTCGAGGGTGAGGAAGTGGCAGAGGATCTGACGGCCCATCGGGAGTGGTGGGAAGCTGTCCTGATGGACACGAGCGCTGGTCTGGTCAAGCTCCGCGATCTGGAGAAAAACCTCTGGAACGTGGACACCTTGTACATCCTGGCGACCAACGAACTCAGCGCCAGGCGACTGGCTCGACTGGGTGAGAGGTGGCTAGCCGACACGGTCTCCGTCTACGAGGAAGAGGAGACAGAGCGGGAGCTGGGCGGCGGCATCGAGCAACAGCGGCTGGTCACGATGTGGTGGGATTAGCTGCGGAGAGTGAGAAGTCGAGATGTACAATGACAGACATCCTTAAAACAGCAGCCTATGGCGGCGCGGGCTGGTTGCCACGCACGGCCTCCCTGCGCCAGGAGATTGGAGGGGTCTGGGGGGCGTGCGGCGTGGCGACGGAGTGGTCGCCGCTCAAGGCGGTGCTGCTCCACCGGCCCGGTCCGGAGCTGGAAGAAGTGGCCGACCCGGACGCGGCTCAAATGCTCGCCCCGCTGGATGCCAGCCGGGCGCGGCAGCAGCACGACGCCCTGGCCCAGGCCTATCGGGACGCCGGCGTCACCGTGCACTACGTCGAGCCGGCCGCCTGTGGTGAGCACCATCGAACCAAGATGCCGCCCCCCAACCTGATTTTTGTGGCCGACCTGATGTTCATGACGCCGGAAGGGGCGATCGTGGGGCGACCGGCATCCACCGTGCGGGCTGGTGAGGAGCGATTCGTCGCTCGGCGGCTGGCCGATCTGGGGGTGCCCATCCTGCGCAGCGTGCGCGGGCGGGGAACCTTCGAGGGGGCGGACGCGCTCTGGATTGATCCGCAGACCGCTTTGGTGGCGACGGGGATGCGGACCAATGCCGAGGGTGCGGCGCAGGTGGCGGGCCTGCTGCGGGAGATGGGCGTCGAGGTGGTCCGGGTCGGGCTTCCCTACGGGGCGATGCACCTGATGGGGACGCTGCGCTTCGCCGACCGGGACCTGGCCATCGCCTGGCCGGGGCGCGTGCCCTATGCCGTCGTGGATGCGCTGCGAGCACGCGGCTACACCGTCCTCTTCATACCGGACGAGGGGGAGGCCAAACGCGGGATGTCGCTCAACTTTGTAACGCTGGGTCCCCGGCGGATACTGATGGCGGCCGGTAATCCCATCACCCAGGCGTTCTACGAGGATGTTGGCATCGCCTGCCAGGTAGTCGAGGTGGACGAGATCCTCAAGGCAGCCGGCGGCATCGGCTGCGCCACCGGCATCGTGGAGCGGGAGACGATAGTGAATCTGAGTGGGAGGGAGCGTTCAAGATGACCCAGGGTAATGACTGCACTTCCCCCGAATCGCTGCTAACCCTGCTCAAAGAGCGGCGCAGCATCCGCCGCGAGATGGACAAGCACGTCAAGAACACGTACCTGAAAAAGGTGCGGGCCCCCATTGGCGTCAAGAGCACGCTGCTGGCGTGGATGGAACTGGTGTAGCGAATTGCGAATTGCGCTACCGTCCTGCAATCCCGATGGGCCTCGGGCTCGAGCCGCTACGCTTATAGGAGACCTTTGCCCAAGTCTGACGCCGGGTTTGGCGATGGGGAGTGGCGGTGGTGAGTTGAATAGAGTATAATCAAGCACGAGATTAACTGGGAGATAAAGATGAGTGAAACGAATGTACTCACAATTAAATATTCCCCCGAAGTGCTTTGGGCTATGCGACAAGCTCCCGACGAATTTGAAGCCCAGGCTCGCTTCTTGCTGGCCATAAAGCTGTACGAGATCGGCAGGCTCAGCACGGGGCTGGCCGCCCGGCTGGCAGGTGTGCCCAGGGTCACCTTTATGTTCCTGCTGGGCCAATATGGCCTTTCCCCCTTTGGCGAGGCTGCCGACGAACTGAAAGGAGACCTGGACAATGCACGTCGGGCCAGTCATCGTCAATAGTACCCCTCTAGTGGCCTTGTGGGTCCTGGGCCGTCTGGACCTGTTGCGAGAACTCTATGACGAGGTCTTGATTCCTCAGGCGGTATACGAGGAATTCGTGGCGACCGAGCGCGCAGTACGCCAGGCGGCGCTGGAAAACGCCCCCTGGATTAGGCCCGTTTTGCTGGCAAACCCTCGATGCGCCCGGGTTTACATTGGGCTTGATCTGGGAGAGGCAGAGGTACTGGCGTTGGCGGAAGAACGCGCAGCGCGACTGGTCATCATAGATGAGCTCAAGGGTCGCCGATACGCTCAACGCCTGAACCCCAAGGACATCGCCAAACTCCGTGCCCTAACCGGCTTCCCCGCCCCGGTCGCCTACCTGCGCGATGAACTGGACTGGCCCATCGAGGTCGAAGACGTGCTCTAAGAATTCAGCCCCGTCGTTGCGTTACCTGCAACACGCTTCCTGTATAGTGATGATAAATCACAAAACAGGAGGCGTGCAATGGCGCGGAAGACAGGCAACCGACGGCTGGAAATGATCGCCCAGGCAGTGCAGAGCAGCCCGACGACCCGGTGGGGTAGCGGGATGCTCAGCGCGGAGGGCCTGGGTTCTGCGGAGGCGGATCCAGTCCCTACCCCCGCGCCGAGGCCAATCATCGGCGACAATTGCGGCATCCGACGGTGAGCGGCTCGATGGCTCGACTGAGCACCTCGGCTCTGGAGTCGTGTTTTCGGCGCGTGATTTGCAGAGGGATGAAAGAGGGAAAGCCACCTGTGTTAGCCGCACAGGTGGCTTTTTGGGTGCGTGTCCAGTCAAATGATAATGTTACCGAAAAGCGATTGTTCGGTCAAAAGATAATGTTACCGGGCTGGCCGCTCTTGCCGTCGCAGTAGGGGCTGTG
>SDBU01002970.1_pt1 | contig 22025 bp, 36 predicted proteins | sample 2277071 | NCBI WGS metagenome assembly SDBU01 (sample SAMN10397929, study PRJNA504765) | marine sediment metagenome | isolation source: marine sediment core GS08_GC12, 126 cmbsf | place: Arctic Ocean: Gakkel Ridge, Loki's castle | collected 2008 | reverse complement strand
AGATAATCTCCAGCATTTTGGCTGTTAACACTGCCGCCATAAAGCACTGACATCTTTTGGCTTGTTTTTCTGCCAGCCATTTTACTGATTACTTTTCTAATAAACAAGCCAACAGTTAAAGCATCATCAGCTGAACAGAGACTGCCTGAACCAATCGCCCAAATCGGCTCATAGGCGATAATGACTTTGCCAAGCTGTGACTTTGCCACTCCTTTTAATCCTTGTCTAATCTCCCTTTCTAAAACCTGAAAAGTCTTGCCTTTTATTTTTTCTGCTTTGGTCTCGCCAATACAAAGAATAGGCAAAAGTCCTGCTTTAAGAACAGCTTTTAATTTCTGATTAACTATCTCGTCACTTTCGCCAATGACCTGCCTTCTTTCTGAATGGCCAACCAAGGCATACTTTACTTTCAAGTCCTTGAGCATCAAAGACGAAATCTCACCAGTAAAAGCGCCTTGTTCTTCTGAAAAAACATCTTGGGCGCCTAGTTTCCATTTTGGGCTGACTGCCCCTTCTAGATAAACAAAAGGCGGGCAGATAACCACTTCTGTCTTGCCCCCCTGCCTCAATCCCCTATTCAACCCAGCCAAAAGCTTTTTAGCTTCTCGCTGATTGCTGGGATTCATCTTCCAATTACCAACAATTAGTTTTTTCATATTGACTATTAAAGTTATTTATGTTAAAAAAGATTGTTCTAATTAGTCCTTATTCAACTGAATAAACAACAGGAGGGATAGAAATGATAAAGAAGTTATGGATAGCATTAAGAAACATCTTCATTGATGTTAGCCCTGATGGTTTCTCTGGCTTGCTGGTGGCGCATGTGCTCTTAAAGTTGCTACAGCCGAGTCTAAACTTTCCAATTTGGCTGCCCTATGTCCTAGGATTAGTCTGCGCTGGTGCTCCGGATTTAGATACCTTTTCCAAGGGTTCTGTCGAAGGACATAAGAGCTGGCTGCATTACCCAGCTATAATGATCCCAGCAGGCGCTATTTTTGGCACCGTCATATTCGGATTATTCTATGGCAATATAGCTTTCTGGGCTTTGCTTTTTTCGCTGCCTTTATTGCTTCACTTTATCCATGACAGCTTGGGCTTTGCTGAAGGCATAAAATGGACAGCGCCCTTCTACAAGCATGAGGCTGTCAAAATAGTCAAAGTGCAAAATAGAAAAATAGTTTGGTTTGTAGAAGCTCCAATGAGTAAATCTCAATCTTTACTGGACTGGGAGATGCACACATTAGAGATAACCTTCGATCTTCTCTACGATCTTGCTGTTGTGCTTATTCTAGTCCTTTGGTAAAAGAAATCATCCAAAGGCAAATGCCGTTCTTCAAGAGCGGCATTTTTATTGCTTTCTTAGGTATTCAGCGGCTTTTTCTGGTTCAATAGTTGAAATCTCAATGCCAGTGCCAAACTCAAAGCCAGCTGGAATAGCTGTTTTGGGCAGAATAGTCCAGTGCCAGTGGTAAAAAGGATACTTCTTGCTGTCTGAAGGAGCTGTGTGCAGATAAAAGTTGTAAGGCGGGTCGTCTAAGCCACGATAAAGTCGGCCCAGGGTTTCACTAAAAGCTTCGGCCAAGTCAATCTTTTCCTGTTCAGTGGCCTCTTCAAAATTACTCAAATGCTTCTTAGGAGAGATAATTACTTCAAAAGCCACTTTAGAAGCAAACGGACAGATAGCTAGAAAGCTTTTGTTTTGAAAGATAATTCTCTTTTTCACTCTTCTTTCCACAGCATTCATCTGGCAATAAACACACTTACCCTGCTCTTGGAAAAACCTCTCAGCATTAGCTAAGGCTCTTCTTAAGCCAACATCAATTAAAGGAGTAGTAATAATCTGGGAATGAGGATGGCTCTGGGAAGCGCCTGCTTCAGCCCCATGATTGTGAAAAATGGAGATGTAATTGACCAACTTACCTTTTTTCAGTTCAAGATAGCGATTCTGATAAACATCAATCAGTTCTTTAATTTGATTAAGGGAAAACTGAGCTATTTGCTTAGTATGATCTTGAGTAACCACTACTTCGTGAAAGCCAACGGCATTAATCTTTTTATGAATACCGCCCTCTGTTCTTTCATCAAGTTTAGTGCCCGGTATAACGGCTGGATACTTATTAGGAATGACAATGGTTGTCCAACCCTGGGGAATCCTGTCGCTGGCTTTAAAATTAACTTTGCGGCCATTTTTAAAAATCAAAGTAGGCCGCTCTTGACTGTCAATGCGGCAAAAAGGACACTTATTCTTAGGTATGAAAGCCTTGGCTCGGCTTTCTCTTTTAAAAGCTTCGGGTTTTTTACCCCGGCCAGTGGCAATAACCACCCAGTCCTGGCCAACTAAGTCATACCTTAACTCTGAAGGAAACTTTATTTTTTTAGTCATATACTATATTGTAACAAAAAATGTAAAAAAAGAAAACGAGCGTATCCACAACTACAAGGATACGCTCTTTAGTTTACTGGCCAACGAGCCAAAATAGCAGCGCAGTAAATATCTTCCTGCACCAGAACAGTTGTTTGAACTATCTTAACTTTGCCAAAATGCCTTCTGGCAGCCAGCATAGCAGACCGCACAGCTTCTTTTTTCGTCTGGTCGGAACCTGTGGCCCAAACCCATAAAACGCCTCCAAGTTTTATGCCAATGGCAGAAGACAACCTGTTCGGCTGGGCACATTGGAAGTCTTGGTAAAGCTTGCTCTCTAAAATACAGAAAGTGCCAAGCTTACAATCAATCTCCACCCTATGCCCATAAGAACCTGCGCAGCCAGCCAAAAAAACAAACCCTGCCAGCATTATCAACAAAACTCTCATCTCGCGCCTTCCTTTCTGAAAAGCTTCTACTTTAGGTTTAACAATTCAACCCTGATTTGTCAATAAAAAAGCCGACACTCCTCTGTGCCGACATTTCCATAACCTCATACCTTTGATCTCCTGCCTTTTCCTCTAATTCCTTTTGTGGCTGGATATTTACTACATAAAAAAGAACTGTCAGAATTGCAAAAATCGATACAACAGCAACAACCAGAAATAAAACGCGCACCCAGACTGGCACTGCTGCTAATATCATATCAGTAATCCCTATCATTTCCTTCACACCTTTCTTGAATAAAATTAAAGTTCAAAAACTCCAAAGGCCTACCAATAGTTTACACCCAATCCTCTTTTTGTCAACTCTTTTCAATAAAAACAGGGCGTCCGATTGAACGCCCTTTATTAAAACAGTTATCTTAATATCTATATTTTCACTTAGCGAGCAATATCTTTAATCCATCGTCGATCATTGCCAAGCAATCCAGCTGTACTTCAAACCCTAACTTCATAGATTGAAAGTCTTCCTCGTGACATTCCTCCAAGTGCTTACGCGCATGACTTATTGCTTGACTAAATGAAAACACTGTCCCACCAAGTTGATTTCCATCTTTATCGAAAATGGCATAATGAGAAAGAGAACTCTGTTGAATTATTACGTCCGGCACAAACTTTCTGGCCATCAAATATCACTCCTTTCCATTATTTAACCACGTATTACTCTTTCTGCAACTCCACGGGTGTTGCGAATTCTTTCAAATCTTCGGCAGATATACCCTCAAGCATTATAATGGCTTTCTCTCCTTTCCTGCGCTGTAGTAAATAATTCGCTGCCTTCGCTAGCGCCTTTTGCAAAGTTTGCACATATGTTGAACAAACACCTCCTTGAAAAAGCTCATCCGGGCCAACTTCATAGCCCTTATAATCCCCAGCTTCTCTTCTTCTAATAATTATTACCACAGAAAAAACCTCCTCTCAAAGTTAAAGTTAAATATCTAAAATCATCTTACTCCTGCAATCCCCCTCTTGTCAACCCTTCACACAAGGTGTTGGGTGAAGGGTCGACCCTAATAAAAACAAAATACTTCAAAATACGCCAATCGCGGTATTTTGAAGTACTTTTGAAGTAAAAAAATAGGGCGCTCGATTGAACGAACGCCCATTATTAACTTTTACCTCCATGTTAATCTAAAAGCTTCACTAGAACTTTAACTACATCATGAGTCCTAGCAGGAGTCATTCTCTCCTGAAGAGCCTTTTCAAGCACAACTCGCGCAGGATGCGCGCTATTGCCAAGATCGTTTAGAGAAAATGGCGTCTCACCTACGTACCCGCTAGGAATAATATAGTAGTGCCTTTGCGTACTCACGACGACAAATGTGTAAGGCTTTTCCGTGAGACTTAGCTTAACACTTCTGCCTAAATCCGAAGCAATAGCCATCAGGCCGCCAAAAAACCTCAGAATCTCCCCATGAGTTATATCTTGAAGTTCAGCCATTACATGATGAATTGCTGATGTAACTCGCCTTGATAAATCCATAACCCTACCTCCTATTTGTATCAGTTTATAAACCCAACAACTAAAGTAATCTAAGACTATTTTACTTCTGTTGCCCTTTTTGTCAAGACCTGAGGGCCATTCTTGTTAATGACAATAGTGTGTTCAAAGTGAGCCGAGAGCGAGCCGTCTTTGGTTTCAAAGCCAAAGCCATCTGGGGATTTCTTTAATCTATAGTCCCCTACTGTTACCATTGGCTCTAGAGCAAACACCATTCCCTGCTTTATCTCTTTGCCTTTGTGCCTTTTGCCATAGTTAGGAATCTGCGGTTCTTCGTGCAGCTTCCTACCAATGCCATGACCGCAAAGTTTACGGACCACACCAAAACCCTGCATTTCAACAAATCGCTCAACAGTGTTGCCAATATCGCCAATAGTATTGCCGGGCTTGGCTTTTTTAATAGCCAGCTTCAGGGATTTCTTAGTTATTCTAATTAACCTTTTTATCTCATCATCAACTTGGCCAATAGCCACTGTCACTGCCATATCAGCGAAAAATCCCTTGTACTTAATACCCAAGTCAAGAGAAACAATGTCGCCCTCTTTTAAAGCATATTTGCTGGGCGCTGAATGGACAATAACACTATTAACTGAAACGCAAAGAGCGGCTGGAAATCCTTGATAACCTTTGAAAGCCGGCTCTGCTTTGTATTCAAAAATAAGGGCCTCTGAGGCCCTATTTAATTCATTAGTTGTTATGCCTGGGGCAACCATTTTTTCCAGCTTAGCCATTATCTCTGCCAAGCGCTTGCCCCCTTCTCGCATAATGTCAATCTCTTTTTGTGTCTTAATTGAAATCATTTCTCTCCAAGCACTTTGAGAATGTCTTTGAAAACATCTTCGATTGACTGCTCACCGTTAATTGTTTTGAGTTCACCTCTTTTTTTGTAAAAGTTAATAGCTGGTATTACTTCAGATTTAAACCAGCCTAACCTTGCTTTAACTCCCTTGACTGTATCATCAGCCCGAGCAATTAACTTACCGCCACATTTATCGCATTTCTTCAACTTTCTGAAATGACCAATATAAGGGATAAGACGACCACACCGCTGGCACATTCTTCTTTTAGTTAAACGCCAGATAACTTCTTTTTCTGATAGTTTGACATGAATCACTTTTTTCTTATTCCATTGGTACCAAGTTAAAGCTTCTTCCAGCATTTCTGCTTCTTCAAGAGTACGCGGGCTGCCATCCATTATGAAACCATTAAATTTAGCTTTCTTCTTGAAAGACTCTAATTTGTTCATCCAGATATTAAAAATAACTGGCGTAGGCAATCTCTTGCCTGCATCTATCCATTTGCCTATATGGACTCCAGTAAAATCTTTTTTCTTTTTACGAGCTCTAAGTAGATCGCCACTGCCGATATAGTCTAGACCAAATTTCTTTTGAACAAGTTTGGCTTGAGTGCCTTTGCCAGACCCAGGTGGACCCATTAAAATAATTACTTGTTTTTTAGCCATATTATTTTAGAATAATTTAAAAAGTATCATATTCCCGCATATCCATTTGGGATTTGATTTGACGGTAAGTGTCTAAAACAACACTAACAACAATAAGCAGAGCAGTGCCACCAATCAAAAAGCGGAAAGCAGTAATGCCAGTAATGCCCTGCACAGCAGAAGGCAAAACAGCAATTGTCCCTAAGAACAGAGCGCCTAAAAACAAAATGCGGTAAAGAATCTTGTGCAGGAACTGGGCTGTTGACTGGCCTGGCCTGATGCCCGGCACAAAACCACCCATCTTTTGCAAGTTAGTGGCAATAGCGCTGGGATCAAAAGTGACTGCCGTATAAAAGTAAGTAAAGAGAAAGACCAGGCCAAAGAATAAACCACCATGAACCCATTGGTTCTGCAAAAAGTCAGAGGCGCTTTTGGCAAAATTAGCAATCGTACCTGTGCTGCTAGCTAAAAAGCTAGCAATCATTCCTGGGAATAATAAGATGCTTAAAGCAAAGATAATCGGGATAACGCCAGCCGGGTTAATGTTAATCGGTAAATAAGTGGAAACACCGCCATACATCTTGTTGCCTCGCACTCTTTTAGCATAGGAAACCGGAATGTTTCGCCTGGCTTCGGTAATGATAACAACCCCAGCGATAATAATGAGAGAGGCGGCAAAGAACAAAAGATAGGAAGGGGTACGGGACGGCTCCCAGGTCAAAGCCAGTTGGCGGACTTCGGCAGGTGTTCTAGAAACAATACCGGCAAAGATTAATATAGAAACACCATTGCCAATGCCTCTTTCAGAGATAAGTTCGCCCAGCCACATTAAAAATAGAGCGCCGCCAGCCACCGTAGCCATAGCGACTACCATTTGCAAAGAAGTTAAACTACCAATAGCCCCCTGACGCTGCAACAAGGTAAGCATAGCATAAGACTGAACAGCTGCTAAAGGCACTGCCAACATTCTGCCATATTGATTAACCTTCTGACGACCAGCTTCTCCTTCTTCTTTGTAAAGTTTTTCTAGACGAGGAAAAATCATTGTCAAAAGCTGCATAATAATTACGGCAGTAATATAAGGGCCTAAACCAAGCATAATAATTGACATATTGCTCATTGTGCCGCCGACAAAAAGGTTTAATAAGCCAAAAAACTGGCTCTGGGCAAAGAACTCTTTTAGGTTCTCCAAGTCAATGCCAGGCATTGGGATATTAGCAGCCAAACGAAAAATAACCAAGATAGCTAAAACAAACAATATCTTGTTGCGAAGCTGTTTATCTTTAAAGATTAATAATAGTTTTTGAAACCACTGCATATTATTATTTTGTTTTCTCTTTAGCAGAGGCTGACATTTCAACGCCGCTAAATATAAGTTTCTTAGTCAACTTTCCTTTGCCGAGTATTTTAACTTCAGGCACCCTCCCCTTTATCTTACTAATTATTCCTTTACTAATCAAAGACTTCGGAGTTACCTTTTCTCCTGTTTTAAACTCTCTCTCAAGCACTGAAAGATTAACAGCCGCCACAAAACCTTTCTTAAGGTTATGGCGATAACCCCGCAGCTTAGGATAACGTTTGACTATCTCTCTAATAATTGGCTGCATCTTTCTGGTGCCAGCTCGTGAATTCTGGCCTTTGACTCCCCTACCAGAAAAAGTGCCTCTTTTGCCTCCCCGGCCAATACGTTTCCGTGTCTTATTCTTCTGTTTTGGTTGTATTTGATGTAACTGCATCTTTAACTTTTAGCTTTTTAAGCGCTTTAATAGTTGCTCTGGCAATATTAAGCTTATTCCTTGACCTTGATAATAACTTAGATGATATATTCTTAATGCCGGATAAACGACAAATTTCTCTGACCACACCGCCAGCCACCAGCCCCCTACCCTTGCGTTGAGGTCTTAATAAAACTCTAGCTGGGCCAAATTTAGACATTACTTCATGAGGGATTGTATCTTCAACTGAAAGAATCTCAATAATATCCTTCTTAGCTAATCTAGTTGCCTTCTCTATTGCCCTCTGCACATCAGCTCCTTTAGCCACCCCAATACCAACCTTGCCTTTGTGATTGCCAACAACCATAACCGCCCTAAACCTTAACTGCTTACCACCAGCTGTTACTCGAGTTACTCTGGTTAAATCCAAAAGCTTTGAGTCATATTCTGACTTTGGCTCTTTTTTTCTTCTATTATATTTTCTATTTTCTCTTCTTTGCATATTGACAAATGTATTATACTATGTTATTATTAGTTTTGAAAGGAGGCCCTAATGAAAATTTGGACTTTTATGACAAGTTGTTTTCTAGGAATGCTCGTAGCATGGCCTGTATTTCGTGGTATACAGAATATTCATAACTACGAGTCAGCTATTCTTATCGCAACTGCTGTTCTTTTCTTTAGTGCAATCATCTTTTGGTATCTCGGTAATATCAAAGAATCGCTGGAGAATATCGGCAGTAAGATGCACAGCTCCAATAGCCACCTGGGGAATCAATCGAGATATTTACAAAACATAAAAAATGCACTACGGAAATAATTTACTCATGGCTCCAGTTTGTCATCAAGACAATCTGCGAGCCTTTATTTTTTATTAAAACTTTAAACCAGCTTCGCGAGCGCCTTCAGCTAAGGCTTTTACTCGACCATGGTATTTATAACCTCCTCTGTCAAACTTAACTGTTTCTAGTTTTTTTTCAAGGGCTTTCTGGGCAATGAGCTTGCCTACTTCTTTTGCTAGCTCTACTTTGCCTTTGGTTTTTGCCTTAATCTCATAATCCTTTGCCTGGAACAGGGTCTTTCCTTTGTCGTCGTCAATCAATTGAGCATAAATATGCTGGGCTGAACGGAAAACGCAAAGCCGCGGCACTTTTGCTGTTCCTTGTATTTTGGCTCGCACACGATTATGCTTTCTATTTCGCTTTGTTTGTTTATTTAACATACTTTAAGCTGCAGCCGTAGCTGCTTTCTTGCCTTCTTTACGTCTTACTTTCTCACCAAGATACCTAATGCCCTTGCCTTTATAGGGTTCGGGCTTTTTGACCTCTCTTATCTTAGCAGAGAACTGACCCACTTTCTGCTTATCAATGCCAGTGATAGTAACAATATTCTTTTCTACTTTAACAGTTAATCCTTCTGGAATATCCAGCTTAACAGGATGAGAAAAACCAACTAATAAATTCAAAACCTTATCACCCTCTAAAGCTGCCTTATAGCCAACACCGATAATCTCCAACTGCTTTTCAAATCCCTTGGTTACTCCATCAAGACAGTTCTGCAAAAGCGCCCGGGCTAAACCCCATAAAGCAGGAGTCTGCTTAGTCTTTTTTCCTACTGAAACAATTAACTCGCTTTCTTTCTTTTCAACTAAAATGTTCTCGGGAATAGCTTGCCTTAATTCCCCTTTAGCGCCTTTAAACTTAACCTCTCTTCCTTCTATCTTCACCTCAACGCCCTCTGGTATTTGTATTGGTTGTTTGCCTATTCTGCTCATATTACCATATTGCTAACATTAGCTCACCGCCGACTTTTTTCTTTCTGGCTTGCTCGCCAGTCATTATGCCTTGGGAAGTTGAAACAATCGACAAGCCAAAGCCGCTTTTAACTTTTCTAATTTCTTTAGCTCTTTGATAAATACGCTGGCCTGGCTTGGAAACTCTCTTAAAGCCGCCTACTGCCGGCTGACCTTCTTTATCATATCGCAAATCAATCAAAATACTCTTTTTTATTTTCCTGCCCTTGCTTTTGCAATCTGTAATAAAGCCCTCTTTTTTGAGAATTTCAGCAATGCTAAGCTTGACCTTGGAAAAAGGAATAGAAACTGTTTCTTTCTGAACTGCTTGGGCATTCTTTATTCTATTGAGTATATCTGTAATTGGATCTGTCATGTTACCAACTTGATTTTTTAACTCCTGGGATTTCACCTTTATTGGCTAACTCACGAAAACAAATACGGCACAAACCAAACTTTCTCATATACCCCCTGGGACGACCGCACTTAAAACACCGCCGAACAATTCGGGTGCTTTGCTTTGGCTGCCTTTTTGATTTTACAATTTGTGATGTTTTAGCCATATTACTTTTGCAAAGGGAAGCCCAAAAATTCTAATAAGGCCCTACCTTCTTTTTTTGTTTTTGCTGTAGTGACTACTGTAATCTCTAAACCAAACAAACTCTTTTCTTTTTCTACCTTAACTTCAGGAAAAGGAGTATATTCTTTAAAACCAACAGTTAAGTCTCCTTGGGCTGTAAGAGATTTCAAAGGAATGCCCCTAAAGTCACGACTACGGGGTAAAACCAAATAAATGAACTTCTCTAAAAACTGATAAGCTCTTTTGCCTCGCAAGGAAACAACCGCTCCAATAGGCATACCCTTTCTTAATTTAAAAGTGGAAATCGATTTCTTAGCTTTCCTCAAAACAGGCTTCTGGCCAGCAATCAGAGAAAGCTTTTCTAAAATGTTTTCAGCTATTTTCCCTCTTTCGCCAGAACCCTTGCCTGCAACCAAATTACCAAAACCACAATTGATCATTACCTTGTCAATTTTAGGCACAGCCATTGCGCTCTTGTAGCCGAATTTCTCCATCATAGCAGGAATAATTTGTTTTGTGTATTTTTGTTCTAATCTCATAATATTAAATATCCGCTTGACACTTTTTACAGACCCTTGTCTTTTTCCCTTCACTTACTTTATAGCCTACCCGGGTTGGCTTATTGCATTTAGGACAAATCAACATTGCTTTGGCAGAGTTAAAAGGAGCTGGCACCTCAACAACCTGACCTTTCTCACCTTCTTTTTTCGGTCTTTTATGAACTTTTTTTACATTAACCCCCTCAACCAAAATTAAACCTTTCATAGGAAAAGCTCTTAAGACTTTTGCTTTCTTGCCTTTTTCTTTGCCTTTGCTTATTAATACTGTATCACCTTGTTTAAGTTTCATACAACTTCTTTGGCTAGGGTAACGATTTTCTCAAAACCTTTTGCTCTTAATTCTCTAGGGATAGGGCCAGAAATCCTGTTGCCTTTAAGCACGTTGCCTTCTCCTAAAATACAGCAGGCGTTCTCGTCAAACTTAATGTAAGAACCATCTTTCCGGCGAAAGGGTTGCTTTTGCCTGACAACGACTGCCTTAACAATCTGATGAGTCTTGACTTCTTTACGCGGTTCTGCTTTTTTAACGCTGGCTGTAATAATATCGCCCAATCTGGCATAATGCTTTCTAGTGCCGCCAGGAACATTAAAACATTCAACGATTTTGGCTCCGCTGTTATCGGCTACATTTAATTTTGTGCCTGGTTGAATCATAATTATTCTTCTTTCTTACCTTTGGTTTCTCCAATTACTCTCCACGTCTTGTCCTTGCTAATCGGCCGACATTCTTGAATAGTTACCTTGTCACCCTTCTGAAGCTCATCTCCTTCATAATGCGCCTTGTATTTCTTATACGCCCGAAATCTTTTTCTGTACTTTGGATGCTGCTTGATTCTTTCTACTCTAACCACTACGGTTTTATTCATTTTGTCTGAAAAAACTATACCTTGTAATTGTTTCTTTGGCATATTATTTTTGTTTTAATAAAGTAGATAAGCGAGCAATATCCCGTCTCACTTCCCTTATCTCCCTGACATTCTTAACCTTGCCGCCAGTCAAATCAAACCTTAGCTGACGAAGGTCTTCTCTTTTATGGCTTAACATTCTTTGCAACTCCTCTTTGGGCAATCGATGAAATTCTTTTAATTTTTCCTTGTGTTTCATAACTACTTCTTAATAAATTTTGTTTTGATTGGCAATTTGGCAGCTGCTTTGCGTAAGGCCTCTTTGGCTAAATCTTCTTCAACGCCAGCCAATTCAAAAATAATCCTGCCTGGGGTTATTGGAAAAACATAATGGCTAACACTACCCTTACCCCCGCCCATTGGCACTTCACTGCCCTTACTAGTTACCGGCTTATCAGGAAAAATCCTGATCCAAAGCTTGCCTTTTCTTTTCAAAGCCCTAGTAATTGACCTTCTAGATGCTTCAATCTGATTAGAGGTTATCCATTTAGTGCCCATTGCTTTCAAGGCAAAACTGCCAAAGGCAATATCTGTTCCTCGTGTAGACATCCTTCTGCTACGGCCCTTATGCCACTTTCGGTGTTTCATTTTTTTGGGTTGTAATGTTGACATAATCTTACGAGCGCCTCTACGCCTTTAGTCAAACTTTTCTCCCTTGTAAAGCCAAGTCTTAATGCCAATCACTCCATAAGTGCAGTTAGCTTCCGTAAATCCATAATCAATGACTGCCCTTAAGGTCTGCCTAGGCAACTGACCCTCCTTAAGCCATTCGGTTCTTGAAATTTCAACGCCATTTAATCTACCCGCAACCTGGATTTTAACTCCTTTGATTTCTTTCTGCTCATTAACCTTGCTTAAAGCCATCTTTAAAACCCGACGGAAAGGAACCATTTTTTCAATCTGTTGAGCCATCCACTGGCTAACCAATTGAGCAGAAACCCAAGGATTTCTCAATTCCAAAATATCTATTTTAATATTAGGTATCGGCTGACCAACCCTTTCCCTTAAAACAGCAACAATCTCATCTAAAGCCTTTTTCAAATCTTCAATGCCTTTACCTCCTCGACCAATAACTAAAGCTGGCCGGGCTGTTTTAATAATCACTTTTAATTCAGTTTGGCTTCGTTCAATTTCAATACTCTCAACAGAAGCCTGTTTTAATTTCTTATTCAAAAAAGTACGTACCTGGAAATCCTCCTCTAGATATTGGGGAAAGTTCCCTTGGTAAAAGCCTCTGCTCAACCAATCTTTGGTTTCTCGTACTTTGAAAATTTTAGGGTGGACTTTATGACTCATTTTTTTTCTTTTCTTTAGTGTCTAAAATTAAAGTAATATGCGATGTCTTTTTCTGTATCTGCATTGCCCTGCCTCTGGCGCGTGCTCGCCATCGTTTAAGTTTAGGACCTTCATCAACCATAATCTTGGCAATGAATAAATCTTCCTCATTCTCTATTTCAAAGTTATTCTTGGCATTGGCAATGGCTGAATCAAGCAGTTTCTTCACTGCCCTAGCTCCTCTTTTCAAACTAAAACTAAGCAAGGCTTTTGCCTCGATTGCTTGTTTGCCTCTAACCATATCCGCCACCAAGCGAACCTTACGAGGGGCTATTCTTAAATAGTTAAGTTTTGCTGTAATTTCCATGTTATTCGGCTGTCTTAACTGCTTCTTTTTCCTTTTCCTGGGCTTCCTGCTCTTTTTGCATCTTACCACCGTGCCTCTGAAACTTAGTGGTAGCAGAAAACTCACCTAGTTTATGACCAACCATTTCTTCGGTGATATAGACAGGAATATGCTCTTTGCCATTATGAACGCCAAAGTTAAAACCAACCATTTCTGGAGTTATGCTAGCAGCTCGCGACCAAGTTTTAACAATCTTTTTGTCGCCTTTCTTCAAGTACTCTATCTTTTTCAGTAATTTTTGGTCGATATATGGACCTTTTTTTAGACTTCTTGACATGTTATTTTATTTCTTTTTCTTTTTACGTCTTTGGACAATAAACTTATTACTATATCTTTTCTTCCTACGAGTTTTCACTCCCAAAGCTGGTTTGCCCCATTTAGTTTTAGGATGCTTTAAGCCAATCGGCGCCTTGCCTTCTCCACCACCATGAGGATGATCAACTGGGTTCATTGCCGAGCCCCTGACTCGAGGCCTCCTGCCTTTCAAACGGACTCTGCCTGCTTTGCCTATCTTCTCAAAACGATGCTCTGGATTACTCAACTGACCAATAGAAGCAAAACATTCTGAAAAGACCTTGCGTATTTCAGTCGAAGGCATTTTTAAATTAGTATACTTACCCTCATGAGCCATTACTTGAGCTGAAGCGCCGGCTCCTCTGGCTATCCTGCCTCCTCTGTCTGGTGTTAATTCTATATTATAAACCATTGTGCCTACTGGAATATTCTTTAACCGCATCCTATTGCCTGTTTTAAGAGGCGCTTTCTCATCTACTATAATCTCATCGCCTTCTTTTAAACCATCAGGCGCTAAAAGATAGGATTTCTTAGCGTCAGGATATTCAACTAAAGCAATATCGCAAGTTCTATTTGGGTCATATTCTATGCCTAAAACCTTAGCTGTCTCCCCCATTCTCTCTTGGCCAAAATCAATCACTCGGTAATGTCTTTTAACTCCGCCTCCACGATGACGCACTGTAATACGGCCTGTTCTATTGCGACCAGCTTTTTTCCTTATTGGCCTAAGTAATGATTTTTCTGGTTTCTTTTTCATAATTCTTATCTAGGCATTATCTCAATAGTTTGGCCTTTTTTCAATCTGACAATTGCTTTCTTGTAGCCCTGCTTCCATCCTTGGGTTCTACCCAAGCGCTTAGATTTCCTTGGCACATTAATTGTCCGCACTTTCAAAACATCTACATTGTAAATTTCTTCAACTGCTTTTTTAATTTCCGGCTTTGTTGCTTGAGGAGCTGCTTTGAAGATATAATCATTTTGATTCTGCAGCAAGGTGGCTTTTTCAGTAATCTGGGGCGATCTTAAAATCTCAAAAGTTGAAACGCCTGCTTTCCTCTTTGCTTTTTTTGGCTGAAGAACTGGTTCTTTTTTTTCAACCTGCTCTGGCTTAACCTGCTTTTTCTCTGGCAGCTTAACTTTAGCTAGCTTTTTTACGGCTGGCTTTTTCTTTTCCTCTCGTTTCTTCTCTTCTCGTTTCTTTTCTTTTCTGCCTTTTTTAAATAGATTTAAAAATGCCATAATTATTTAACAAAAGTTTTCTCTATCACCTTAACGCTCTCTTTGGTCATCACTAACCACTTAAAGCTCAAGACATCCAAGGCATTCAAATCTTTTGCCTGAATTGTTTCCACTCTGGGAATATTTCTGGCCGACAAAATAGTTGTTTTGTCAATCTTCGGCAAAGCAATTAAAAGACTGCCCGTTTTGCAGGGCAGCTTGCCCAGCACCTCATTCATTTGTCTAGTGCTAATCTTATCAAATTTAAGCTCATCAATCAAGAGCAAAAGGTTGTTTTTAGCTTTAGCTGACAAAGCCATTAAAAGGGCTTTTCTCTTTATTTTGGCTGGGATAACTTTCTTGTAATTCTTTTCCTTGTTTGGCCCAAAAGTGACTCCGCCGCCCCGCCATATTGGAGAACGACTAGAACCAGCTCTGGCTCGGCCAGTGCCTTTCTGACGCCAGGGCTTTCTGCCCCCGCCTCTTTTCTCGCCTCTACCCTTAGTATGGGCTGTTCCCTGCCTACGATTAGACATTTGCGAAACAACCACCTGTTTAATCAAATCATCATTCATTTCTAACCCAAAAACCTCCTTAGGCACTTGCGCCTGGCCTGTTTCCTTGCCTATTTGATTATATATCTTGACATTCATGAATATACATTGACTATTATAATCTATTTTGATACACTAACATCGTATTGTCCTAAACAGATTCTCAGAAACGGAAACGGAGGAAATAATGATGTGTGAACAAACTGATAAGGGAAAAAATTTCGAACAAATGCTTGTCCTCCTGCATGACATACTGAAGATTTCGCTTGATGGTCTTCAGGGCTTAGCAAATGCTAAGACAAAAGAAAAAAAAGAAAATGTAAAAAAGCAGACCTTGGACAAACTAAAAGAATTTATGTCTCGCATTAACGCCTTGGAAAAAGAATAAGCTTTTCAAGTATCCTTCCTATACAGCGTCGAAATCCTTCGACGCTCTTTTCTTTCCTCTCATCTGCCCACTCCCCTATTCCCATCTGCAATAAAAACAGCTCGCTTAGAGCCGTTTTGATAAAATCAACTTTTCTCTAAATCTTATTTAAATTATTCAATTTGAAACTTCTGTATCTATCATAATACATTATTTAAATATTATCCAATTTCAAGCAAAAGTCAACCCCTAAAGGCTGACTATTTCTACTAAAGTGCCACGGCGGCCCGGGATAGCTCCTTTTATAGCTATAATATTGTTCTTCTCATCTACTTTGGCAATCTCAAGATTCTTGACAGTTATTCGGTCAGCGCCCATTCTACCCGGCATTTTCTTGCCTTTAAATACTTTGCCTGGACCAGTAGCGCCAACTGAACCAAGAGTACGTTGTTCATGCTTAACACCATGAGAAGCGTTTCTGCCATGGAAACCCCATTTCTTTACTGCGCCTTGAAAGCCCTTGCCCTTGCTTATAGCGGACACTTTAACCTTATCCCCTGCTTTGAAAACCGAGGCCTTGATTTCACTCCCCTGTTTCAACTCGCCTGTCTCGCCTCCAAACTCAACCAAATGCTTAAATCCTTTGCCATTTTCTGACTTTTGAATCTTTTTCTCTTTCTTTTTCTCAAAACCAAGCTGGGCTGCTTCGTAGCCGTCTTTTTCTTTTGTCTTAAGCTGAGTAACAAAACAAGGCCCTGCTTCAAGCAAAGTTACTGGCACGACTGTGCCGTCTTCTTTAAAAATCTGGGTCATTTCAATTTTCTTAGCGAGTATAAACGACATAATATTATCAACCCAAAACGTCGGGAGAGCCCGACGTTGTTTTTTTAGGTGGTCTTAACCTCAATTTCTACGCCGGTCGGTAAGGTTAAATCTCTCAAGTTATCAATGAATCTCTGATTGGGATTCTTAACCTCAATCAATCTTTTGTGAATCCTCATCTCAAACTGCTCCCGACTATCCTTATGCACAAAAGTAGAACGATTAACCGTATACTTTTTCACTTCAGTTGGTAAAGGCACAGGTCCAACAATCTCAACACCAGCCCGCATTGCAATTTCCGCAATCTGGTTACAACTAGCATCAATAACCTTACTGTCATAAGAACGCAGTTTAATACGCAGTTGCGATCTTGTTTCAGTTTCTTTTGGAGCTTTCGTTACAGGAGACATGCTTATATATCAATTTACTTGATTATCTTAGTAACTACGCCAGCGCCAACTGTTCTGCCACCTTCACGGATAGCAAAACGTTGTTTTTCCTCAAGAGCGACTGGTCCAATTAACTTAACTATAACATTAGAAGTATCACCTGGCATAACCATTTCTACGCCCTTGGGCAAAGTAACATCACCGGTAATATCGCAAGTTCGGATATAAAATTGGGGTTTGTAGCCAGCGAAAAATGGAGTGTGACGTCCGCCTTCATCCTTGGTCAAAGCGTAAGCTTCAGCTTCAAACTCGGAATGAGGAGTAACACTGCCTGGCTTAGCCAAAACCTGGCCTCTTTCAATATCTTCTTTCTTAAGTCCTCTCAATAAAATGCCGACATTGTCGCCAGCTCTGCCTTCATCAAGCATCTTATTAAACATCTCAACTGAAGTAGCTATTGTTTTCTGGGTATCTTTAATACCAATAATTGCTACTTCTTCACCTGGCTTAACCACTCCCCTTTCAATCCTGCCGGTAGCAACAGTGCCTCTGCCTTCAATGCTAAAGACATCCTCAATAGCCATTAAAAATGGCTGGTCTAAAGCTCTTTCCGGCTCTGGAATGTATTCATCAACTTTAGCAATAATTTCACCAATTGACTTCATTGCTTCATCGTCAATTGAATCAGCCTCTAAGGCTTTTAAAGCAGAACCTCTGATAATTGGAGTTTTATCGCCTGGAAACTCATACTTGGTAAGCAGTTCACGAAGCTCTGACTCAACTAATTCAATCATTTCTGGATCATCAACTTGGTCAAGCTTGTTTAAGAAAATAACTAAAGAAGGTAAGCCAACTTGGCGAGCCAATAGAATATGTTCTCTAGTTTGGGGCATTGGACCATCAGCTGCTGAAACAACTAAAATACCGCCGTCCATCTGAGCAGCGCCGGTAATCATATTCTTAATATAGTCAGCATGGCCTGGGCAGTCAATTAGAGCGTAATGTCTTTTCTCGGTTTCAAATTCAGTGTGACAAATGTTAATAGTCACTCCCCTCTCCTTTTCTTCAGGAGCCGAGTCAATCTCATCAACTGACTTTTCCGAAGCCTTCAAACCTTTAAGCTTAGTGTATTTTAAAATAGCGGCGGTTAAGGTGGTTTTACCGTGGTCAACGTGACCAATAGTGCCGATATTTAAATGAGGTTTAGTCCTTTCGAACTTTTCTTTTTCTGCCATATAGAATTAGAATGATGAATTATAAATAATGAATTATGAATAATTTAAAAAAGCATTCATAATCCCTTTCACAATTCAAATGATTATCTTTTTTCTATTATATGATTAATAAAAATAAAGTCAAGTTAAAATGGTAAATCGTCAACAGTCAGCTCGCGCTTCAGTTCATTCTTCAATTCCTCTACTTCCTCTTGACGGGAATGCCCTGTTGGCGTTTCCTCTTCTGTGTTAACTTCTTCTGGAAGCTCTGGCGCAACAAAATCAAACTCTTTGGCAGGCAAAGGATTACTGCCTACCATTTTTTGGTAATCTTCAAAACTCAAAATAACCGCCATTGGCTGACCGTCTTCAATAATAATATATTTTTCGCCATTCTTTGGCTTAAATTGTTTAAAATCCATATAGCTCTAATTTACTAAATTTACTCTAGAAAGTCAATGGGGTTGACATTTATAGTTTTTTAGCTAAGATGATGACGAAAGGAGATGATCCCAATGATTAAGACAGAACAATGTCAGGTATTCAGTCACGTACATCATCGTCACGTCATCACTGATCCGGAAAATTATGAGCACCCAATACAATCAGAAATTAACGCTTTCTTAGCTAGCGGTGACAAAGAAATAACAAGAGTAACCCAAAGTTCAAGTCTACTGCCTGCCAAGAATACGGGTGCTACTGAACAATTTGAAACAATGACACTAATAGTAATCTACTACACCACCTCCCTCTCCTCCTCTAAAGTCTCTCCACATTCTTTCGATGATGAAAAAGAATAATATCCTATCAACCTATAGCGTCAAATTCCGCACCCGCGGGACCTGGCGCTTCTTTTTTTAGGTGCGCTTACTTTAATAAGTGTATTCTCCTCTGATAATCTTCTTTACCTTTTTTCAAAAAGATATCAATCACTTCAATATGCTTTTCTTTATCAAAAAAAGCAAAGAAAATACGCCAACGTCCAACGCGCAAGCGATATCCTAATTTAGTTCTTTTAATTTTCCGAACATTAGAATGAGCTAATCCTTCTTGAGAGAGTCGTCCTAATCCATCATAAATCTTCTGCTTGAAATCTGGAGTTAAATCATCAAACTGCTTTTCTGCTCTGTGCTTGAAAGAAACCTTAAACATTATTTTAAATTATGTTTTTCTTTTAAAGCCTCCAAGCTTATTGATTCTTCGTTCCTAGTTTCAACAAAAGCTTTCTCAAATCTTTCCGCATCTTCCAAGTCTTCCAAAACATTCTCTATTTCTCGCCATTCGTCCAATGACAAAACAACCATTGGCTTTTCAAAAGTTATTGATTTGTTTTCAATTATTTGCACCATATACTTCTAATTTACTAAATTTACTCTGGAAAGTCAAGGGGGTTGACATTTATAGTTTTTTGGATATACTTATGCCAGAAAGGAGGTGCATAGAAATGTCAAAAGAATTTTGGGTACTCAAACGAGTAGAAATGACTTGCATAGCTTACGTGCTAAAAAATACGCTTCTTAATGCACAAAACATCGCTTGGTCCATTTCTCTTGAAGCAATCGCCTCAAAGCTCAAAAAAGAAAATAACGATTCGGATGTGTGTATCATCGTCCGCACCCTTGATACTAAAAGTTTTTCTCTCTCACATCCCTTTGAGTTTAACTCATACAAAGGCCTGTCGAAAAGAGAAATGCGTCGATTACGTAAGCTTGCTCTTGTATAAATACAACCTTAAGTGCCTTGACTTTCTGTCTTGGCGCTTCTTTTTTTAGGTGCGCTTACCTTCAGCAATCTCCTCGGCAATGTTGTCAGGGGTTTTTTCATAGCTGGCAAACTCCATAGTAAAAGTGCCTCTGCCCTGAGTAAGGGAACGCAAAGTAGTGGCATAGCCAAACATTTCAGATAAAGGAACAGTGCCTCCAATCACTTTCTGTGTGCCACGGTCTTTTGTTTCGCTAATCACTCCCCTTCTCCGGTTAAAGTCACCGATAACATCGCCAAAGAATTCTTCGGGAATGGCTGTTTCAATTTTCATTATTGGCTCAAGCAAAATAGGCTTGGCTTTTTTACTAGCTGCCTGCAAAGCAGTTGAACCGGCAATCTTAAAAGCAACCTCTGAAGAGTCAACATCATGAAAACTGCCGTCGTACAAAGTAACTTCCATATCAACCATTATGTAACCAGCGACCACTCCTTTGTCCATTGCTTCTTTAACTCCCTTCTGGACAGCTGGAATAAACTCTTGAGGAATAGCGCCGCCTTTGATTTCATTTTTAAACTCAAAACCCTCTCCCCTCTCGCGAGGCTTCACCCTTAGGTAGACATGGCCGTATTGGCCTCGGCCGCCTGACTGACGGATGTATTTACCTTCTGCTTCAGCGGTATCAGTAATTGTTTCTTTGTAAGCAACCTGTGGTTTGCCAACACTAGCTTCCACCTTAAACTCTCTTTTCATTCTCTCCACCAAAACTTCCAAATGCAGTTCGCCCATACCAGAGATAATTGTCTCGCTTGTCTCCTGGTCTTCTTTAATCCTAAAAGTTGGGTCCTCGGTTGCTAGCTTTCTCATCGCCAAGCTCAACTTTTCTTGGTCTGCCTTGGTCTTAGGTTCAATACGAATAGAAATAACTGGTTCAGGGAAAACAAGTTGTTCCAAAACAACCGGATTCTTTTCATCACAAAGAGTGTGCCCGGTAACTGTTTTGGTCAAGCCAACTGTGGCAGCAATATCACCGGCAAAGACCTCGTCAATCTCTTTTCTTTCATTAGAGTGCATTCTTAAAATACGGCCAATTCTTTCTTTATTATTAGTCAAAGGATTATAAACATAGGAGCCTTTTTTCAAACTGCCGGAATAAACTCTGAAGTAAGCCAAAGTGCCGACATAGGGATCAGTAGCTATTTTAAAAACTAAAGCAGCAAAAGGTTCTTTGTCATCGGCTTTTCTTTCAACCTCTTCATTGCTTTTTGGCTCAATGCCTTTAACTGGCGGCAGGTCAATCGGCGCAGGCAGATACCAACAAATAGCGTCTAACATTGGTTGGACTCCCTTGTTCTTCAAAGCGCTCCCACAAAGCACAGGAACTAGCTTAGCTTCCAATACAGCTTTTCTTAAAACATCTTTGAGCTCTTGTTCTGAAATCTCTTTTTCTCCTAAAAACTTTTCAAGCAATGCCTCGTCTTCAGCAGCAATCTTTTCCAACATATCATGACGAGCTTTGGCAACTTCTTCTTTGAGCTCGGCCGGGATTTCTTTTTCTTCCACTTGCTCTCCTTTCTGGCCCTCAAAGTAAATTGCTTTCTGGGAAATCAAATCAACCACTCCCTTAAAGTTTTCTTCCAAGCCAATGGGCATCTGAATGGCAACTGCATTCTTGGTTAGTTTGTCATAAATACTCTGCAAGCTCTTTTCAAAATTAGCGCCCATTCTGTCTATTTTGTTAATAAAACAAATACGGGGCACTTTGTATTCATCTGCCTGGTGCCAAACAGTTTCTGATTGAGCTTCCACCCCAGCCACTCCGTCAAAAACAACCACTGCTCCGTCCAGCACACGAAGAGAACGCTGGACTTCTGCGGTAAAATCAATATGACCCGGGGTGTCAATAATATTAATCCAATAATCTGCTGCCTCGCTCTTAGGCTTCCAAAGGCAAGTGGTCGCAGCCGAAGTTATAGTAATCCCCCGCTCTCTTTCCTGATCCATCCAATCCATAATCGCCTCACCCTCATGAACCTCGCCAATCTTGTGGGAAATGCCGGTATAAAACAAAACCCGCTCAGTAACTGTTGTTTTACCAGCGTCAATGTGAGCAATAATCCCAATATCACGAGTTAAATTAATTGGATGTTCTCTAGGCATAATTATCTTGCTAAATGAGCAAAAGCTCTGTTGGCAGCTGCCATTCTTTCAATATTGACTTTCTTTTTTATTGCTTCTCCCTCGTTCTTGGAAGCAGCAATTAATTCCTCGGCTAATCTCTCTTTCATTGAACTGCCTTTTTTAGCGCGAGCTGCGCTAATCAGCCAGCGAAAAGCCAAACTGATTCTACGTTTATCCTTTACTTCCATTGGCACCTGATAAGTAGCGCCGCCTACTCTGCGAGGTCTTACCTCTACCCTAGGAT
>SDBU01002969.1_pt1 | contig 22029 bp, 19 predicted proteins | sample 2277071 | NCBI WGS metagenome assembly SDBU01 (sample SAMN10397929, study PRJNA504765) | marine sediment metagenome | isolation source: marine sediment core GS08_GC12, 126 cmbsf | place: Arctic Ocean: Gakkel Ridge, Loki's castle | collected 2008 | reverse complement strand
CCGAAAGAGATTATTTTTATAAAAAACCCGAAACATGGGAAGAATGGTTTTGTCCTCCTGGATTAGATCCCGCAAATTATGAGATTTTGGCAAGTTCAATTACCTCTTGTACTCTCTCAAGTCAAATTTTTATCTTAAATCAAAGGACGAAGAAAGGATCTCAAGGAGAAATCACGCGTCAAATAAGAGTAATTAAGGAACCTCATTCTACAGGTATTGGTTATTGTGGTTTGGAAATTTTAGATGATTGTATATTCTTTAGACCATATCTAAAATTAAATGGGTGGTCTTTAGCAACTGTTATAAGCGGGGGTCCTGAAAATCCAGGTACAGTATTAATCCCTACAAAATCAAATTAGATCTCGATATTTTTTTATACAGATTTGACTTTCGTATAATATTACAAAGATACAAAGGGACATATCGTGATACGGTAAAGATATAACGTGTTACGATAAGGAATTACGTGTCACGATATTTTGGGGTAATTCCAATAATGTACGAAGTTTTTAAATGCTTTTTTTAAGATATTTTATACATATTTTAAGAAGGGATTTCGCACAAAGAGACGTGAATTAATGGGGAGGAAGAAGAAGTTCGGGGAGGAGTCAGATTTTGTAAGCGTTCGCGTCCCAAAGAGCAAGAGGAAGGAGTATAGAAAGGAAATAAGGGAATTTGTAGAGGATAAATTTGCGAAAGAACAGACTACTAATATTGAAGATACCACTGTTAAGATTTTTGACAAAAAAATAGATGGATTTCAGAAACTTGAAGAATTTATCAAAGATTTAAAAAGTAAAGATAAAGAAAAAGAGAGTAAGATATAGAATCGTAAAATTTTTTTGCGAAATAAAAATGATAAGATCACTAGGAAATTCTAAAATTATGAGAGTTAATTATACTGATTCAATAGAAAATGTTTTCTACCAAAAGAAACAGATTTTCAATCCGATTTGTAGGATTAGATAATATTGATATCAAGATTTCAAAATTCTTTAAAGTTTTTTTAAGTAATTTATGATATAGTTGAAGAATGTAAGTATAAAGAAAATATAGTTTTTTGGAATCAATAATCGTCTACAATTTTCCCCAAATATCGAAAATTATATATTTAATTGATATATTATAATATAACAGTAATTATTTAAATTTTAATTAATATAACATAAAAAATTAATATATATTTATGTTCATGTGATTGTAGATGTCTGACATATTTCCCCCCATAAATCCTTTTGTCTCGTTTAAGGATTATATTGATTGCGAAGAAAATAGAGATTCCATAAATGATTTTATTGAAAAAATGACCAAAAACTTTGTATATATCTTTAGAAATATATCACCAGATTTGGTAAAAAAAACTTTTTGGAATTTAATGGAAGGAAAGAAGCTTGATCCTCATAATTGGTATGTAAAAGCTTCATTTTTTATGGGAAGAATAATTTTTTATAGAATTTTAAGAAAGATCGGTAAAATATCCGAAGAGAATTACCAAATTGGGTATCAATGGTTTGACTATTTAGTAAAGCGAACGACAAAGCACGAGATAAATATATCTAACGATTTTTTTAGAAAGATATACTCTGGATTTCCAGTCGCAAATTTAAAAGAGATGCTTTCTTTATATCGTGAAGCAATTTCAATGCACGAGGAAGACAACCTTAAGGAGATTCTAGGCGATCAAAAAATAGATCCTGTTATAAAAATTCGGAAATTCAAAGAAAACTTCCTCAATGCATATCAGAGATTTATAGGACGATGTCAGCACTATGGAGATGAATTATCTAAATTTGAAGGGAAAAAAAGACCTGGAAGGTGGGGAAATCGAATAAATGAAATTTTTCAAGCACCTGCTCTTCCTAATATAGTAACAGATGTACTAAACACACATCGCCATATAAAAAACGCTATATCTCATTCAGATAGTGGCGGAATAGTCTTAAGAAATAGTGATAAAGAGGTTAGAATAACTGATCGAGACTCTCGAGGGAGAATTTCATTTCAAAAGGATTATCCTCTTAATTTTCTTTGGTATATTTACTATTCATTATTAATTATTGATAAGGGCTTTGAAATTTTTGCATTGTTTTTTAGTTTGAGTAGAGAAGCGAGAGAAATGAATGACCGATGTAATTACATTTTTATCTGTAATTGCAATAATCTAAGCGTAGAATTTATGCTTCCTAACAATCAATACATTATTCTTTGTAAAGAATGTGGAAGGATACATTTATTGAGCAATTTGAAGGTAGCGGGAAAGTTTATGAGTGGACAAAGAGGTCCTCGTATAGTTTTAAAACCTAAATTAAGTTTTTCCCCATAGATTGAATACTTTTAATTAAAATCTTATTACTTTACTGCAAACCCATATTTAGAAAATCTAAATCTTGAAATAAAAAAGTGAAGAATATAAAAAAAGTATAATTATTATTGCGAATCTACCCCTTCGGTGGTTTCTGCTGCTTCCGACCGCTCATTTTAAAAGATTGCTCGGTTCTCTTGCTCATTCCATATCGCTTCAGAACCATCACTACTTTTAAAATTCGGAGGGAACTAGGCGTATTTCAGAGTCACAGAAGTTTGATTATATCTTCAATATTAGAGTCCTCTTTGAAAGCAATTTCAATTATAGGTAGAAATGCTTCAAACATCTCACTATCTTCTGGTGAGTATACTTTCATTCTCTCTATCCGATATTTAAAGGCTTCTTTTGATTGGGCGTATTTACCTAAAATCCGAAATTGGTCTTGAAAACTCTTGAAAAATTCATAAACAAATATTTTTAACACCTTATTTAAGTTTTCCTCGTTCAACTCAGAACTTACTTCAATGTTAAGCTCTTTGTGTTTCATCGGATATTTATCCAAGAGAATATTAATGAAATGATCCTTAAGGTTGGGGCTCACATCTTTAAGTTTGTCGAGTTTTTCAATTGATCCTTCTAAAAATAAGACAGTAACCTCTTCTATTTTTGAAAATATTTCAAGTGTATTTTTTATAATATCAAACTCATTATGTTTAGGTTTACCATATTTCATGTGCACATCCCTTTCAACTTGGAGATACGGCAATGAATTTTTCAGTTTTTCTTTAAGCTTTTCGGCATGGTCTTTTCCAATGTGAATTGGGCTTAGAAAGTCTGTTTTGGCGTTATTTAGAGTTACATATATTCCATGTATTCGTAAATACCACAAACTTTCTAATTTTTGCAGCTCATCAGCAAATTTCTTAACTTCTGATTTTTGTTTTTTATTAATTTCAAAATTCTTTTCCTTATCTTTTAGTAGGGCTTGATAGAGATTTCTAAGATTCCCAAATGGTTCCATTGTAGCAACGAGAGAAGTTATGTTTGAGAGGGCAATTTTTTTACTATGATTTAAAAATTTTTCAAGTTTTGTTGGGTTTGGTTCGTTAAAATTTCCTAATATAAAAAGTGCCACTCCCATCTCTTCTAATGCGGTTACGAAAGAAAAACACGCATGTCCGAAAGAACCATTCTCCATCAACAAAACGCCATCCTTATATAACTGAAGGACATTATCAATTGAGATAGTCATCCCCTTACGCCATGTATCTAAATCCATTACTATCTATACCATTAATAAATTTATAAGTTATATTGAAATTTTGCCTAATTATAATAAACATGATAATTCACAGATATAAATCATTCCACCTTTGTTTCTATTTCAAGTTAAGTTCAGTGCTCAGATTGAAGAAAACCCTATAACTCTAAATACATTTTTAGAGATTTTTAAGCATCTGAAACGTTGAGGAAAGGGAAAGGATAATTTAAATGATATTAATTGTTGTTTAATTTCGTTCTTACTCTCCAATAATAGTATAGAAAGTGATATTTTTTATGTAGAACTGTACTGTAACTTTAAAAAATAAATAATATTTTGGCTTTCAGCCTTGACTGTACAATTTTTTGTTATTGGTTGGCAATAAATTGCCTTGAATGTTGTAAAAATTAGTACGCGGGAGTGATTTTGTGAGAGCTGTGAGCGAAAAAAAATTATATTTTTTTTCTTAGATGTGGAATATCAAATAAAAAACCTTACCATATTGTTTTAAGAAGCGAAGTTTCTTTTCATTGCGGGGGACAAACCCCCACTTTTGATAGAGTATTTTAACTTTCTTGTATAGAAATAGAGAAGATTTGAAGTTCATATTGTTTTTTCGGATTAATCTTCCCTGAGCGAATATATTCTATTGGGATGTTGAAATAATATTGCCCGCCCTTTTTGGTTGGTCGTTTAATGAGCGTTGTAATTTTTACACCTTCCATAGTATACCATAAACTGTTATAGTATTTATACCTTTAGGTGTTATACAGAAAACCAGAGGTCTCTTTTGACATATAACCTCGAATATCTGTTATAGTAAATATAATAGTTTATATAATAGAAGTGAACTGCGAAAAAATAAGAGTAAGGAAACAAAATGACACAAGCATTAAAAGAAATAGAAATAAAGAGTTCGTTTCGTGAATTCACAAATGAAGAATTCAATAGGTTAATTATGGACTATTATCGAAATTGTATTTTACTCCTTAATGCAGACGAAACGTTTAAACAATTAAATATCAGGATAGATAATGATTTTGAGAATAACTTTAAAGATCTTCTTCATCAAATTTCCAATCCACATTCAGAGATTAATACTTATGATTCTTTAGACTCGGAAAGAAAATCTCTAAAATTAATGACAATAGCACTGATTTCAATACTTTTAAGGGTTGACTATAATATTACTAACAACAATTTTTCTCGAAGTAAGTTTGTAGAAATTTTAAGAATAAGGGCGAATAAACTCTGCGAATATCGAAGCTACATAATAAGAATCTTTTTGGAAATTAATGAATTCGATTACCATCGTAAAATATTATATTATTACCACGAATACATTGAAATTATAGATGAAATTTATAATCTCCACTTAGATTTAGGATTTAAAACAATAATTCTTAAGGATAAAATAGATTATTTACTTAGCTATTTAATAGAAAATAGAATTCGCATACCCCCTAGCACCTTCGAGAAACTATGTCCAAATCAACAAGAAAATGGAAAAATCCTCGAAAGGTACGGATTAAATATTAAAATTCTGTTTAAGCAGAATCGGTACAAATTTTTTATGCCTCAATATATTGCCCTCCTTTTAATTTACTTTTATAAAGATATCACTCAAATTAAGGAAAAGAAAAACTTGAATATCAATAAACTAGGTAAATTGTTTGATATCCCCCACTATACATTTATAACCCTCTATAATTTGGTAAAATTTACGGTTCAAAATAAATTAAATATAAAAATTTCCCAACGAAGAACTTATACACGAGAATTATTTCTAACTGATTTAAAAAAAAATTTAACAGGAAGGTATAGCTTAGACTTTGATTTAGTTTATAAATTATATGCACTCACAAACTTAGACCCAGATATATTTGCTCGAAAAATAATAACACATGCGGGAATAAAGGGCGCTCATACATTAATAAATATGATCAAAAAATATTCGTTATCAATTTCTACATACAAAAGGATTAGAGAAAAGTTTAAAGAATTACATCAAAAAAGATTGATTTCTGATTCCAATTTAAGTAAAGCTCAATCATTATTAGAAAAAGTAGCTCATATTAAATCAATCTCTCTTAAACATGGTTCATTAATTTTTAACTTCAGAATTAATGAAAAAAATCTAAGCAGAATTCAAGATTTGGATATAAAAACTAAACTCTCAAATTATCTTAGAATGATAATAAAGGGAAATTACCCTAAATATTTATTTGATGATCCAAATACCCCAAGTGGTTCTATTCTATATCTTAAAGGAAATGTGCGGGAAAAATTAAGCATGGACATAATTGAAAGCAGACTTCTTAAAAAATTACAAATTGAAAAAAAACTTATGAAGCATACTTCAGGATTATTCTGTCAATTTTCTAAAATTACAAAAACTGTGTATCAAGAATACAGCACTAAATTTGGAACAATTCCGAACCATGATCCTATTTTAAGTTCACTTGTTAAAAATGAAAATATTATAGGTATAGAAGTTCCTGTCTGGAAAAAACTGTCTAATGGGACTTACTTTACAGGGCATATTGACTTGTTGGCAATTAATAATGATACCTTAATAGTTGCGGATTATAAACCAACTGAGAATGAAATTTTTAAGTCAATTCCTCAAATTTGCGCTTATGCGTACATGATAAAACAGAGACTGGGATTTCATGCTTTTACTAAAATTTTATGCGTTGGATTTAGTAAAGATGTTGCATGGAGTTTTGATCCAAGCATTTTAGAAAAGGAAATTCTACATTTCATTAAATTCATGAATTCCAAGCGAAATACACCCTTACAAAGTAAGAGATTTCACAAATTACTACCTATGACAGAAATCCAAAAAGATATTAGTAAATTAACTATTTAGATATAAAGTAATTAATATATCTTTAGTAAGACAATAATTTATTTTATGTAAAAAAAATACCCTATAAGAATATTTTCATAAATATTTTTTTAAATTTTTAAAATCATTTAGAATTAAAAAAATTTTATATAAAAGACTTTTTGTCGATCCAAAAAAACAAATTTAAGAAGAACATATTTAGTAGGTCATTGAAAATTATATTTTAATGGATAATTACAATTATTTTGTTTTTTTCGATTCAAGTTTCCATTGTTCCACACTTTCTCTTAATTTTTCCACTTTTTCCTTTTCATTAGGAAATTGTACAAGTTTGATCAATGAAATTAAAGCTAAAATTACGATTTCAAGTAATTGTTCTAACGAAATTATATATTTTTTTTCAGATTTAAACCTATTATGGTTATAATTTAAAGACAATAGTATAAATAGAAGTAGATTAAAGCAAAATCTGAAAAAAATTAGTAAAAATTCACTTGTTCCTACTACATCAAGTTCACCATCTAAATCTTGAATATATCCATAAAAAATATCTAATAATAAAGTAATAAAAGGAATTAGAATCGCAATCAAATAACCTATTTTCTCTAAATGTGTTCTATATGGTCTTATAATTGTAGAAAAATGTTTGATTCGTTTATTTAGTTGTTGCTGTTTATTTTTGAAGTTTTGTATTTCTTGATTTAATGTCGTTAATAACAGTTGATTGTTAATTATTAAATTTATCTGGTTGTTGATTCTATTTAAGAAATTCTTTCGTTTTCTGTAATACCAAAGAGAATATCTGAATTTTTTGAAATAGATATAATCAACGAAGATATATAATCCAAATACAATATAGGTTAAATTTAATAGTAGATTTTTGTAAAAATAATCTGTAAAAAACAAGCACAGAATAAAAAAAATTAATAATCCTGATTTTATATATAATAGAGGTTTATAATACCAAATTCTCTTTTTAAGCGATAAAAAACAAATTAAATCTATTTCATTATATTCTAAAATTGAAAAAATTCCCGAAGTGATTTTATTATAAGAATCTTTAACTGCTTTAACTCCATCCTCATCTAGTTTTACCATAATTTCTGTTTTCATTAATAATTAAAAAGTCCTTTTATTAAAAGAAAAATAACTTAATTTTTGATTAAAAATTAAAAAAATTTAATCATACTAAGAAGTCTTATTAACTCCTAATTAACTCCCAATTAACTTATCTATCCAAGTTTATTTTTTATTATTCCACCATTGTAAAAATAATCAAGCGTTAATCTCCAAAATAATTACTCATAAATTATAAAAAAAGGATAGTAAGAAAGAAATATTTAAATATATTATCATGAATTAGATAAAAAAAATTATACTTTAAATGTGATAGAGATGAGCGAAGAAGGGAATGTAGATATTTATCCAGATCCAAATAGAGATATTTATTTAAACTCAAAATTATCGAGAGTTAGTTTTGAAATTCGATATTTTCCTCTTTTAGAGATTGATACCGATATTGTAATATTCCAAAAAGAAGTAAGAGACGAACTACCAATTTATACTGCTGAGAAAGCTGTTAAACAAGATCCTATAACAGGATTATTTAATGAACAAAAGATCCATCGATTTAGAAAAGAAGATGAAGAATTAACTATAATTATAACAACCACAAGCTTTAGTATTCAGGTGAAAAAATACAAAAAATTTGAGACTTATAGAGAAATGATTAAAAACTTTACGGATAAATTTTTTAAAAAATTTCAAGGAATAGAGAAGTTAGAATTTTTAGGTTTGAGATATATAAATAATTTTGAATTTAAAATAGAAGGCTCAATAAACTTAACTTCTGCTATGGAATACTTTAATTTTGGTATAGATTCACAAGATATTTTAGAGAGAAATATAGAGAACTTTCAAGTGCAACAAAGATATATTATTCGAGATGCAATATTTAAAAAATTTATTGGATTAAGAAAGGATGAAAAGTTTAATTTCTATGATGTGAGAATAGATTTGGACTCTAATTATCCAAATGCAAAAATACATAAAGTTGAATTAAGATCTAATCTAAACAAGCTTCATAAAAACATTAAAGAAGTATTTAAAACTGTTATTACTGAAAAATTAAAAACGGATGTTCTTAATAAAAGTGAGAGTCAAAATGGATAATGAGAATACAACAACAGATATAATAACTGAGGAATTCGAAGATTTAACACTATTCGATAAGAAATCTGATGCACAAAAAGAAAGAGAGAAAATTGAAAAAGATTTAATTCAACGACAAGATGAATTACAGATAGAACTAGAATCACAAATTGAAGGAAAAACACAGAAAATAGATGAAATAAGTTATTTACGTAAGAGAATAGAAGAAAAAGATAGACATATAGCAGAATTAAATAAAGAAATTAAATATATAAAAACGACCGAAATAGTCAAACTTAATAATAAACTTGATAGCAATGAAGAAGCGATAAATAGATTTTCAGAAAGAATAGAATCTTTGGAGAGTACTATTAGAGAGTTAAATGATTTACTGCAACCAAGAGCATTATCCAAATTAGAAAAACAAAGGATTTTATCAGATTTTTTTAGGGAAGAGAATTAAAATTTAATATCTTTCTTTTGAAGTTAAAAAAGTTTTAAAAGGGAATGATTACACCAATGACAAAAATTTCGATGGAAGAATATGTCAAACGTTTTTATGATATTAGTAAGGAGTTTACTCAGGGATGTATTTTACCTTTAAATCCAAGTTTTAATATAACAACTACTGGGCTTTATAGTGAAAAACCAAAAGCAATTTTGATTATAGAAAATGCATGTAATCTGGTTGAAGAAGTGAAATTAGGTAGAATGTGTGTTGAGACTATTGAGTATATTATTCTATATGATGCAACAACTTTTCTAGAAAGTTGTCCAAATTGTAATATTATGAGAGACTTTATTCAAAATCGACGTTTTGAAACAGAATTTGTCTACCTACCTCCCCATCTTAAATATACGATGCATCCAGATGGATTTTATGGTATATGTAGTAATTCAGCATTTATTCCACTAACAAGAATAAAAGAAAATAAACAAGAAGAATATTTATGTGTAAAGCCACCATTTAGGGATTATATTAAAAATAAATATGTTTATTTTAAAATTATGATTCCCTTAAAGCAAATTACTGACGATGAATCATACGAATGGATATTCAGACGAGAATTGATGAAAGGAGATAAAACTCCTGAAGAACTCAAGAGTAAATTAAAAAGTAAAAAAATGAAATTGGATGAATATGATAATATTGTTAAAAATTTAGTGGATAATGGAATATTGTCAAAGAATGAAACGGGGAATTATACGATTGATTAAGATTAACCAAAGAAAATGCTTTAAATTTTAATTATTTGTTCATTGAATTATTTTCATTTTTTTCTCATAATCTTAAAAAGTCTTTGCGTAGAATAAGAGAATAAGAATTGTACACTACACAGGATAAGACTTTTGGGAGAGAAAATAATTAAAATGATTATTTTATATCATTCAATCAAAAAATATAGGGTAAACTTAAAATTCATATCAAAATTTTAAGATTTTGCAGTTTAACCTTTTTTTAGAAATTTTTAATGCATTTAGATTGTTATCTACACCGATAAAATTTCTATTTTGATCTTTTGATACTTTCAAGCTAGTTCCCGATCCAATTTAAATTATTATACTTTTATTAAAAAAAATTCTTTAGAAATCGACAGAAAGAAACTTTTAAATCATCTCAAAACGCTCAATAGTAAAAAATCTAAAAATAACTCTAATCTTATTAAAAAAATGGATATGGAATCTAATAAAAAAGATTCATTTACCAAATTTGCCAAGGTCATGATTCCATTTCAATTCTAACCGTTGGAGTAAATAGATTTTTATCAAAGAGAAAAAAGGTTGTAGAATGCCTAGTATGGATTTACACAAATTTTTTGAAGCTTCTTTTGAATTGTATCATCTTAAAGAATTTAAATTATATGAAAATCTTCGTAAGTGGGAGGAGATGAATATTGCTTTTAAGATATTTCGTAATTGATTTAACGCTTCGTTATCCTTTTTTTTTTTTAGTTTGAAAGCACTCAATAACTAATTAAAACTTAGAATTATAAAACTTTTTTACTCCATTTATCATATTTAAAAGTATGAATTACTTTACTGAAGAGAATTTAACCAAAAGTTTGAAAGGTCACACATCTTACATTAAGTTAAATGATAACGACAGCTCAGTAATAATATCTGAATATGGGTGTCGTCCATTAGGTCTCTTTCCTAAAAATAATAGTTATAATTTACTATGGGTAAATCCTAAAATTCAGGAGGTTATTAAGACAAGAAGTCATGTAATTGGCGGTGATAGATACTGGATTAGTCCCGAGCATGATTTCTTCTATAAAAATCCAGAAACATGGGAGAACTGGGAATGTCCTAGCGGATTAGATCCTGCATATTATGAAATTCTTGGGCGTTCGGATTCATCTTGTACTGTTTCAAGCCCTCTATTTATAATTAATCAAAGAACAAAACAAGGATCTCAGGGAGAAATCACCCGACAATTCAAAATAATTAAAGAACCCTTTGAAACGGGAGTCAGTTATTGTGGGTTAGAAATTTTAGATGATTGTGTATTTTTTCGACCCAATCTTAAAATCAATGGTTGGTCTTTAGCAACCGTTATCAGCGGAGGACTCGAAAATCCAGGAACGGTACTTATTCCAACCAAAAAAAATCCAGTACCAATTTCATATTTTTCTCGTATTCCAAATGATCGTTTAAGAATTATAGATAACTATGTGGCATATAAAATAGATGTAGACGCTATTTACAAATTAGCGATTCGTCCTGAAGATATTGATTATAACAGACCAGCGAAAATTGGTTATATCCTGAAATTACCAGAAGTGGAAGAATATGGATTTATTGTTAAGCTATCTGATGATCTCCCGAGAAAACAAAGTGACTCTTATGATATCGCCAGAGACCATCCTGATGCAGAGATCGGAGTTATCCAATCATATAATTCTGAATCTCCAAACAAGCCAATGTTAAATTTTGGAGAAATAGAACTCCAACTAAACCAATTCAAAACAATTGATAATTCTTCTCATGGAAAAGCAAAACATCAAATCTTCAGCTATGTGGGTATTAAGGAGGAGATTTTAAATGTTATTGAAAGATATCTCGGAATCTCTAATCCTCAATTATTTTAATTGAGTATTGGGAGGTAAATGACTATTATTTCTTATTTATAAATTCCGATCAAATATTACACTTTTCTGACTTTATTTTTATTAACCTATTAATCCAGTTATTACAAGTACATTTATTAGTATTAATTTTCTTTAGTAGTTCAAATATAGGATAAAAATCTACATACTGGAAAATAATGGAAGAATTGATCAAAGTTTTAGTTGAAAATTTCAATATTAAAGAATTGAAATATGAATTTGGAAAACAGGTTATTACAGAATTGACGCTTCCTTCATTAAAAGAATTGCTCGAAGAATTGCCTTTTGACGAAACTGTTTTAATTCCCCCTAGAATAATCACTGATAAACTAATAATTCGCAGGAAAAGTTATAATTCATATTTTTATTTGTATAACGATAATTCTTCTTTTTTTAGGAATAAGAAAACTGAAAGAATTCCGATTAGAGATGAAGAATCCGCTGTAAAAATTTATATTCCTATTAAATATATCAAAGTATTAGGAGAATCATTTGTATCTCAAAGGGATTAGTGAATTTAATGACTTCTGAAGCATATATACATTTTGAGCTTTATAGGCACCTACAAAATGCGATACAAAAAGGTGCAGAATATTTTGGTATTAAATTTACTGATGTTAGACCAGAAGTTAAAGTAAATGGGGGGTATGCAGATATAGTTTTATATATTGAAGGAAGGAAACCATTTTTAGTAATTGAAGCAAAAAGAAAAGCGGAACGTGGATATAAAAGAGATATTGATCCTTACTCACCAAAAGTTATAAATCAAGGTTTTCAATATGCAGCAAAATTAGGAGCGAATTATTTTGCTACTTATAATGGTGATACATTAGTTTTATTTCATACTTTTGAAGAAGGAACTCATTTACTTGACAGAAAAACAAGTGCTTACTTAGTAAAAAAAATTAGTGATTTTGCTTCATCTTTTCTTTATGAACTAGCAGGTTTGGCGAAAGGAGCAAAAAAATGGGATCCACGGCATAAAGCATTTATTAAACGTCTGTCTGAACTTCATAGTCGTCTAAAAACCAAAATGGTAAATTTAGTTAATGTAGAATTAGAAAAAAATAAAAGTTTTAAGGAAAAATTTGAAACTTGGTTAAAAATACAAGGTTGGAGTATAGATAATTTTGATGATATATTACTCAGATTTGGTGCCCAATCAGCATATTTGTTGATGAACAAATTAGTTTTTTATAAAATTTTAAAAAGTCGACCTGCTTACAAGAAAATCCCTAAGATAGATCTTGATTCATCCGAGGATTTCTCTAAAGTTTTAAAAAATTTCTTTTTAGAAATAATTAAGGAGATTGACTTTGAAGCAATATATGAACAAGATCCCATTTATGATGAGATTCCTTTAGATGATGATATAAAATTTGATATACATGAGTTTCTAGAAGAACTTGAACAATATGATCTCACACAATTCGATCATGATGTTATTGGCAAAATTTATGAAAAAATAATTCCACAAAGAGAGCGTCATGATTTAGGACAATATTACACTCCTAAAGAAATAGTAGAATTAATTATAAAGACATCAATATTAAACGCAAATGATAAAGTATTAGATCCAGGATGTGGTAGTGGAGGTTTTTTAGTAGGTGCTTATGAAAGATTAAAAAGTTTAAAAAAAAAAGAAAATGTCATTCTAAATCATAATAATATTTTACAACAGTTATATGGTATTGATATTAACAGATTTCCCATTCATTTAAGTGCTATAAACTTAGCATTAAGAGATCTAGATGACGATATTAAGAGTTTAAATCTTGAAGTTCAGGATTTTTTCAATATTAATCCTCATCAAGATAGGATTGTTGTAGAATTCGCCACTGTAAGTGGTGTTAAGAAAGTAATAGATCCTGAAAAACTTAATGTTCCTGTAAAGGTCGATGTGATTGTTGGCAATCCCCCTTATATTAGACAAGAAAAAATCGTAAATAAGGAGTTATGCCGAAAACATTTAAAAAGAATTGGTTCAGATAAAATAAGTAATAAGTCTGATATATATGTTTATTTTTTTACTCATGCAACTGAATTTCTTAGGGAGAATGGAAGACTAGGTTTTATAACATCAAATAAATGGTTAACTACTCAATATGGAGGAGATTTACAAAATTTCTTCTTACAAAATTATAAAATTCAAGCAGTAATTGACTTTAGTAAAAGTGTCTTCGAAGAAGTTTTAGTTCCAACATGTGTTACTTTGTTGATTAAGTGTAAAAACAATGAAGAACGAAATGAAAATACTGTAAAGTTTATTCATGTTAAGCGAAAAATAAATCTAGATACTCTTATTCAAAAATTAAACGAAAGTTATGAACCAGAAATATTATATGAAGATACTGGTTTTCGAATAATTTCAAAAAGACAGAAAGAATTATTTATTGAAAAAAAATGGAATAAATTTTTAAACGCCCCACTTATTTATTGGGAGATAGTATCACATCCTCTAATGAAAAGGCTAAACGAAAATGCAACAATTAGCAGGCGAATAACTACAGGATGTAATAAATTTTTTTATATTAAACAAAGTGATGAGAAAAAGTGGGGTATTAAACCCGATTTTTTAAAAGCTGTAGCTAAGTCACTAAGACAGACAGATTCAATTGCATTTGAAATTGAGGATACTAAGTATTCCGTCATTAATTTAAATAAATATATAAATTCAAAATTAAAAGATTTGGACATTACAAGTGGGAAAGCGTTAAAATTGCCTTTATTACCTATGACTGCAAAAATAAAAGAGCTTTCAAACATGGAAATCTTTATTTTGAAAAGTTTATATGAAGATGGTTATCGAGGACTCTATAAATATATTATTCATAATATGTGGGAAAAAGATTGGGGATCTCAAATTGTTCCTCAATTGCGTCCTACTTGTAAAGCTAATCGTAAAAAAAATCGATGTTGGTTTAGCCTTGGAAAACTCCTAGTTCCTGATTTAATGATACCTGAAACATGTTGGGAACGTATTTTTGTTCCCATGAACATGAGTGAATTAGTAGCGGATAGAAATTTATATGATGTTTATTTATCAGGTCAATTAGACAAAGAATTAGTTGCAGCAATTTTAAATTCTAGTCTTTTTAAACTAATTAGAGAAATTGATGGAAGAATCACAGGCGGTGGAGCGTCAAGAGTTGTAATTTATGAAGTAGAAAATATGAAGATTCCAGATCCTACTGAGATATCATCAGAACTAGTTTCTAAAATAAAAGAGTCATTTAATAAATTATTATATGAAAAAATTGATTCTATTAATTTTAAGACTAACTTGAAAAAGCTTGATCATGCAATCCTTTCTGCATTAAATTTGGAACATAGAACTGACGATTTGTTAAGAATAACAAATGCACTTTCAGTAGCACGTCGAAAGGGTGTTGAATCTGATGTACTTTTAGAAGGGTTAGAAGATACAAAAATAAGAAAAATCAATTTAAAAGGAGGAAAAAAAGTTTATTCTAAACAGCAAAAATCTTTATTGGATTTTAGGTAAAGATTTCTCTTTTTTCCCATCTACTTTTTAGTGTTTAATCCAAAAATAACAAATTTTCACCTTGATAAAAGATTGAAATCGTAACACGTTATCTTTATTGTAGTTTATAAAATCAGATTCAAATTAATTAAAGTTCATGTTAACAATAAAAACCAATGTAAATTCTAATGAAGTAATAAATAAAATTAAAACTCATCAAAAAATTGAATTTGAAGATTATTCCAATTGGATTCCAGCAGGATCGGGTAATTTCGAGAGAACGAAAACCGATGGACGGTATAGAAGTAATTGTAATACTTTTAGAGATACGATTACCTGCGAAACACACCTAATAAAGTCGTTAAAATTAGTCTTTAACCATTGTAATAAATTAGATTGTAAAACCTGTTTTATCCACGCATCTTCAAAAAGAGCCAGATCAATTAATGAAAAGATACTTGAGTTTAAAGCAGAAGCCAAAAAACATGGGATAAAAACAGGGAATATCTTACACATTGTTTTTAGTCCTAGAAAGAGTTTAGCTCTAAGAAAAATGGGGGATTACAATGAATTTTTAGAATTTAGAAGGAACGAGATATTTACAATGCTAAAAGAATGCGGAATATTTGCGGGAGTCATCTTTACTCAATTATGGTCATATAAATGTCAGGTGTGTGGAAAGGAAGAAGACAATTGCAATTGCCAAGAAAAGGAACTGGAAAGAAAATTAAATCCTCATTTTCATGTGTTGGGGTATGGGTATCTAACAAGTACTGAAGAATTTCGAGAACATTTTAAAGATTGGGTATATGTAAACCTCGGAAGGAGAAAAGATGCGTTTCACACTATTTTTTATATTCTTACTAATGTAGCATTATGGAGAAAAGCGGATGGGAAATTAAAACCTGCGTATCAATCTTTTGGATATTTAAAATCAAGCGAATTTGTAAAAGTAGGGGAAAGGATTAAATTTGTTAATGACAGATGTCCAACTTGTAAAAACCCGAGAAAGAGAGTAGTAACTGGGGTAGAGGTGCATGTAGCTCCAGAAGAGGTCAAAGACTCCATGATATTTATCAATAGAGGTAAAAATCAAACTATACTGACCGAAAAATATCATAGTAAAGAAATTGGTGAGTCATTTAAACATAATCAAAATCAAACCTATATAATCCAGGTTTCAGAAATAAATTTAATTTTTGGACATGAAATTAAATATAAACGGGTATTAAGAGAGTATAAACTGTTGGATGTAAATGGATTACGGGAAATAACCATGAAAAACAAAACTCAGTATAGAAGAGATAAGAAAAAATGGAAAATGGAAGAGAAAGAGAGTAATGGCTATGGATGAAGTATTAAGTTTCGTATTATCTATCTTATTTATTTATAAGGTCGTTTGATTGTTTATTAATTAGATAGCAAATAGAAAGAAAACCATATTAAAATTAAAGAAATCACCAAAATTTAATTATGAATGAAATTCAAATTAAAGCAAAATTAGAACATGCTATTAAGAACCTATTCCAAAATCAACAAGATATTTTTGATTATACTCCAGAAACTGGCATAACGGAGTGGAATCTTGCTCACCATTTAGCTTTTGAAATACAAAAAGAATTTCCTGAATATCAGCATGATATAGAATTAACTAAGCACTCTATCAGAAATAGACGCCCGGATATAATATTTCATAAAAGAGGAACTCATAATTACAATTTTCTTGTCATTGAATTAAAACGCTATGGAAACACTATAGGTGACAGAAAAAAAATAATAAATTCATGGTTCATATATCCTTATAATTATACATTTGGAGCGACTATTCAAATAAAAAATAAAAATAATTCTCTCGTAGATGTTTTCAAGAATAACGAAAATTAATAAAAATTAAAATTAGTTTGATGGGATCATACAGTGATTAGAAACTGGCAATCTGGATACGGAGATTCTTTTGAGAGCAATAAATATAAGAAACTAGGTATAGATGATTACGAACTGTATCTTGAACCTTATAGTATTCAACAGTATCTTCAAAAACTTGTAATAATTCAACATCGAAAGAGATTCTATTATTTTCCATCTTATAAAAGAAGAATTAAGAACTATTTTACACTTTTATCATCTAGTTTTAATCCCGAATGTCTGAGATATCAAGATGATTCTCAATTAAAAAGAGTGAGTAAACTTGTTGCTAATATTGGGAGATCTGGATATGATTATATCAATATGGTGGATAAGGTAATTGAATTAAATAAGCCAGTATTACTTTTTTATGGTATTGAACATTTATCAACTTTCTACTTAAATCTTCATTTAAATTTTACTGAAGAAAATTCTGATTTATTTAGATTAAGTAGAAGAAAAGTAAGAATTCATGGAATTAATGCTTTTGATTTTTATAATATTCCCTCTGAGTATAATTTAGAAAACTTGTTAAACTCGAGAGTAAAATTAGAGAGATTTGGATTAGCTCCAAGATTTTTTTTATTATTAGATTTTCCAACTGAATTTTTCTTCCTTAAGCATCAAAGAATTTCATTGATTGATTTGCTTCAAATTTTTTTTTTAAGAACTAGGATTGGTATTTCAAGGGAAATCCAAAGTAGATTTGTTGATGAATTTGGAGTATTTTTCAATAATTCTGAAATGACAAAGAAAATGTGGAAGTTCGGAGATTTAGATTTATTTATTTTCTATAGTTTATCCTTTTTATTCAGCCATTTAGCACGTTATAGAATGAATACATGGAAAGGAATATTATCAGAAGAAGAAAAGTACTTTGGATTTTTTATCAAATTTATTATAAAAACCATACAAAATATGTTCATTAGGAGGATATTTTCAACAATATATTTTAACAATGATCGTTTCATTCTAAAAATTAGGCAATTAAGAAATGTTTAAAAACCTAGTATTTATTTTGGAACTAACTTTCGTATAATCATTATTTTCGAGTAATCCCTGAAGATAGATTGAAGGTAAGAGAGAATTATATTGCTTTCAAAATCGATTTTGATGACGTAAAAAGATTAGATTGATTTTAGTTAAAAGTGTTTATTGTTTGAAATAGTAAAAAATTAATTACAAAGAACGAATTTATTATAGTTAAATAAAATAATCCAATAGAAAAAGATTAAAGATGGTAGATCCAAGAGAACATGATGGTAAGTCTTTTATAAATGAACATTTAAAAAGTGTTGCTTTTGAAATAATTTTTCCTGCAAATGTAAGAATTATTAAAGAATTTTATAAGTTTCAAGAATTAATCAATGAACAGTATCCTGAATACGGTGAAGACCTATTAATTGCGGGATTACCTGAAAATTTACAACCTCCAGAGACATTAAGAACAGTTTCTTTCATTGGTAAAAATAGCAAAGATAAGGTGAAAATTTCTGTAAATAAATTCATTTTTGTATCCACCGATTATAGCAATTATGAAACATTTAAAAGTGAGATAATACATCTCCTTGATATCTTCAAGGATATCTTTAAAATCAAATCTTGTCAAAGAATAGGTTTGCGTTATGTTAATGTCTATAATTTAGAAGAAGAATTAGATGATTCAATACAGTTAGTTTCTGAATTATTTTGTCCATTGTATAATACTACAAAATTTGTGAAAGACAAACTTTTTGCCTACAATATTAATGTGAGAAAAAGAATAGAAGATAATATTTTCTTAACATACCGTTCTCAATTCCAATTTAATAAAAATATAAAAAAATATTATCACGTTCTGGATTTTGATACCTTTATTCCAGAAATATTTGATATTAAAAATTGTGAAGGAAATTTAAACAAGTTACATAAAATTGAAAGGGATGAATTTCTTTTATGTGTCACTGAAAAGTTCATGGGAGAAATGAAATTTCATGATTAAAATAGGTGAGAAAGAAGATATATGGAAATATAATAAGTGCCGATGATAGAAAAGGAAATTTAGAAAAAAAAATAGAAGATATCATTGAAACAATCATAGATGATATAGAAAATAATAGAGATTATACTCGATTTAAAAATTATTTAAAAGATCTAACAGTGAAACTAATTTATTTAAATAAAAAATCAAACGATTTAGAAGAAGAGATACTGAAAATAAGAGAAGAAATATTTCAAAATGAACTTTCATCTGAGGATCTTAGAAATATAATGTTGTTAGATTATGATGAAGATTAAATATTCAAATGATTCAGCTAATATTAAGGCGTTAAATGATGTTTTGTAAATCAGATAATATTGATATTGCCCAATATATTAAAGCAGAGAATTTCTATGAAGAAATTTTAGATCCAAATGACAATCCCACTCAAGGTGATATAATAATACCTTATCAAAGCTTGATTGATAAGGAAGAATATAAAGGAGTGAATATACTCGGAGTAATAATCATTACAAATCAATGTGATATTGAGCAGAAACGAGCAAGATTTATTACATTTACTCCCATTTATCGTGTATCTTATTTTCTTAAACTTACTACAGTTGAAGAAAGAGAGAAATTTAAGAATGTTATCAAACAAAATCATAGAACCCTTTTTTATTTAGCACCACATCCTTCATTAGATGATAAAATTGGGGGAGTTGTATATTTTGAAAATATACGATCAGAAAATTTGAAAACATTTTACATTAAAAATCCAAAACCTAAATTAAGACTAAGGCGTCCATTCATAGATAGACTTTGTTCAAAAATCGCGTTTTTTTTCAATAGAGTTCCAATAAATCACCCCTCAGATGATAAAATCGATTACTGGATAAATGAAAATGAAATAATAAAGAATATAATGGAAATGTCTAAATTACAACAAAACGCACAATATTACATTACAAATGAAGATGTGGGTAATTGGATTAAAGAAAACAAGAATTTTGGACAATGCATTGAATTATTGAAAAAATATGGAGATGCTCAAAAGTTCAAAAAAACAAAAAAGAAAAAAGAATTAGAGAAAGTAATAAGGAGTTTAGAGAGTATTGAAAATTCTTCTGAGAAGCGATTTATAAAATTGAAAGAAGATTTTGTAAAGCTAACTAGAGAAACTTGAAAAAAAATCAACTGAAAACCCCCACCAAAGATAATCGTATATTATTTATAAAATTCTCACTCAACCTTCAAAACTATTTTCGTGTAATCCCTGAAGATAGATTGAAGGTAAAAGAGAATTATATTGCTTTCAAAATCGATTTTGATGATATATATAAATTAGCAATTAGACCTGAAGATATTGATTATGATAGAGCTGCAAAAATAGGTTATGTATTAAAGTTTCCAGAGTTGGATGAATTTGGGTTCATTGTAAAACTATCTGATGATATTGCAAGAACACAAGACGAGTGTTATGATATTTCAAGAGATCATCTAGATTCTGAGATAGGAGTTATTCAATCATATAATTCTGAGTCTCCTAATAAGCCATACTTAAATTTTGGTGAAATTGAACTTCAATTAAAAAAATTTCAAGCAGTTGATAATGCTACTCATGGAAAAGCTAAACATCAACTCTTTGCCTATATTGGCACAAAAGAAGAGATTTTGAATGTCATAGGAAAATATTTAGGAATAAATGATCCTCTTCTCTTCTAATATAAAGCTGAAAAAAAATAGTATTACAAGTTTAACTTTTCTCTCCAAAAACCAAGTTTATTAAATAGCTCTTCTTTCTCTGCACTATTTAATAAGTTCTTATTACGTTTCAGTGTGGAGGAACTCATCCTAATTTGCCTTAATGCGGCATTAAATCCTTTTGTTTCAAGAATATCATCTTGAAGCTTCTCTAATATTAATGCGATTTCATTTCCAGTCATATGCTCGAAATTGTTAATTAAATCATCAAATTGGGTTGAAAGAGATGCTTCCGAAGAACTTGGTGAGATAGGGATAATATTTGGTGGTACTTCCACACTAATTTCTTCAATCCTTTGTGCCTCTTGTAATATACCAGATGGTTCTATTTCTTTTTCAGGTGGTGTTATAGGTTTTGGTGAAATTGTAGATGAGGTTGGTTCGACTTCCTTCACTATAATTGGTTCTTTGGGTACTGAAATTAATTGTTTTGGTGAAGATGGGACAGGAGATCTTTTAATAGCTTGCATCATCTCCACTTGATCGAATCTTTTGCTTCGGATCCACACATCCTCTAATACTCCTGCAAATAGTTTTACATGTTCTTCTAAAACAGATCCCATTCCAGCTATTTCAATTTCACCCTCTCCTTTCTTAGATACAACACACACCACAACTTCTTCGAAATCTTTGTTAATAGCCCATAAATTTTCAATTGCATAAAGTCTAATATTGATATTTGAGATATCTTCTAGTTGTTTAAATTTAATGCTATCCTCTGGATTATTCAAATCAAAATTAGTAGAAATTCTTATATTTACGTGCTTTTTTAATTGCGAGAGCGCTACTAAATCGATATCACTTAATTTTGGAGCAGTTATATGAACTCGCATTTTAACTCTAGAGACTAATTCATTTATTTGTGCTTTAACTCCCTCAACACTTCTAACAAACCATACATCCTTAAAACTAAGTAGTGAGGCTTCTTTAGAACGCTCCCAAAATTCATTCATTGTAATCTCAGCGCTTTCTAATTGACCAATTATATTATCAATAATATCATTTTGGAGAGTTTCAAATATCTCCTTTTGGAATACATCTTGTAATTCTTGAATTCCTGTAAGAATATCATCATATACATCAGAAACTCTATTTTCTAAGTCAGTTAGGGTTGTCTTTATTCCGGCATCAATATCTATAAAAATAGTACTTAAATCTGTACTAATTTCGCCTGCCGTATCCGTTAAACTCCCCAATTGATTAATTACTTGATCTAACATCCTTTGTGTTGTTTCAAC
>SDBU01002968.1_pt1 | contig 22043 bp, 16 predicted proteins | sample 2277071 | NCBI WGS metagenome assembly SDBU01 (sample SAMN10397929, study PRJNA504765) | marine sediment metagenome | isolation source: marine sediment core GS08_GC12, 126 cmbsf | place: Arctic Ocean: Gakkel Ridge, Loki's castle | collected 2008 | reverse complement strand
TTTAGGATTTCGTGCTTCGGATTTCGGATTTATATAATATTGTCTTTGACAGCCCTGTGCGTTCTTGAACACCATACAAGCTATTCACGAGACGAAACCATAGTTCTCCATCGCTTGAATCCGCCCTCTTTCCGTATCAACCCGGCTTAGCATAATCATCCCAACAACAAAAAACAGGACAAGGGAAAGAATGGCGTTGCGCGGGTTATCCGACAGGTCAGTCATCAAACCAAAAATCAGGGGGCCAAATATAGAAGCAAATTTGCCGCTGATCGTAAAAAAACCGAAAAACTCCGCTGGCCTGGCCCTGGGAATCAACTGCGCGTATAGCGATCGACTGATGGCTTGGCTTCCGCCCAAGACGAGACCTACTAGCCCACCTAGTATCCAGAATTCAAGGGCCGACTTCAGAAAGTAGGCATATGTCACGATTACAATCCACAGCAACAATGTAATCATGATAGCACCTTTGGATTGGATACGTTCAGCCAGCTTTGCAAAGAGTAGTGCCCCGGGCCAGGCAATGAACTGGGTCATCAAAAGTGTACCGATGAGCGTCCCTGTATCAAGACCCAGGGCGGTCTTGCCAAAGATCGCTGCCATGGCGATGACGGTTTGAATGCCATCGTTGTAGACAAGGAAAGCGGCGAGAAACCACAACAGATCCGGATAACGCCGGAAGGACTTGAGCGTGTTAAAAAACCGATTGAATCCATACGAAAAATAGGAGAAGCCCTTTGGCTTGCTGCGTAAACGCCTGACTTCAGGAACCCACAGAAAAAACGGAATTGCAAAGAGGCCCCACCAAAGCCCCACAGAGGCAACGCTGATCCGGATACTCATTGATTTGTCTGATATTCCAAAACTCTCATGATAGGTGATCATCAGCACGTGCAGGGCAAGCAGAAGGCCTCCGCCTATGTACCCAAAGGCATACCCCTTCCCCGACACCAAATCCATTTCGTTTTCACGGGCCACCTGGGGCAAGAAAGCATTATAAAAGGTCATGCTCCCCGCAAACCCTATGTTGGCTGCCACAAAAAGGGCGAGACAAAGCCAGTAGTCCCCGTCTCTGACAAAATACAAAAGTAATGTAAGCACTGCCCCAGTGTACGTAAAACCAAGCAGGAATCTCTTCTTGGAACTTGAGAAATCAGACAAAGCCCCAAGGATAGGGGCAGTAAGGGCAGTCAAAAAAAGTGAAAAAGAGATCCCATACGCCCACAGCGCGCTTGCTGTGGTTCTGAAGCTCAAGGGACCACACGGGACGATGATTCCTTCTTCAGGCACAAGAGATGCGAAATAGACTGGGAGAATAGCTGCCAGGATACTGGTGGCAAAGGCCGAATTGGCCCAGTCATACATGCACCAACCGAAGACTGCCCGCTTTCTGTTTGGTATATCAGGTGAATTCATGTTAGTTTTCATTTTACATTGAGCCCGTTGCGAGTTGCGCGTCACGAGTTAGGGGTTTAACCCGAATCGAAGCTACAACCTGGAACTCGTAACTCGTAACCGACTTCGCCAGGTCGGCTACACCTGTAGAAACCACACAACCCCTTTTTCTGAGGCTGGACTCCAACCAAACAAGACAATGGCCAAGGAACTAACGCACATCCTGATCGCCCAAGACGTGATCAAGCAAATTAAAGAGTCCGGGCAGCAACTGTTGGCTCAACTCATCGAGGAAAATCTCCCGGCCTACTACTTGGGCTCAATTATCCCTGACGCCCTTTTTTACGATGTCCCCCCCTTCCGTCTGAATCCTCACAAGCATATTTGGCTCTCCCGAGCCTTTCATCTAAAAGAGAAGGCCAAGAATGATGAAAAAGCTGTGAGCCTTTTTAGGTCTATCGCAGCCAACCCTCGTGTCTGGCGGTTGAAGATGGCATTTGCGGCAGGGATTATAACTCATACAGTGACCGACCGTATCTTCCATGAACTCATTGAGTATTACACATCGACCTGGGGGGAAAAGGGCACCGTCGCGATGACAACTCACCGGGAGATTGAGACATTAATCGATACGATTCTCTTGCGGCCATTGAACATGGGGCCCCGGCAGATTCACCTTGGACATTTCGTTCAGCTTGATGAACGCACCAAATACACCCTACTTCGCTTTTATGTGGCCCATCTGATTGAAGACGACAAGGCTCCAGACCCTTCCTTGTTGAACGCTCTCAAGAGGGCACACGATCAACAACGCCTCTTCCTCAAATTGTTTGCAACATTGCCCCTATACCACATCATGAAACTGTCAAACAAGTTTGTGGCCGGCCACTTGCGGGCATGGCACAGTCTCTTTTATCCTAAGGACGGAGGACCTCAAAGCTTCCCAGTGTTGGATAAGATCAGGCTGAATTCTTTGGGTGATGAAAGCCTTTTTGATGGGGTGCTGCAGACCTGTAGAGAAGCGGCCTCAAACGAGGCAATCTCACACATTAACATGGCCCTGAAAGCGTTTGCTTAGGGTAAATGCTTATTGACAGTAATCCTGCAATCCTGTAACTACCTGCCCTGTACCAAGGAGGGTTCAGAATGGCTCAGGAAACTTCACCACGCGTGAAGTTCTCAAATAGGGGTAGATATGTACTGCTGGCCAGTCTCTGTGTTATTCTCATCGGGGTTGGCGTTTGGTTTGCCTTTAGAGAAGCAAAAGGCCCCGCGAAATCACCTCAGCCTGCATTGACTCCTGGGGCAACGAAGAAAATGGCCGTCCCCTCTGAAAAAGTCATAGACTACAATAAGCTTCAAGAGAGGACTGACGAGGGCTTGACAGCCTTGATGGAAGCACGAAAGGCGCCATATGGTGTTGAAAAGAGTATCGACATGATTGTGAAGTCGGATGAATCGATCAAGGTCGGGGAAGAGACTCTTCGGATGAAAAAAATACTCGATGAAGTGCGACTGAGGTTGGGAGAGATCGTGGAAACCGATCTGGCAGGTGAATCTAAACCCGAGGAAGAGGGGGACGTGTTCGGGATTCATGTGGTCCAGTCGGATGAGAACATATGGGACATACACTTTAATCTTTTGAAGGATTATTACGACCACAAAGGCATTCAACTCTCCCCTTTGGCTGATGAGCCACACCCTCAGGGATATAGCTCCGGGGTGGGTAAGATCTTGAAGTTTTCAGAAAGCTTGGTTCACATCTATAATCTGAGGGAACGCAGACTTGAAACAGATCTGGATCAGATTTATCCCTTGAGCAAGATTGTCATCTACAACATGGATAGGGTATTTGCTCTCCTTGATGCAATTGATTATGAAAATGTTAATCGAATTGAGTTCGACGGAGAGACTATATGGCTGCCAGCAGTACAATAGGGGGCTTCGCCCCCATTGGAGTGATGGAGTAGTGGAGTGCTGGAATGATGGGCTTAAAGGATGGGCTTAAATCAATAGGAAGATGGCTTTTTTCAAAGCGCTAAATTAATACGGGCTTCCCCCTAATTTGGAAACGTTATGATTAAACGATATACCCGAGAGGCCATGGGCCGTATATGGACGGAAGAAAACAAATTCCAGACGTGGCTTCTGGTTGAGATCTTGGCCTGCGAAGCATTGGCCAAAATCGGCCAGATCCCCAAGAAAGCGGCGCAGAATATCCGTAGGAAAGCACGGTTTTCTCTTGACAGGATCAGTGCCATTGAAGCCGAGACCAAACATGATGTGATTGCCTTCTTGACCAATGTCGGAGAGACAGTTGGCCCGGATGCACGATACATTCATTTAGGGCTGACATCATCGGACATCTTGGATACTGCCATGGCCGTGAGGCTCAGAGAGGCGTCTAAACTGATTCTGAAGGGGTGTGACCGTCTCCTGCTTGCCCTGAAAAGAAAGGCCATGGCCCACAAGCACACCGTCATGGTAGGTCGCTCCCACGGTATCCATGCCGAACCCATTACCTTCGGCTTGAAGCTGGCGTTGTGGTATGACGAAATGCAACGAAATCGCAGGCGGATGGAGCAGGCCATGGAGACCGTAAGTGTTGGAAAAATCTCGGGGGCCGTTGGTACGTATGCCAATATTTCTCCAAAGGTGGAAGCTTATGTGTGCAAAAAACTGAGTCTCCGGCCTGCGGCCATCTCCAGCCAGATTGTCCAGAGAGACCGGTATGCAGAGTACTTTACGACCTTGGCTATCGTGGCCTCTACGATAGAGAAGATAGCTGTAGAAGTCCGGCACCTTCAAAGGACAGAGGTCTCAGAGGCCGAGGAGTATTTTTCAAAAGGCCAAAAGGGATCCTCTGCAATGCCCCACAAGCGCAACCCAATAGGCAGTGAGAACCTGTCAGGCCTGGCACGACTGGTTCGCTCAAATGCAGGTGCTGCCATGGACAACATACCGCTTTGGCATGAGCGAGACATCAGCCATTCTTCTGTGGAAAGGGTAATCGCCCCTGACAGCACCATTCTGATTGACTACATGCTGAGCCGCATGACAGAAATAATCCGTAAGCTGGTCGTATATCCAAAGCGGATGCAACAAAATTTGAAACTAACTCGGGGGCTTATCTTCTCTCAGCAGATACTTCTTGGCTTGGCCATGAGGGGTGTGAGCAGGGAAGCAGCCTATAAGATGGTTCAAAAATGTGCTATGGATGCGTGGAAGAAGAAAAAGGACTTTAAGGAACTTATCCTAAATGATTCGGATATTCGAAAGTACTTGAAAATCGAAGAGATTGAAACACTCTTCGACGTGAAGGTGCAGCTAAGACATGTGAACACCATCTTTACCCGCGTGTTTGGAGCTAAAAACTCATAGCTGAAGGCTCAAGGGCTTGGACGGAATATGCCTAACCAAAATCTAGAATTCAAGATTAACGACGAAGTGCCTCTTCTCAAGCCCTTAAGGCGCAACCGTGCTCTAAATTCAAAATGGTATAGAACTTTCATCTTTTTTTCGGCCACATTGTTGCTATTTACAGGAAACTGCACGGGGGTTACTCGGTTTGTTGGGTCTAACCCCTATCACACAGAAACCTACAAAGGTGTGTGTGACGAGTGGAGCCGAGAGGCCCGCATACATCGCGGGCTTGAGGTGGAGCTCATTGTTTCGGCAACTTTCAAATCAAAGGAATTTCGACGTGCATACGCTGATGAGTATGCCAAGGCTCACAGGCTAACACCTGAGAGGAAAAAACGGTTTGTGCAGGACCAGGTTGAGGCCGCCACCCACGGCCATGAGTTCTTAATGGCAAGTTTTGTGCCGGATGAGAAGTGGGACGACTTTGACAAGGCCAAGTCGATGTGGAAGCTTTATCTGGTGAACGATCAAAACGAACGTGTGGTACCGATTGAAGTGAGGAGGGTCAGGCTGAAAGACGCTGTCACACCCCACTTTTTTCCCTACGTCACGCCTTGGAAGTCAGTCTACAAGGTAAGGTTTCCGTACAACGTCCCCACAACCGACCACCCCTTTATTCAAGAAAACACAAAAGGAATTAAGTTGGTCATCACCAGTGTGCTCGGCACTGCTGAGATGGGCTGGAAGCTCAAATGATTGAATATTGGCGATTGAATATTGGCGATTTCGTGGGTATTGGGTACTTGGTATTGGGTACCGCCTGAGCGTTACGGGTTACGAGTTACGGGTTGAACCGAATGCAGAACAAGGGATAAAATGACATTTTGGGAGAGCTAACTATTGACGAATGATTGTACGAAGTATCTTCAATCATCAATCGTCAATCCATGCGACCAGTCACTAACGACCAATGACAAGCGCCGAAGAACCACAAAACGACGAACCACTAACAACGAACTGATAAGGAGGTATTTATCTTGATTGACATTGCATATGCTTTAGGGACCGGAGGGGGCACATCAGGACAGGGTGGCGGATTTGGGGCCATGGTTCCCCTAATCCTGATGTTTGCCATATTCTACTTCCTTTTGATACGACCCCAGCAGAAGAAACAGAAACAGCATCGCCAGCTGCTCGGCGACCTCAAGAAAGGAGATCGTGTCATCACAAGTGGTGGCTTGTATGGACGGATTACGGGGCTCACCGACACGGTTGTGACGCTTGAGATTTCAGAAAAGGTGCGTGTGAAGGTGGGACGCACCAACATCTCAGGACTGGCACGAAGCGAAGCTCCCAAGTAGGAAAAGAAGGAATATTTGATTGATGCAATTCAAGTGGAAGCTGTTTGCTATTGTTGCGCTCATAGTCGTGGCATTCGTGTATGTTGTGCCGTCGATCTCTCCGAATCTCCCCGCCTGGTGGAGGTCTCTTGGCATACTCCCCACGGAAAAGATTCATCTGGGGCTCGATCTGCAGGGGGGCATGCACCTTGTGCTGGAGGTTCAAACGCAAGAAGCAGTCAAAAGCAGAATAGAGCGTACCACTCAAGAGCTCCAGGATGCCATGAAAAAGGCCCGCATTCGATACGCCGATCTCGATCTGGTAAAAGAGATTCAAATATCAGTCCGCATATTAAACCAGGAAAACACTAACGCGTTCGACGACATGCTCAACAAACAGTTCCCGAGGCTGCGGCTTGTATCCAAAACCTCGGAGGGTCAGGATCTTGTTGTCCACCTCGACCTTCCTGAACAGGAAGTCAAGTATATTAAAGAAATGGCCTCTAAACAGGCAATGGAAACCATCCGAAACCGCATAGACCAGTTTGGTGTGAGCGAGCCGGACATTCGTCGCCAGGGGGAAAACCGCATCTTAATCCAGCTCCCGGGAATCAGGGACCCTCAAAGGGCCATCAACCTGATCGGACAGACAGCCCTCCTGGAATTTAAGCTGGTGGATGAGGACCATGATGTTGAAGACGCCCTGAAAGGAAAAATTCCACCCGCCGACGAAATCCTTTATCAAATCAGGCAAGACAAGGTCACAAGGCGTGAGACAAAGACCCCTTTCTTGATCAAAAAGCGAACCTATCTCACGGGGGAGTATCTGACCGATGCCAGGGTTCAAATCGACTCCCAATTCGGTGAACCGTATGTTTCGATCGACTTTGATAAAAAGGGCGCCCGGCTGTTCGAACGGATTACCGAAGCGAACGTGAAAAAACGCCTTGCCATTGTGCTCGACGGCCGCATCTACTCGGCTCCGGTCATCCAGGAGAAGATCGGCGGAGGGCGTGCGCGTATTACGGGCAACTTCACTACCGAGGAAGCCAGGGACCTGGCCATTGTGCTGCGGGCGGGTGCCCTGCCCGCCCCGGTCAAGATTCTTGAAGAGCGGACTGTGGGACCCTCCCTTGGCCGCGACTCGATTGAAAAAGGGCTCCTTTCCATGTTGGTCGGTGGCCTCCTCGTGCTTCTATTCATAGCGATTTACTACAAAGGAGCCGGTATCATTGCAAACATTGCCCTTTGTCTGAATATTATCTTGATAGCAGCTGGCCTGGCTTTCTTTCAGGCGACGCTCACGCTGCCGGGCATAGCCGGAATCATTCTGACCATTGGTATGGCTGTGGATGCCAATGTGATTATCTTTGAACGTATTCGGGAAGAGGTTCGAGTAGGCAAGACCCCCAGAGCTGCAGTGGATGCCGGTTACAGCAAGGCCACCTTGACGATCCTGGACGCCAATGTGACCACCCTCATTGCGGCATTGGTCCTCTTTCAATTTGGAACCGGGCCCGTAAAGGGCTTTGCTGTGACACTCAGTATTGGAATTCTGGCCAGCCTTTTTACGGCCATTTTGGTCTCAAGGCTCATTTTTGATTATTTTATTTTTCAGCGGCGCATAAGTCACCTAAGCATCTAAAAAACCTGGAGTAATGGAGTGATGGAGTGATGGAGTAATGGATTTAAAGGAAGACAGGGTCTATTGCGTATTTGTTACCCAATACTCCAATACTCCCTGGCCCAGACCTGGTCTTCAAAAGGAATCGCTTGTTTCGCCGGCGTCGCGCCAGGGCGGGCCAACACTCCAATATCTTGTGACCCATGCAATTTATCAAACCTGACATAAACATCGACTTCATAGGAAAAAGAAAAATCGCCTTTGTGGTCTCCTTGACCCTGATCGCTGTCACCATTGTTTCACTGATCATCAAAGGGGGGCCCAGGTATGGGGTTGACTTCGCCGGAGGGACGGTAGTTCAGGTCAAGTTCTCAAAAGAAATACACCCTGGAGTTATCAAGAAGGCTCTGAAAGCAATGGATCTGGGTATCACTTCGGTTCAGGGATTTGGAGAAAGGACAGAGCATGAGTTCTTAATTAGAGCAGCCGAGTCGACCGAGGGCTTAGAGGGTCTAGCCTCCAAGATCACACAGAGGCTTGACTCTGCATATCCGGACAACAAGGCCGAAGTGCGTCGTGTCGAGATGGTGGGCCCCAAGGTAGGAAAAGACCTTCGGGAAAAGGCGCTTTTCGCCATGTTTTTCGCCATCCTCTTTATTGCGGTCTATATCTCGGGCCGGTTTGAGTTTAAATGGATGCTGAGCATAATTATGGCTTCATGCCTCTTTTTGATCCTTTACACACTTTCCAGATTTGGTGTCAGCATACCGATTATGGTTATGATCGCGTTGCTGGTCACCCTGGTATTGAGTTTTTATCTGAAGCTGAAATTCGCCATGGGAGCTATTGTCGCATTGATACACGATGTCATTATTACGATCGGGGTGTTCTCCCTGACTAACAAAGAATTTACCCTACCGATTATTGCGGCCCTTTTGACCATCATAGGCTATTCGCTAAATGACACCATCATTGTGTTTGACCGTATCCGTGAAAACTCCCGTAAATATCACCGACAACCGTTGGAATTGATCATAAACCGAAGTATAAACCAAACATTGAGCCGCACTCTGCTCACGTCCTTGACTACCTTGATGGTGGTCGTGGCCCTCTTTATTCTAGGAGGAGGCATTATTCACGATTTTGCTTTTGCTATGATTATCGGCATTATCGTGGGGACCTATTCCTCTGTTTATGTAGCAAGCCCTATTCTGATTGTGTGGCAGGAAACCATGAAAAAATCCACGAGCAAGACAAGGAGAAGACGTCGGCAAGAATAAGTGATTAAGAACTACCCCTTTCGCGCAGCAGATGGCAAAGGATGTACAAAAGTAAAGGAATTTGCGAACCTTTTTTGCCTCGATTGCCTGTATTGCCCTCACTTCCCTTCCACTGAAAGCCCTTGACACAGCCATCCGCTTGTTCGTATAGAGGCCATGCTGGGGAAACTGCTGGTTACTGGATTGTGAATATGAGTCCTATCTTGACAATTTCTGAATGCGAACCAGTATCGAGTATCCAGCATCCGGTGCCAAACATCGAACAACCTTAACTCGCAACCCCTGCCCGCCAGGCGCGTTCTCCCTGGCCGCCTCGCTCTGCTCGGCTGGCGGACCGGCTCCAGGCGATGGCAGGCGGGCGCATCTCGCGACGAATTCTAACGACTTATGGAATCGTGCATCCAGTGGCTGGGCCTAAAAACCGTTCCGGGCGTGGGTAACCGCCTCTTTCTAAACCTTATTCAACACTTCGGAGAACTCGCCAAGGTTTTCTCGGCTTCAAGAGGAGAACTGTTGCAGGTAGAAGGGGTTAATGCTCGTCTGGTATCGGCAATTCAAGACTACAAGATTCCCAGGGAGGTTGAAGAGGACCTATCCCTTGCCGAGAAGAATGGGGTCAGGATCATCACCTTTTCAGATCCTGACTACCCTACCCTTCTCCGCCACATACACGATCCGCCCCCCGTTCTTTATGTGTATGGCAGCCTTCACCCGGACAGTCTGAACATTGCGATTGTGGGGTCGCGAAACGCAACGCCTTATGGCCGCACCGTAACCGAGGGCTTGAGCGGTGACTTGGTTCGTCGTGGTTTCACAGTGGTGAGCGGAATGGCGCGGGGCATTGACTCTGCTGCCCATATCGGTGCACTGACTGCTGGAGGTAAAACGATTGCTGTGCTGGGATGCGGCCTGGGGACCATATATCCAGCCGAAAACAAGAAGCTGTTTCACCGAATTGCCGAAAACGGTGCGGTCATCTCAGAATTCCCTTTTTTGACTTCACCTGAAGCTCACAACTTTCCGATACGAAACCGGATAATAAGCGGTCTGTCCCTTGGCGCCGTCATTGTCGAAGCGACACATCAAAGCGGCAGTCTTATAACAGCGCGTCTCGCAGCCGAGCAGGGACGGGAGGTATTTGCCGTCCCAGGTAGCATCACCTCCTTCAAGAGTATGGGCACCCATCGCTTGATCAAACAGGGTGCAAAGCTGGTGGAGCATGTCGATGATATCGTGGAGGAGCTGAACATCGCCAAGCCAATACCCTCAGTACATATCAAAGAAGAACCAACCATACGATTGACACCAGAAGAGAAAAGGATCATAGATGAACTGAGTCCATATCCAGTGCATATCGATAAGTTGGTTCGACGGCTGTCACTTTCAGCCGCACACGTTTCAGGCACTCTTTTGCAGTTGGAGTTGAAGGGATTAGTGACGCAAAGTCCGGGGAAATTCTTTGCCAGATGTTAACCCTAAGCCGGATAAACCGGAAGCAGACAAGAATGTAGAATAATGAACAAGGAATTCCGAATGTCGAGGTTTTTCCTTCTTACTTCCTTGTTCGACATTCGATATTCGTTATTCCAAGATTATTTTCTGCCTAAAAAAACGCGAATTTTAGAACTAAGGAACTAAACTTGTGGCTTCGCCACAAATTGAAGTACTGGGGTGATGGCATGATGACGCTTTGTGTCCTATCCATTACTCCAATACTCCATCACTCCATATGGAAGGCAGAGATATACACCTATTAAATAGGCTGTACTTCCATCTGGTTGTATGCACTCCAAAACCTAACGTTTAGGAAGGATAGCTCTTGAGCAAATCACTTGTAGTTGTTGAATCGCCCACCAAGATCAGAACGCTGAAGAAATACCTTGGCCCTGATTTTGATGTAGCCGCTACTGTAGGCCATATCAAGGATCTGCCGGTGAAGAAGCTCGGCATATCCATAGAAGACGGATTCAAGCCCCAATACACAACGGTCCAGGGCAAAGAGAAGGTCATTCGTACCCTGAAGAAGGCCGCCGGTAACCTGAACGATATCTACCTGGCACCAGACCCGGACCGGGAAGGTGAGGCCATAGCATGGCACACGGCGGAGATTCTTAAGAAAAAGGGCCGCCGGTTTCACCGCGTCCTTTTTCATGAGCTAACGCAAAACGCTATAAAGGCTGCAATGGCTTCCCCCCAGCAGCTCGACAGGCACAAGTTTGAGTCACAGCAGGCCAGGAGGATCCTGGATCGCCTGGTGGGTTATCTGATTTCGCCGATTCTGTGGCAAAAGGTTCAAAGGGGCTTGAGCGCGGGCCGTGTGCAGTCGGTAGCTGTTCGCATGATCTGTGAACGTGAAAGGCAAATTCAGGCCTTTGAGCCGGAGGAGTACTGGAGTCTTACTGCACAGCTTGAAGGCGACACCCCCCCGCTTTTTCTTGCCAAGCTCATCAAGAAACATGACAAGAAGCTTCGTATTCCGGACGAAAAAGCAGCCCAGGCCGTCCTCAAAGAGCTTGAAGAGGCCAATTTCAAAGTAGAAAAAGTTGTCCAAAAAACTCAGAGGCGAAATCCCTACCCGCCCTTTACGACGAGCAAACTCCAGCAGGAGGCGATTCGCAGACTGGGATTCTCTGCCAGGAAGACCATGGTGGTCGCCCAGCAGCTTTACGAGGGCCTTGAACTCGGCCCTGGAGAGCCGATAGGTCTAATCACCTATATGCGCACTGACTCTACGCGCCTTGCCGAGGAAGCCATCCATGAAGCCCGGCACCTGATCAAGGACGAATTTGGCACTGAGTACCTGCCGCCCCAGCCCCGTGTCTTCAAGAACAGGAAGAAAGCTCAGGATGCTCATGAGGCCGTACGGCCTACGTCGGTGACTCGCGAGCCAAAACATATCGCACGGTTCCTATCCAAGGACCAGTTGGCCCTCTACGAATTGATCTGGAAGCGTTTTGTGGCCTGCCAGATGAAATCGGCCCTTTTTGACAAGACCTCGGTGACCATCTCGGTTGCCCCATACACTTTTCAGGCCTCGGGTTCATTGATGCGTTTCTCCGGCTTTATGGCTCTCTATGCCTCGTCAAATGACAAGGAGAGTCAACCGGAAAACAACAAGGCCCTTCCACGTCTGTCTGAAGGGATGGCCCTGAAATGCCACCAACTGGAACCCAAACAGCATTTTACTCAGCCTCCCCCTCGGTTTTCCGAAGCCTCCCTTGTCAATGAACTCGAAGAAAACGGTATTGGAAGACCAAGCACCTACGCGACCATCCTGACCACCATAAGAGGCAAAGGATATGTAGATCTGGTCAAGAGGAACTTCAAACCGACTGAGCTAGGCTTTATCGTAAATGATCTACTGATAGAGAGTTTTCCAGACATCTTAAACGTCGATTTTACTGCGCGCATGGAGGACGAACTGGACAAAATCAAGGAAGGCGAAATCGATGGGGTTGCCGTGCTGGAAACTTTCTATGAGTCATTCGAAAAGGACCTGGAACGGGCAGCAAAAGAGATGCGTAGTGTCAGGGGCAATGGTCTGGCTGTTGATCTAAACTGCCCGTCATGCGGTAATCCCCTCACGATCAAGGTCGGAAAGAGCGGACCGTTCCTCGCCTGTTCGGGCTACCCCAGGTGTAACTTCACGCGAAACTATACACGCAATGAAACGGGGCAGATCGAGATCGAAGAACCGACTGCAGATAAGCCTAGCAATGAAATATGCGAAAAATGCGCAAGCCCCATGGTGCAAAAACAGGGGCGCTTTGGACCGTTCCTTGCCTGCTCTTCCTACCCTGCCTGTAAGAACACCCGCTCCCTGAAAGCAAGGGAGACCAAGACCGAGTCTACTGGTGTGAAGTGTCCGGAGAAAGGATGCGGTGGAGAGATTGCTGTGAGAAGATCAAAGCGCGGCAGGATCTTTTACGGTTGCACCCGTTATCCGAGCTGCACTTTTGCTCTTTGGGATAAACCTGTACCTCAACCTTGCCCCGAATGCGCCGCCCCTTTTGTTTTGGAGCGCACAACTAAAAAGGACGGCCCACATCTGAAGTGTTTCAACAAGGAGTGCACCTATAAAGAGCCGCTCCCAAACAGCCACACAAACACCTAACCCGGATAGACCGGAAATAGGAAGTATCAAACCCGGCTCTTTTCAAGGCGACGGCCGCAAATCCGACACGAAGTGCATTTTCTCAAAGCTGTAAGGCGCAACCCTGCGCTAAACAAATCCAAATATCAAATGCTCAAATGTTCAATGAAGCTCCCTGCAGTAAACTGCAGGGTATCAAAGCGGAATTCGCCGAAGCCAACCCGTCTTCGCTCTAGCGAGCTTCGACGCGGTTCGCCTCGCCATTCATCCCTGTAGCAAGTCGCCGACGCGCCATAGCCGCTTTGGCGACGGCGCGATAGAGGGTATTCTGGCAAAGACGAATAAAAGTATACAGGAGGCAGAAAGTTTTGAAAAAGACAACAGATAATCGCATAGCAAGACTCAGGGACCGCTTGCAAGAAGAGGCTTGTGATACCTTATTGGTGTTACAGGGCGAGAACCGACGGTATTTGAGCGGATTCACCGGCGAAGATGGTCAGTTTGACGAGTCTGCCGGCGCCCTCTTTATCACGCTCGAACAGCAGTTACTTGCCACTGACTCGCGATATGAAACCCAGGCACGTATGGAAGCCCCTGATTTTGAAATCTATTGCTACAAAGAGAGCCTAGCGTCATCGCTACCAGAACTTCTGAGGATGCTTGGAACCGAGCGTCTCGGTTTTGAAAGTGCACGGCTATCATACGTGCAGTTCCAGAAATTTCAAGGGCATTTAGAAAAAGAAGCATTAACCGTATCTCTTGTCCCCACGGATAACTTAACCGAAGAACTCCGTATGATAAAAGAACCTCAAGAGATACAGGCTATAAAGGAGTCGCTTGCCCTGTCCGAATCTGTGTTTGAAGCGGTTGTTAACACCCTGCGTGCCGGAACCACTGAAAAAGAGCTTGCCTGGACTATGGAGAAGGGCCTGCGAGAGGCAGGGGCAGATTCGGTTGCTTTTCCTCCCATTGTTGCCTCAGGTCCAAACGCTGCCCTGCCCCACGCTGTCCCCACAGATCGAACTGTAAGACGGGGTGAACCTATCCTTTTTGATTGGGGCGCGCGCCTGAACGGCTACTGTTCAGACATTTCCCGCACCATAGTACTTGGCCCACCTGACGACACCTTTAATGAAGTATATCAGATAGTAAAAGATGCGCAGTCCATGGCCATCGAAGCGATGAAGCCCGATATGAGCACACAGGCCGTGGACAAGATTGCAAGGGATCACATTATTGCCAAGGGATTCAAGGATCATTTCGGCCACGCCTTAGGGCATGGAGTGGGATTAGCAACCCATGAAAAACCGCGCTTGAGTCCTATCCAGCCGATGAATCTGGAAGTAGGTATGGTCACCACGGTTGAACCCGGTATCTACATACCCGGATGGGGCGGCGTGCGACTGGAAAATATGGTGTTCATGATAGAAGATCGGGCAGTGGTTTTGAACAGACATCCTTTATAAGATACAAGAAGTAGATTCATAAGGAATTATAGCCTGTGTTATCGTTTCATTAATCGAGGCCCGAAAAGGATGAATTCCCTGGATCAGTTGGCAGATCAGTTCATCAACTACTTGGTAGTGGAAAAAGGCCTTGCTAGAAATACCATTGCCGCTTACAGCAGGGATCTGATTTTGTATCTTGAATTCTTGCAGTCAAATGGTGTTTCCGATATTGCCAGCGCTGATACAACCCTCATTCTGAAACATCTGATTGAGTTAAGGAACGCAGGCCTGGGGCCCAGGAGCAGAGCAAGACACCTCGTTACTTTGAGAGGATTCTATCGATTCTTGGTCCAGCAAAAGATACTGGACGTCAATCCAGCTCAGCTGGTAGACCTGCCAAAGGCAGGTCTAAAACTCCCTGACGTTTTGAAGGTGGACGAAGTGGTACAGCTTCTGGGGACACCCGATCCTTCAAAGCCTTTGGGGGCGAGGGACGCGGCTATGCTGGAACTTCTCTATGCAGCCGGACTCAGGGTCTCAGAGCTAATTGGAGTTGGAATGACAGGTATCAATCTGGAGGCTTGTTTCGTCCGAGTTCTGGGTAAGGGCTCCAAGGAACGGGTTGTGCCTATCGGGCAGGTGGCTAAAAGGAAGGTCGATGTCTACCTTGCATCAGGGCGTCCGATCTTACTGAAGGGGCGCCCAAGTCCGTACCTTTTTGTGACACGCTTAGCAAGGCCCATGACTCGCCAGAGATTCTGGAAGCTTCTGACACAATATGCCCTGAAGGCCGGCATTTCACACAAAATCACCCCTCACACCATTCGACATTCCTTTGCTACTCATTTGTTGGAGCGGGGGGCAGACCTGCGATCGGTCCAGGTAATGTTGGGGCATGTGGATATCAGTACCACACAAATCTATACCCATGTTGCTCAAGAGAGACTAAAGGCGGTTCATACCCAGTATCATCCAAGGGGCTAACGCTCACGTCAAGCAGGGTCTTGGTATTTGTTTCGTGGTCTCCCTCGGTCGGCGTCAAAACGAGTATACTAACCCAATGTTAATACCATACTGATGGGTCGTGCTGGCTGGCTCATAATACGGACCGTCGATAAAACTTCCTGCGTATATGATATAAACCTCGTTGCTTTTCCCGATCTCACTATACTCGTACCAAGGTGTAGTTACTAAAGACCAGGCTGTAGAAAACTTGCAGCGAATGGGCATTTCAGCAAACCATCCAATCTTGTTGCCTAGATCAACTTTGAAATTGCGAGTACTGGAATAAACTCTCATCTTACCACCAAACATAAAACGCACTGCCACGTTAGCGCCCATGTTCCATCTATCATTCAACTCAAAGTCGGCCCTTATCCCCACCGGGATATACTGCCAGGTATATTTCTCGTCGTAAGGAGATGATCCGCCCAAACCACGCTTCCAATAGCGATACCCCCACCCTACGTACGGCGTCACTGAAGACTTCCCTCCGCTATCAAAGGTGTATCCGATGTCCCATTCAAACCGCAAAAAGACATTGTCGGTTGTGTCTGTTACCGGCGTTCCAGCCCAAGTGGTCCCGTCATAATCGGTGTCAGCTTGGGTATACTGTGTAAAGAGTTTTGTATAGAGGTCATCCTTCTTGTTATAGGTATAGCCCATGTAGAAACCTGGCAACCATCCTTCTTCCGTACTTTTTAACGGAGACGGAAGGTCCTCTTTATAATCAAAATTATAATACATAAAACCAAATTCAACATTGTTGGGTTTGTGAAGTCCTGTTTTTTCATAATAGGATTCTACTAATTCCCCTTGGGAAAATACCCGTCTAATAATCCGATTTTCATTAAGCTCCAATTCAACTTCTGCCCATGGACTTTTTCCGTCAGGCCCAATAAACTCATCAGCTATCCATTTATTATCTTTTTGGCGAATATTTCTTATGACGACTCTGTTAATATATCCTTTCCAAGATTTCACGGGTGTATAGACAAAGATGCCTTGGTCTCCGTCTATCTTAATGATAGACCCACTTTCAGTCCTCCACAAGCCGTCAAATAGACTCTCATCGTCTTGTGCCAGACCATTGCTCGCAAGACCACCAATGATTAGTATTACGATTAAAAATCGAGCTACTCTTTTCATTTTAGCCCCCTTAACAGTATACCGCCGAAAGGCACCATAACGCGCAAATGAAAGCCGAGTCAATAAGAAAAGGATGAGGTTTTGGTGTTTTCTCCGCATCAATGAGCAAGAAATTACTACAACTGGTTTCAAAACCTTTCTATGAGCCAATTTTGAACATTTTGTTAAGAAGTTATTAGCGAAGTGAAGCGCAAAAATTGGAACTGTTTGAGGGCCTTAGCCCGAGTTTTTCAATTTTAGCGGAGCGAGCTTAGAACTTCTCAAAATGGACAAACCTACGATAAGAGAGGTTTTGAAACCACCTCTAGTAAGCGCAATCACCTATGTCTCTAACCCCCTCAAAAGAACTATCTCAGGCATATACCAGGCAAGTCCATTGGCATCTCTAATACTAGGCCACCGTCATCTCACACTCCAAGCCATCACAAAAAAGTGGATCAGGGTTCAGGGCCCCGCCTGACGGCGGGACTTCGTATCTATCTCTAAGATGAAGGTTCTCAGCAAACGCGGGGCGGCGCGCAGTCCCGCCGCGGCGGGATGAGCATTTTGAGCCGACCCGCAACGCCGCTATGGGGACTTAGACGCATTTTTGAGATGGCTTGTCGGCTCCGGCAGCTTTAACTCCGTCAGTATTACTCCAATAGATGAAAGAATCGCCAAAATAAAAACCCTCCATAGACAATGTGTTGCCATCTCACCAAATCCAATCGGCCCAGCATCCAGTATAGCAGACACACCCGTATAAAGGACCCCAACCACACCACCGCAAATAGCTCCTCCAATAATCCGCTTGGGCAGTGCGGCACCACCCGCGCCGAGAGTAACTGCCACACCACAAAGCAGCGGCACCAGAACCGCAAGCCCCCAAAGCTCATTGAAACGTGGCAATTCCCCAAACTTCCTAAGGTAAAAGAAATCTGCAAACCCGAATATTCCCAACCCGACAATGGCGCATAAGCCAATATGCCAATACCGAGGCGTCATCTCAGCCCGCACTCGGCTCCGCTTCCGCATACGACGCCGTATGGTCAGGGGCCAGTTATAAAACAAGCAAAATACCCCGTGCTCCAGCAGAGCCCCCCTTTCGCCAAACACTGGAACAGCATGAACAGCTTCCGTGGCCCAGTGGGCTGCCATAAACCGGGCCAACACAGGATAACGATAGCCCATCTGGATCGGAAAGGCCAAGTAACCTATGTACTTAAAAAAACCAAGAAAGACCGCCACATTATAGTCCTTGAAATTCCGCTCCTTAATGACCAGATACAGCACGTAAAAGCCGCGAACCAGCGAACCCGGTGAAATGGGTGTCACCTGAAACAACGCTATAATACCAAGCCCAATACCCCATGCCTGTCCTCGAGACATTTCAGGGTGCATTGCAACGTACATAATAGCCACGAGCACAGAAACAATTTGTGTAACCGGCAAAGTGCAGACGTGCACTGCCAGACACTTGAGATACTTCTGTATAAATGGTTCCTTAACCTGGGACAAGATAACCTCAGCATCTTTATTCGTAACCAGCTGGGTCTCTTTGCCCGCGGTCACCATCTCACGAAGCCATTGCTCCCGTAGTTCCGCGTTGAAATACAACCGAACTGGGCGAACAGCCAGATACACCATCCGCTCCTTGGCATACTCCCAGTCAGTTACAAATCTGTGAACCCTAACCGGCAGCATCGACAACGGCAAATGATACGAAATCGGCCAAACGCGTCTTGCTATCCTCAGGGCTCGCTCACCATCAAGCCGTCCTGATCTGTGCCAGGCAATGACCTTTTCAGCAACTTTTGCCCGCATTGCTCGCCGCAAATAATTCCAACTTGTCAACACCCCCCAATAATGCTTTCGCCAATCCGGCCGGCCCCAAACTTTCCTGAAAAAGTTGCCTATGAATGGAATAAGCCCGAGCACAAAAAACAGCAACGCCACAGCTCTGCTGCCCTGCAGCTTCTCCCGACAACGCTCATCAACCAGATTTCGAACCTTCCACCCTGTCACCGCACTGTCTATTATGGTCGACCATAGCTGCATCCTGAAAAAAAGGCGAAGATGATTGTGTGTAACATCCGGAACCGAACTCCGATATACACGCTCAGCCGCCTTCAATTCCTCCAGCATCTGGCGCATATCGGAAAACTGATCGCTGTGCGTTTCCACAAAGTGTTCCAACTTTCCCACATCGCCTCGGTCAAATTGCACAAGACTTCCTCGTATGAGTCCACTAGCAATCAGTTTGAAATCCCCCGGACTCATCGGCAAAAACGGCAGAAGTGCAAGCCCGGCCCGAAAATCCACGGCCACCAATCCTCCAGATGGAGATGCCTCAGAATCATTACGTTTCAAACAGTTTGGCTGACTCTTGCAGGTCCACCACTCGTACTGCCTGGCAAACTCATGGCCTCCCATGTCGTGCAAAAGCTCAACAAACTTATGCATAAATTCTCGCTTGGCCCTGTATTCCGGTGAACCAAGATCCCCGGCAACAACCTCATTGCCCCTGATCCAGCGCTTTAGCAGATCCATGCGCTCATCCACCTCCAGGAGCCAAACTCGCCCATCTATCCACTCACTCAACTCACCGCAGCTGCCCAGGTTTCTATCCACGAATGTAGCGTGTATGTCTGTAACCGTGCTTTCACTGCCAAACTTAATTTTCGCCCCCCGACGGATAAACTTCTGCCAAAGGGCGCCAGCCCTCGCTGCCGCTGGGTTAACCTGAAGCTGAAATGGTCCCTGGAAACCAACCCAATATAGGGCATTTCGAAACAGGCGTGAAAAAACCGTTGGCGGAACAAGGATCTTCATCGCATAAACTTTCCCCACCTCAAGTCCGCCTATCAGCCCAGACTCGGAGTCAATATCTAGAATTTTGACTCGGTATACCTGCCCGGCAAACCCCCCGCCGACAAACTTCTCTACAACCAGACGAAGACGTCCCCTGTTTGGCTGAGCCACTTCCGTAACATCATAAACCAATTCGGTGCCGGCTTCATAACGCTCAACACGCATCGGCCTGTGCAACGCCGCCGCCTGAAACTCCTGCTCAAGCTCTTTAATAATCTCAACAGAGTATTCCATAGCCATACTTGTTACCTACCGCTCTATTATAGTAATTCTCAGAACAATGTTCCGTTATCAAAGTGGCGACAAGGCTTTTATGGTTTCCGAAGGAGTCTCTTTTTGACCATTTTGCAAAGCGTTCTTGGTGAAGCGAAGCTCGAAAATTGAAACTGTCTGAGGACGCCAGCCCGAGTTAGCGCCAAGGTTGCGCCTGACGGCTTGAATAGAGACACTTCGTGCTTCAATTTTAGCGTAGCAAGTCTTAGAACGCTCAAAATGGGCAAACGAACGAGGGTGGAAGCCATAAGAGCCATATCAATCGGAACGTATTTCTGAAAACTACTCTAGAAGCCGTCTCAAAAAGGTGGATCAGGGTTCAGGGCCCCGCCTGACGGCGGGACTTCGGATCTATTTATAAGATAAAGGTTCTCAGCAAACACGGGGCGACGCGTAGTCCCGCCGCGGCGGGATGAGCATTTTGAGCCGACCCGCAACGCCGCCATGGGGACTTAGACGCATTTTTGAGATGGCTTCTAATGTCTCTCACGAATAAGAAAAGGACCAAGAACATAAATGCATGGAGCCACCATAAGGTTCCCCGCTATATTATGCTTTTGGGCTGGAGTCTGGATCTGCTCAGGCGGGTAAGTCTGATCTGAGATTGCACAAAAGAGGATGTTTTATGAAGGTCTCTATTTCCCGCTCTTCTGATGCAGTTTGTCTGCTATCCGCTTGACTCTGTCCGACTTGACCATAGAGGCGGCCTTGTCTGCAAAACGCACCGCGTCCTTGACTTTGCCGTCTTTCAAATAGTCTTTGACTCTCTTTTCAATGCGGCCTGTCGCTTGGGCCGCCTTGACGTGAACCGCCGGTGCTCCTATCAACCTCCTGCACTCGTCGCCTCCACAGTTCGAACATGACGGAGAAGGCCCACTCATGTCAAGGATCACTTCAAAAATCTCACCGCAACCAGCACATTCATATTCATAGATTGGCATAGAAAACCTCTTACCTCAGTCTTACAAGCTTTGCAAATATCGCATTGCTTCAAGATCACCCTTGTAAGCCATATCCTCTGATAGTTTTTCCAAAGCCGTGTCTATCACTGAGAGCATCTTGGCCTTGTCGGCCGGCAGGTTCCCATCGACAGGAGCATAGTTGGAGACATGATCAGAAAGATACTGTGCCGAGACCGACAGGGCGTCAATCAGGGCTCTTTGTTCTTTCAGAATCATCTCGGGGCTCGGCATTTGAAAACTCCCTTCTTCCCACCATTGAAAAACAGGCGTACCCGGCTGCGGAGTCAGGGTCCTTACCCGGATGAAATCAGGATTGATCTCATTGAGCACCTTGGCTGTTTCCAGGGCATGCTCCTGCCAGCTCGACTCGCCCCCGATCCCCAGAAGCACATAAAGGGAAACCTCAAAGCCGGCATCTCTGGCCTTGGCACATCCCCGGATCATGGTATCGGGCCCTGCACCCTTTTTTATTCGGGCCAGCAGTTGCGCGCTTCCGGTCTCAAGACCGATGTGGAGTCGCGTTAGTCCAGCCGACCTTATCTTTTCCAAGCTCCCAATGGACTTCCGTTTAAGTGTCAGCGCTCGCGCATAGCTCGTAACCCTGGTCAGGGATGGAAAGGTACCGTGAAGGTAGCCAAGGATCTGACACATCTCTTCAGTCTTGATAACCAGGCTATCTGAATCCCCGATGAACACCGTCTCCACGTTTCCACCCGTGTAGCCGTTGGCTGTATCAATGTCTTGTTTGACTGCCTCAACTGGACGTTTTTCAAACTTGATCTGTTTATACATGGGGCAAAAGGCGCACCGATTCCAGGGACACCCTCGGGTCACCCTCAGAAGGAGGCTGTTGGCCTCACTGGGAGGTCTGAAAGGTGGAAAATCATAATCTTCTTCAGCCATGGCAACACGTCTTCCAAAACGAAAATTGAACATTTTGTCTACGCAAGAATCTGTTTTTCCTCGTAGAATAGCCCATTCACTCTCGATTTACAAGATATTTCCCCTTCCCCAGCGAGCGCATTGCATTCCCCCTCCCTACTTGTCCCGATGTATCGGGGTTCATCGGGACTGCGGGGATCCTCAATCTGGTGAGGATAGAGTGGTTCTCAAAAGTATGTTCCGTTTACGGCAGTCTTTCTAAGCTGCCAGGGGGCATCTCTTTTTTAATCAGGTCAATTCCCGTCTTCGCTCGTTGGAGGCAACATGCACGGAACTCTATGGGCTAGGCACACGGCAACACCCCTATACGCTTGGTAGCGTGTTT
>SDBU01002967.1_pt1 | contig 22057 bp, 25 predicted proteins | sample 2277071 | NCBI WGS metagenome assembly SDBU01 (sample SAMN10397929, study PRJNA504765) | marine sediment metagenome | isolation source: marine sediment core GS08_GC12, 126 cmbsf | place: Arctic Ocean: Gakkel Ridge, Loki's castle | collected 2008 | reverse complement strand
AACTTTATCTCGCTCTTTGGGTTTTGAAGAAAATTTTATCGCCACAATTTTAGCATCACCAAGACCAGAATTTAATTTGCCTGATTATTATAATGACGAAATAAAACAAGAATACTGGGAGGCAATTGGAAATCTCGAGAACACAAATGGTTTGCCACCAAACAGCCTGAAAAACTTATTAGATACTCTGGCTCAAAACGGGGATCCTAAAGACAATTTAGAGTTGCTTTCTTCGGAAATAATTGGGAATAATCTTGGTTTAGGTGCCCAGGCTGTTTATGATATTGCCAGAAAAGGTTATAGTTTAAATGAGGCTTTGAGTGTTGCCGAAATGACTAGGGCGGATTTGGCCATGCGCCTTGGGCTTTCTGAAGATGCAGCCGCTTTAATTTTCAGCCCGACAGGAAATTTGAAAACCGCTGTTCGCGAAACCGGACAATTAATTTTAGCCTTAGAAACTGGTTTGCCTTATGATTTGCTAGGCAGTTTCGTCACTGGCGATATTAATTATAATACCCTTATTAGCCAATCTGGAGTTAATCTGGGAGAATTATCTCAAAGCTGGGGGCTGCCAGAATCAGCTTTAGGTGATCTTATTTCCGGAAATCCAAAAAAGGCCTTTGTATCAATTGGCAAAGATATTTTCAAAAAGAATTTTAATATTTCTGGAACTGAGCTCGATGTTGCCTTTGACCTTATAGCAAGCAGGAATTTTAAAGGAGCGGCTGAACAATTTATTAAAAATGAGGTTTTCGTGGCTGTAGGAGCAGCTTTAGGTTTACCGACTTGGGCAATTCCTCTTATCATAAACGCAATTGAAAATCCGAAACTCCTACTTAAGCCAGATCTTTTAATTAAGTCAATTTTACATGGGGTAACGGGAATGTTTGGAGGAATTTTAGGTGGAATTTTGGGCGGAGGCTGCAGCACTAAATGTTATCGTCCCCAAGCAAGGATAAAAGTCCATCAAGTAACAAAAGAATTAATGGAAATGCCTTCATATAATGAAGAACCACTAGCGAGCTTATTGGGCCTACCCGATCTAATCGAAATGAGAATTACCCAGCTTATTGTTTGGAGTTATGAAAGAGATGTTTTGCCATTTGAAACTGGAGCAGAAACGCCAACCTATGAAGAAGTCTATGGCAAACGTTCTCTGCCAAATTATGGGCTTTTTGCCACTACTGAAAATAATTATTTATTAGATCATATCCATATTGGATTTTAATCACTAATCTTGGTTCTAATCCTCTTTACCAAATCATTGTTAGCCCTAAGATTGATTTTATTTTTGAGTTCTTCTGATTTTAATCTTATTTCACCGGCTAAAATTGAATTAGGCACCTTTAAGGTCAAAGTTTCATTTTTAAAAGAAGCGGCAAATATTTTTTTTGTTCCAAATTGCTCATCTATTTGATCTTGGGCTAAATGACAAATCCAAGCAGCTTTAATTGGTTTTTGCTGCATTTTTTGTTTTTCAAGAATGTCAACCGCTTTTTTAAAACTCATTTTAATTCTCTTTAAAGCTTAAAAATCTTGGCTTTTTTTCTTAATATAGGTGAAATATTTTTCAAATCGCAAGCAGTAATTATTGTTTGTGTCTTGGAAAGCATTTTAGCTAAATACTCTCTTCTCTCTTCGTCAAGCTCAGAAAAAACATCATCTAATAAAAATACTGGCAGATCGCCAGAACTTTTTTGGCTTAAAAATTCCACTTCAGTCAGCTTTAAGGCTAAAATGGCTGATCTAACCTCGCCCCGCGAACCAAAACTCTCCATATTTTTATCATCTATTTTAAAAGTCAAATTATCTCTTTGGGGGCCGACTAATGTTCTTTGTAAAAGAATCTCCCTGTCTCTGGCCCTCTCGAGTTTTTTCAAAAACTTTTCTTTAATTTTAGATATATCATCCGGCTGAAAGCTTTTGTTTTTATAATCTATTGTAAGCTCTTGGCTCTTGCCAGAGATCTCTTGATATCTTTTAGAAACTATCCCATTAAAATAATTTATTAGTTGTCCTCGACGCAAAATAATTAGACTACCATAATCTGTCAATTCTTTGGTCCAAAAATCTAATTCCTCTACCCCAGCCTCTCTTTGACTAATTCTAAAAAGGACGGCATTGCGATTTTTCAAAATCCTAGCCAAATACATTAAATATTTGGCGTATTTAGAATCTTGTTGAGAAATTAAAAAATCCAAAAATCGCCTTCGCTGCTGGGGTGAGCCTAAAATAATGTCTAAGCTCTCAGGCGAAAATAGGACTGTTTTTAATTTGCCCAAAGCAAAAAAGAGCTTTCTTTTTTGACCATCTATTTTAATTGTCTTGGGCTGGAGGCGCTCTGGCCTCAAATCTAAAATAAATTCAATTTTAAATTTTTTTCCTTTGTCTGTGGTATCGGCTACTATTCTGGCAAAATCTTTTCCCCATAAGACAAGGTCTGAATTTTTAGCAGTTCTAAAAGACTTTGTGCAAGACAATAGATATATAGCTTCTAAAATATTGGTTTTGCCTCTGCCATTGGGTCCCGAGATAATATTTAGTTTGGAAAAATCAAAGCTCTGTTTTTTAAAATTTCTAAAATTTGTCAGCTCTATTTTTTTTAAAAACATAATTCTCGTTTATTCTTCGGTTCTTAGGGGCATAATTATATAGAAATAATCTTTAGAATCTGAAATAGAGAGTTTGGCTGGATTTAATTTACCTGAAAGTTCAAAATTGATTTTCCCCCTCTTAAGTGCTGTTAAACCATCTAAAACAAATTTTGAATTAAAAGATGCCTCAAGTTCTTCGCCTGAAATTTGGGCCTCAGCTTTTGCATTTGAGGTGCCAACTTGTTCGGCTTGGGCTAAAATTTCAATATCTTTACCTGAAGAAAGCTTGATTTTAATATTATTGGCAGACTCTTTAGCAAATAAGCTAGCTACTTTTAAGGCTGATTTAAAATCCTCGAAATTAATTTTTACTTTAGTGCTGTAGCTATCAGGAATAATCTGTTCATAATTTGGAAAATTCCCCTCAATCAATCGAGAGATAATTTCAATATTTTCATTAATTGCAAAGCGAACCTGATTCTCGGTTACTGAAACTTTAACATTTTCAGTAGAGACTCCGGATAAAATCCTACCCATTTCTTGAACGGTTTTTAAGGGAATAATTACTGATTGTTCTGATTTTACCTTTTTTTCCAAAGGAATGGTTTTTTCCGCCAATCGATAACTGTCAGTGGCAACAAGTTTAAGTTTGTCTTTAAAAAATTTAAAACAAACACCAGACAAAACCGGCCTAGTCTCATCAATGGCCGTGGCAATAGTTACTTGGGGTATTGCTTCTTCTAATATTTTTCCAGAAATTGAACAAGTTGGTTTTTCCTTAATTTCTGGGATTAAAGGGAATTCATCGGCTACTGTGCCTTGGATGGTGGCTTTGTAATTGTCTGTTTTTAATTTTAATTTTTGATCTTCTAGTTCAAGGTTTATTTTTTTATCACCACAAGAGGAAACAAAGTCTGAAATAATTCTCGCAGGTACTGTAATTTTTCCTTGCTTTTCGATCTTGGCGCCGATCCAGATATTTATCCCTATTTCCAAATCCGTAGTGGAGATTTTTAATCTTCCTTTATTAGTTGCCAAAAGAATATTATTTAAAATAGGTAAGGTGACTTTTGGCGTAACAACCTTTCCAGCCAAACTTAATCCTTTATTTAAATTTTCTTGAGTACATGAAAGTTTCATTTTTATCTCCTCTATTCTTATTTTATAAAAATATTAGTTTATCCACATCCTCTTTTATATTTATAGTATTAAATAATTAATAGTATTAGTAATAAGGGGTAAAATTCTGGGGAAAACCAGGTTTTTAATCCTATATTGCCTTGGAAAAAGTGTGGATTATTTAGCTTTAATTTGGGGATTTTTTGTTGAAAAAATGTGGATTGTTTTTATTTTATTATTAGGGGTTGGGAAATCCTTTTAATTTATTAACAAGTCTTGAATTTAACTCCACAAGTTATCCACAATATCTGTGGAAAACTATATATATAACTTTTCTTTTATTAAGCTAATCTCTTTTTGAATGTCAGAGCCGGCTTTGATTTGTTTTTCTATTTTTTCGCAACCATAAATAATAGTAGTGTGATCTTTTTTTCCGATTTTAGTGGCAATTTGGGGAAAAGAATATTGAAGCTCGTGCCTTAAAAGATACATAGCGATTTGTCGAGGAAGAACAATTTCTTTAGTTCTTTTTGCTCCCAATAATTCATTAATCTCAATATTATAAAAGCCAGCCACAATTTTGATAATTTTATCAAAGGAGATTGATTTTGATTTAGGCGAGATTAAACTACTTAAAGCTGATACTGCTACGTCAACAGAAGGGGAGAGGTTATAAAATTTAAGATGGGCAATGAGGCGGTTTAAAGCGCCCTCTAATTCTCGAATATTTTGCTGAATATTTTGGGCGATATAATCGCTAACATCATCAGGCAACTCAATCTTTTTTTCCTGGGCTTTATTTTGTAAAATTGCCTTTCTGGTTTCAAAATCAGGGGCGCCTATGTCTGAGATTAATCCCCATTCAAACCTAGATTTTAATCTATTTTCCAAAGAAGGAATGGCTTTGGGCGGTCGATCAGAAGTTAAAACAATCTGTTTGTTTATTTGATGTAAAGTATTGAAAGTGTGGAAAAACTCTTCTTGAGTGCCTTCTTTGCCAGCAATAAAATGGACATCATCTAAGAGCAGCAAATCAATGCTGCGGTATTTATTTTTAAATTTTTCTGCTTTGCCTTTTTGGACGGCTTGAATAAAATCATTGGTGAATTTCTCACAAGAAGCATACAAAATCTTTTTTCGAGGGTGTTTTTCTAATGTTTCATTGCCAATTGCTTGCAAAAGATGGGTTTTGCCCAAACCAACCCCACCCCAAATAAACAGAGGATTATAAGTTGTGCCTAATTTTTCAGCTACAGCCAGAGAAGCAGCATGAGCTAATTTATTATTGTTACCAACAATGAAATTTTTAAATCTATACTTTGGATTAAGAGTTTGTTGGATTGGATCTTTTTCTTTTATTTCTGTTTTAGCTATTTTAATTTCAGATAATTCTTGGTCGATCCCCGGTGTTTTAGAGGCTATTTTATATTCCACGGTTTTAAGATTGGGGATAAGTTTTTTTAATGATGAAAGGATTTCTTTGTTGTATTTGTTTTTTAGCCATTCCATATAAAAACTACTCGGAACTCCAACAACTACTTTGTTTTTATCCACAGAATAAATAAAAGTATTTTTAAACCAAGTGCTAAAATTAGCCTTAGTTAAGGTTACTTCTAATTCCCCTAAAGCTGCTTCCCAAATAGCCTCAGAATTCATTAATCTCCTTCCACCAGCTGGTGGATTATCCACATCTAAAAATATTTTATCAGAATTATCCACAACTATCAAATCCTGGTTGACTTAACTAAGTGACAGCTGGTATAATTAGATAGCGAAAGGATTCAATAAACTTATCCTAAAGGAAAAAACATGAAAAGAACCTATCAACCCAAAAAAAGAAAAAGGGCTAAAACCCATGGATTTTTGACTAGAATGAAAACAAAAGATGGCCGAAATATAATTAAACGACGCAGAGCCAAAAAAAGACGAAAATTGTCAACTTCCATTTCGAGATAATATGTTAGCCAAAATTAATCGGATAAAAAAAGACAGAGATTTTAAAAAAATATATAAATTTGGCAAGAAAGCCGGGGGCAATTTTTTTATGCTTAAATATGCTCAGACAAAAATGCCCTATTCCCGATTTGGATTTGTTATTCCGGCTAAGGTGGTCAAAAAAGCGGTTAAACGAAATTTATTAAAAAGAAGGATTTCTGAGGCGATTAGGTTGAATTTAGGAAAAATAAAAAAAGGCTATGATGTTGTTGTTCTGTTTTTCAAATCCCCCGCCCAAGATGAATACCAATTTTTAGAAAAAGAAATTTTAGAATTAATTAAAAGAACAGAAATATTTAAAAAATGATTAAGAATATGTTTTTAACGTTAATTCGTTGGTATCAAAAAACCCTTTCGTTTGATCATGGTCCTTTGAGCTTTCTGTATTCAGAAGGGTTTTGTCGTTTTGAGCCAACCTGCTCTGAATATACACATCAAGCAATAGAAAAATATGGAGTAATTTTGGGCAGTTTTAAGGGGTTGTGGCGGATCGCCAGATGTAACCCCTGGTCAAAAGGTGGGTATGACCCAATAAAATAGGAGTTTAAATGGTTTGGCTTTGGAATGAAATTTTATATCGACCTTTATTTAACATCTTGGTTTTAATTTATGATTTTATTCCAGATGTTGGAATGGCGATCATTATTTTAACTATTATCATTAGATTGATTTTGTATCCTCTCCAGTCTAAAGCTTTAAGATCTCAGAGAAAATTGCAGGAATTGCAGCCTGAGTTGCAGAGAATTCAGAAAAAATATAAAAATGATAAGCAAAAACAATCTAAAGCGGTGATGGAATTTTACCAGACCCACAAAGTTAATCCATTTTCCAGCTGTTTAACCCAATTAATTCAATTCCCAGTTATTATTGCTTTATATCAAGTTTTTAGAACCGGTTTGAATACAGAGAGGTTAAGTCAGCTTTATTCTTTTATTCCTGTGCCTGAAATATTTGATCCTAGTTTTTTAGGGTATTTTAATTTAGCCGAACCTGATAAATTTATTTTGCCGATTTTGGCTGGTATTACCCAGTTCTTTTATTCAAAAATGATGATACCGCTAACTCCAAAAAATAAAAAAGGACCAGCCAGCACCCAAGAAATTATTTCAAAGCAAATGATTTATTTTATGCCCCTAATGATTGTCTTTTTTGCCATGAAACTGCCGGCTGCCCTGCCCTTGTATTGGATCGTGGTATCTTTATTTGGTATTTTGCAGATGTATTTGATTGGCCGAGAGAAATTTTCCAAAAAGAAAGTTAAGATAAAAGTGAGGCCAAAGCCAAAAGCTTCTCTGAGAAGGAAAAAGAAATGAAGGATAAATTAGAACAAATTAGAAAAATTTCCGAAGAGTTTTTTGTAAACTTAGGCTGGGAACCTGAAGTTAGTGTTGAAATTTCGGAAAAGATAATTTTTCTCAAAATAGATACCGAAGAACCGTCTTTGTTGATTGGTAAAGGAGGCGCAAATTTAGATTCTTTGCAGCACATTTTGAGGCTGATGGTTAATAAGAGGTTGGATGAATTTATTCATCTAGTTGTTGATGTGGCAGATTATAAAAATAAACAGCGGATTTTTTTAGAGCAGGACAGCCTGCAAAAAGCTTTAGAGGCGAGGCAATCGGGTCGGGTTAGAAAATTAAAACCAATGAATAGTTATGAAAGAAGAATTGTCCACTTGACCTTAAAAGATGTGGATGGGATTGGCTGTGAAAGCGATGGGGAGGGGATAGAGCGCCGAATCGTAATAAAGCCAGAGAGCAAAGAGTAATATGACCAGGTTTAAAAAATCATTGATCGGAATATTGATATTTGCACTCGTTCTGATGGCGATCGCGGTTTATTTTATTTTTAACCCGGTGGATTATTCAGAAAAGGAATGGGATAAAGCCAACCTAAAGGTGGGCGACAAAACAATTAGTGTATATTTGGCAGAAACGTCGCTTGAGAGAAAAAAGGGACTATCAGGCTTTAACTCAATTTCTAATAGCGAAGGAATGCTTTTCATCTTTAACCAAAAACAAAAACCAGGGTTTTGGATGAAGGGAATGGAATTTTCCATTGATATTATTTGGGTTAGTGACGGGCTTGTAACAGAAATATCTCCAGATTTACCCTATGACCAAAAAACTTTAACCAAATATTATCCGTCCCAAGACGTTAATCAGGTTTTGGAAGTGAAGGCTGGCTGGGCAAAGATAAATGATATTCAGGTTGGTGATCAAGTAACTCAAATTTGAGCTTAAATTGAAATCCAATAATTATTTTTTGGGGAGGGTTGGCCGAGTGGCTTAAGGCGTCGCTCTCGAAAAGCGATTGGATTGTAAAATCCTCGCAGGTTCGAATCCTGCACCCTCCGTTACTTACCAAAAGTCAAATTTTGGGGGCCTGTCTCGCTTCGCTCGGCGACCAATTTATAGGGTCCCAAAAAGGGAAAAAGAGGTTGATGGCTTTAGGAGCAAAAACTCCAAGTAAAAGAAAATTTTTTAAGGGATAGTAAGAAATAAAGTATATTAGGAAGGAGGACTTATTATGGATGAACTAAACAAACCCAAGGTATCGGTTAATGCCGTCATTATTTCTGTTGTTTTGGTAGCAGTTATTTTTGGTGGCGGTGTTTATGTTTACCAGAGCAATAAGATCAAGATTGATTCCACGGTCGATTGGAAAATCTTTTCCAATCTCCATTTTTCATTCCAAATAAAGTATCCAAAGGATTGGGAAAACTTTGCAAACGATAGCAACGTCTACTCTTCTGAAGATTCAAATCAGCTTTTTGGGCCATTCCAAACAAAGTATCCAAAGGATTGGGAAAACTTTGCAAACGATAGCAACGTCTACTCTTCTGAAGATTCAAATCAGCTTTTTGGGCCTGCAGCAGAAGCTGCAAAACACAAGAATGATGATCCTGGTACTCGATGGACATATCTTAATACAGAACCAGTTATTATGCTGAGCTATGGATATTATAATGACAATTCTCCAAGAGCGGCATTAAAGAGTTATTTAGGTACAAGTGATTACAATGCAGGCATTGTTACTGACTTTACCTCAACTTCAGGCGAGAAAGGGGTAAAATTTATTGGTGAGGAGGCTTTGCAAAAACAAACCAGTGAAATTATTGCTTACTCTCTCCTTACACGGACGCCGATTATTTCAGGTCAAGGTAAGGCAGTGGTTTTTGTTAGCTATTCATACTCAGGCACACGGGACCTTAGTATTTCCCAGAAACTGGAGGAGATTGCAAAAACTTTTAAGTCCACGAAATAATAACCATAAGCTGTTTTGTAATTTGAGCGAATTCCGCACCCTCCGAATAAAGTGGTATAATAAAAGAAAGCGCCTTCGGTGCGAATCATGAATTAGGAATAACGAATAGGAAATTCCAAATTTATTCGAGATTCGCCCCGCACCGTAACGAAGTTGTGTGCGGGGCTCAAAAGGAGGAGTTTTGGAGTCTAGTTCTAATCAACAATCAGCGCCTCAAAATCCTAATTATGATCCTTCTTCGCCTTCTCCCCGGCCTCAGGCTAAGCCGCAATTAGAAAAGGCTTTTTCCGAATATGTTCAACAGCAGGAAGAAGTTTCAACTCAAAAAAAGGCCAAGCAATTAGGTCTTTCTTATGTTAATCTGGCTGGCTATCCAATTAATAGTCAGACTTTAGCTTTGATTCCTGAAGATATGGCGCGCAAATATAAAGCGGTGGCATTTTTAAAGGCTGAAGGAAGATTAAGAGTGGCTTGTGTTGATCCTAAAAATCAAGAGATGCGTCAAAAATTAGAACAAATCGTCCATAATTTAGGTTTAGAATTGGTTTTCACGGTAGCCTCTGAGACTAGTTTAAAATATGCTTTGGAAAATTATAAATTTGTGCCCAAACAGTCAGCGAAAAAGGAAATTGAGCTGACTCAGGCAAAAGAACAAGATCTAGCCAAACAAATTAAAAACCTCGCCGATCTAAAAGATAAAATTAGCCAAGTGCCGACAACCAAGATTTTTGAGATTATTTTGGCCGGGGCAGTAAGCGCCAAAGCCTCGGATATTCATATTGAGCCAGTTCAAAATGGGATGCGGCTCAGATACCGAATTGATGGGGTTTTGCAAGATGTGGCCACTCTACCCATAGAAACTTATAGATCTTTACTCTCTCGGGTGAAATATTTGGCTAAGATGAAATTAGACGTTAAAGACAAACCCCAAAATGGTCGTTTTTCTGTCACTGCTGCCGGTGCTCCTTTGGATTTGCGGGTTTCGGTTTTGCCGACAATTTATGGTGAAAATATTGTTATGCGTTTGCTAAAGCATGAATTTGGTTTTTTGACTTTGGGCAAATTAGGCTTTTCGTCTGAAGTCAAAAAATTGGTAGAAAAAAATATCAAAAAACCAACTGGGATGATTTTAAATACTGGACCAACCGGATCTGGCAAAACTACTACTTTGTATGCGATTTTGGATTATTTGAACAAGCCTGGAGTGAAAATTATCACCCTGGAAGACCCGGTTGAGTATCGGGTCGCCGGCATTACCCAAACTCAAGTTGATCCAGAAAAGGATTTATCATTTGCTGTTGGTTTAAAATCAGCTTTAAGGCAGGATCCTGATATTTTGCTGGTTGGCGAGATCAGGGATTTAGAGACAGCAGAAACCGCGGTTCAGGCGGGTTTGACCGGCCATTTGGTTTTGTCTACTTTGCATACTAATAATGCGCCAGCCGCTTTACCGCGTTTATTGGATTTGGGGGTGAGACCGTTTTTGTTACCAGGTTCGATAAATTTAATTATGGCTCAGAGATTGGTAAGAAAAATTTGCTCAGCTTGCAAAACAGAGTACCAGCCAAAACCTGGGGTTGTGGATAAGATTAAAAAATCGTTAGCAAACTCAAAATTGGAAAAAATAAAAATCCCTTCCAAATTGTGGTATGGGAAGGGATGTTCTCAATGCAACAACACCGGGTTTTCTGGCCGCACGCCCATTGTCGAGGCTTTTGAACCTAATCCTGAAATTGAAAAGATGGTTACAGAAAAATCGCCAATTTCTTTGTTGTTTAAAAAAGCAGTCGAGTTGGGAATGATTACGATGGAACAAGACGGCATTAGAAAAGTTTTAGCCGGCGAGACGACTATTGATGAGGTGTGGAGAGTGACAGCGAGCGAGGTTTAAATATTTGAATTTCAAGAACTAAAGTTCAATAAATGTTCCCATAAGCCAAGTAACAAGCGCATAAGAGGCAAAGATAATTATTATTCCAATAACAGCGTTTAAAATAGTAGTCCTGGCAGCAGCTGCAGTTTCAGCATTTCCACCAGCAGTAGTATACTGATAACCGCCGATTATTAAGTAAAATAAAACTGTCAAACCTGCAAAAATCAAGAGAATCCTAACAATATTCCCGATTATATGGGGCAAATCGCCGAAAGCAATCGGTAAAACACCGATTTGAAAAATACTGGGAAACAATTCGCCCCACGTACCAGGTCTTCCTACTTGCGCCTTAGCCATACTAGGCAATCCAAGGACTAATAAAACTGGGCCCATAGAACCAAAAAATTGTTTTAATCTTTTCATAATCTCTCCTTTTTAATTATTTTAATTTTATATTATAATGTCCTAATTTTTTTGTCAAGTAGAAATTGCTCTATATTAGATTATGGACCTGGTGTAGGTGTTGGGGTTGGGCTGGGCGTTGTTCCTATAAATGTTCCCATAAACCAAGTGATAATAGCATAGGAAGCAAAGACAATTATCACGCCAATAATTGCGTTTAAAATCGTTGTTCTTGCAGCTGCTGCCTGTTCAGCATTACCTCCAGCAGTCATATATTGATAACCCCCAACAATCATATAAATTAAGGCAACTATACCCGCAACAATTAATAAAATTCTAATTATATTGGTGATTAAAGTTTGAATTGTGACATTTCTTATTTCTGTGGGTATATACTCGTTTATGTTCCAATTTTGGGCATAAGCTACAGCAGGAATAGTTACCAAGAGTATTACTATAACTATGCCAGCCGCTAAAAGAACCTTTTTTGATTTTTCCATGTCTTTTCCTTTTTTAAAAACTTTCTGGAGGTGGGGTGCCTAAAATTTTACTCCAGACAAATCTAACAATTAATACAGCGGCCAGACAAATTACTAATCCGATAATAGCCCAGAGTAAGGTACTTTTTGCTTGCTGAATTGTTTCTGGGTTTCCAACAGAGGAGACATATTTAAAGCCTCCAATAATAATATATATTACCGCGACCACCGAGGCAAGGATTAAAAAAATACTAATAATGTTGCCAATAAGGTAAAGAACATCTATCAACTCATAGTTCTCAGAACCTGCTCCTGCATGAGGTGGTTGCAATAATAGAGGCCATGGAGTAGGAGCTGGAGTTGGAGCGGCTTGAGCATATGCTTTAGTGAAAAATAAATTTTTAATAAAAGATAGGTAATTTATCAAAATACTCCTCTAATATATTGGATAATCGCATAAGCGGCAAAAGCAATCACCAAGCCAATAAAGGCTCCTAAGATGGCATTTTTGCCCTTAGCTGCTTGTTCCGGATTTCCTCCCGAAGTCATATATAAATAGCCACCATAAATTATCACTAAAAGCGCTGCTATAGAAATAGTAATCAGTAATACGGAAATAATGTTCTGGCTTAATGCTTGAAAGTCGCCAATGCCCCAATTTCTGATATCAATTGGTCTTAATCCTTGTGCAAAAACTTTTTGAATAAATAAATTTAACATTTTTTCTCTTTTATTGGACTATCCCCCCGCCAATACTTGAAAGAATTAAATAAGCTAATCCTAAAACAACTAGTCCAATGATTGCTCCTCCAATAATTTCTTTTGCTTCTCCGAGAGCGTCAGGATTACCTTGACTTGTTATATATTTATATCCTCCATAAATTACCATGATGACAGCCAACCCAACGGCTAAATAAGTAGCAAATTCATAAATGCAGCCGATGTATTCAGGCAATCCCCCGACCTTATCTTCATTGCCAAGAATACGATCGGCGCAACTTGTGCCAGGGATAGGAACCCCGATTTTAGTTTCAGCTGCTAATAATGTGAACATAATAAATCCTTGAAATAATTCAAACTGCAAAGTGCAAATATCAAAGTGACAGTTTAAAATTCAAAATTTTTTAATTTTTCATTGTCATTTTGCATTTTGATTTTTGATTTTTGAATTTTGAATTTTTATTACTCTTCTTTCCAAAGGGTTTTAATTTTTTCAGCTGCACTATCAATTGCTGTTTGGGCTGGTTGATTTTGACTCACTACAGCTGTGATCATATCTTGGAAAGTTTGGTCAACTTTAGTTGGCGTTTTGCCTTTATACCAGCTGGTAGCGGTTCCAAGTTGAGAAACAAAGGGATCACTTGATGCTGTCCCCTGCCTCCATTCCGGAGAAGGCCTTTGAGTTATTTGATGATATAGAGACAGCCAGGTATCTTGAGAAGCGTATTGCAAAAAGTTCCATCCAACCTGTGGATATTTAGAACTTTTTGAAACTGTGAATGGCCAATAATTAGCATAATCTGCCCTTGTTTCCGCGCCTTTTACTTGAGGCATTTCGGCAATACTAAAATCCAAATCAGGGGATAAATTTTCAATAGTATTAATTACGTAAGAATAATTAAACATCATTGCAGCTTTTTCTTGAATAAAGGCTTCAGTTGAACTGGATAGGCTTGAATTCCAAGAATAAGTTTCTTTGCTTGGCAGGGCAAAGCTGGTATAAAAATCTAAAGCCGAAGTGCCAGGATATACTTGACTGCCAGTTTCTTTTTCACTTGGCAGATTAAAAGTGGGCGTTTTTTTGTCATCAGAAACCATTTGGGCGTTATTTTGGATCATTAACAATGAGAGAATATCTTCAGATGATTCAATGTTATTTGAAGTCCCTAATGCGACCCCAGCTTGTACGATATAAGTTCCATTTTTCTTGGCCAGCTTCTTGGATTGTTTGATAAAATCAGTCCAATTTTGTGGTGGTTGGGAAATATAAAGATTTTCTATTTGTTCGTTTGTTAAATCAGTTCTTTTATTAAGAGCTGAATTATATTCTTGGACTAATTTTCGGTTGTAAAAAAATGCTAAAGTATCAATATAAAATGGAATGCCATAAATTCGGTCATCTGAGATTAAATCTTGGGCAGCAACCGGGGCAAAAGCATCTTTATATTCGTCAATTGACATATAATCTTCAGGCATAGGTTCTAATTTGTCCTGGTGTTTTGGGAGCCAGTCATTTTTAATCATAAACAAATCAGGACCGGATCCGCCAGCTAAAGCATTGACTAATTCTATTTCATATTCCGCTGGTTCCTTTTTAATCAAATTAATAGTAACGTTTTTATGCTCTTTTTGATATGCATCAATGATTGGAGTATACGCCTCTTCATTATCAAATAAATACCAAATTGTTAAAGTCAGGTTTTCAGAAGGAAATTTTGTAGTAGTTTCGTCGCTTGGCTTCTTTTTTGAAAAGATAATAACCACTACAACTAAAACAATAATCAACAAAAAAAGAACTGCGCCGGCAATAATAAGAACTTTTTTATTCAAAACCCCTCCTGAGCCCCGATTGCAATCGGGGCGAATTATGAATTATGAATAATGAATAGAAGAATCGTATTCTTAATTCATACTTCTTTATTTATTATTCAAGTTTTAACTCCTTAAGATATTTCCTAAAGTCGCCATTGATCTCTGGTCTCATTAAAGCAAAATCTACCACAGCTTTCAAATACTCGGTTTTATTGCCAGTATCATAATATTTGCCATTTTCAATTTCTCGGGCATAAATTTTGTGATTTTTCCTAAGTTCATTAATACCATCAACCAGCCAAACTTCCCCGCCTTTGCCTGGTTTGACTTTTTTCAGGGCCTCAAAGATGTCTGGTGTCAAAATATAAGCTCCATGAACGGCTAAATCAGAGGGGGCTTTTCCTGGTTCTGGCTTTTCAACAATCTTTTCTATTTCATAAATTTTGTCTTCAATTTCTTTGAGTTTACCAATTCCATATTTGGCTAAATCGGCTTTATTTTTAATTTTGACAGCAGAGATAACAACGTCTTTGTATTTTTCATAAACTTCAATCATTTGTTTCAGACGGGGTGGCTTGGCATAAATAAATTCGTCGCCCCATAAGACGGCAAAAGGCTCATCACCGATAATTTCTTCAGCATTCAAAACCGGGGTGCCATTGCCATAAGGACCCTTTTGGCGGATATAAATAAAATTTGCCATTTGGGCAATTTTCCTAATCTCCTCTAATTGTTCAGTTTTGCCTTGTTTTTCAAGATGATTTTCTAATTCCAAACAGTGATCAAAGTGATCTTCAATCGCTCTTTTGTTATAGCCGGTGACAATGATAATATCTTCAATACCGGCAGCGACTGCCTCTTCAACCACATATTGGATAATTGGTTTATCAACCACGGGCAGCATTTCTTTGGGAGATGCCTTGGTCATAGGCAAAAATCTTGTTCCGTAGCCAGCCGCGGGAATGACCGCTTTTTTGATTTGCATTTTTAATCTTCCTCTTTGGCGATTTTTAAAACCTTAGTTTTACTTTTTGGTTCTTTGGGGATTTCAATTGTTAAGACACCATTTTTTAATCGAGCCTCGGCTTTTTCTGTATCGCAATCCTTTGGTAGGGTTATTTGTCGAGAAAAAATGCCCCAATAACATTCTTGGGCAAGATAATTTTCGTTTTTCACCTCAGTTTCCTTTTTTCTTTCCCCTCGAATTGTCACTATGCCTTCCCCAATTGATACCTCTAAATCTTCTGGATTTACTCCGGCGATTGGAGCTTTAATTATAACTGAATCTTCATTTTGATAAGCATCTAAGGCTAATTGACCCTCTTGGGCTGGTTGGCTTTCTGGTGTTGATTGACCTTCTTGTTCGGAAAGCCAATCCTGGCCTTCGTCTCCAGGATTTTCTTGAAAAATTTTAGAAATTTTAGTTGATTCTTTTGGTGTCATATACCCTCCTTGTGGATAAACTATCTTTATTATAAAAGAGAATTAAAAATTTTGCAACAATAGATTTTTCATATATAATCAATAGCATAAGGGGCTTTTAATTTTTAAATAATAAAGGAGGGGCATGAAGAAATTAAATTCAAGAAAAAAACCTCGGAAGTATTTTTTAGTTTTATTTATTTTTGTAATTTTTGGTTTGCTTTTTTTAACAGTTGCCTTAAAACTGCTTTTCTTTTCCAAAAAACCCTTAGCCAATCCCAATCATTTAGATCTTTCATCAGTCTATGTGTCTGGAGAAATTTTAATTAAATTCAAGGCTGAGGCGGCCCAAGATTTGCCCCAGGAAATAAAAAAGCCTGACATGCTCCAACTTGATTCGGTTGGTGACCTAAACAAGCGTTTGGGCGCCACTAAGCTGGAGCGGGTTTTTAAAGAAACAAAGAACAAGGAGGCTGCCCGCAAAACAGGTCTAAAAAATATTTATCGAGTGTCCGTCTCCAAAAAAGCTGATATTGAAGAAGTTGCCAAAGAATATCAAGAGGACGAAAATATAATTTGGGCTCAACCCAATTATTTAAATTTAACCCAAGCCACTCCTGATGATCCAGATTTTAATTTACAATGGGGATTGAATCAGGGATCAGATCATGACATTGACGCACCAGAAGCCTGGGATGTTCAAAAAGCAGAAGATGGTACACCTGTGCCAATTATTGCCGTCATAGACACTGGCGTAGATTGGGATCATGAGGATTTAGCTGCTAATATCTTTGAAAATGAGGCAGATCCAATTAATACCATAGATGATGATGGAAATGGTTTTGTTGATGATTTTCGAGGTTGGGATTTTGTGGTTAGTGATTGCCTGAATCCAGGCGATTGTCCAACAGCTTATGGTGACATAATATGTACTGATGCTGATTGTCAAACTAGAGACAATGATCCTGATGATGATCAGGGTCACGGCACGCTTTGTTCTGGTGCAGCTTCAGCGGTAACTAATAATACTACTGGAGTGGCTGGAACAGCTTGGAACGCAGAAATAATGGCAGTTCGAGCCGGCTATGAAGCGAGCTGGGGCGGGGCGCCTGGATACGGATTTTTAGAAGACGAAGATTCATCAGATGCAATAGTATACGCGGCTGATATGGGAGCTGATGTTATTAGTATGAGTTGGGGCGGTACAGCCCAAAGCAATATTACCAGAGACGCAATTAATTATGCCCATGATGCTGGAGTGGTTTTGGTTGCCGCATCGGGTAATAGCACATCCCAAATATACGTGCTTTATCCAGCAGCTCACGAACAAGTTATTGCGGTTACGGCCACCAATTCCAATGATAATCTTGTCCCTGGCTATAACTATGGGAGTTGGATCAATATGTCAGCGCCTGGAAGCAATATTCGTACCACTTCAATGAACGATGGCTATAGCTATGTTGGCGGTACATCTTTGGCAACTCCTCATGTAGCTGGAGCCGCCGCTTTATTAATAGCCAAAAATCCAACTTGGACAAAACAAGCGATTGAGAAAAGATTAGTTAATCGCACGGATTATATTGATAACCTTAACCCCACTCGTAAACAAAAAATCGGCACTGGCCGTCTAAACGCTAATACACCTTTAGGCACAGACTATACTCACCCTGATGGAACTTTAATTAAGACTACAAGTTCGCTCGCAATTTATTTGCTTAATGGTCATAAACATTGGATTCCTAATATGAGTGTTTTCAATTCTCAATTTGATGTCAGTGATATAGTATATATTTCAAATGCGGAAATGAACGGTTATAGTTCAGGGACTAGAGTAAGACGTCCTGACGGGACACTGATTCGAGGTTCAGGCCCAGCAATTTATGTAATTGAGCATGGGGCTAAACGCCATATCAGTTCCTGGTCTATTTTTGTTAATTTGGGTTATACCACGTCAATGGTTAAAAAGATTTCTAATTCAGGTTTGTCTTATTATTATACTAATGGTAATAATTGGACTAGCACCTCTTCTCATGCTTCAGGAGTTTTAATTAGAGCCGGCGGAAGTGCCGCTGTATATCGAATTGAGGATGGCCAGCGCAGAAGGATTAAGAGCCGGGAAATGTTTATTAGAAATGGCTTTAGCTTCAGTAATGTGGTTAGTGTATCTCCTAGCGAAATGAGTAATTATTCTGATGGGGCTGATATTGTTTATCCCGATGGAACGCTTTTGAAGGGGACAGGCGCAGAAATTTATGTGATTGAATATGGTAACAAGCGCTTGATTAGCCCCTTGTCTTTTGTTAATTTAGGTTATACTTTGTCTAATATAATTACGATCAGCGATTCCGATTTAACAAATAATTATCCTGATGGTTCGGATATATAAGCAAAAATGAAAGAATATTTAAACAAGTTTTCTGGTCTCAAAAAATCTATTTATGATCTAATTTTTCCTAAAAAATGTGTCGGCTGCGAAAAAGAAGGTTTTTGGCTGTGCAAAAAGTGCTCGGCAAAAATCGTTCAGGTCAAAGCCCCTTTTTGTCCTTATTGTTATAAATTAACCCGGCTGGGTCAGTATTGTTCTCGTTGCCGGAGATATTATAATTTGAGCGGGGTGATTATTGCCGCCCATTACGAGGGTCCTTTAAAAGAAGCGATTCATAAATTTAAATATGACCGGATTAAAGAATTGGCTGAGCCTTTGGCCGAGTTGCTGATTTTTAGATTGCAATTAGGATTTCCCCGGGGCGATTTGGTTTTGGTACCAGTGCCTTTGGTTCGGCGGCGGCAGCTGGAAAGGGGTTTTAATCAGGCGGCGGTCTTGGCTAAAAAAGTGGCGGAAGAATTTGAAATTCCTTTGCTGGCTGATGTTTTGAAGCGAGTAAAAGACAAACCAGCCCAGGTTGAGTTGAAAGGCCGGGAGAGGCGAGAAAATGTTAAGGGAGTTTTTGTCGTTCGGGGTGAGGCAGGGCAAATTAAAGGCAAAACCGTTCTTTTGGTGGATGATGTTTTTACCACTGGGGCGACTTTGAATGAGGCGGCTAAGGTGCTAAAGAGGGCAGGCGCGCGCAATATTTGGGGCTTGGTAATAGCGAAGAGTTAAAAATGAGGCAAAGTTCAAAAATCAAAATGTAAAATGACAATGTAAAATGCAAAATTAATAAAATTTTCATTGCCGTTTGTCTAATAATTTGCTATAATTAAAAAAAGAAAAGAATGTTTAAGCCCAAAAATCTGTGATTTTTGGAGAGGAGCAATGCCGAAGCGGAAAAGAATTCACTAAAAGTGGATTCTGTTGAGCGGAGGCCATTGCGACGTGGTGGGATGGCAGAGTGGACGATTGCACCGGTCTTGAAAACCGGAGTCGCCTTTTTGGTGACCAGAGGTTCGAATCCTCTTCCCACCGCCAATAACGCGGAGAGGTGGCTGAGTGGCCGAAAGCAGCGCACTGCTAATGCGTTATACCCTCACGGGTATCGTGGGTTCGAATCCCACCCTCTCCGCCAGATAGAAATGTGGAACTTTTTAAGGTTTTAACTTTTTAGAAAATCGGTTGAAATCAATCGATTTAACAAAGGAGACAATATGATGGATTTTGGCTATACGTCTTTCGGCTGGTTCGGCGGAATTTTTATGATGCTATTGATGGCGCTGATCATTGCCGGTTCCATTGCGCTTGCTTGGTGGCTTATAGACCAAACCAGACAAGGATCTCATCCCAATCATGAAAAATCCGCTCTTGAAATTTTAAAGGAACGATATGCCAAAGGTGAGATTGATCAAAAAGAGTTTGAAGATAAGAAAAAAGATTTAAGTTAGCTCGAAAAACACCGAGAATATCATGTAATAATCTTACTATTGTATTGCCCGTGGTTTATTGATTGGCTATATTGATATTGATTACAACTTAATCAAAAGAAGGAAAAATATGAAAAAGATTATGAAAGAGATAAAGATAAAACCGATCGGTTATGTCAAAAACAATGTCATTGAGAATCGATTTGGCGGGTTTGAGAAAGAAATTTCAACGATTCGGTTGGAGAAAGGTTATGGCGGTGCGTTGGAAGGCATCGAGGACTATTCTCATGTTATAATTGTTTATTGGATGGACAAAGTGAAAGAACAGGTGATCACACATCGCCCGCAGGGCAACCCAGAAGTACCAATAGTCGGCATTTTTGCCTGTCGCTGTCCGCAAAGACCAAATCCGATTGGCATTACCACAGTGAAATTATTGGAGCAAAAAGATGATAAAATAATAGTTCAAGGACTTGATATTTTAGACGGGACACCTATTATCGATATCAAACCCTACTGGCCGCAATACGATAAAGCCAATCGGGTGAAGTATCCCAAATGGGTTGATAAATTGGATTTGTAATTGGGAGGGACAAAGGGGTCGATAAAGGTTCCAGACCCGAGTGTCCCGCCAATAACGCGGAGAGGTGGCTGAGTGGCCGAAAGCAGCGCACTGCTAATGCGTTATACCCTTACGGGTATCGTGGGTTCGAATCCCACCCTCTCCGATTATCCTGAGTTTGTCGAAGGGCCATTCAAAAATGCCAAAGCAAAAAAGAAGAAAAACTAAAAAAGTTAAAAAAACAGGAGCCAAGTCTAAGCTGAAAACAAGGGCGGTTAATTTTTTGGTGCCGGAATTTGTTTATTATAAAAAAGGTTTGGGTTGGTATATTGTTTCGGGAATAATTGGTTTGGGATTGATTGGGGCGGCAGTCTGGCAAAGGCAATGGTTTTTGGCGGTGATTATTCTTTTAGCCATCATTGTATTTTTTCAATATTCCAAAAAGCGACCGCAGAGCAAAAAATGTCATATTGGCAAAGATGGGATTAAAATAGATCAAAAAACTTTTCCGCCAAATCTGTTCAAATCTTTTTCAATCATCTATGATAGGCCTGTTAGCCATTTGTTTTTAGAAACCTCAAAGCGCTTTTATCCATCATTTTGGCTTCATGTTAAAAACAAGGATTTGGCCCGGGTAAAAAAAGCCTTGCTCGGGGTTTTGCCAGAAAAACAAACCCAGGAAGGGATGATTGTCAGGATTAATCGTTGGTTTAGATTTTAGCTTGAACCGCGCGCCTGTAGCTCAGCTGGATAGAGCGTGAGTTTGCGGAACTCAAGGTCGGCAGTTCGAATCTGCCCAGGCGCACTAAAAATAATTTTAATTTAGCAAAAATAAATTATGAAAGGAGTAAATTATGAAAGGTGTAATTTTGGCTGGTGGCTTAGGGACTCGTCTCTATCCTTTAACTTACGCCACCAATAAACATTTATTGCCGATTTATGACCAACCAATGGTTTATTATCCAATCAATACTTTAGTGAAAGCTGGGGTTAAAGAAGCGATGGTGGTAACGGGCGGCCCGTATGCAGGTCATTTTATTCGGGTTTTGAAAAATGGTAAACAGCTGGGCTTAAAACATTTAGAATATGCTTTTCAAGAAAAAGAAGGTGGCATTGCCGAAGCTTTAAGTTTATGTGAAGATTTTGCTGATGGCGATTCGCTCACAGTAATTTTAGGCGATAATTGTACTGATACTGATATTTCAAAACAAATTAAATCTTTTAAAAAGGGTGCCTTAGTTTTCTTGAAAGAAGTGCCAGATCCAAAAAGATTTGGAGTGCCAGTTTTTAATAAAAAAAACCGAATTGTAAAAATTGAGGAAAAACCCAAAAAGCCCAAATCTAACTTTGCCGTTACTGGCTTGTATGTTTATGATAATAAAGTTTTTAATTATATTAAAAAATGCAAGCGTTCAACTCGGGGCGAATTAGAAATTACCGATGTTAATAATGCTTATATTCGTGCCAAGACTTTACAATGGGAAGCTTTAAAAGGTTTTTGGTCAGATGCTGGTACATTTGAGAGTATTTTTAAGACAAATTATTACTGGGCAAAAAAACGAAATAAAAACTTAAAAACATAGGGAGTTAAAAAATGATTTCAGGCGTAAAAATAAAGACCCTAAAAATTTGGCCAGATGATCGTGGATATCTATATGAAACATTAAGAAAAGATGATCAATTTTTTAAAAAATTTGGTCAAAGTAATGTGACAATGGCTTATCCTGGGGTGATAAAAGCTTTTCATTGGCACAAAAAACAAGATGATTTCTGGGTTTGTGTTAAGGGGATGATTCAGGCAGTTTTGTATGATCTTCGGCCAGGATCGAAAACTAAGGGCGAAACCCAGGTAATTTGTATGGGCGAACAAAACCCGGTTTTGGTTTATATTCCCAAGGGCGTTGCCCACGGTTACCGGGTTTTGGGACCAGAATCGGCGATATTGGTCTACTATACTTCTGAGACTTATAATTCTCAAAAACCAGATGAAGAAAGAATTTCTCACGATGATCCT
>SDBU01002966.1_pt1 | contig 22061 bp, 22 predicted proteins | sample 2277071 | NCBI WGS metagenome assembly SDBU01 (sample SAMN10397929, study PRJNA504765) | marine sediment metagenome | isolation source: marine sediment core GS08_GC12, 126 cmbsf | place: Arctic Ocean: Gakkel Ridge, Loki's castle | collected 2008 | reverse complement strand
CCAATAAATTGTTTATCCATTTTCTAACCTCATTATATAGGTAGACTAGTCCCTCAAATTATTCCTGGTTAAAAGTTTGCAATGATAAACGCGTCATCGTCTATTTTAATGACGGTTGTCTTATTCTCAATGTCCTCTATTGTCTTGTATTCGTCTGGGTAGGTATCTTGAAATTCTTGCAAGTTTTCAAACTCGGAATACTCACAGCATAAAGCTATAACATCCAGCTCTATCTCTTGCCCTGTATCCTCCTCGTATTCCTCCAGGTAATCAAATAACGCCCGCTTCCCCTCGTAGCTAAAGTTTTCCTTCCTCATCTCAAACGCATCGCAAAATTCGGAGAAGTTTACTGTGGTTTTCATTACCTTACCTCCAATTTAATCTACTATCACCATACCACACTATTACCCCTTTGTCAACCCCTGTCATACAGTACTTTAGTTTAACTTCTTTAAAATAGTTCAAATAACGTCTAAATTGCTCGTGAGTTAGCTTTACATGATTTGGAGTAGTGTGGTATAATAAGCGTAAGGTCTTTAGCTTAAAAGCGATAAACGGCCTGAAGTTGCTAGAGGTCTATTCTAAATCTCATTGATAAGCACGCCTAAGAGTATCACTAAGGATACTTGACACCTTACACTACATGTGGTATTCTTTATTCAATGAACGCTACATACAGGTGTACTCGTTGCTCTTCAAGTTTCGGTTTCTTCAAGGACTTAGTTAAACACTTCAAGGACGTACACGAAGCTCGTTACATTCATCCTACTGATGCCAGGTCTTACAGCGGTGATGACTCAGGGTGTGAAATGGCAACCAATGAGCTGAGTTACCCCTCCTTGTGTTATGAGTGTCCCTTCTCCCAGTGCGCTTTCGAAAAACCAGGCTTTGGAGTTAAGAGATTGGAGAAACTTAAAAGGAACGAGAGGATAAGAGGGAAGCAATTGAGAACCTCTGCGTTAGCCAAAGAGTTCGGCTTGAGTATAAGGACAATACAACGTGTGACAAAATCTCGTTGACCTTACTTTAATTGGTTTGTATTATAATTCTGTATGCTTACTCAAAAACAAGAAACCTTTTGCCTTAATCTATTCAAAGGAATGAGTCAAAGAGAGGCTTGGATACAGGCAGGTTACTCCTCAAAGTATTCCCCAGCAGTTATCGATGTGAATGCCTGTAGAATGGCTAACACAAATAAGATTAAACTAAGACTTGGCGAACTCAACCAAAAGACCGAGGATAAATCTGTAGCTACAGTACTTGAGAGGAAACAAAAGCTAACCGAGATAATCAGGGATGACTATAAGTCCCCCATTACTGCTAAAGAGAAAGTAACAGCTACTACTGAGCTCAATAAGATGGAGAAGGTATACACTGAAACCCCGACTATTTTCATTGAGAAGGTGGAGATAAATGCCAGAGACAAAATCGAAAGCGCAATTGCTCGCCTCGCTCTCAGAGCCGGAGAGAAAGAAGATAATACAGGGTCTGAGTGATAAAGAGGCGGCGGCGTTGCTATATGATTGGGAGTTCTGGGCTAGGACTAATCAATTACCGCCGGGAGAGAACTGGTTTATATGGCTACTGTTATCAGGCAGGGGGTTCGGCAAGTCACGGGTTGGAGCTGAGCTGGTAAGGAAGTGGGCGAAGGAAGGACATACCCCTATCGCTCTAATAGGACAGACCAAAGCTGATGTGAGGGATACTATGGTTGAGGTAGGTGATTCCTCTATTCTAAAAGTCTCTCCACCGTGGGAGCTGCCTCACTACGAGCCCTCAAAGAGACGCTTAACCTGGCCTAACGGGGTGCAGGCTATCATATACTCCGGTGATGAGCCCGACCAGTTAAGGGGGCCACAGCACGCTAAGGTTTGGATAGATGAGTTAGCCAAGTTCATGTACCCCAAAGAGACGTGGGATAACATGATGATGGGACTCAGGATAGGTAATAAACCTCAATGTGTAGTCACTACCACCCCTAGACCGTTGAAGATAATTAAAGACCTGGTTACAGACAGCAGCGTAGAAGTTACCCGTGGCCACACACTAGACAACCGGGATAATCTAGCGCCCGAGTTCCTTTCTTATATCATGGCCAAGTATGAGGGAACTAAACTAGGCAGGCAGGAGCTGGCGGGTGAGATATTATCCAGTCTAGAGGGGTTAGTTTATGACTCATTTGACCCCGATACCTGTGTTATCCCACGGTTTGCCATCTCTCCTGACTGGCCGAGATATTTCGGTCAGGACTTCGGCAGGAACAATACGGCGGCCTTATGGTATGCACAGGAGCCGACTACGGGGTTCTTGTACCTCTATCGGACATATCTCAAGAAAGCCAGTGTCAGTGAGCACGCCGAGAACTTCAAGGACTTCAGCAAGGGAGAGCAGATACGGCGTAAGGTAGGCGGTAATCATCAGGAACAGGAAATAAGGGATGGGTATTCATTAGCGGGCTGGCATTTGTCAGAGCCTAACATCAGGCAAGTAGCAGAGCAGATTAACCGGGTCTATACTCTACATGGGCAGAACAAGATATACATCTTCAGCGACTTACACGACTACCTTGACGAGAAGATGTCATTTAGTTATGAGGTGGACAAGGAAGATACCCTGACCGATAAGATACACAATGAATCAACCTATCACTTCATGGCGGCAGAAAGGTATATACTTAGCGACTTTACTCCTGTGATAAGGGAGAGGGTCAGGTCAAGACATTCAATGAGTATGTGAGGCGAGATATGAAGTGGTTTAAGATTCTACTTCGGCTGTTCAGGAGGAGTAAGATATACGATGGGTGTACGCTTTGTTATGGGTCAGGGGTGGTTAGATTATCGACTGGTAATCCTCATTTCAGGGGGCCTGATATATCTAGGTTATGCCCTGACGGATGTAAAATAACCCCCTATGGAACTGGGATACTGCGTTCAAGAGGAGCTTGATGGACAGAGAAGACTATAGGAAGCGGGTTAAAGCCGAGGTTGTCAAGCTCTTAGAAGTGAGATACGAACCTCTAGGTGATGGGTACACTCCGATAATGAGGGATACTTCTGTTGATGAGGTAGTCGATAAGATACTGGATATATATGAGGTGAGAGATGACAGACTGGTTACAACTACATAAAGACCGTAAGAAAGAGCTTGAAGGTTTAAACAAGAGACGGGACATAGATAACAAGTTAGTCACGTCTTACTTTTATACCATGCGGGACGTCAAGGATAAAAGAATCAAAGACATAGTCAATGTCACCATGAACCGTCTTAAAGTATTCAAGGCTTATGTTGAGGCTTCATTAAACAAAGCTGATGAGAAGGTGGTAGTCGAGTCTGACGATGAGAAGATAGACACCGCAGAGATAGAAGAGATTATCAAGGCAAGTTTCAGGTCGGCTAACTACAGGTTAAAGAAGCGGGGTGAGTTTAGCTTAGAGCCTTACTTTGATCAGCAGTCCTGTATCAGGGGAGAGGTGGCAGCAAGAGTGTTGTTCCAGATGGTTGATGGGAAACTGGATACTGACATAACATCTTGGGATGCCCGCTTTTTAACTTACGATAGGAGTAAGGACGGTTTGGCATGGGGTGCTTATGAGACCTTTAAGTCCAGGGGGACAATAGAAAGCGAAGCCTGGGCGATAGAAAAGGGTTTCACTATAAATGGAAAAGAAGCCGAAGTCATCGACCTGTGGACACCCGAAGTGAATTTAATCTACGTTGATGAGGTTTTGAAGTACGAGCAGGAGAATCCTTTCGGGTATCCCCCGATTTGTGTGCAGAAAGTTCCTATCGGTTCCATGCTGGCGGATAAGGACAGCATTCAGTATCAATGTGAGTCCATCTTCTTTTTAGTAAGAGATTTAATTGACGAGTATAACCGATGTGTCTCTATTATGCAGACCCATAACTTAAAGGCGATTAAGCCACCCGTTAAACAGAAGCGGAGAGAACCGGGGGCTGAGCCTTCTGAGTACGAGGATATCGTGGGTATGGGGTCGAACACAGCTATGTTGCCAGACGAGGATGTCGCTACTATAGATTTCGGTGACGCCAAGAACTCGATGGTGTTTGCTCTCCAAGAGATAAACAAAGCTTTAGATGACGGGACATTATCCCGAATTACTTTAGGTGACTTGCCTGGTGAGATGTCGGCGGTGGCTTTGATACAGATTGAGCAGGGTCAGGGTCAGGTGTTCATGCCCCGCCTGGGAACGAGGGGATTAGAGAAACAGCAGATATCGGAGATGTTTATCGACCAGATTATCAATTTAGGAGAGAGCTCGGTAGATATCGGCACGCCAGGCCATAAGCAAACCTTTCAAGTAAGTAAGCTAGCAGGTGAATATGAGATTGTCTTCCGTTATTCTAATAAATCCCCTGATACCGACTTCGCCCGCTTGACCATGGCACAAGCATATAAGAAAGCTGACTTGATGGATGAGAAGACTATAATGACCGATATTATGAAGAGAGACGATCCGGAAGGGGACTTGAATAAACTGTACCGCCAGAGACTGCGCAGTGTCAGCCCTAATTTAAGGATGCTGGACGGACTGATGGCCTTGGCTAAACAGGTTGAGGACGGGGACGAGAGCGCTAAGACTGAGATAGATATCATCGAGGCCGAGCTAGGAGTTAGTATCGACCAGATACTATCGGGTAATCTGCCCGTTCCCGAGGCAGCGCAGCCTGCATTACCTTTAGCAGAGAGAAGTTCGGCACAGAAGGCCGCTGATTTACAGAGGTCTCCGTTGCCTACGGTAGGAGAAGAATAATGCCAGACAATTATTATTCCAGGGAAGCCATTGGGAAAAGGATAACTGAGAGGTTGAGGCCGAAGCGCAGCAACTTAAAAGAAAAACTACTCTCTGTTTCCCGGAGACTGCGTAGATGACACTTGACATAGGCCGAAGGGAGACACAGGAACTCTTTGAAGAACAGCTAAGAAAAGACAGAGAGCAACGAAGACGAGTCAGAACAAAGAGTATTCAAGAGAGAGAGTTCCGAGATAGAGGATTTGAGCCGACCCCCAAGTTTAAACTATTCCGCCCCAGTGAAGCCAGAACCGAGGGCTTTGACATCGAGGAAGGATGGACTCTGAAATTAACTGAAGAAGATGGCAAGTATTCCATCTTACTTTCTGAAGGCTGGGAAGTTACTGAGGATTTATTCATCACTCCCGAAGGACAGCCTTTAACCAGGGAGCAACTCGACAGGGCTATTGACCTCGAGGGTTTTCTAGGGGTAGAACAACCTTTTAAAGAAACTATTATACCGTTAGAGCAAGCCTTTCGTGATGTCTTCCCGCAGGACAGAGATATTCAAGCCGTGATGACATGGGCGGAGCAAAATCAGGAACAATTCGCCGAGACTCTATTTGATATGGGGCGTACCCCTGAGACGGAGGCACTGTTAAGAAGTCTGGGGGTGGATACTGCGGAGTTCTTTGGTGAAGAGGCTCTGCGGGAACCTATTCAAGCTCCTGCTGTCACTGAGGAAGGTGACATTGTAAAGCAAGGTTTCTTTGAATCATTCTGGGATGCCATTCGCCTTGAGGGAAAACGAGTACTTCATCAGAGCGCTCAATACTTTGTATCCACTTTACCTAATTTAGTCTTTCGGGATGTTAAGGAAGGGGAGCAGATAAGCGAGGTCAGCACAGAGACCTACACCGCTGAAGAAGCAGCCAGGGTGAATAGGTTCGCTAAGAAAATGAGAGATTTCTTCAGACCTATCTATAGCCGTAATCAGGTTAAGTTTGAAGAGTGGGTAGAGGAACACCCCGAATTTCAACCACCCCCACAGGCCAGTAAGGATATCACTGAGAACTGGGAACTTTTGAAAGACCCAGCTTATATGGGGAATGTAATAGGTAGTGCCGTGCCGTTTATGGCTGGCATTTTAGCTACTTCCCTGGGGACATTATATCTTACTAAGAACCCGATGTTGGCTGGACTGGCGGCAACTGCCTTTGCTACGCCATCGCAGTCACAGGACTTGGCTGACGAACTGATGCAGTACGGTGCGCCAGAAGATGTCGCTGCCCAGTTGGCTGTCCCAATAGGGGCTGCTATCGCCTCAGTCGAGATGGTAGGTAACTTCCCTATCTTAAAACTTGCGTCTCCATTTTTTAAGTCATTGGGTGGGAACATTAAAAAGGAAGTCGCCAGACGAACGGTATTGGAACTGATAAAGAGGTTCGGTAAGAACTTCACTATGATTCAAGCGGGTGAAGTTATAGAGGAGATTCTTCAGGGCATTATTCAGGATGTTACCGTTAAAACCTATGATAAGGACAGGGACTTATTCGATAAGATAGACGAGACAATTGTTAAAACTGTAATAGCCACAACAGCATTAGCGACATTCGGCGGAGCAGTATCCCTACGCCATGTAACTCCTCAAGAGGCTGCCACCATTCCACCTGAGCAGAAGAAGAGTGAAGGCTGGACACAGGATATGTTCACTGGGGAATGGTATAAGCCAGAGAAGATGATTGATACCTTCAATGAGAATGTCAAGGAAGCTGAAGAGGCTGGGTTAAGTCCTGAGCAGGCCAGACTAAACGCTTACAATGAAGCCGCTCGAACACCAGAGGGGCAGAAAGCTATACAGAAAAGGATAGACGAGATATTAAAAACCACCAAGCCAGTCACATCTGAAGACTTCTGGGCTACTTCCGATGCAGAGTTAAGAACCCGATGGGCTGGGTTGGCTGAGATTAAAGATGTCAGCGCTAAAGAATGGGCAGATTTAACCACTAAACAACAGGACGCTTTAATTGATACGAAGTTTCAGTTACTCCCCGAGGAAGTTCCTGAAGTCGCACCAGAAGCCCCAGAACTAGCCCCTATCCCTGAACAACCTGACATTGTGGGTAGAGAGATAGCTGAAGCCACGGGTATGAGATTTGAAGGGGTACAGGAAGGAGCTGGCCTTTTATTTACGGATACCGAAGTAACGGGAACAACCTTAGCGGCTAATACCCTTGAGGAAGCTCGAACTAATCTGGCTGAGAAACGGAGATTATTCGCTGAGAAACCGCCTGTTAAAGAAGCCAAGCCTAAAAAACCCGTAGCGCCGACAGTAGTAGAAGTTGCTCCACCTGAAGCAGTAGTTACCAAGCCATCTGAAGAGGTTATTCCTGAAGCAGATGTCGAGATTAGGAGACAACTAGGTGAACTCCAGAAGATGTCAGACATCTGGAGTAGGAAACTGGCAGATAGGGAACAAACCAAATCGTCATTGGCTAAATTCGTTAGAGAGAATCTACCACCTGCTGTCAGGGGTAAGTTCGTAACCTCGGTAGCTAAAGTTAAAACCGATGCCCAGCTACAGAAACAGATGGATAAAGCCCAATAGACGGCCGATTTAAACGCCAGACAAGTATTAACAACTGAAATCAACAAGGAACTCAAGCAGACTAAAGCTGTTGTTAAATACCACATTCTAAAAGGGAAGTTCACTCCTTAAGTCCAGGTGAGGTTAGACACCCTGACCCATAACCTTGAACTGGACAGAGACACCGCCCGTGAGAAGATGGCGGAGAATGTTCAGGCTTACGATGATGGTAAACTCGATTACGAAGAGATGCTGGAGGCTAATGAAGCCCTTAATTATACCGGCATACAGGATATGTCCTCGGAGGAATTACTTAACACTCTTAACTATATCAAGGCGTTAAAGGAATTCGGGAGGTCGGAGAGACAGGCTAAACAAGAAGCAGCTACCAAGAAAATAAAAGCCACCCGTGTTGAGATTTCTAATGTTCTCACTGGGGGTCAGGGATTAAAAACTGGCATCGGTGCCGTGCCCAGAAAGCAACTAGCCGCACAACCAGGATGGGTGGATACCTTTGTCAACTGGCAATACAGTCTGGATAACCTGGCTGATAAATTAAGTAAGTTTGATACGACTTCTCTGCCGTTTCAGAGTGAGATTAACAAGTTCGTAGCGAGGGCACATAGGGCTACGGCAAGGCAGGCAGTGGCTTCAACAGATGCCTACAACAAAGCGAAGAGCATTGTCGAGAAAATTTACCATGTAAAGGGTAGCCGTAATGTTAATCAAATACTCAACGGATTAGACGAAGAGGTTAATCTGGGTGAGTTCGCATTTACCTCAGAATATATCGAAGCCCATTGGACTCCAGAGATGATACAGAATAACCCAGGCTTGGTGACTTTTAATCTGATAATGACCCGTGACGAAATGATTGCCAAGTTTATGCAGATGCAAGACCCAACATTAAATAACACCTTCACCGTGGGGATGGGTTGGTCTCAAAAAGTAAGAGATGCCGTAGAGACTAACCTGACCGTGGAGGAAAAGAAGTTAGCCGAGGCTTATTTTGAGTTCTACGAAGATTATTACACTCTTACAAATGAAGTTTACACCGATTTGTATAATGTCGATATGCCTCACAATTCCAACTACTCGCCGATACGTAGAGATTTGGAAGGGGATATATCAGAGAACGTCTTAACTTTTCAGGATGCCCAGCAGTACGCTGCTGTAACCGCACAGAGTATTAAGGCCAGACAAAGGAATACCAGGCCGCTGAAATTTAATGGTGCTACCCAGATTCTATCCAACCATATAGACCAGATGGAACATTTCAAAGCATGGGCTACCACTATGAGGGATTTCCGCAGAGTCTTTGGTAACAAGGGAATAAGGCAGGCCATCGAGCAGTATCACGGCAGAGGCATAACCAAGTTACTGGACATCTTTATGAGTCAACTGGCCAGAGGCGGAATTGAAACGGCGGCTACGAATAGAACCGCCGATTTCCTGCGAAGAAATTTTACTAAATCTATTCTGGCTATCAAGCCTGTTGTCGGCTTAAAGCAGATCCCGTCACTGTTTGCCTATATCTCAGAGATGAATGTTCCCGATTTCTTCACAGGTATAGCTGATTTCTGGAAGGCACCGATTACGAATTTCAAGTTCCTCTTCGCCAATTCGGAAGGATACAGAGCCAGAGTTTCACAGGGATTTGAGAGAGACATTCGGGCAGCTACCGCCAAGCACGGAGTAAATAAAATATCAGGGCGCAGTAGCTTCACCGACTGGTTCTTAGTCCAAATTAGGTTAGCGGATACCTTTGCTGTTACCCAAGGAATGTGGGCGAAGTATAAGGCGGGATTAAAAGAAGGGTTAAGCCAGGCAGAAGCCATAGCCGCAGCGGAAGATACCACTAACAGGACTCAGCCGTCATTCGGTATCGATACCCTGTCGGCTATTCAGAACGGTGGGTCGTGGTTGAAATTGATGACCATGTTCCAAAATCAGCCTAACAAATATTTCAGGATAACAGGCGATAATCTCAGGAATTTCAAGTACGGCAGGGGCAGCCGCACCAAGGCGGCGTCTACTATTTTATTGGTGTGGGTGGTCTTACCGATGATGTTCCAGTATATTGCCGATGCCTTTCAATGGAAACCTGAGAGGCAGGCCAGGGCGGGTATTCTCGGCCCGCTGAATTATATTTTAATCGGCGGGCAACTGGTTCAGTCAATCTGGGGATGGCTGACCGACCAGCCTTTCGATTATCAAATCAGCCCTGTGGCACAGACATTAAGGGATTTACAAAACATAGTTCTCAAGACCAAGAAATTAGTCAATCAGGGCATAGACCCATACAAAGATATAAGCGTTGACGATGTAGCGGCTCTCTTGGAATATCTGGCCAAAGGGATAGGGCAGGTAACAGGTTTACCGACACCTTATTTCGTCCAGGTTGAGAAGCAGGTTCGCTCGAAGATACAGGAAGATAAAGACATTGATATCAAGGACTTCCTCTTTAGTGGGTGGGCATTAGAACCTCCCAAGAAAAACGCCGAAGAAAAAGTAGAAGACCTGAATTTATTACTGGGTGAGCCCGAAGAGGGGGCGGAAGATAAACCTTTAACCGATAAGCCCTTAAAGATATACGACTCCGCTGACTGGTTCCGTGATATCGGTAAAGTATACAAGAGTGTATTACCGCAGGATGTATTGGACGACCCCAACGCCTCAAAAGAAAGCAAGGCGTGGGCTGAGTATGAGATAGCCCGCTCAAAGGCGGACATACTCCCCGATACACCGCTTTACAAAATCAACACAGAAGACAACGATGACACCATAGTTAATTATTATCAGCAGTGGAAAGCACGGGAGAAAATAGAGAGTCTTGCCGATTTACAAGAGTACGACAAACTCTACCCCAAAGCTAATCTGGGTAACGTGTCAAGAGTCCAATATAATACTCTGGTCAAATACCTGAACTCTGAAGACAAAGATGCGTTTCTTGAGAGCCATCCCGAACTCAGGGAAAACCCCAGAAACGAATGGCTGAAAGCAAACCCGATAGACAATGCCCGTTTAGCATTGGCAGGGCAAGTCAAGCTATTAACCAACAAAGCCTACGATGAGGCTCGGAAACTAATCAGGGAACTCGACATCCCCGTTGACGGTATACCTGAATTCACTCTTCCCCCCGAAGGATCGGTTGAAAGTTACTTTAAATACAATGAAGCCGTAGAGGAGTTCAGCGCTAACAGCTGGGAAGCCCAGTTAATCGTAGCTCAAGACGATGTGTTAAGGGATTGGTTAGGTAGGGAGCCGATAGAAACCCCCGTCAGAGCCCTTGAATTAAAGATTAAGCACCGTTCCCTGTCTGATGAGTATCAAGGGTACAGTGACAGGGAATCACCCCTTTATATCGAAGATGATGAAAAGCGGGAAGAAGCCAGAGAAAAACTAAAAACCGATAATCCCTTATGGGTTGATGATATAAGGAGAATCGAGGCTATAGAGCATGAAGGTGATGTTGAAGCGTGGGTGAAACGAGGGAGAGTGGTAGACGAATTCAACGCAGGTAGTTCCGAGGCCATGGTATGGCTCCTGGATAACCCCGAAGTTCACAAATGGGCGGTAGAGCAAGGGTTACTGTCTGACGATGGCAGTGATTGGAAAGAGTCCGTATTACGAATCAACGCCAGATGGCGCGAGCAGGACGAGAAATATGAATCTCTTGAGACTATCGAAGAGAGGTTGGCTTATCTAGTCAGAAACGAAGCCTACCGTAAAGACAGGCGCAGACGTGAAGCTCACGAGTTCCCCGAAAATACGATAGAAAACTTTGTTGATTACCACGAACTACCCGTTAGGGGGTTCAGGCAGGGGCGTTACCTACTGGACAACCCTGACTTCGCTAAAGCGATGCACGATATAAAGGGAATAGATATACCCGAAAGAGTACCCGCCGTTCAATATGATGAGATTCTGGAGAAGTGGCAGGGGGACTTCGATAAACTTAGAGGTCTCAGTGATAGCGAATCCCCTCATTATATAGAAGACCCCGAAGAAAGAACTAAAGCCCGCCAGTCTATGAGATTCCAAAAGGGGGAGGTAACCGAGTTTGGTCGGGCTGAGATGCGCCTTTCCGCCTACAGTAAATTCTTCGAGCATATTGATAACTATGTAGATTACTACTCGATTCTAATGAAGGGCAGTCCTGACGGATTGTGGTATGAAGATGACTGGTTCCTGATGGAGCATATAGATTTTTACAAGGAAGCCAGAGACATCTTGGAGTGGGAGAAAGCCGACTTCAGGAAAGTACCCAACAGAACTGTCTTCAAGAAATATCAAAACTATTTAGACTTGGCTAAAGGTAAACCAAGAGATGACTATCGGTGGAACAACCAGGACTTGGACGCATGGTTGGTGCTGTCGTTTGACTACACTCCTATTACCGAGAAGAGAAGGAAAGCCGAACTGACCCCAACGGAAAGGTTTAACGAGGAAGTAGCTCGCAGGGCCAAGCAGTTCAGGGAAAAACAAAAAGAAATGGAGAAGATACTGGAAGGATTAAAATGACAAAACATTGTAGACAACACGCAGGAAGCTAATTATTATTACATAAGGAGGAAACTATGAAAGTTCCAATAGTTAATATGTACAGTGTAGACCCTAACCCAACAGTCCGTGGTTCAAACGGGAAGTATGGCCCTGACCTAAGTGGGCAAACTAAAATCATAAAGCACACCTTCCAGTTTCCTGCTAACGAACATGGGAAGGCGAAATACCAGAGGTATGTTGACAGGGGATATAAATACACCAGAGAAGAACTAGAGCCACAAGTTACACTTGAATTAGTACCCGAAAGTATCGCTACTAATGAAACTTTCCCATGCCCAGATTGCGAGGGAACTTTTACAACTAAAGGTGCTTTAGGTTCGCACAGGCGGACTCATAAATAAAGGAGAATTTTAACAATGGACGAAATCAAAGCCAAGCAGGACTCTTCTGTAAAGGACTCTTCTGTAAAGGTTGATGATAGTACTTTAAAAGAACCCCAGACTTTTACAGAGGAACAGGTTACAACTGCAACACAGAAGGCGGTAAGTGATGCCTTAGCTGCTGCTGGTAGAACTGCTAAAACCTTTGAAGCTAGAGAGCAGACTATTAAAGTAGAAAAAGAACGGGTAGCACAAGAACGAAAGGAAAGAGATGAGGCTGAACTGGAGTCATACAAAGATGACCCAGAAAAGTTGAGTGCTACCAGGGAAAGGCAAAAACGCCGAGAGGCCGAAGTCAAGCTCGCCGATTCAGAGCGGGAACTGGAGAACGAAAGGGAAAGAAATAAAGAGGTACAGGAAGCAAGTACAGCACGCACCAAAGAACAGAATGCTCACGAGATTGCTACTCGCCTTAATGTTGACAAGAAAACCCTTTTGAAATTCACCGATGGTTCTAAGGAAGTGATGGAGGAACTGGCTAATTCCTTACCCCCAAAGGGTGAGAAAAAGGTTGTAACTGCCGATTCAAGTAAGACAAGTGGGGCAGGGACACTAACGGTAGAACAGGTAAAGAAGATGTCCCCTGCTGAACAGATGGAGAGGGCAGATGAGATTGCCAAGATACCGTTAGGTCTGACATAAGGAGGAAAGACTAATGACTTGGCCTACTGATAGACGACCAAGCGATGCTTTAACAGGAGAGTTCGTACCTCAGATATGGTCGGCTCGTGTATTCGACCATGTGCGGAGTAACCTTGTTGCAGCTATGACTGTGAATACATCGTGGCGAACTGAACTGACTATTGGCGATAAGGCTTGGATTCCCGTAATGGCCGAACTTAGTGGTGGTGCAGTTGATGTAACTGCTACCAGTGTTCTAACTAACATGAACACCAGTGCTGCCACTACAGCTACTTCTATTACGATTGATACGTGGTGGGAAGTGCCGGTTCAGATTGATGACAGTGTGAAGCAACAGACTCAGGTTGGGAATCTACTGGAGATAATGGCTTTAAATGCAGCCTACGCCTTGGAAAAGAAGATTGATACCGATGTCAACACGCTGTACTCCACATTGGCAAGTAGTTCGGTTCAGGGTTCTGACGGGCAAACGTTTACCGATGACATTCTAATTGCCCTCATGGAAGGCTTGGACGAATTAGACATCCCAAGAACCGACCGTTCGCTAATTGGAGACCCTTCCACTGTAGCTGACATCTACAAGATTGATAAATTCATGTCCTATGACTACAGCCGGGCAACCTTTACCACAGACGGTTTTGTGGGTACGATTCCGGCATACAATATCCCATTCTTCGTAACCAACAACCTGGTTGATGCCGGGACAGGTAACTATGGTGTCCTATTACACAGGGACGCAATTGGCCTGGTAGTTCAGGGTGGAGTCACAGCTGAAAGGTGGCGTGAGCACAAGCGTCATTCGGATATAGTGAATGTAAGCGCTATGTTCGGCTCAGACGAACTCAGAGACACTTTTGGGAAGGCTTTTTACACTCGCTCAGACTAATATGCCTATCTACTTGTATAAGTGCGAGCAGTGTCAAACTAAGGTAGAGAGACTTCTACCGATAGGTGGTGACGCTCCTATTTGTCACGGGGAGGGGATGAGGCAAGTGCCCACCTTCCCCGTGATGGTCAAGTGGAAAGGTGAGGGGGGTTATCCGTCAAGGAGAAAACAATGGAGAGGGATAGCTCCTAACACGGTAGGGTACGATAGTACTACAGACCCGATGTCTGAGTTTTACAAAGGGGAGATGCACGCCAAATACTATGGGCAAGCTGCTCGTAGTGAAAAACTGAGCAGTGAAGTTGAAATGCTTGAAAAATAAAACAGTGGGTATAGACCCACAAAGTGGCTGACCCGAACGGGTTGCTCTATAGGCCACTATAAATATAAGGAGGAAAAATTTAATGCCACAACAATTAAAAGTCGTAAGGGAATTGGATGTAGCGGGAGCTGCACTTATAGGATTAGGTGCTCCTCCAGGCACGCAACTACATGTAGACACTACCCTTGGTAATGATGGCAACGATGGTTTGGGTTGGGGAGGCGATAGAGCTTACTCAACAATAGGTAAAGCAATGGCACAATCCAAGATTTTAACTGCAAGGGGCAGAGTGCAAATCTATGTTGCCCCCGGTGGTTATACAGAGGATATTGCCACTCCATTGAATGCTACGACTACGCCCCATCCATTTGGCCAGTTGATAGCATTTAACCCAACACCCAGACGGTCATTCGGTGCAGCCTGGACAACCGCTTCAACGGCGGGAGTAGAGTGTCTCCAGATAAAGGCCAGGGGGTGGTACATTGACGGGTTTGAGTTTGATGCTCTTGCTGATGCAGAGTGTGTACTTCTTGATGGGGTTACTACCAGCGCTTCTGCTCAGGGCACAGAGATTGCTCATTGCCTCTTTGTAGGACAGAACCAGGGTTTGTACGGGATTGATGTCACAGGCAATGGTGCTCCACTTACCCAAATTCATGACTGCGGTTTCTACGGATTTACTTCCGGGTCAACTGCTGGTAAGTGTATCACCTGCACAAGTTCAGGTACTGACCAACCCCGCTTCTGGATGATTGAGCACTGCTGGTTTGGTGATTCCGATAACCTGATTGATATGAACCCTCGTGGGTTCAAAGAATCCACTATCAGGTATAACACCTTCTACACCAATGGTGCTAACCAGAACCCTGATGAAATCATAGACAACACTGGAGGTAACGATACTCAGGTATATGGCAATAAGTTCCCCGAACCTTATACTAAGTCAGGCGGGTATGTTGCTGGCACTAATGATAACTGGGCTGGTAACTTCGCTGAAACTCAAGGCTCGGAGTCGGCTAACGGCCTAACGTATGCTGACCCGGCGTAAGAATATGCCTATCTATTTGTTTGGATGTGGGAATTGCGGATTGGAAACAGAGGTAATTCAGCCGATGGGTGCGAATAACCCTGAATGCTGTAGGATGAGCATGACCAAAAAACCAACATCTCATACCTTGGTATACATGAAAGGTGCTCCCTCATTCAGGAAGAGGTACTTGGGTACTGCTCCTTACACGACCAGAACCCTATCATCTGAAAAAGTTAAAGGTGGCCCAGGTGCTAAAGGAGCTAACGCCGTGATGGAAGGCGAGAAATGGCTTGAAAGTCTAGCGTAAAAAGGCTTTGGGGGTGTGCCTGAAAACACCTCCACTAATACCTCCTCACGTTAAAGCGGAGACTGGACCGTGATGAGTAGTCTAGGGGGTTAAATGGATAAAGAGAAAGATAGAGAGCATCGGAGAGAACACAAGAGGGAATTACGCCTTTTAGTCCCCAAAAGATTGCATCAAACTGAGCAACGTTATCGTCAGACACATCCCGACATTATGAATGCAAAAACCAAACGATGGCGTGAGAACCATAAGGATGAGTTAAAACAAAAAAAGCTTGAATTGAAGCAACTAATCTTAACTCATTATGGTAACGGGAAACTTGTTTGTACTACATGTGGTGAAGGTAGGATAGAATGTTTATCCATCGACCACATGAACAATAATGGCAATCAACATCGGAAAGAAATAGGTAATTTATCTGGAAATGGTTTTTACAGTTGGTTAAAGCGTGAAAACCTTCCTATTGGTTACCAAACTCTATGCATGAATTGCCAGTTCATAAAAGCATTAACAAAAACGGGGGAATAAAATGGCAAGAGAATATATCTGGAAATGGATGTTTGGCGAACCAACATTACAAAAGGGAAAGAATGGCGATGCAGTTTGGGCTAGGGGTTATCAAGCCCAAAGCACTCACCAGAAAAGTCCCACAGGATGGGTTGCTAACTTATACGGTGGGACACAAACGGGCGATGATTGGGGAGCAGTTTATATTCCTGTAAATGAATTGATGTCCACTCTGTTCAGACCCGATTCCTTTCAAACGAAATGGTCTTACTATCAGACTAATGCGGAAGTCTATGGTGTGAATCTGGTTATCTGGATGCACGACCCAAACGACTTCGATAAGAGGATAGAAGTAACCCAGGCACCCTCTCACGCCGACCTTGAAAAAGCGGCAGGGTGGAACGCGCATGAGCTCGATGAAACGGTAACTCAATTCTTCTTCTTTGGTGAGAATACAAGCGGCACAGGGTTGACAGCAGGGACTCAGTACACATGGGAGCAATTCCAAACCGATGCTTTATTCAGGGCATGGACTATTTACCGCATAAGCCTTGAATGGGGATGGTACTCAACTGGAACATTCGAGGAAGCATGGGTAGCTGATATCAGGCTTAACGGAGAAACCGTCTTACTAAAACCTGATAGTAGCGGGACTGGGCGCATCGGATACCGCCACGTAACGGCTACATCAGCAGCTATAGCCCATACTTTAGCTCCGAAGACACCGTTCCGACTTCTTAACTTTAATATTGAGATTAGTTCTGCGGGAACTACAGACGAGAGTCTTACCATTACTAAGGATTCAGGCAATAGTGCTGCCTATGACGTTCTAATTTTAAGCCAGAACACCAAGACACCGGCTATTACATCTCTTCATATCCCATTTGGAGAAGGATATGAGTATGATGCTTGGGACGAAATAGACACGGCTTGGGCTAATACAGAGGATAGAACATATGGTTTAACCTGGTCATACCAAACGGTGTTTTAAGATGCCTACTATAAATGGAGTAATAAACCAAGTCTCTGATTCTCCTATTGTTATAAATGGGGGGAAGACCACTACCTTTAACGGGCTTAGACCTCATCTATATGACAAATGGCGAATGAACTGGAACGGGAATATGTTTGCCCCGCCTGAACTAGGCAGTGTGCTCTATCTACCTGGTATTCCAGGGACTGGTTCTACAGTCTTTGACTTCAGCGGTCAAGGTAATGATGGCACGATTACGGGGGCAACTTGGGTAAAATTACCTAGTGGATTGTGGTATAACAACTTTGATGGCGGTGATGACCATGTAACCAATACCGTGAGGTTATTCTCTGCCTACCCATTTACCGTCACAGCCTGGATGAAGCATGATTCCTCAAACACTACCAACAGCACCTTGATTTCACTGACAAATGATGGTGCTGGCAATGTGATGTACGCTATCGGGATAAGAGACGCTGATGGTTTCGGTTATATATTGGGCAGAAACACCACGCCTGTTTACCTGTATGGGGCTGTTGACCTAAGTGATGTCTGGCACAAATATACAGGGGTGTTTGTCTCGGACACTTCGCGGTTTCTCTATATTGATGGTGCAGTCATTGGAGAAGAGACCACCAGTATAACCTACAATAGTACTGTTAATAATTATTCCATTGGAAGACTAGGTGATTTAACTCCTGGGGAATATGTTAAAGGTGGCGTTGCTCTGGTTCAAGGGATTGCCGCCACCCTGACTGCTAACCAAGTAGCTATTGACTTTAATCAGGAACGTTCACTTTTCGGAGTTTAATATGAAAAGAATAAGAATGGATTTAACCTTTGAGAATGAAGACCCTCTTAACGACCTCGTGGAAGAGGCTGAGAGACGCTATATGAGTGCCTTGGTTATCAACGAGGGGGAGCTTAATGAGGAACGGGGTTTCTTCTCACTTGAGGACTGTCACCACAACACGGGTGGGCCTTGTGTGATTACCGACAGGTGGGAAACAGGTAGGGGAAAAGTAATTTAGGGGAGGCAACGATGGCTCATAAAAAGGGAAAGGTATATAGAGGCAAACGAGGCAAGTTTATAACGGGTAAAACAGCACATAAGAAAAAGTAGGAGAGCATAATGCCAAAGGCTTTCGCAACCCTTGTCGATGAAGTGGAGCGTAAACTGGAAGACAGTTCTAACGTTATCTGGAGTGCACCTAATCTCGGCTTAGATTTAGAAGACGCCATAAGAGAAATCTCCGAGTATAAACCCCACGTAATGGAATATACCTATACTTTTGAGTCGAGAACTGGCACGGCAACAGCTACCACGTCAAATGCTTTAGTGGACACCACCGAAACTCAGTTCCTGTCTACTGATGTGGATAAGGTAATCTACAATACCTACGACAATACGTGGGCTATAGTTACCGCCTTCGTCAGTTCATCTCAACTCACTCTCTCTAAAGATATAATGGCCAGTAGTGAGAATTACGAGATGTTTAACAAAGGTTGCCGTACTAAATATCAAATCAATATCGAAGGTATAACTGATTACGTAGGCCCAGCGGAGAGAGGGATTATCAGATTAGAGTATCCGCTATCCAGTGACAGCATCTCTTATGACATCTGGTATTATTCCGACTTGTATTCTATCGACACCGAAAAGAACTTCAGGATTGAAGGAGATATTTTAACTGTAGATGTCTGGTGGGTGCCAGACAGTAAGCCTGATACTCCCGCTAATGATGTGGAAGTTCGTATATGGGTTGAGGCCAGACAAAGAGTGTCTCAACTCACTGATTTAATCGGGGCAATAACCGCTGCCCTTCCCTCTCCTAATGTAGGGGCTACCTCAATTGCTATCGATGGCTTGAATGATAGTGAAATAGTAGCTGAAGACACTTTACTTACTATCGCAGGTGTGAGGGGAATATACAGAGTAACTGCCGATGTAACACTCTCATCAGGTGGAGGGACTTTAGGTATTCACCCTGGACTAATAGATGCCGTTGCGGAAAATGACGTGGTGACCATCGTAGGGTCTACACTCGATACCGAACTGGAGAGAATGATAGTAGAATTAACCGCCGCCAGAGCGGCTACGCAGAAGTCGATAGATTTTATTGACCAGATAAATAAGGGTGGCACCACCACACCCAGAGATTTTGAGTCGTGGGGAGCACGGAGATTAGACTTGGTTCTCAGTCAGTTAGAGAGGTTAAGAAACCGCCGACCTCCCCGAACCAAGAAATCTCATTCCCGATATGCAGGGGGGTATTATTGAGAGTATTATCGGCAACCTTAACCTCAAATCAGAAGGCCATGGGCGCTGTCTTATTAAAGATTGTGCTTACTAAAAGCGGCGAGTCCACTTTAACTTATGATATCGGCTCAACCACGAATCGTATTATCGCCCTCTCTCACATGGAACAGGAATATAATCAGACGGCTCAAGTATTAGTCGATGACCGAGACAATAATCTAACCGCTTTAGACATCTGGGGTTATCAGGGAATAATTTCTTACGGGTACAATGACATCACTCAGGGTGATGAATTCTCAGCTGCGGCACCGTTGTATGTCATCGGGCAAAAGACTGATACCATATTCCGACCTGGAGGCGATTTACTAACCAGCTTAAGTCTGGCTGGGGTGTTTAATTTAATGGGGGAAGACCACGCTTCTGTCGCCTATACTCCCGACAGGTTAAACACGGACACGGTCAAGACTATTCTAACAGCAATTGCCACATCTACACTCGCTGCTTTCTCTCACTGTAAGTCATGGACAATAACCTACGACAGTGAAGACTCGTTGATTGACAGTTATATCCCCGCCGATGCTTTCAGTGTGGCCTTCAACGAGAGTAGATTAAGTGCTTTTAAGAGGCTTATCAGCTTCACCAAATCAAAGGCAAGGATAGAAGATGACGGCGAGATTCACGTCTTCGATCCGACAGTAAGCGGGGTTACTTATGATTATGAATACAATGATACTATCGCTGCCTCTAATCATAACTTCTTCAATAAGAGTGTCAGAAAAAGGGTGGTCATTCCGGGGAAAGTAGTAGTATCCTCGCATCCTGCCCATGATGATAGTTATACCGGCAGTGCCCAGGATGATGATTACACCAACAACCCTACGGAGCTACAGATACCAACTCACAAATATTTAAGACTAACCAGCAACGCTGAAGCTGCTTCCATTGCTACGGCCATACTGCAAGGTTTTCAACTTGCCTCTGAGAAGGGGCACGGTATCGCTCCAATGAACGTAGGCCAAGAGGTAATGGACTTTATAAAGATTACCGACTCAGCCGCCAATGATACCAGGGTGGGCAATATCGGTTATCTCCAGCGCAACTACAGCGCAGGAAGGTTTGAATTTGAGTTCAGGTTCGGCAGGTTACTCCAACCCGGGTTAGCGGGGACGCTACCACCAAGGTCTATCACGGGCGCGGGGGTAAGTATTGAACATATTCTAATGCTCTGGGATTATTTCGATATGCTTCAGAACATTCTGCTGCAACTTCTCGATTACACGAGAGACCTGAAAGAGGAAGCTGAATTTGCCCGCCTTTCGGTAACCGAGAGATTACAAATACCTATGGGAGTTGATAAATTTGACTGAGTATTTAGCTACAACCGCTGGCAGATTTATACGGAGCTCTGCTTCCACCTTTGCTACCGCTCGGATAGGTGGGGGGACTATTGATGTTATCGCTCCTACCTTCACAAATCCTGATTATCTACAGGGTGCAAGGTACGACCTGACGGCATCGCACTTTTTGTATCGAGCCTTTCTTTTCTTTGACCTGTCCAGTTTAACAGTAGGCAGGACTATAAGCGGTAGCCCCACTTTAGACCTTTATATCTACAGCGTGGACAGTGAGGATGACGCCAATTCTAATGTTATAGTCTGTGAAGGACAGCAATCCAGCACCATAGTCACGGGCGATTTCGCCAACCAGAACAATGAACTCACCAATCACGGGCAGATAGATACCAACGGCATTACTATCAGTCAATACAACACCCTGACTTTTGATGCCAGCGGTATAACCATGATTGGGAGTAAGTTCGGGGGGACCTTAAAACTCTGCCTGATGGATCAAAGGGATAACGCTAATAACGGGACATCCGTTGTCCGTGACCAGGGTTTATATTACTACATGACCCAGCAGGGGTCGGGCTTTGAACCCAAGCTAACTATCGTTCTCTTACCGCTTACCGTAACCACTCAGGAATGTATCAATACAATTGCGGAGAGAACTACAGGTCTGGGTACTATCGTGGCTAAAGGTGAGACGGATATTTCGCAACACGGTCATGTCTGGGCTACTTCACCGAGTCCGACCACGGCTGACAGCAAGACGGAAAACGGGGCAGCACCTAATTTAGGGCAATTTAGCTCCGATATAACTGGAATAGTAGTGGGCACGCTCTATTATGTCAGGGCTTATGCGACAGATAGTGATGGCACTACCTACGGCGATGATGTCACAATAACCACAGATACCACTGTAGGCAGACGGCACTTATGGATAGAACAAGAAGACCTGCATTACTTTGACAGGTACGGGACAGAGAGAAAACTCAAAGGGGACAGCGTAGAAAGCGACAGGGATATTCTGGCGTATTTATAATGACGATTAACATTAAATCATTAGCTGACGGACAACTGGCAACCTCGAAGGGGACTTTATATACGGCACCCGCCGCTACTCAGGCTATTGTTAAAAGGATTACGTTGGTGAATACCAGTAATTCAACGGTGAAAGTCAATCTTTATTTCAAGGCCAGTGGTCAAACTTCGAGGAGAATTACACCCAAAGATTTAGAGATAGAGGGTAACGGATTGGCGGTTATAGATGATGAGCAAACTTTAGAGGCGGCTGATATTATAGAAGGAGATGCTACGTTTGGAAGCACAGTTGACTATACTGTGAGCGGTGTGGAGAACGCATGAAATTATTCGATAAGCTAGGTCGATTACTAACCAAGACCTCGTTGGATTCGGAGACCACTACCGATGGCCTCCCAAGGCTACGGGTGTCTGATAAGCCTATACAGAAGGTCTTGGAAGATATATACGCCGAACTGATATTCCACAGGGA
>SDBU01002965.1_pt1 | contig 22064 bp, 16 predicted proteins | sample 2277071 | NCBI WGS metagenome assembly SDBU01 (sample SAMN10397929, study PRJNA504765) | marine sediment metagenome | isolation source: marine sediment core GS08_GC12, 126 cmbsf | place: Arctic Ocean: Gakkel Ridge, Loki's castle | collected 2008 | reverse complement strand
GTTTATTGCTGTTGCTATCGTTCTGTTATGTATATTTCTCTTCCCCAATCAATTGCATCAAGCTTTCAGCAGGATAATATCGCCATGGGAGCGAACAGAACACGTATTGGCGACGAAATTTACGGTATCTCCTGGTAGCACGAAAATTCTCAGCGGTCAGAATCAAATCATCACTACCCGCGTTTCAGGTAAATTCGTCCGCGATGTGAGTATCTACTACAAACAAGGTGAAGCGGAGTGGAAAAACGTGGAGATGATACCGGCAGAAGAGAGGCGTATATTTAACTATGAGCTTTTCAACATCACCCAGGCTACGCAATATTACGTCGCAGGGGGAAACGCCCAATCCGAGACTTATATCATCAATGTCTATGAAATGCCCAGAATCACGGCAATTGATGTCAGCTACACTTATCCTGAATATACGAAGCTCCAACCTGTTGTTCAGGAAGGCACAGGCGACATTATGGCTGTTGTGGGCACGATAGCGCAAGTCCGCCTGATGACCAACAAAGGTATCGCCGAGGCGACATTGACCGTCGAAGGCAAAGAGTTGCTCACGAAAGTTGAGCCGAAGCCTATGGCTATCACCGATGGACGCACGCTGACGTATGAATTGACTGTCCTCGAAAATGCGAAATATACCATCAATCTCATCTGTGTCGATGGATTCAACAACCAAGAGCCTATCGAATACACCATCACCGCCATAAAGGATGAAGCGCCCAAAGTCGTCATTAAAAAGCCCGGACGGGACATCAAAGCGACAAAAATCGAAGAAGTTCAGATTATCGCTGAAGCGACAGACGATTTCGGCGTTGCCAATATAACATTGAAATACGCCGTCGGGTCAGAGAAAGAACGCGACGCCGCTATGAAGTTATCCGCAACAGATGATTCCAAGAAAGTTTCCAGTGAGTATACGTTTTACCTGGAGGAACTGGAAATCGAACCAGGAAATGTCATCACCTACCATGCGGAGGCTTATGACAACAATACCCGTAGCGGTCCTAGTAAAGGCGTATCGGAAATCTATTTTATCGAAATTCGTCCCTTCAAAGAACGCTTTGAGGAGATGACAGCGGAAAGTGGCGAGCCTTCACCGACCAGTAATTTGCTATCAGGTCTGATAGCAGACCAAAAACGCATCATCCGTGAAACGTGGAAACTTGACAATACGCGCCCCGCACCGGTGACCAAGGAATATAAATTCGATGTCAAGAAACAGGGCGATGCGCAGGCGAAACTGCGAGATAAAGTGCAGAAAGCCGTTGATGCTATCAGTTCATTTATGCGGCAAGGCGTTGTTGAACCTGAAGCCTTAAATAACTTCGAGAGTGCCGTCGGTGAAATGAATGACGCCAGCAACGAGTTGTTTGCTGTTAAAACCAACACCGCGCTGCCACATCAGCGGAAAGCATTAGAACATCTGAACAAAGCACTTCTGGATATTCCGAAAATGCTCACACGCATGCAGCAAGGCTTCAATCCGGAGATTGCCGAAAATCTCGAACTCGACATGGAAGATTTGCAAAACCAATTTGAAAACCAGGAAAATCAATTGGATGAGCAGATGCGCGAGCAGACAAAGAAAATGCTAGAACAAGCGCAAAAGATGCTGGAAAAACAGCAACAACTGACCCAACAGAGTCGTGAGATGAGTAGACAATCGCAGCCTTCGCAGCAACAGATGAGTCAAATGAGCCAGCAGGAATCGCAGTTGAGTCAGCAAGCGCAACAGATGTCGCGACAACTCCAGAACATGTCGCAGAACAATCCACGCATGAGTCCGAAAGCATCGCAAGAAATGAAGGAAGCCGGACAGGAGATGCAGCAGGCGGCTCAGAATTTGCAAGAAGCTAACCAGCAGGCGAATAAAGAACAACAACAAAACGCACAACAGCAAGCAAATCGCGGACAGCAGCAACAAAGTGGACAGCAACAACAGAACGCGCAGCAACAGGCGAATAGCGGACAGCAACAACAAAATGCTCAACAGCAGGCGAATAACGGACAGCAACAACAGAGTGCGCAACAACAGGCGAATAGCGGACAGCAACAACAGAACGCGCAGCAGCAGGCGAATAGCGGACAGCAACAACAAAATGCTCAACAGCAGGCAAATCGCGGACAACAGCAACAACAAAGCGGGCTGCAACAACCAAAAAGTGGCGGGCAACAACAACGGGACGCATTGCAGATGAGTGCTGCTAAGGGTGCGAAAGCGGAGGAAAATCTCCAAGAAGCCATTGAAGAGTTAGAAAAGACCAGCGCCAGCTTTACAGCAGAAGCTCTTAAAGATGCGACAGAAAAATTACAGCGCACAATGGCGCAACAACAGCAATTAAAAGAAAATACACAGCAGACGCGTCAGCGTGCACAACAAAATGGCATGAACGCGGAGGATAGGCGAGAAGCCACCCGCATGGCAGGAGAGCAACGACGGATAAGAAATAACCTCAACCAACTCCAGCGCGATTTGGAACGTCTCGACGAAAATCTCAAAGAGACATCGCCAGAAGCAAGCAAACACGTTAAACGAGTGTTAAGTAAAATCCGGGAAGACGAGGTCAAGCGTGACATGACGGATGCGCAACGCGCTCTCCAGTGGCGCAGTTTCGATGTCGCGGAATGGAAACAGGAGGAGATTGTCCAGAGCATGTCCGAAATGGAGGATGAATTGCAATCTGCTCGCGCTAACTTAGCGACAACGGAAGAAGAACGCCTCGAAAACGCGCTCGACCAAATGGCAAAGTGGGAGGATAAATTGCAGGACATCCAACGTGAAGTAGAAGCTCTGCAAAATCAAAAACCGCTGACTTCAGAACAGCAGGCGCGGATGCAAGAATTAGCCCAGCAGCAAAAGGCTCTGCGTGAACGTGCCGAACAAATGCAAGAGCTAGCAGAAAGAATGAACATGGGCAAACAATGGCAAAATTTGACGCGTCAGATGCAAAGATGGCGCGGCGGTTCATGGAACTTCCATTTCGCAAATTATGATATGGTAATTCGCGATTTGAATGTTCTGAAACGCAATATAGAAAAACGCCTCGACGCTATCCAGGAGAAAAAACGTCTTGCACAAGTCCGCCAGGAAGATGTCCCGCCGGAATATCGGGTGCTGGTGGATACTTATTACGAAGCATTGTCGGAATGAACGAATTACGAATTACGAATCACGAATTACGAATTAAAAAATTCGTGTTAGAGAAAGCGGGTAGCCGAAGTCCCACGATTCTCGGGATGGCTTCGCCAAGCCCCGCTATGCGGGATGGCTGACGCGCAATGGCGGAGTTTATCCCGATTTTATCGGGGCGCACTTGCCCTTTTGCCCCGGTTTATAGGAATGAACGGTTTTTCTAACATTGGAGTGAAAAAGTCAATGTTTTAGGAATACTACTGCGAAGTAGAGCGTTGAAAAATTCAAACATCAGAACGAGGGATGTGGAATAACATTTTCCCTGGTGATAATTTCATCCGTACATAATCTTAGAAATTTAGAAACTCTCTTTTCACGAAAAGAAGGAAAAAATGGAACTTAAAGATTTTTTTGATTTCGTCAACACGCCCCAAGAGAGAAAAGGAATGAAAACTGATGCCAGAATCGAAATTAACTTTTGAACAAGTGTTAGCTGCCATTGAACGGTTTGAGCCAGAAGAGCTATCACTGCTTGAAAAACAGTTAAAGCAACGTAAGAGTGAATTACACTCGCTAGATATAGAAGGAAATCCCATAGAACTTACGGAACCTGATATTTCCGTTCCTAAAGATTTTCCTCCTAAAATTCAGGAGTTGCTTAAAAAGAGAGGCTGGAACTGGCCGCCCGATGAAAATCTGAAAACACAGATCCGAGAAGCTGGAAGAAGGCTAAGTGGAAGTATTCATATTGAACCGGGTATCCTCGAAGAAGTACGTAAAGATGATTTCCCCAGCCGTTTTCCCGATAATAAAATTGGTAAAGTAGGACCGCAAAACGAGGCTGAAAATGAGAGCTGAACGCCGAAGTTTCCATGATGCTTTAGAACCAATTATATACTGGGATACAACTTTTCCCATCGCTTTTACTGTTCTTGCTGACCCATGGCATGCAGAATGTGAAAAATTCCGTTCCCGGTTAGAAGCGGAATTAATTTTATCCGTTACCAGTGATTTTGTCTACGACGAATTTGCCTTCTATCTTGTTAAAGCTGCTTTGACTGCAGAAGGCAAGCGAACAGGTAAACGCTGGCTGGATGTGAAGAGAGAACAACCACATTTCATCGCAACAGCTATGCCCGATGTAGAAGTTGCGAAAGCAGAAGTCGACCGAGTTACAATGAAACTTTCTACAAGCGACACCGTGACGGAACGCGCCTTTCGACTTATGCGAAATTACAGTATTCTGCCGACGGACGCATACCACATCGCCGTCGCGCTTGATGCAGGCGTCAATTGCTTCGTTAGTTTGGATGGAGATTTTTTACGGGTTGATGATATCATCGTTTACACTTGTCTACCGTAGTCAAGCAAAATAAACCGCTTTTGAGAACTGCGGAAAATAGGACAAGTCTAATATTAGATTTTTCTGGAGGAAAATATTATGGCAAAAGTTAGTATAATTCGACATAACCCTGGTGCTGTTTTCTGCCAGACAGCCGAGGTTATAATCACCGAACAAGATGACTCAGTGGTGCGGCTTGTGGAGCCGAGTGGGAATGTTGGCACTCAATATCCTGCTGATGTCGGTTCTCAATGGTTCGGCACTATTCAAAATCTGATGGCAAGTCTTGCTTTGGGCGGTGCCCGTTGGTCAAATGTCTACAAAACTGATGTTTTATGGACAACTCCCGGAGCAGACCGAGAAATTTGTGATGTTCGTAAAAACGATTTTAATGCCATCTACAGTTCTATGATAACAGCGATTACCGGCTGTTCATTGAATTCCAACCGGATGGCGCGGTTTACACACCCCGAGGGTTATCCTGACCCAATAGCTCTGTTTGAAGTTCAGATTAAAGCTGCGCTTGGCGAAAACGTGGAACTTAGCAGCGGACAGGTAGACTACGGAAGTTGGGTTGACTATCAGCCTTCTGGCGCTTCGGTGATGCACCAGAAAGAAGGTGAAACCGTAACTACGTTGGGTCCCGACTTAGTCAAAGAGGTGGAGTTTATTCTGGAGCATCAATATGAAAAACAGTTTGCGGAGAAAGGAGTAGATTTAAAAACCCAGACTGTTTGGATGGAAGTGCTTGTGGCAGTGGATGATGCGCCGGAGAAAACTTGGGAACGAGTCGAAACGGTTCGCAAAGTTGTTGCAGATTATTTCGGCGACAACCGACCGGCAGGGCTAATTTACCCCGTCTCGCGCATACCAAATCTTGATGGAATTGTCGAGCCGCAACCGCGCCTGGTCAGCGGCGATGTCGAGATTATCCGCTCTGGCGAAATCGTCGATGGATTTAGCACATGGACAGCCATTAAACGCCCAGGTGTCACAGAAGTGATGGTAAGCGGCGTTGGAGGCGATAATGCGGACGAAATTCTATCCGCCATTGACAACAACATCCGCGCTGCTGGCGGGAATGGATTAATCAGCGATGGCGTCTTCAATAACGCCTATATCGTTGGTGGAGCCGACTCGTCACTCAATCGTGAGAGACTAAAAGAGTTCAACAGCCAATTCAGCGGTTATTACGCCGGCGTCGCGCCCGCTGGAAGAACGGCTCAGTTCATCCCAGGATTCATGGATGAAAGCTACATTTGCGGTATTTCTAGCCGAGCAATTTTTGCAACGAGCTAGAGGTTTGTAGTTAGCTACGACGCCGGGTTGAGTAGCGGAGCATATCGAAACCAGCGTAGAATGTCAAACGGCACTCGGTTTCGATACGCAAGCTACTCAACCTAAAACTTTGTTCCGAAAGGCCACGAAAGTTTATGCCTAACTACAAACACGGTTGCTGATTTTCCGCGCGAGGAAGTTTAACATGCAGAAGTATTTTACAATTTTATTGAGCTTTTTGCTTGCGTTTGTCTGGTATCAAAGCGTTTCTGCACAGGAAGATGAAACGACAGTGCTTTGGTACAAATTTGATGTCCGCCTCACGGAAATCATGGTCAAGTGACAACTCCCCTCCTGATTGAAACAATCAGAAGGGGCTTCTCGGTTCGCTTAAGATGCCAATGCTATCCTATCCCCGAAGGCGGTGCCCCCGCCTAATTGTTTTCCATATTATACAGTATTTTCATTAATTTATCAAGGGGGAAAATTCGCATTCAGAAGCACATGGAGGGGGAAGAGATACACCCTGTCGATGCTGAAGGTAAATTGACGACTACGTGGGCAAAGGTGAAATCGAAGCGGTAAATAGCCTACGAGTAAGGAGTTGTTAAAAGGATATGAGAAACCAAACTTTAACAATCTTAGTGGTAGCGTTCTGTCTGCTGCTGATATTAGACGCTTCTGCCAAAGAAACTATCACATTTGAGCCTTATACTGACGAAGAGGAACCATATTTAATTGACGGCGGCACGCATAATTTTGATAGGATGGTCGCCGACTTTGGCGCGGGGTTCACAAATAATCATTTTCGATTTGCAGATATGAATGCTTTTTGGATTTACAAATTTGAATTTGATAAACCGGTGATGGCAACCGCCATAATGGATTTAGGCGCTGAATTTAAGGTGTCCATTGCTATATCTGACACAGGTGAGAAAAACGATTATGTTGTCGTGCTTGAAGAGAAAAACCACGTTCATAACTTAGCTAACAAAGAAGTGAGAACGGTTGAATTCAGCGACTTTTTTGAGAAGCCGAGCAGAACTGTTTGGCTTAAGTTTGAGGATAACATCACACAAGATGGCTGGGGACCTTATCTCGATAGTTTCACTTTGGAATACACAGTCTCCGCCGCGATAAAAACGGCTGGCAAACTTGCCACCACCTGGGCAAGCAAAAAAAGATAGAAAACGAGAAAACGGGAAAGCGAGAAAACGAGACAGTCGCATTCATCCCCCCGTCGAAAGTGGAAAGTAGAAAGTAATAGGAAAAGGTACCACGCCTTTTATTTTCCCCTTTCGCCTTTCCCCTTTCTGAGAGGTGGGCTTCTGCGATGAAAAGAGTTAAAATAATGCTTCAAAAATCTCATCTACTTATAGCTTGACTTTGGTAAATTAAAACGCCACGCCCCGTAGCCTAGCCCTTTATGGGCGTCTTTGACCCGCGATGGACTCTCGCAAATCATCAGACGGGCATGAAACCCTAGACTACAGCGTTGGGGAATGGAATCTACCAAAGTCAAAATAGGAGGTAATCTGTAATTTGCATCTCTTTAACGGTCTACACTTCTATTTTCCAGTTGTCCCTTCTTTACCCACACGTTTTTCACTCAATCCATTTTTAACGGAAAAACCCTTTTCCGCTATTCGTCCACTTCCACTGCACATCCATCTTTCTGTAATCGGCATCACATATCTTCTTACACTGCAAATTTCTTTGAGCATCTGGTTTTTCTATCTGCTCTATAAATTTGAATGCCTGCTTTTTTCTATATTCGGCATACAAATGACAGGTTCCCCCGGAGAATTCGGTTTTACGCGAAGTTTCGCTTCGCATCAAGAAATGGGAGCGTTTATCGTAATTATAAGTATTATAATCTGGCGTTCGAGGAGACATATAACAGCTATAATTAAAAAGGGCTTTTCAAAAGACCCCGACATTGATGACTCAAATGAACCATTACCCTATCGCTGGGCGATTTTGGGGCTGATTTTCATGCTTCTTTTTCAGGTGCTGTTGTCACAGTTTATGGGAATCTCTCTTTGGGTAACGTTATCTATTACCTTGTTTTCTGCTGTAATGTGGGTAATCTTTACCTGGCAGGTAGCTAGCTCTGGAGTGCTAATTGTGCATCCAACTTTCAGACCGATGATGATGTTAAGAACCGCTTTCGGAGACAGAATGATTGGACCTCGCAGTCTGACAATTAACACAATTCAGGCAAGAGCTTTCAGGACGGATTTGACGCAACTCACCATGCCTCACATAATGAATTCATTCAAAATGTCCGATGAAGCCAATCTTTTTAGACGTCCACTGCTTATTGCAATGGTTGCGGCTATTGTGGTCGCATTGCCAATTTCAAGCTATTCATTTTTGAAACTATCGTACAAAGTAGGTGGAAATACACTCGGTCTCTCTTGGGTTGGAAGTACTGGTTTCAGAGTTTTAAATTCTCGACTTATTTATCCTGCTGACATGAACTTTCTTGACTTCAGCTTTATTTTCATTGGAGCAGCAGGTACTCTGCTGGTAGCCCTTATGTATCAAAGGTTCCTTTGGTGGCCATTGCATCCTATTGGTTGCACTACCGGAAGCAGTTGGGGCGTTCAAATGTTTCTTTTTTCTATCTTTCTCGGCTGGCTTTTTAAGTATATTATTCTTAAATACGGAGGGCTTAAAGCAGACCGTAGCGCAAGACCGTTCTTTTTAGGATTGATTTTAGGTGAATATGTTATCGGAGCGATATGGCTCATTGTAGGACTCTTTGTTGGAAGGGGCTACCGTATATTAACCGCCTAGCAAGACGGAAAACGGAGAACGGAAAATGGAAAACGGAAAGCGAAAAACGGAGAACGGAAAATGGAGAACGGAAAATGGAGAACGGAAAACGGAAAATGGAGAACGGAAAATGGAGAACGGAAAATGGAAAATGGAGAACGGAAAATGGAGAACGGAAAACGGAAAATGGAGAACGGAAAACGGAAAATGGAGAACGGAAAACGGAGAACGGAAAACGGAAAATGGAGAACGGAAAACGGAAAATGGAGAACGGAAAACGGAGAACGGAAAATGGAGAACGGAAAACGGAGAATGGAACATCCAACTTCCGTATTCTGTCTTCCGACACTCGACATCCGTCTTCTGATTTCCGCCTTCCGATTTCCGACATCCGTCTTCCGACATCCGACTTACGAAGGGGGTGAAAGGAAATGCCAGCAACTACAACAATATGGTTTGGACTGGATAAAGGAACCAAATGGAATGATTGGGTTAAGGTCATAAATATCACTAATAATAGGGCTAAAATCCTTGCTGTTGTAAGAGATAGTCAAGGTAGAACAGTTTGGTCTGGTGAAAGGGACCTGAATCCATACCAAGCATGGGTAATACCCGCTGAACAAAGTGGAGCGGATAGAAAAGGGGACATGTCTCTTGAAGTGCGAAGTGATGGACCAGTCGTGGGAGAAAGACATTTACATCATGGAAGAGACTCTATGGCTTTCCCCGGCGCATCAGTTGAAGGAGGAACGATTGGTGGAAGGCTCTTTTTTCCTGAACTTTACTCAGGTGGTCATGATTGGCTACGTATCATCAATATTGGCGACACTACGGCTCTGATTAATGTTATCGTGCGGGATAACAATGGACGCGTCATCAGACAGTTGTCAGGCCAAGCGCGACCTCTTGGTTTCTGGATAATAAGCGATAAAAATTTGGGGCAGGTGAATGGTACATTGGAGATACAAAGCACACAGCCTATCCTGGGAGAAAGGCAACTCGATTATACTGCAGCAGGTAAAGGTTCTGTCGGTCAACTTGGACAGGCAATCGGTTAAACGAATTACGAATTACGAACTACGAATTACGAATTGTTAAATTGGAAGAGGATTGAACCCAGACAACCAGACAACCGGCAAAAAACTAAAAACAAAGAAAAAACCAATAGTTTTTATCTTTAGATTGCTTCGTCCCTTGCAACGGCGTCTGTTGCCGGCTTTCCGGTTGTCCGGCTTTCCGGTTGTCCGGTCAGAAGGAGGCTTCTGCGACGAACAGCTAAATCTTCATCTTTTCCTTTACTCAAGCTTTTTTTTCTGCTATACTAAAGCGAGTAAACACATTAAAAAAGATGGAAAACTGGAAGGCGAGGTTTTGAAAAAATGCCAAAAACATACAGAGTAGGAATTATCGGAACGGGCGGCATCTCGCGGGCACATACAAGAGGATACCTTGATTCTGAGAATACCGAGATTGTCGCCGTCGCTGACATCAACGAGGAACAGTTGGAGAAATACAGCGGCGAATTTAATGTAACAAATGTTTACACAGATTCTTTGGAGATGGTTAAAAAAGAGAATCTTGACATCGCCAGTGTTTGCACATGGGAGCCCACCCACTGTGAAGTAGTGGTTAATGTAGCGCCGTATGTGAAAGGAATTTTATGTGAGAAACCGATGGCGCGCTCTTTGGGCGATGCTGACAAGATGATTGAGGCTTGCGACAAATCAGGCACAAAGCTGGCAATCGGACATCAACGGCGATTTGCCGCGCAACATCTAAAGGCGCGCGAGATTTTACTCTCCGGCGAAATAGGTGAATTGCGATTTGCTTGGATAAGTTCGCCACCGCCACTCATCGGTTGGGGTACTCATGTCGCTGACCTAGCCCGATATTATCTCGGAGACGTGGAGTTTGTCATGGGGCAAATCGACGGCGGAGAAGGTAAAACCGCCGGTTATCTAAAATTCACGAACGGACTTCGCGCGCTCTTCGAGACGGAATCCGGACAGCACCGACTGCACCTCTTCGGAGAAGATGGCGAAATCGAAGTGATGGTAGATGGTGGATTAAGGGTGAAAGCAAAGGGTTCGGCTGAGTGGACGAATCCAGAACTTAAAAACGCGCATCCCTTCAGAGATGAAATGGATGAACTTGTCGCCGCTATCGAAGAAGACAGGGAACATCTCAATAACGGCAGGGAAGGCAGAGCGGCTTTAGAAGTGCTGATGGCAGTCCTCGAATCCTCCAGAAGTCGCAAATTAGTAGCGTTGCCGTTAGAAGTAAAGGAAAATCCGTTGCAATTAATGAAAGAGGCGGGTGAGCTATAATCCACCCAATTTTCTTGATGGTTGGAAAATTGTCTGAGAGTTCTCTCGGACATTAATTATAACATATGAGCCCAAGATTCTATCGTAGCCGACCCCGAAGTCTTGCGACTTCGGCTACTTAGAAATTTGGGCTACAACAATCCTCGTTTACTCTTAGGAGCTGAAAAGAAAATGAAATCAGTAAAGTTTTTACTCCTATTCCTCACTTTAACGATGCTAATCGGCTATACCACCGCGTCACGTAGCGAGCCCTTTGTCGCCGATGGGCTGGTTAGCTTTTGGACGTTTGATGAGGAGGATATATCAGGTGAAACGGTTAAGGACATTTGGGGGAATAATGATGGAAATATGGTAGGTGCCCCCCAAATCGTTGACGGAAAGATAGACCAGGCTCTTAGCTTCAACGGAACTTCTGACATGGTAGAAGTACCTGGAAATGACGCTTTGACCCAAATTGGCACCGATAGCGTCACGGCGGAAGCTTGGATAAATGCAGAAAAGCCTTGTCATGGTGTCATAAATGGCAGACCTTTCTGGATTTTACATTGGAGTGGATGCGCCGATTTACCAGTAGGAATGATATTCTATACTGGCTCCGGAGGCTGGAGGTCTGTTTCTTCAACGACAACTGTCAAAGAAGGATGGCACCATTGGGTTGGAGTATATGACGGCAAAGACATGAAAATTTACTTGGATGGTAAAGAAGATGCTTCAGCCGGGTCAGCAGGTAAACTCGCTAGTACAGGTGACGGAACTCCAGATTGGTTGACGTTTGGCAAAGATTACCACACAACTGTTAATAACGACAGATGGAATAAGGTAATCATCGATGAAGTAAGAGTGTACAACCGAGCCCTAACCGACGCCGAAGTGGAGAAGAATTTTCTGGCGGAATCGAATAGCTTGGCTGTAACTTCCGCCGGCAAACTGGCCGTATCATGGGGAAAGATTAAGCGCGCTTCAAAATATTAAAGAGCTTTTCATAGCCAGGGATGGAAATATTAAAGGGCTTTCCGTAGCAATGAGACAAAAATTCGGGTTAAGAAAAATATGCTACTGTGGAAGAAAAGTGCTAAAAGCAGATTTTTTCTACACTATGTGTAAGTAGTAATCAACCATCTCTTTTCGCCGACATCAACTGAGCTTTCTCGGAAAGTATTTTAAACGCAAAGACGCCCGTAGCGAAGCGGAGGGGCGAAGCGATCTTTTCAGAGTACGCAAAGGCAGCGCAGAGATTTTCCTTTGCTTTACCTTTGTGCTCTTTGCGCCTTTGCGGTGTTTTTTCTGGGGGTGAAATCAAAATCAAAGTAGGGGAAAGTCAGTGATAGTAAGCTCTCAAACTTTCCGAAAAAGCTCTCTGAATGGAAGGAGGTGAGCAGATATGCTTAAACAAATTACTCTCTTTGTGGCTCTAATCTTAGTTCAGATTCTGTTGATTTCAATGTTTTCAATTGCAGCAGAAGAACCAAAAGAGGGTGAAAACTTCATCTGGGTTGACTTGGGAGAGGAAAACGAGGGGGTTCTCTTAACTCAGTCAGAGCAAGGAGATGGCGTCACTGAGCCAGCTACCCAAGACGGCGTCGATTGTCGGGAAAACCCATGGCCGTATGGTGGGCCGGGTCACAACCATATGTACTTCTTTATTGATGACAGCTTTTTGTTTGGCGGAAAACATGAAGCATGGATTGTGATGGAATATTTCGACTCCGCTCTTGCTGCGCAAATTAACTGTCAGTATGACAGTAATGGCGCTGGTCCAGTGAATGGTGCCTTCCGTGGCGCCGGTGATGGTGCCTTCCCCATGTTAAACCCTGAGGGCACTGATAAGTGGCATGTCCATATATGGCACATAAACAAAGATGGTAAATTTGAAAATCGCGCAAATGGTTCAGATTTTCGTTTTTCCTCTAACGGGCAAGGACCAATCTGGATTAATCGGGTTTGGTTCAGTCTTATTGAGCCGCCAGACCCATTTGACCCGGAAACGCCCTTTGGCATTGGAAGCGCCGTCGTCGCCAATTATGAAATTGGCGACGACGTGGGGAACTATAAAAAAGTAAAGTACGCTGCAGGTCGCGTGCTATCGCGCGCGACCTGGCTTGTTGGAAGCCTCAGTCACGGTAGTTCTCGTGATGGGGCCCATTGCGCTCAAGTTTGAATCTTTAGTAGCAAGGAGTAAATAGCTATGGATAAGTTTGATGTACCACTTTTGTTCATGGCATTGTTGATAATTTGCTTTCTTATGGGATGCGGCGAGGGCTTCGACCAAAAAAACGAGTCCGAAGCAATCAACTCCGCAAACAAGGATACCACGCCTCCTTTTGTAGCAGTTACTATCCCAACAGATGGCGAAGCTGATGTTCCAGAAGATACAAGGATTATTATTCAGTTTAGCGAGGACATTAAGCGAAATATAGCCCTTAGCGGCCTTTTAATTACATCTGATAAATTGGAGGAAGAAGAGTTGAAACCTCCTCGTGGGTATTCCTTTATATTTCTTGGTACAAAGTTGAGGATATCATTTCCATCCGGTCTGCGTAATAATGAAACGTATACTGTGAGACTTGATAAGAACCGAATTATTGATACCGCAGGCAATCGGATGAAAAAACATTACAAATTCAATTTTACGATAGAAGATATCCCCACCAGCGGCAAACCAGAAGTCTCAGACCAAAGATTGAGTTATCTCATCTGGCAGGATATAGATGGAATATGGCATATCCTTTGGAATAGCGATTGGTACTGGCATCCTGCTCCTCCTTCTGGCAGCGTCAATAAGCCTAAGCCTAAAAGTAAACCTAAGCCTAGAGTAGAACAAATCTATGAACCTCAACAGCATCTTTTCAGCGGTACGATAATTAGTAACAAAGAATTTAATGAAGATTCAGTAGAAGCAGTGGATTTTGAAGAGGCTGACAAATGGGCTTTATGGAGTATGTCAAGGCTTGACACAGAACTGCTTCAGACGTTAGAGGAGAAAAATTTAATCCCTATAGATATTGATACGAATTCTGCTGATAAGAATGTGATAATATTTGAAGCCAAAACAGGTGGTGCTGATTCCTGTGATGGACTTAGTTTCAGATCTGATGGTACTGAGTTTGTCTTTGACCTAAAGATAGATGATAACTATTGGCCCGATAAGATATTCATAGGAAATAAGAGGAAGAATCCACCAGAAGTGCCATTTAAACTCAAGCCGAAAATGGCTGCCATACTTCAGTAATATCCACCTTTGTTCCACCACGGCTAGCGGATAGATACGCAGCATCCACGATGGCCATGGTTTCTAAGTTATCACGACCTCTGTGAGGCGGTTCGGTTCCGGTATTGATAGCTTGGAGCAGTCGCTTCATACTTTCACCCATAGCCAGACAGAAACTATCCTGGCGCGAAAACTCTTGACGTTCCGTCTCACCTCCCACTTGATGCACCGTCAAGGTACATTGGTCAGATGTCACGCTTTGCCTCACAGAGAGCAAAGACCCTTCAGTTCCATCAATTCGCAGCCGGCATTCGGGAATGTTCAGCGAATGCCAGTTGGAAACCATCGTGCCTACAATACCATCTGAGAACTGGATTGTAAGAGCAGTGAAGGTTTCGCCCCGAACATCTTCGTTCCAATATCGGGTTACAGCAGAGACCATTTCAGGCGGGCGTCCGGCCAACCAACGGATGCGGTCAAGAATGTGAATGCTAAAGATGCTAATTTCCAACCTCTCTTCATCCTTGCGCCAACCTCCGACATGCGTGCGATTCTGAAAGTGGTCGTGAGCGATAAAACGAATCTCGCCGATTTCGCCAGAACTTATGATATCCTTGGCTTTCAAGATATCCGGCATAAATCTGAGTTGTTGGTTAACCGCCAGAACGATTCCTTCCTGTTCTGCCGCTTCTACAAAAGAGATAGCGTCGGACATGTTCTCCGCAAACGGCTTTTCGACCAGCATATTTATCCCTTGTTCAAAGGCCGGAAAGATAACCTCACTTCGAACTGCCGGAGGAGTCAGTAAGCTAATCACATCCACCTCGCCCGATTCAATTAGGTCTCTTGTACTTGTGAATCGGAGCGGCACTTTATAGAGTTCACAGAAATCGTCAACAGCTTTTGGGTTTATATCACAGCCTGCCACAACTTCACAGAGTTCATTCGCTACGGTTCGATAACCTTCAGTGTGTCTACGTGCAATTCCTCCACACCCAACAATCCCAATTCGATATTTCTTCATTGTTTTCCTCTCTATCGGTTTTGATTTTTCTGTTTTGATAATTTTACCAATTATTCATCCTCATGTAAACTAAAAATTTTCCCCTTCCGAATTTGCTTGACCAGTGAAGGTAATGATGGTATATTCATCATCGTTGGAACTCTTTGGAGTTTTTAGAACTCGTAGGGCTGTAGAGTGGCTTTCAGTCTCTAACCCTACGTATTTCCGTTATGCCATTCCTTCCCTATTGCTCTGGATAAAACTCCATGAACTTCTATCTCAAATTTCGTTGGGTTCACAGTAATAATACGAGTTTTGCACATACGGGAGAATACCGTAGCGTCGTCCCTCTGTGGCGACAACTGGCGGTAGCGGCGTGGCTCTGCTCGCTTCGCTCGGTAGTTTACATAAAACCGTAAACTACAAAAGATTCCCGCCAGACGCTGCTACGTATGAATAAGATGATAACTGCAAAACTCGTGTAATAATTCATAATTCTTAAAGATGCACCGGAAAGGAGAAAAAACATGCCTTGTGTATCTCAGCAAGAAGGACAGGTTGAGATTTTGCTTTGGGAGCCTTCATCGGTAAACCGCCCCAGATGGCCGATAACAATGGGAGTACCGTTTCCCAAGGGCGCATTGAAAAGCCCGGAACAAATTTCTCTGTGGGATTGCGATAATGAGTTGGCGGTAACCAGCCGCCCTACCACCTGGTGGGATGATAACAGTCTCCGATGGCTGCTGCTGGATTTTCAAGTTGACTTCGCAGGCAACGAAAAGAAGCGGTTGGTTCTTAGGTTTGGCGAGAAAGCTATATCTACTGTTGAACCGACTTGCACCGTGAAGCTAACCGAATTGGACGGAGTGGTAACCGTTGACAACGGTGATATGAAGGTGATTTTCAAGCCAGGGGGACGGATGCCGTTTCATGAATTGCTCTATAAGGAAAAATCCTTGCTTGGGTTAGACTTCCCTTTTTGTGCAGTTACGGAAAACGGCAAGAGGTACTTTGCGGCTGGAGAATCAGTGCGAGTGAAAATTGAGGACAAGAATGATTTTCGGGTCGTAGTCCGCTGCGACGGAAAATTCACCGCCGATGATGGTTCTAACTGCTTGGATTTGACCACTCGCGTCTATGTGTTTGCCGGTAAGCCTTTTCTGAGAATATATCATACAATTACTAACCTGGAGGGGCGTGATGTTTTTATCGACGACCTTTCTGTTCACATTCCCACTGAACTAGAGAATATTACTGCTGGTTATATCACCGGACAGGGGCTTGATGAAAGTATTCACCCTACCAGTGAAGGAAAGGTAAGTTTGGCGATTAAGACCATTGACATTCCCGAAACAAAGTACAATGCCGAGACGCTGTATAACCATGTGGCGTGCAAAGACCGGCTTGCGGAGATAGATGGCACGATGGAGTGGCGTGCGGACAGCAAGTGTGTAGTTCAGCTAGGAGACCAGCCGGAGCAATATATCCCCGGTGAGAGTTTGTTGTACCCGATTGTCGCTTCAGGACTTATTTGCGGCGATGGGGTGAGGGTGGCTTTGTCGTGTCGGAATTTCTACCCTCAAGCTCCCAAGAAAATCGCTGTCAACAACGACAGAGTTGATTTAACACTTTATTGGAATTTCGACGGCACTCCGCTCCAATTCTGGCGCGGCACTGCCAAAACCCATGAACTCAATCTTTTGGTCACGGATGGAGCAGAACTAACGAATCGCGAGGAAGTGCTAGCTTACAAGCGTTTAATCCTGGCTCTTACGGAACCTGTCGCGCCAACCTTCGGAGAGTCGAACTGCGTGCAAAATACTGAGGTATTTGGACCACTTTTTGAATACAATCCGCAGAAATATCCCTGGCTGGAGTTCATGTTCCGGCGAATTTTTGAACAGTGGTTTGGCAATCCCGCTGGAGCCTTGCGTGGTTCCACAATCCTGGATTTCGGCGATTACTGGAATCCGGGGCGCGGTGGACAATGGCAGAATAATGAAATGGATTTTGGCGGCGCGATGCTATTTAATATGCTTCGTACCGGGTACCCGCGGGCATTCTCTACGATAGAGAACATCATTCACCACATGATTGATATTGATACGCACCATGAAGCGCCTCACGCCCAATGGGTCGGTTCCCAGCGCTATCATCAGGTCAGGCACGGTGCCTTTAGCGGTCCGACGCTTTGTCACCAGTGGCTGGAAGGTCCGCTCTATTTCTATCTACTTACCGGCTACGAACGCGCTCGCGAAATCGCGCTTATGAGGGCTGAACACTTTTGCACAGCCATAGAAGCAGGACGCCATCGCATAAAACAACTTGAACGAGTACAGGGCTGGCCGCTGGTAGCACTCTCCACGATGAATGAACATTTTCCCAATCCACGTTATCCCAAGGCATGCGAAGCTATTATTGATTGGCTTGAACAGTGGATAAAAGAAGATGGAGATTTAGTGTTCCCATGTTTCGGCCCGGTCGTCGAGGGGGAAAAAGGTAGCAGTATCTTGGGACGTGGCGTCATCTGTCAAGCTCTTGCTCACTATCACCGCCTGACCGGAGACGAACGCGCATGGAAAATTTTAGTCAGTGCTATGGAACTCGCCAGAAAAACTTTGTTTACCCCGGAAGGTTTGGGGGTTAAGACGTCAGTCCTACGTCGTAACTACTACGCTCCAGGTGAGAGTGACTTTATCCTCGAACCGTTAGGCTACCTTTGGGAGCAAACCGGTGATGAGGAGTGGATGAGGTTGGGGCTTTTGAATTTCGAACTAGCTCTAATTCAGCGCGATCCAATCTCTGGAAGGCACATGGGGGCTGGCGGCGGCGCTTGCGAACCGTATCGCTTCTGGCCGCCTTTTCTGTACTACGCAGATAAATCAGGTATGCTTGAAGATATACAAATTTATTAGAACCCATACGGTACATTTTTTGCTAACGGATGAAAAAGAAAACTTCTTTGCTAACAGATGAGTTCTTAAGTGGACTTTCCAAAAAAAATTGAGCACTTTTATTTGTCAATTCAATTGATAATGATAGACCTTCGTGGACGGGACAGAGAGCGTCCGCTACAACGTAGTGTCGCCTCTCCGTCTGCGATTTTTTATAACATGAAAAAATTTGGAGGAATAGGATATGCCTGCTGATATATGCATACATCCCTGGAAATATTACGTTGAACCTTTCCGTATTGCTGGAAATCTTTATTATGTTGGGAATAGTGATGTATCATCACACCTGATTGATACAGGCCAAGGCTTAATTCTTTTGGATACAGCCTTTCCTCAAACAGCATACCTTCTCTTGGAATCCATTCGTCGATTAGGATTCAATCCGGATGACATTTGCTACATCCTCCACTGTCATGGACACTACGACCATTTCGGTGGAACCCGAGCTCTTGTTGAATTGACAGGAGCGAAAACTGCTCTGGGAGAGGAGGACATTGAGATTTTGGGGGAAAAGCCTGAACTTTCATGGGCTCCCGAGTATGGTGTCGAATTCTACGAGACATTTGAGGTAGACGAACCATTGGTGGACGGTCAAATTATTTCTCTGGGCAAGACCTCAATTGAATGCCTACACATCCCTGGCCACACCCCCGGGTCAATGTCGTATTTCTTTGAAATTAATGATAGCGGAAATACCTATACCGTCGGTATTCATGGCGGGCCTGGGCTAAATACTCTTTCGAAAGAATATCTCAAGAAGTACGGGCTTCCTTCGAGTAGGCGGGATGATTACATAAACTCTTTGCAGCAACTGAAAAAGCGTGCAGTAGACATTTTTATCGGCGCTCATCCTGGTCAAAACGCGACGTTAGCTAAACAATCCTTAATGGAAGAAGGGAAAAATCCTTTCCTGGACAAAACAGCCTGGCCGATGTTTTTGGAGGGGCTTGAAGAAAATGCGAAGAAGGAGTTCAATCTTGTCTGACATTTTGTTCATGTCATCGAAAATATGATTCATTGTCGCGTGTTCGCACGCGACAATGAATTTTGGTTGACTTTATTTCCACATTTGCTATAATCCTTTGTGGGAGGGGTATTCTGCTGATAAGGGTAGGTTTTTAGACCCGTAGGGTCGAAATGTTTATAGTAGGTGTTGCTTATAATCATGGAGGATGAAATATGAAAACCATAAACAAATTATCCATTTTATTGATAGTATGTAGTCTCATCATGTTGTGCTGGCATCCACCTGCCTTGCCTCAACAGGCAGGTGACCGGACGGTTTCAGATTCGATGAATGTGAAATTTCCTCTACCAGACCTGTCTGGCATCATTTCGGAGAATACGGAATTTCCTCTACCAGACCCGCTTGGCATCATTTCTGAAGGTGATTCATTTACCATTGGAGTGAGCCTGAATTGTTCAGCAACAATGATGCTTGTCAAGGTGGATGAACCTGATAAGGGGATTATCAAGTCAATATCAACCAGCTTCAGTGGTGGTACTCTCATATGGGAGATTCCTTTTGATGATTTAGGTTTGCCACCCGGCAGGTATGAGATAACAGAATCATTCACAAGCACACTATCAGGTATTAGTCCGCATGTCGTTTTTAATCCCCTGGAGTATAGCACTGACTTTGGTACCTGGGTCGCTAATTTTTCCGCCGGCGCGACTATTATCGTAAATGTTGTTGCAACTATTGATAATGCCAGTGTAAGTGGGGATTTTACAGGCCCATTGGAACATCTCCCCAGCCCTCCTCCATCGGAATTTAGTGTAAGGATAAGAGCGACAAGGGATATTCCTGAGATAGATGATGAGGGTAACATAATCGAAGGAACTAATATAATCTCATATAGCGGGGAGTTTACTGTGATTGCGGATAAAGAGACCAGTATTATTCCTGCGCCAATCCATGTGCCCGGTGACTACCCAACGATTCAAGCAGGCATTGATGCCGCTTCAGATGGTGACACAGTTCTGGTAGCTGACAGAACGTATACCGGCGAAGGCAATAAGAATCTGGATTTCAGAGGTAAGGATATTACTGTCACATCAGAAAATGGAGCAGAGTATTGTATCATTGACTGTGAGGATGATGGTAGGGGCTTTTATTTTCACAGTAAGGAAACTCCTGATGCCGTAGTCGATGGATTTACCATCAAAAATGGCTGGGCTGATAGGGGAGGGGGAATATACTGTGCTGATTCATCTCCAACAATTAGAAATAATATCATCATAGAAAACTTCGCACTGGATGGCGGTGGTATTTATTGTGGAAATAGTTCAAATGCAACTATTCTGTCAAACGTAATTTCCTCAAACACCGCGGATAATTGGGGTGGAGGCATTGCGGCGCATGGTAGTTCATCGCCTATCATCTCAAATAATGTTATCGCTCAAAATTCTGCGGTTCTCAATCCAGATACGGAATTGGAAGTGGGTGGAGGCGCCATTTCATTAGATGACGATGCAAATGCTATCATTGTTAATAATACAATAGATAGGAATTATACAGAATATGGCGTTGGCGGTGGTATTTTGTGTGGCTGGAATACGTCGCCAATAATTACAAACAACATTATTGTCAATAGTAGTAAAGGTGTTGGCATTTGGGTGAGCAGTGTTGGCGCGCATCCTGTTCTTAGCCACAATGATGTCTGGAATAACACGGATGGAGGATATGCCGGTATCTCGCCGGGTATAGATGACATATCTATCGACCCCTTTTTCGTTGATGCAGCTAACAGAGACTATCATTTAAGTAACTGGAGCCCGTGCATTGGTAAGGGTATAATGACCGGTGATGTTCCGACAATAGACAAGGATGGAAATCGGCGCCCAAATCCGCCTTCGTCAAATCCAGATATAGGTGCTTATGAACATTTTAGGGATGTCCCTCTCGCTGTCACTCCTGGTGATGTTTCGGGCAATGGAAGAGTAACCGCTTACGATGCTGTTCTTGTTCTTCAATATGTAGTAGGGTTCAGGAATCTTTCATTAGCTCAACGACAAGTCGCGGATGTTACAGGAGATGATAATATCACTGCTCTTGATGTTGCTTTAATCTTACAAGACACAGTTGGATTGACAATACAGTCTCAAGTTGAAACCAGGTGAACAATTTTCTTCCTCCTTTCAAGTTTTTCTTTCAAAATGGGACTTGTGTTGTATAATCTTACTACAAGAAAATGGTAGCAGAAGTTGCCTGTTTTCTTTAATTTTAGCCATTACTGTAAATTTTACCATTGGTGAGAGTCTATGAAAACCATAAACAAGTTATCCTTTGTATTGATAGTGTGTAGTTTTATCATGTTGAGCTGGCATACAACCGCCTTGTCTCAACAGTCAGGTAGTAAGAGTGTTTCTGATTCGGCTGATGAATCCTTTCCTGTACCAGAAGCGCTCGGAAGAATTTCCGTAGGTGATGTCTTTACCATTGGTTTGTCAACAAGTTATTCAGGAATAATAACGTTCGCCAAGACGGATGAACCTGATATTGGCGCTAGCGGGTCACGCAGCTTCAGTGGTCTCACAGCGACAATTCCTTTTGATGAGTTAAGTTTGCCGCCTGGTAACTATAACATAACAGAATCATTCGAAGGTACGCTGTCAGGTACTAGTCAATTTCTCGGTTTTACTCCCCTGGACCTTTCCGTTGATTTTGATACCTGGTCCGCCAATCTTTCCGCCGGATGTATTATTAATGTGAATGCTTCTGTGACTGTTGATAGCGCCAGTATAGGTGGGGATTTCACATTAGTGTCAAGAATCCGCCCCGGCAGCCCTCCTCCATCTAGTATAACCATGAGGGCGACAAGTGATCATCCTGAGTTTGATAACGAGGGTAATCCAATACCAGGGACTAATATAGTCTCATATAGCTGGTCGTTTACTGCGACTGTGGCAAAAAGTACTAGTGTTGATGATTGTCCAGTTCCGGTAGAGATAGAATTCACTGCGCCCACTGTGTTGGCATACACGGTGAATGAAGGTGAACTTGTGGAGTTCGATGTCACTGCTATTAAC
>SDBU01002964.1_pt1 | contig 22066 bp, 25 predicted proteins | sample 2277071 | NCBI WGS metagenome assembly SDBU01 (sample SAMN10397929, study PRJNA504765) | marine sediment metagenome | isolation source: marine sediment core GS08_GC12, 126 cmbsf | place: Arctic Ocean: Gakkel Ridge, Loki's castle | collected 2008 | reverse complement strand
CCATATGGAAGTTTCGCCGACTTGAACTGCGCCGTGTAGCCCAAGCCAGCGATACCGTCCGATGCGCTGTACGATGACCCATCATTGGTCACGGTGATGTTGCCGCTCGAATCAACCGTGAAGGTGGCGATCTCATCATCGGTATCGCGCAGGCACTTGCCGTCCGCCCAAACGACGACGCTCTCGCCGATGAGATGGGGAACATTGATCGTGGAACTGGCTTCCTGGTGAAATTCGATAAAGCTATCGGCTTGCTTGTTCAGCGTTCCGCCAACGCATTCGGATTCCTTGGCCATCTTTTCAAGGAACCGATGCTGCTTGCCGTCGATGATGCGAAGCACCGAATAGTAAACCTGGTCTTCTTCCTTCTCCGGCAGGATGACCGAATCCTCGATGACACCATTAACACCATCAGCATCGCCCGTTTCAACATTGAGCCAACATCTCACTTCTTCCGCTGGATCATAAACCAGCATCGCCACAGTTCCGTCCGACCGTAGAACGAGGATGCGAGTGTCGGGATATCGCTGCACCACCATGTGAACGAACCCGGGCGAACCGATGTTTGGGACGAGCATCGACAAGTCCGTCGGAATGTAATCGTTGGCGCCGAAATCGAAATTGAGATCGTAAAGCCTGAACTGCGACTTGGCGACGAACAATCCTCGGGCATCGACCTTGACTGGGTTCAGAGGCGCGGACCCCAACGTCGACGCTTCCTTGATGTTGAATTCGGAAGGCGTGAGGAGTTCATCGAACGCTGACGCACGGGCCGATATCTCGGACCCTTCAGTGCCGATGATCAAGCGTTGCAGCGCCAGCAGCCAGTTGATTATATCAACCGGACCCGAAGCGATGGTCCTGATGATGGGTCCGCTATCCCCCTCGACATCATCATCGAAGGAGGCGAAGGCATCGGATACCGAACCGATGATCCAATCGTGGCCGGTCCACCACAGGCGCCCCTCGTACAGCACGACCGCCGTCGGCCAGCCGCGGAAGGTCGACCAGATGCCCTCGGACCATTCGTTAGTGGCGGTAGTTTGTCCCATCCGTTTGACAATCGACGCTTTGACGGATGTCGCTGAGGTGAAGGTGTGTATCCGTGCCACTCCGGAAATGCCGCCACCGGACCATTCGAGGGTGCAGGTAGCCGTACCTGAAGTGAAATCGTCAGTATCAACGCCGAGGCGATAGAAGGCGATCACGTTATCCAGACTGTCACTGTGGGTCGTATCCTGATTCGTCGTATATGTAATGACGTCGGTCCATGAACTCTCGTCATCGATGGATCGTTGCAACGTCACCGTCGCGGTCCAGGTGCCGGTAATGTCCACTTCGAACTTGCGGGACGTTCCGACACCAACTACTCGGATGGCATCAGTCCAGTTTCCTTCAGCCGTGATATCGGCGCTCACTTTTTGTCCCACGGATCGGAGACGGAAAAGCGAACCGACATGGCCCGAGTTGAAAAGGTCTTTCGAGGCCGTCAGCGTGGCTTCTCCCGACAGCGCATCCGAGGTGATCGTCGTCGTGCCGATGTTCACGCTGCGGAAAGGGCCGTCTTCCGTTTCGTATTTGACCACCGACCACGACCGGCCCTTGTTGCGGCGCTCGATCTTATATTGCTGGTCGGGGTCGCCGGCGACGAACATCACATCGGCGGATTGCGTCCATCGCAGCTTGAACATGTCCACGGTATCCCACGGGGTATCGATGATCATGTCGCCGCCGGTTTCAACGACAACCGAATCCACCAAAACCTCGTATTCCTCACGTTGCGAGAATTCGACGAAAAAGTTTCCTTTTGGATTGAAGGCCAGGCTGTGGTTGCCGGTGCCAAGAACGGTCGCGACGTAATCATCCTCCCCCGCGATGGAACCAACCTTGAGCGTGACGGGGCCACGTTGGACAACGATCTTGAGCGCATGTTCCGGGACACCGGTGGTCTGCGCTGGCTGGACGGAACCGGCTGGTTCGATCGGTATGACGCGGCCCTCGCGAGACAGGAGCAGGGGCCGTTCAGCGCGCACCATGCCGGGTGACGACGTGGCTAGGGTGCTGACGCTCACCTCTTGCCGGCGGATGGCTGAATTGAACCGCGTTCCCTTCAGGGACATATACCCGCCAGCCAGGAAAGCCGATGTCGCCCCGCTTTCGTCGGCGTCGGTCCAGCTTGTGAGATCGCTGTCGAAAGTGCCGTTGAGGATCGTCGTGTTTACGGTTGGACGCTGCACCAATTGATCGTCGATTAGCACCCGCATCTTGCCGCCGGTCAGTTCACATAGGGCGGTATCGTTGGTTCCAAAGATGAACGGGATCATTTTGGGCGGCTTGTCGCCGAGGTGTGAAATGATCTTTTCCATGCCTGGGCGCAGCGTCATCGAGCCCAGGGTTCGCGCTATCCAATTGGTCTGGACTTCGGCTGAAAGCGCGATCCGCTTGATATCGACTCGGCCGAGGGCCTTCCGGTCGATGATGCCCCGGTTGAAAGTCGCCATTTGCGCCGCTTCAATAGCCATGGTTCACCCCGTTAATGAATCACGACGACCTAGATCCCGGCGGCCACTCCTTCTTCCACTCCTGGCTCTCGACCATCCGGTCGCCGGCATGAACTTGATGCCCTCGTTAACGGCGTCTTTTGACCGGGAACTTTTCAGCCGGTTCAGCATTCTCTCCTCCAGCTTGTCCCGGTCGGCTATGTCGGCTTTCAAGCGCGGCGCGATAGACCACCCCATGAAGCCTTCAAAGAACAAGACGAAGGACAGCGGCCACAAGGACAGGTCTTTGCCGTAGCTCGAGTCATCGGAAACATACCGGACGTAGATCGAGTCGATGTTGGCGAACCAGTATCCCTGTTCGTCCTTGAACTCGTGGTCAACGAGGGGGTTGTAGAAGAATTCGTCACTCGCCGCCTGTGTCGTCCGCACCCAATCCGAAGGTTTGGTGAAGGCGCGTTGCAGCCCGAAGTCCGGATCGATGGCGCTGTCAAATTCGATCTTCACCGTGCGGGTGGCGAAGTTCCAATGTCCCATTTCGAGCGCGGCCTTGATGCCGTCGTCATCGTCATAAAAGCGGTCGAGAAGATGCCGCGGTTCACGATCCTCATCAACCGCCGACAACTCAGGCTGGCCCAGGAAGGAAAGAGCCCCGTTGTAGAGGGTGAATTTCGTCGTGGTCACTTACGCCGCCTGTGCCTGGGCCACGATCCACGCCATGGCGTCTTCCTGCCGCCGGAAACCGGTTTGCATCGTGACATTGTCCTCCTGCCTGACGGCCTTGAACTGTTCCGCCGGATTGAACTCGACGCGATAGCGACCGGTTTTGTCGATCGCCGGATCAACCTTGCTGAGTTCGTGGTAGCTCAGTTCCTTGAGAAACGCCTGGGTTCGGTCAACGTAGAGCAGGAGATATTCACCATACCACGCGCTGCCCTTGGGCATGACGTGGAGATGGGCCGGTGCGCGCAGTTTCGGAGAACCATGCGACCAGTAGGCGGGATTGAGGATGTCTTCCCGCGTCGTGTCGATGGCGGGGAAGACCCAATACCGCCCGCCGACACTTTCGGCCGAATGAATGTCCGCCTCGCGAATCTTCTTGCGGGACGGCATTTGTTGGACATCTCCGGGATCGGGTTTGGTTTCCGATTCGGTTTGGTCTTCGGTGGATTCCCGGTCGGCTTTCTTGACGTATGCCATTTGACTTCCTTTCTATGAAGCCGAGCTGATGATCAGCCCGGAACTGAGGGTCACGTAAGTCGACCCAATCTTGGTCACGACATGATACGACACCTCGAACAGCACCGCACTGGAAATGACTTCCAGCGTATCGGCGATTGCCATGCCAATGTCGAGGCCATTGTTGATGAAGTCCGACGTCCCGACCACGGTGTTGAGGTGCGTCGAACGGTAGACCCATGACCGGGGACCGGCCACGGGCTGATCGCCACGTAGATGCGGCGGGTTACCGGTTGAATAGGCCATTTCGAGTCCTTTCTAAAAAGAAGGGTGGCCATTGCGGGCCACCCTCAAGGTAGGGGTTATTCCGTTGAACGATCTTACGATGCGGAACTGACCAGGGTTCCGATGCCCAGTTCCGAAGCGGTTGCGCTGACGGTCTCCCACATATGGAGAGAAATTCTTATGGTGTCCGGTCGACTTTCGCCGGTCGACGTTTCCCAAACGAACATCATGTCACCGAATTTGCAACCGAGATCCAAAGCATCGGTGAAGAAGTTGGCCGCCGTAGCGAGCGACCTTTCGTGTGAAGAGACGTAGCCCCAAATCCTCGGTCCCGCGATGGGCTGCGTACCCATGAGGAACGGAATGATCGGAGACGTCGTATTGTGTGCGAGATAGGCCATTTCGATGTCCCCCTATGAGGCTGCGTAGGCCGAAGCGTCGTGCTTCATCTGGACAACGCCAGCGTTCTGCAAGAGCTTCGAACCCATGAACACCGAGACACGGGCCCAGGAGTAGTCCTGTTCCTCGTGGTAGCCGACCGGGGCCTTGAGCCCGGACTTGTCGACCGCGTGGCCGATGGAGTTGCGGTGGTACAAGTAGCATTTCTCGGTGGTGCCCGCGCCACCGGCGCCGACGGAACCGGACAGTCTCGGATGGATGATCCAGTTGACGCCGTACCATCTGCGGAAGCGGACGGATGGCCCGGTGAAGGGCTTGACCTCGACATAGTCGGCGGATGCGTATTCGGTGACCTGCATCATGTAGCCGTCGAAGGCGGGTGAGATGAGGCCAAACATGTTGTCCTCTTCCTCCACGGGGACGAAGTTGTCGCCGAGGATCACCTTGGACTTGACGACCATGTCCAGGGACGCGGTCGCCGACGTTCCGGTGTCGTTGGTGGCGGTGTCGAGTTGGGTGATGATGTCGTCGTCGATCTTACGGTTGACGACGGCCATCGAGGTTTCCTGCATGATGCGCTTCTGGTCGCCCTGCGAAGCGAAGATGTTCCACGAGGTCTTTCGAACCAGATCATGCCATTCGGCGAGAGTGGCCGTAAGCTGACTGAGATTGTCGGCTCGGGCCTCGATCAGGCCGTTCACGCCACGGGTAACGGCTGTTGCCGACCCCGAAGTGGCGACAAGGAAGACCGCCTGGTTCCCCTTGATCACCGCCTCCTGGACGGTCGTGGACCGCAGACGAGTCTGCATGTCCTCGAATCCGTGGATGAACTCCTGCCGATATTGTGTCTGATATGCCGTGTCAGCCACAGTAAGGCTCCTTTCGATACGGAGATTGATACCGTTTCGACGGGTTGGCCTTATGGCGGTGAGCTGGGTTGTCCTCTTCGAGGGGCCTGCGGTCCGCTAAAGGTGCCGCGTAGCGATATTTATGTGTTGGCCCCGGGGCCGCGGAATGCGGGTTGTCCGGACGGGTGAAAGATTACAAAAGAATTGGAGTGGATGTCAAGTCTTCTTCGTTTTTCGGGCCTTGCCGGCCTTGCGAAGAGCGATGTCGATGGGGTCTTCTGCGTCATTCTGCCCCTTCTGATTAAGCCATCGCATACGCTCGGTTAGAAGGCCCACTGCATCGAGATATTCTGCTTTGTCCGTTTGAGTGCTTTTGCCAGAACCGAGTCGTATCGCGTCCCATGCGAATACTGTGTGCGCCTGCCGATTCTTAATACGAAGGTATGGGGAAATTTTATCAAGAAATTCAACAGCAGCCGTCCATGATAGACGCCAATTCCAACCTTGTTTCCATCCAGCTTTGCGGTTCGACGCTGGATTAATATCTCCCCCAAACTGGTCCCGCAATGCTTCCAGCAAATCGCGATTTGTGTTTGAGACAAAGATTCTCGGGAAGACTGCAGTCCGACACCGCCCAAACCCTACACAACCCTCACCATCAAATATACCTGCCACATAAGCGAGGTGCATCATTTCTTTCCTTTCTTAGATTTTCCGGCTTTTCTATGTGCGATGGCGATGGCCTGGTCATGGGGCCTTCCTTCTTCGAGTAAGGTCTTGATGTTGACCTTGACGGCTCGCCGTGATTGTCCTTTCTTGAGTGGCATTATGGTTGCTCCTTCCAGACCAGTCCCACATTTACATCCGAAGTGCCTCCGTCGAGATCAATCGTAATAGCCATCACTAATCCAGGTGGATGTTCCCCCATGATTTCCTTCAAGTCGTCTGCGTTGAGAACGAAGTTTTCCACGGTTTGCCCGAAAACGAATGTCCCGATTACATTGCCGCCGGTTCGCGTGGTTGATGCAGTATCGACTTCAACAACGCTCGTCGCCGTGGAAATATCGGAATATGCTGTCAGACCCCCGACAACGGGCGCATGGACAAGTCTCAATGTCGTAACCTTTGCCCCGGCAGTACCAGCCGCCGAAAAGGTTAACATCGTTGGGAGATAATTAACCCGGTTAGATTTCCCCTGAAAGACGGGTTTATTCTTAATGACCAGAACACACTTTTCTGTGGTCAGATCGCCGCTTTCCGTTCCAACCGTAGAAAACCGCACTCCTTCTTCATCATTATGCTTTCCCTCCTGAAACATGCCGAACGAACCGATCAGGACTTTCACATCCGTCGTCGTGCCGATGTTCTTGACTGCTGCGTAAAACGGAAGGGTCGGGTTCTTTATGGATGGAACCGTGTTCGTGTTGGTGTATTGGATGTCATGCACCAACTGGTAACTTCCTGCAATTTTGTCTCGAACGTAAAATAAAGCTGGACCAAACCCAAGCCATCCAATTCTAATCGCATAAACATTGCCCTTGCTGACATCCAATGTCTGTCCAGATGGTCCCGTACCATCCATCGGGTCTACGTTCCATGATGCCTTGGCAATCCAATCATCATCAGCCGCCACCCCCGTAATGGTTTCGGCGAAGCTGGCAGCCACGCCCGTGGAATCCGTATCTGCGAATGAAAATGAACCAGCTTTCACTTCAGCAATATGCGAAATGAATATGGCGCTGGTGCCGTCAGCCTGTACTTCCCAAGAGGCGAATGTGGCCGCCGCGATCTTCCGAACAACATCTTGGATCGTATCAGTCTGCGCCACCGCTACTGTCGTGGCATCTCCGTCAAGCGTGATCGTAATATTTCCGGTTCCGTCACCGGCTCCTGCGCTTACGGTCAGCGTTTGATGTTCTATTTCTCCAGCCCGACGATGCAGTATCCCAAAAGTCTCCCCGTCATACCCGAAAAAAAATCCATCCTCTTCGTTACCGAATCCCGTGACAACTTCGGTGTCAGTTGTCCCTGCGGCATCGAATAAAGCCGAGTATCGGATTAGAGTTCCTATCCCAGAATGATATTTGGCGGTTATGATTGAAGATACCAAAGCATCCGAAGCGGTAGTTGTTCCGCTGGATACCTTCATCATCGAATCAACGATGGCGGATGCTCCGCTACCAACAGAAATCGTCGTCATGATCCGAGGATTAACCGTTACCGGGAAACTGGCCTGAATGATAGGCACCAATTCTGCTACCAGGGCTTCCCCATATACAGATCGTTCAACGATGGGTCTGGTAGCAAGCCCGTAATCGGTTTCAGCAGGAGTTTTTCTCAGAACCCGCGCCCTACCGTCGATATCTTCCGAATCCCCGATTACGCCAACCTCACGTCGGGCCGAGACATCTTGATTATCGATGCTTGCCGTCGGCGTGATCGTATCCGTGAACACCACTTGATCGATATGATGGAGGATGTTCCCCGCCAGGCGCTTGAGTAGCTTGACAGCCATCAGGCTCTACCCATGGATTCGAGGAAGGTCTTCTCGACATGATGTTCCGTGCTGCCGACGACCGATAGGGCGGACTTGATGATGATCATCTCACCAGGGTCAACTTCAACGATGCGCACCATTCCTTCTTTCTTCTCCTCCGGTGGGAGTTCAGGTTCGAGCGTCTTGACGACGCGCATGGGGTGCAAGTCCCACTGTGCTCTGTCTTCCAACAGGGTGTTGAGAACGCGGTCAGGCATTTAGGGCCTCCTTCACGTCTTCGGGGGTATTGGCTTCAAAGTCTCGGAACTGCCGCGGCGACCAATCGTTCACAGCGCCTTCATCGTAGGCGTGAACCACATCGACATGGCCGGATTTCGCTCTCGGCGACCCGACCGCCAGAAGACGTTCTAGGTTCTCCGGCGATACCCCGTCCACGCTCTTGCCGTCCCGGCCGCCGCGATTGTCGGTCAAGGTTTGCATTGGGAGGGCACCTGAACACTTTCCGCACCACTCGGCCACCTGATCCTGGAAATCATCGGGCGTCTTGTCCCACCAGCCGGGTTCAATCGGATATCCTCCGGGACCATCGAACAGCCAGTCCATGGAAGCCGCGATCTCGCAGAAGAACCCGCCCTTTGGTGTGATCGACGCCGACCAATGCGTCTGGAAGGGGCAATCATCGATCAAGGTGCGCCGCTGGTCCTCATCCTCGATCATCTCCTCTATGGCCACCAGGAGAGGCTGATGACGGCCTGTGGACTGCGTATGGTCGTTGTAGGTGACCCTATCCTTGTCGAAGGTCTGGTTGATAATGGACAGGTATCGCTTCCATCCCCAGCCGGCGGTCCAGAGAGCTCGACGGCGACGGTCGGGAACCATCTTCCTGACAATGGCCAGTATCTCCCGGAACTTCGGATGCAGGGTCGGTTCGCCGCCCATAATGCCGATCTGACCCGGAAAGCCGTCGAGAGAAGCTATTCCCTTCCGAACAGTGTCCAAGTCCATGAAGAACGGCTTGCGATGGTGGCCGATGTGCCGGGTGCAGTTGGCACATGACAGAAAACAGGCGTTGGTGACGTCGAGATGGATGACAGTATTTTCAGAAATTGGCCTCATGGTTTCTCCACCCACCAGATTGTTTCGTCCACGCTCGGCCTTCCAAATGCTTCGGTCACCGCCTTGATAACGCCGTAGTGCCGGTTGTTCGGCGGGCCGTAGTCGTAATATGCGGTGGCCCCATCTTCGGTCGGGAAAGTCTTCGTGTATTTTTCCATCAACGCCGGATCGCAGTCCTCGAGGTAGGCATCAAAGTCGTGCCCACATAAAATACCGCCCTTCTTGACCACCGGATACCATGTTTCGATATCCTCCTTTACGGACTCATAATGGTGATCAGCATCGATGAACACCAGATCGGCCATTTCACTTCGAACGACGACACCTATACTCGATAAAGCGACCCATATTGAAACTTGGTCTTTGTATTTTTCAAGGCGCCTCACCAGGAGATCGGTGAAGAAACTTCGTGGCCGTGGTGTCAGGATATTTGGTAGCCCGATGCAGGCATCGATGCAGATTACATGATCTACCCCAGCTTCGAGCATCGTCAGGGCCGAACCACCAACATATGAACCAACATCGAACACTAGTTCCCGGCCGGTCGCCAGTCTTGCCAACACCTCGGCATCAGCAGGCGTAATTTGATCAATATCGGTGTTCAAACTTGGATCGTCGATATCAACGTGGACGACTAGTGGCTCTATCGCCGTCCTCATTTACGCTCTTTCACCTTCATGGCGTCACGGGCATCGATCAGGTCGCGATACCGCTTCTGATGCCCTTCGGCCTTGGCACCCTTGTAGTACTCCGAATCCCGCTTCTCCATCAGCTTCTCGAGGTCGGTGATCTCGGTTTCGATGGAGGTGAGCGTTTCGGTGCCGGCGCCCGGGATAACCGTCGCTCCCGGATTGATCTTGAAAGCCATCGAAGTGAGCCACCGGATTGCATCAAGGGAGTTGCCTATGGCGGTGCCGTCCGCCAACCGCCCGTTCATGAAGTTATCCTTGAACCCATCGGCTGCCATATCAAGAAGCGAATAGGCCGCAACCATGTTCGGCTGCATCTTTTCCCCGAATTCGTTTCGCGCCCCGGTCTGGGTTTCTTCCTTGTCCGCCAGATCCTGCTGATCGCGTTGCGTTTGTGCCTGGTCCTCGATGTCGAGATAGGCGTCAACGACGTGACTCACGATCTCGGGCCCGTAGTTGAGCGCGTGCATCGCCTCGGTGAAAGATGCCACCGGCTCTTTCATGTCCTCGGTGAGTTCGCGGCCCTCGGTGAGTTCCAGCTTGTAGTCGGTGTGGCTCTCGGGGATTTTCCGTTCCTTGCGCCATGCCGACTTTTCATCGTCAGTTCCCTCGTCGGGGAATGGCGTCAAGTCTTCGCCCCGCTTGAAAGCCTTTTCCATGTTGAGGTAGGACTCGAAGACATCGGCTGGGCTGGTGAAGCGATCGGCACGGGCCCGTTTGCCCTTGTCGTCGCCAGCCATCTTCTCCTTCCAGTCCTCGGGCCAGTCCGTCGGCGCAGCGACAGGACCACCGTCCGGGTCTTCGAGGGCGGTCTTGGTGGGATCAGGAGTTGGTTCCGGTTCCGGCTCTGGTGTCGGTTCCGGTTCGGGAGTTGGTGTGGGTTCAGGTGTCGGTTCCGCAGGTTTCGCTTCAGCCATTTACTTGTCCCCTCTTTTCCTTCGTGTGTTTACCTTGGTTTTCTCCGCTTCACGTTTCGCAATAGTTTTCTCTGCTTGGCGAAGTTTAGCCAAGTCGGCGTGGATGATGTTGGCGATGGTGCGCCCAACGTGCCGCGACCCCTCCGCGAAATCGGTATTGCGAGCCGAATCAGGATCGAAACTCATCCTGTAGGCACCAGCGATTTCCTCGGCGATGCATTTGAGCGCCCGCTTTTGCTGATCCGGGGTTGCATCACCCCGATGTAGTGCCTGGATGGCGTAGGCGTCGACGAGATCCGCCGGGATTACCGTTATCGGAACTTTGCCCATCAGATCACGGGCTCACCAGTTGGGGCACCTTCTGGATTGAGGGCCTGACCAGCTTTTCCGATCTGCTCGGCGACTTGGGCGCCGGCCGACACGCTTTCCAGTACCTTAGCGGCCTGTTCAGCAGATGCCTGTTCCTGTGCCAGATTGTCCATCTGATCATCGTCGATCAACCATTTAGCTGAAATACTGATGCCGTGAAGAGCGTCGCGTAGTGCTGTTCTCCAGTCCAACATCTTGACGGCCAGCGGATCAAGCGGTTCCACCTCGACGATGAGCTGCTTGGCCTCGACGAGCTGCTGCGCCTTCATGCGTTCAATGGCGTCATGGAGAGGGCTTTCGAACATGAATTCGATGCGATTGCTTGTTACGGCCTCGCGCAGGCTCTCAGGCACATTGTCGATGGGACCGAAGGCACCGCCCCGCATCATGATAGCGAAGTTCTGTTCGAGCATGGCCCCGTTGTATTCGTATTCCATCGGCTCGAAGAGCGGCAGAGCGCCACGAATGAATTCCTCAATGCGCCGGGCCACCTCGAAGGCGGTCATCTCGGCGCCGGATGTATCGGGAAGCGTGAGCTTGTTGAGGAAGAAAGCCTCGGCGATCATCGCCCTCGTGTCCTGGGTCATTTCCAGGCCGAGCGGGATCGACTTTTCGCCTCCCATGGATAGGGGACGAACCACTTCGCCAAGGCGCTCATCGTAGGTCGCATCGACGGCAGTGAACCCGCCGGGGTATGCCTCGATGCCGCCCTTGATAGCTTCCGACACTCCGATCAACGGTGGATCGACGGCTTTCTCGCCCGCAGTCAGCAGGGTATAGGTCATCGCCTGAATGAGACGGGCATCGGGAAGTGCCGCCACGGTGGCCGGCGAATAGGCGTACTGCGAACCCGATACAGTTTGCCAACGCGGGATGATGTAGTGGGGTGTGTTGATGCCAACTTCTTCGATCAGGTTTTCGTTCTCCATCTCGATGTAAACTGACACCCACGGGTTCTGGAAGTCGGCCTCGTATTCATGGGTGGGAATGACACAGTGACGTATCTGGACCGTCTTGAACGGTTCTTTCTCGGAGAGTTGAACGGCCGTGTCCGAAATCTTACCGGGGAAGTGATGCACGAGTTGGCGGGCCGTCGGTTCCCATTTCCGATGTCTCTGACCGATGCGCCCCCAAGTGTCTTCCATCCACGCCATGTCACGAAGATGGTGATTCCGGTGCAAAAGAATTTGGCCGGATGTCGGCGTAGTCGCCAGTTCTGAGGATAGGACGGCTTGACCGAAGGCGGCAAAGTCGTTGTCTGACTCCTTGGTTGCCCGTACGAACCCGCTCTCACGGTCGTACATGGCCCTACGAAGGGTCTTGTCGGCCATCTCCGTCCACTGCCTCTCATCCTCGGGCGGTTCGTCATCGCCAGCACCCTTCTTCCGCATGTGGGACCATACCTTCTGAGCGGGCCGTAGCATGGCACTAAAGGCATTCCCGAGATCGCGCCGTGCGAGGATGGGATATGAGGTGTCCAGGGCGCCGGCAAAGGTGTCGCCGATCGTTCGCGTGATCGTAAAATCAGCCCGCTCGGGATAGAAGTTTTCGGCGATTTCTTGCCACATGGACATGAGCTGTTCGCGCTTCGAGAACAGGTTTTTGTCCTGTTCGAGCAGTTCTTTGTGACGCCTATCGAGGGCGGTCATGGTTCAACCCAACGTCTGCGATGCTTCGCCGAGGACGGTGGAGATTCGTCCGGATGCTGTCCGTCTCCGCGCGGTACTTTTCTTACTGGCCCGCCTTTCAGCTTTGGGATCACCTTTGGGAAGAACAACCGACTTCGGGGCTGGCTGGATGACTGGAGCCGAAGCGGCGGCGGGTGCGAAGATCGCGGCTAATTTACTCATCACGATACCTTTCTTTTTACCCGCCAAGACTCTGAGTGGCGGTGTCGGAGAGGAAGGTGGACTGACGACCTGTTCTCGACCTGCCGATTGCCCTTCTTCGACGCTGCGAACGTCTGATCGCCTCGTCATCGCGACTTGGAAGGGCCTTCGGTTTCGGGGTCGCCGGGATGTTGATGGCACCTGCCTTTGGCGCTGCCCCGAAGAGCGATTGTCCAATGCTGACAGCAGACCCCAGTGCCCCCAGGACGGTGCCAACAGTCTTGAAGCCCGCCAGGGTCGCAGGAGCGAGTGCGAATTTACTCATGGTGTGTCCTCACATTTTCAACCACATTACCGGCCCGCTTTCTTTGAATTTTGCGCGTTTCATCAAGAGGATAAAGGCGCGCTGTTCCCGCTCGGTGAGCCCCGCCGTGGCGGTAACGAATATATGGCTGACGTCGTATGCCGCAAACCATTCCTTCATGGCATTGATCAGGAGATTCGCGATGGTCATGCTGCGCGCTTCCGGCATCAGATAGAACTTCCCAACGTAACCGAAAGGCTGCTTCTGGAATTCATGAGCAACGGCTACCATGGCGCCCCCGACCAGTTTGCCTCCGTCCTTGGCGATCAGGACATCAAAACCGGGGGTCATGAGATAGAGCCGTAAATGCGCCCGTGCCTTTTCCGCATTGAACGTCACGCCCCATGCCGATTCCGCCGTGAAATACGCCGCCATATGAACCAGATCATGCAGATCATCCAGATCAGCGATTCTGACGAGTACGCCCACGACCACCTCTCATCGACCGCTTGGTCGTCACGGTCGGCTTCCGTCCCCGCGGATTCACGAAGTGGCCCGACATCAGCCTGCGTTCGCCGCCCTGCCACGATATGACCACGGCATCACCACGATCAGGCGACCGGCCTAGACGCTTCACAATATCCTCTTTGGTTTCGGCCTTGATACCACGGGCCATCACCTCGAAGGTTGGCGCGGTAAGATCGGCCATCAGCAGAGCATCAGTCGGCAACGCAATCGGCGACCCCCCGTCCTGGTTCGGATCAAGCGCCTCGCGAAACTGCCACAATGCCTGGCTCCGCTTGTTAAAGAACCCCAACTGCCGATCATTTGTTCGGGCGACCGACTTTTCAGCGCCTTTGTATCCGATCACCTCGATGTTGTTCTCGTGCAGGTGTTCGAAGGTCGGACCACCGTATCCGCCCCCCATGTCGATGATGATTGGGCAGTTATCGCGACGGTTGGCCACCACCACACCGGCACAGTACTTGCCGATGCTGTTTCTCGGAATGTCCTTGCCCGGCACTTCGATAAGCTCTGGATACCAGCCATCATACCGTGGGGCGAGAACCATGGGATCGGCGCCGCCGCCAGATGAATCCACCCCCATGCCGCACATTGGAATGCCGGGCGGTATCTGATCCCGCCAACGGTTGTTGGCCTCTATTACCCACATCGTCGGGATGACTTGGTTGACGGCATCCACCCGTGCCGCCATGAAATTGCCGTCACGATATGCAGACCGAAGAGGTTCTGGCAGCGAGTCCAGCTTCGATTCGTACCCAGTGTCCTTGAGAAAGATATTGTCCGACAATGACCCGGGGATAAAGGTTCGAGACATCGGGATGTACTTCTTACCATCAATTTCGATGGGGGTAGGTCCGTCAACCTCGACATCCTTGCCGTCCGGATCTGTGAAGAACCAGCGCAGCTCGCCGTGTTGGGCCGGGTTGGGGTGGGTGATATCCAGCCAGGGCCTGAACATCGAGATAATATATTGACCATCGGCGGTGACCGGTGGGTTGGTGGCTAGGACGATGCGCTGACGCTGTCCTTTGACCGTCGATCGCACCCAACCGATCAGCATTCGAACCTGCCGCTCGAGGAAGTCGACCGCCTCATCGAGCCCTAGTAAATCATGCGGTTGGCCTTTCCAGTGCATCTCATCACCGAGCTTCGCTGCTGCACCAAATTCGATCAGCCGACCGTTGGCCGTCCTGAACTTCATCGGAGGTGCGCGGTTAAGGCCATCAGCGGTGCCGTTGATCTCGACGGCGCGTTCGATCATCGCCCCCATCTCGGTGTACTGCCGACGCATGATCAGTGACCGACAGTGCTCCTCGAAGGCGAGGCCGAGTACAAGGTCCGTTTTTCCTGGACCTGCCTCTCCTCCGAATAGCAGGATGTCAGCCTTTGAAAAGTAGGCCTCCGTTTGCGGACCAGGGTTGGGGCGCCAGAGATGATTGCCCCGCGTCTCGGTCATCTTGGTCTGGAACTCGGTCTTCGCCCTTTCGGGCTGTTTCTCAAGTGAAGCCAGGGTCTCCTGGAAATCCATCAACGTGACCTTAACATCCCGATGATCTGTTCCAGCATAGCTTGGGTTTCAGGCTTCGGGATTTCGGTGGAAACACGCCGCGCCGAGTCTTCCCCACCGACCACGTACATCTCCTTCATGAAGTTGAACGCCCCGATCTCGCCGTCGATGTTGTTGATCTGCGCGGACAATTCTCCGTGCTGTCCACGCTTCTCCCCAACGAGCCATTGGAGGTATTCGAGTTTCGCCTGGATGGTCATCGCGAGATGGTTTTCCCATGCATCCGGGTAGGGGTTCGTATCACGCATCAACCCGCAGCCCTTCGGCATGGTGATGTCTATGCCGGCCAGCCGTGCCAAGTGAATGAAGTATTTCGCCCCAAGGAACTGTGACCGGTACTCCTCACCGCTCTCCAGATCGATACCATAGCAGCCGAGATGGGTGACGCCTTCCTCCAATGCCATGGCGAGGGCATAGGCAATGGATGAGGAAAACCACATCTTGCCGTATTTTGCAAACAGCATGTCCCTGGGTATAACCACGTTGGCCGGCCACATGGGCATCGGACTTTCCGTGTAGATGATCTTCGGAGGTTTGACGAGGGTCAGTTCCTCCATGTATTCCCTGAAGCCATCAGGCCAGGATTCGTTGCCATGGATCTCGAAGAGACGCTCCCATCGGTTGGCGTTCTTACCGCCGGGACCGATCGTCCACATTTCCCAGGAAAGATCACCGAAGGGCGCCGCCATGCGCGATGGACAAGTGCCGAGAATACAAATCTTCTTCTTCGGCAGGTTCAACAGGTCTTTGCGGAACCCCTCGATGGTTTCGATTTCAGTGGACGGTGGCTTTCCGCCCGCCGCGAGTCTTTCCGTCGGCAAGATAACCCCAGTATCGACGGCGGTGGATGTGGCTTCAGCCTTCTTCTTGCGTGGCATGGATATCCTTTCAGGTTTAGGTGAGATGATCGCCGAGCTTCCGACGACCAAGGAGAGCCCACTTGGTGGCTGACAGGCCGCGCATGGTGAGAGACGTGCCCATGACACCGCCAGCCGCTTCCACGTTGTGGACCGAGGATTCGACGCTGGCGCCGAAGGAGATACCGGCGGCAGTGGTGCCGATCGACATGGTCGATGCCGAGGAGTCGAAGTAGATTTCCTTGTGGATGCCGGCCTCCGGCGCCGCGATGAGCAACGTCGCGCCATTGATCACGTCGGACGTGACATGGGACAGGCCGTAGTTGACCATCTTGACGTTGGTCGCCGAAACCTTCTCGATGAAGCCCTTGTAGCCGGTCAGGCTCGAACCCCACTGGCCGATCGCAGATGCGCCATCGATCGAGGAATTGAACTTGCCCGCCGATGAAAGTTCAGCCGCATGGGAAACACCAGTTGATGTGGTGGGTTTGAACAGTAGTCCGCCGGAAGCCGAAAGCCCCAGTCGATGACCAACGACGGATTTCAGGATGATATTGAAAGACATCTCGATCTCCTTTGCTGAAGTGATGCTTGTTGCTACGGAGTGGCCATTTCACCGGTGGCCAACCGGATAACCCCAGCAATCGTTTATTATGCTGTCAAATTCTGTAAAGTGCCATCGGGAAGACCACGAGAAAAATTGCCATACCGATCAATAGTGCTATTCCAGTAGTTGCCCGCCGAGTCCACCCCGAAGCGCTCTATCGTTATCGTCGGTATGGTTCCCCCAGTATCTGTGACCACTGCCGCGGCATCGAGCGACCCCGCAAAATCATTGGCGGCAAACCGCACCGCCACCTTGAAATCCGTATCGTCCGCCACAGAACCCAAATCCAAGTCGCATTGGTCAACCCCACCATCCGTGACGATGAAGCGGATTTCGTCACTGCTATTCCGTTCTATGCGAATGCGTTCGTTCTCATCCCCGTCGTCACGCTGCCAGAGGACTTGCGTTCCGCCGCCGGGTGCCGTCCGTGCTGCAATGAATACCGTCTTGGCAGCCACTGGACTGGTGTTCGTTGCCACATCGGCGGCGCGGGTGACAGCGGCGTTGGTGGTCTTGATGTCAGAAAGGACAAAGGCGGACTGCGCTTCCTTGGGAAGACCTATGCGGAGGGTGAGGTCGATGTCGCCAGCGCCGTCCCAGTTGAAGAATATGTTGGGAAGGATATGTGCTACTGTCCCGCCGCCGGATAATGCCACAGTATATGTAAAGCGTTGCAAAGTTGACGTAAGACTTCCCTTGAAATCAGGCCCAAAGTTAGTTTTTACAGCTGCGCCTGCTTCCGTCCTCTCCTTCTGGAGAAAACTGATCCCGCTTAGATTTGTTAAATCTCCTGCGATAAGAGCAACATAAGCGCTCATAGTCCATGTTTCAGTGGTCAAGGCATCAATAATTGCCACTCCTTCTAAAAGGAGTTCGGGGTCAGCGTTCGGTGTGCCGCTAAACTTAATATCAATAGTGTTTATTCCGTCAGTAGTCCCAACGGCAACAATCTCCTGTGTCGTTGTGCCAAGGTTCACTACAGACCAAAAGTCCGGCAGCGTACCCGGCGTCCCCGCGCTCGCCCCGGTCATGGTGTTGTTGCGGATGCCGTTGGTTTCCGGCCCCTCGATCACCAAACCAAGCGAGGTGCTGTCCGCTAGAAGGTGACGAAAGCGGGCAGTGTCGATAGCTATCTCTTGCAGGGTTGGTGTCTGATCGAAAGCCCACCCCGCCGAGGCACGGGTGAAGGTATTGCGGGGATCAAAAATCCTTTCAGCAGCGAATCTGAAATCCTGAACCGCGTCGTTCGGATGAAGGAGAAAATTCATTCGCCGGGAACCTTTCCGATTTCCTCGATGGTCAATGTCCCGTTCAGAGTGATGACGGCGCTGGAGGGGCCAAGCCTCACCGAAAGGCGTTCACCAAGCCCGATGACGGGGCGGGCATCCCGACCTCCTGGCTTTCCATCGACATGGGGCTGCCAATGGAAGGGTTCACCCGTCTGCAAAGACCCAGCGAACAGCAGTTGTTCCGTCCCAACCTCACCAGGCGTAGTACAGTTCATGGTTACTTTCGAGACAGCCGTTGCGCCTCGTCTATCAATGTTGAGGAAAGACCCGGTCGTCCCGCCTGCTGGTGTCGTCGATCCACGCAAAACCGAAAGGGCTAATAGTTCGATTTCACCCGAGGCCACATAGTCCGCAGTGCTTTGTGCGAGATGGATGGCCATGATCTTGATGCGAGAAATCGTAGACGCGAGAACATGAAAGATGTCCTGGGCTACGCCCGTCGCTTCAATCGAACTGAAAGAGACGCTGTAGATATTGGACATGGGGTTACCTTTCTCATTGTGCTGTTTTCCGTCTGACGGCTTCAAACCCCACGGCATCTTCGCCAGGTCGCGGCAGGATGTAGGCCGTGACCTTGTCGAGATGACCTATGCGAACACCGGCTTTGCGGATGCGATCCGCGAAGTCCATGTCGCTCACCCGGTTCCACTTCTTGCGCCAGCAGTCCGGGTTTTCTCTCATGAATCGCAAGTACGATCGATAGAGCCACGTCTGGGTGCCGCCTATATGTGGCCACACTCCATCGTGTTTGACAACCTCGCGCTTACCATCGATCTCGCGTTCGTAATTCGATGAAACGAATTCGTGGCCGTTCTGGACCGCAAAATACAGCAGCCGCTGAAGATGATCAGGCGTCCAGATATCGTCGTCGTCGCAGCGGGCTATCCATTCGCCATGGGCCGCAGCGATCGCAGCATTGGAAGGCTCGACAGCACCGGCCAACCACACGTTCTCCGGGGTTGGCGGATGAGTGCCCTTCCGTGGAACCTGAAGAACCCATACCTTCGGAGAATCAACTTCAAGGGTCACGCGATTAAAGGTTCTGTCCGTGCATCCATGCGCCGCGACGATGATCTCGATGTTGTCGTACTTCTGCGCCAGGATGCTCGGCAACGCCCGTTCCATCAGCAGCTTCACCCGATTATGCGTTGGGATGTAGACGCTGATCAGCGGCTTGAAATCCATATTCCAAGCATCGTACTTGGCCTCGTTCCTGAAACGCGCTACCCGCAGCCTCGGCCACTCATATGCTCGATACCAAGCGGCCCTCGCAGCGCAGATGATCCGGTCTTTCATTCGTCGTCCCGCCTCCACCGGAGATGCCTCGCCGGCACCCCAGCAACGATTTCCCTTGGCTGAATGTCATTGGTCACCACTGCCCCGGCACCGACAATGGCATCCTTACCTACCGTCCTTCCGGGAAGGACAGTAGCATTACCCCCAACGAAAGCATTTTCTTCGACGATTGCCTTGCCCAGCAACACCGCCCCCGGAGCTATAAAGGCGAAATCCCCGACGTCGCAGTCATGCTCCACGATGGCCCCGGTGTTGATTAAAACATTTTTCCCTGTCCAAACCTTGGCCTGGATTATGGCCCCGGCCATAATCTGAATCGCACTGCCACATACCGCCCGGCGGGAGACGGTTGCGCTCGGGTGGATGGCTGAACAGAAGCGTTCCTGCCCATGTAGTTCCAGAAGTTTTTTCTTGTGGGGGGTAGGTCCCATTCCGAAAGTGAGAGCATCATCGGGTTCCGGCATGAAATCCCATGGCACAATGATCACTTCCGTATTGGGTTGAACCTTGCCGATAAAACATTCCGCAACGCCAGCACTATGCCCCCCGTTGCCAAGGATAACGATTCGTCTCATACGATGTACCCCGCTCCCGGTCGCATCCTCGACAGCCGTTTGCGCCACCATGTGATCGTCTTGTCTAGGCCCTCGTTCAGGGTCATCTTCGGTTCCCAACCCGTCTGTACCTGAAGTGCTGCCGAGCCGCCCACGAGGTCCATCACTTCGCTATCCTCTGGTCGGTCACGGGTCTTGTCATGGACGAGCGGTTTGTTCTCAGCCTTGCGGGTGATTCTTTCCACCACGGTGCCCATCGAGACGCTCTTGCCCGTGCCAGCGTTTAGCACATGGAACCCCTCCAGGCCAGCTATCGCGAGGAAAGCCTGGACGGTGTCGCCGACATAGTTCAGATCACGCTTCGGTTCGAGATCGCCTGTTCTGATCTCCTTGCACTTCGGATCAAGCGCCTGCCGAATCATCGCTGGGACGAACGCCTTCTCAGACTGCCGCGGACCATAGGTGTTGAACGGTCGAAGGATCGTTACGGGCATCCCATACGATAGATGGAACGCCCTTGCGACTGCATCGGCGCCAACCTTTGATGCAGCATACGGTGACTGCGGACATATCGGATGATCCTCCGTAATCGGCGTGAACTGCGCCGTGCCGTAGACTTCGCTGGTCGAGGTGACGATGATGCACCTCGCATCCTTCGCCGCCGTGAGCACGTTGGCCGTCCCCTGCACGTTCGTCTGAATGTAGCTGGTCGATGCCTGATATGAATGCGGCACCGAGATCAGTGCTGCAAGATGGAAGACGATCTCTTGATCTTCGAGAAACTGGTTCATCGGGTTCTGGTCGCGGATGTCGCCACGAACAATTCGCATGTGATCCCGAAGTTCGCTCTCATCCAGCCAGCCGCAGCTATCGAACGAATTGTAGAACGCCATCGCCGTGACCTCGGCGCCAGCCTCGACCAAAGCCTCAGCGAGATGGCTCCCGATAAAACCATCAGCGCCGGTTACAAATACCCGTGTGCCATTCCAGTTCATACAACTACCTCGAAACGGTGCCCCTGTATATCAATGAAGGCCCCCGGTGCGCCGGGGAAGGTGGTCGCCCTGATTCGCCTCGCTACCTCTTCCGCGTCCATATCAGGGGTGATGCGGCACAGTTCGTTGAGTTCGCAGCGGGTGTAGGGGCGGCGGTTCCATTTCACTAAGGCACCAAACGGACCCACTACGCCATCGGCCATCATGCGTTTCAATGATGCCCCGTCGTCAGTGTGGATGATCCGTTGCACCGTGTCGATAAACATGGCCAGCATTACGACCATCGTCCGACGTTTCAGGGTTTCGACCGTATCATGAGCAAACACGGAAAACCGCTGTTCATCGACGATCCTGCCTGTGTCAACCGTCGGATCCATGAAGTGACACGTCACCCCAAACATCTTGGCCCCGTCATAGAGCGCGAAGTTATAGCACCCGATCCCGGGGTACTCCCGCGGTCCGGGGTGCCAGTTCAGGGCGACGTCGGCCTGGTCAAGAACGTGCTCTGGGATGATCCACGGTGACAGGAATGATAGGACGGTCTTGGCGTTCCAATGGTGAACGTCCTCCGGGAACGGGTCGCCGACCTCGCCATGATACCAGTAAACCTCATCCTTGCCGAATATGTCCTTCGCGATCCGAGCGGCCTTGCAGCTCCACTCATCGTTCTTGGTGAACAGCAGGATCATCACGCCTCCATCCTTACCGGAATTTTTGCCGCCGTCAGGGCCTTCCTCGTCTCCTGAAGGGGTATCGTGCCATAATGTAAGACATGGGCCATGGCGACCGCATCAGCGCCCGCCTGGATGGCCTCTACTGCATGAGTCGCCGTCCCCATGCCACCAGACGCCACCACCGGGACGCCCGTTCGCTGCGCCACGCGGCGGGTCAACTTGCAGTCAAACCCCAATTGCGTTCCCTCGTTATCTATCGATGTCAGTAGGATTTCGCCCGCACCGAAGCCAACGGCACTTTCAGCCCACTCTACGGCCTCAAGTATTGATGGCTCCCGCCCACCGTCGATCCAGGCTTCCCAGCCATCGCCGTTCCTCTTCGCGTCGATCTGGATCACCATGCATTGCGACCCGAACTTCTCAGCCATCTCGGTGATCAGCCTGGGTCTGCGAATGGCCGCCGAATTGATGGCGATCTTGTCAGCACCGGCCCGTAGCAGATCAGCGGCATCTTCGACCGACCGCACCCCGCCGCCCACCGTGATCGGGCAGAACACATTGGCCGTCGTCCGCCGCACTAAGTCCGCCAAATGGTTCCGGCCGTACAGACTGGCCACCACGTCCATGTAAATGATCTCGTCGATCCCTGCGGCGTCGTAGTGGGCCACGAATTCCTCCGGGTCGCCGACGTACCGCCGACCCTCCATGCGCACCGTCTTGATCAGCCGATCCTCCTGGATGTCAAGCCGTGCGATTAGCCTACGCTTGAGCA
>SDBU01002963.1_pt1 | contig 22082 bp, 19 predicted proteins | sample 2277071 | NCBI WGS metagenome assembly SDBU01 (sample SAMN10397929, study PRJNA504765) | marine sediment metagenome | isolation source: marine sediment core GS08_GC12, 126 cmbsf | place: Arctic Ocean: Gakkel Ridge, Loki's castle | collected 2008 | reverse complement strand
CGATGTACTCAACAAATCTTTTGAGCAGATGTTTTATGCCTTAAAGGATGAGGCGTTGCTATCCCTTGTCTTCCACCACAAAGAAACAAATCTGTGGTATTCTATCCGGGATATGCTTCGTTACATCGGCTTTAACTATGTAAATACAATAGCTCAGCCTTTGGCGAAGCAGACTTTCCACAAGGTTAAGAACCCGCTGCGGGTTTTGGGAGAGAGCCTTATAGTGAACTTTCAGAAGACAGCGACAAGGAAAATATCGCAGCCTATGTCCTTACCAATGGCAAATATAATCAAGAATGTTGCTGAGAGGGTAATTTATCGTGGTGGTGGGGCAACAACCGAGGAGATACTTAGAGAAGTAGTACCAGAGCTTTTTGATAATGACTTATTCTTTGATGTTGCCTCCAAGAAGATAGGCGATATTCTAGCAATTCTTGAGAATGATTTTGAGCTTAGCGAAGATGACCTCTGGCACATTAAAGGTGAGCGTGAGGTAGGTAACTTTATCCCTCCAAGACTCCGTATTCAATACTATGTCATCAGCTATCTACGCAAGATGGGCAAGGCAAACTTTGATAATATTTGGGCCACCATCACTCCTCTGTTAACAAATGGGCACGAACCTACAAAGCAGGATATTGCTGATGTCCTCAAAGAAGTTGCCATCTCGCATGACGGCGTTAATTGGGAGTTAAGAAGCGATAGTGAATTAGGCGTGCAGGGGGTTTTGTCAGCATTCATTTCTGAACAAGGTGAGGAATATGTTCCTGAAATTCCTGCTAGCACTACCCATAATCAGCAAATATATAGGCTAGCAATACTCTGCCAAAAGGCAGGGCTTGTCCCTTACATAGGTAAGCAGGAGAGGAATGACCCAATGCTAGCAGGGCTTAAACCTTTAACCTACCTTAATACGAAGGTTGAACTTGCTCAGCAAAGGCGCATTGAGCAGATTGATATAATCTGGGCAACAGCAGATGCCACTCCAGTCTGGGCTTTTGAAATAGAAGAGCATACCTCAGTTCTAAGTGCTCTGGAACGCTTTGTTGCCTTATTATCAGCAGCACCAGAGCTGGGAAATAGACGGCAATTAACCATAGTCGCCCCTAAAGCAAGACGAAGAAAGGTTCACCAAGAGCTAACAAGCTCTTCCTATATTGGACATCCCCAATATCTTGAAAACAAAATTAACTATATGTTCTATGATGATTTGCAAGCAGCATTCAAGAAGTACATTACTCGACGTAATATTCCTCTTGAGGAGTTACACCGCTCTTGCCATCTGCCACCGCCAGCAGATGAGTATAGAATTAGGAAATTACTCTAGGCAAGGGGCGTTTAAGAGGGGCGAAGCCCCTCTCTCATAACCTCCCCCTCTCCTTTGAAGGAGAGGGGGACACAGGGGGTGAGGATGATATGATGGATATGTTTGAGCACAAATTTGAGGAGCAGAAAGGGAAAGAGGCACCGCTGGCTGCCCGGATGAGACCGGCCAGCTTCCGCGACTTTGTGGGGCAGGAGCACATTATCGGCGAGGGGCACGTGCTGCGGAAGACTATTGAGGCGGGTCAGCTACCCTCAATTATATTGTGGGGGCCGCCAGGCAGCGGTAAGACTACCCTGGCTTATATTATTGCCAAAAACACTGATTCCCACTTCAGCCCGATAAGCGCCGTCAGTGCTGGCGTTGGCGACCTGCGTCGTATAATAAAGGAAGCCAAGGAACGCCGTAAACTATATCAGCAAAGAACTATCCTCTTTATCGACGAGATTCATCGCTTCAATAAAGCCCAGCAGGATGCAGTATTGCCCTTTGTTGAGGATGGCACCATCACCCTCATTGGGGCGACTACCGAGAATCCGTCCTTTGAGGTTATATCCCCGCTCCTCTCCCGGTGCCAGGTGCTCATTCTTAACCCGCTTACTGAGGCGGAACTTAATATTATTATCCTGAGAGCGCTAAAGGACAGACTGAAGGGTCTGGGGTCATTAGACGCAGAGCTAGCCCCTGACGCTTTAAGTCATCTCATTACTGTGTGAAACAGGGACGCCAGGGTTGCTCTCAATGCCCTGGAGATTGCCGCCCTGGGTACTTCCCCTGATGCTATGGGAACGCGTCATGTTTCGCTCTCTACTATTGAAGATGCCATCCAGCGCCGGGCTTTGCAGTATGACAAGGCCGGAGAGATGCATTATGACGTTATTTCCGCCCTTCACAAGTCGATGCGGGGCTCAGACCCAGATGCGTCGTTATACTGGCTGGCGAGGATGCTGGAGGCGGGTGAGGACCCGCTGTATATCGCTCGCCGCCTGGTTCGCTTTGCCTCGGAGGATGTCGGCATGGCTGACCCCCAGGCGCTGGTAGTTGCCATGGCTGCCCAGCAGGCTGTCCACTTTCTTGGTATGCCCGAGGGTAACCTGGCCCTGGCTGAGGCGGTAGTATATCTGGCTACCGCTCCGAAGAGCAACTCACTCTATCAGGCATACTCCCGGGTTCAGGAGGAGATCAAGCAGGGCCCAAGCGCGCCGGTACCAATGCACCTGCGTAACCCGGTGACCCCACTAATGAAGGGCATCGGTTACGGCAAAGGATATAAATATGCCCACGACTACCCCGGCCACTTCACCCCCGAGCAACATCTACCTGATTCGCTTAAGGGCAAGCACTACTACACGCCAAGTGACCAGGGGTATGAGAAACGGGTAGCAGAACGACTCAGAGCCTGGTGGCAGGGGGGAAAAGAAGGCGGTGAAACCGAAAAAGGAGGGAAGAGTTGAGGGAAGTTCATGTCACATATCCCTGTGGAGATATTGTGCTGGAGGGAGTCTGGCATTTCCCGGAGGATGCCGGGCCCTTCCCTGCGGTCATAGTCTGCCATCCCCACCCACTCCGCGGTGGCAGTATGTCCAATAGTGTTGTTATTGCTATCTGCCAGGCTCTAGCTCGGCGGTCAATCGCTGCCCTGCGGTTCAACTTCCGAGGCGTGGGCAGGAGCGGCGGTGAATATGGGGCCCGCGTTGGTGAGCAGGAAGATGTCAGGGCGGCGCTGGCTCTTATCCCATCTATAGCCGATACTGACCCCAAAATGATAGGGCTGGTAGGGTATTCCTTTGGTGGCAGTGTCGTTCTCCCGGTTGCTGTTCAAAACACGGAGGTTAGCCTGCTGGCACTCGTTTCACCAGCACTGTCTGAGGCTGGCTGGGAACAACTGAAGGCGTACTCCAAGCCAGTATTTCTCATTACTGGAGAGTATGACTCCATTATACCACCAGAGCAGTTTCGACAGTACATGAAAGATATCCATAACTCCGAGCAGTATGATGTTATATCCGGCGCTGACCATTTCTGGCAGGGATACGAGGCAGAGGTGGCTGAGAAGCTCGCTGGATTCTTCGTGGCTGGCTTTGCCCCAAAAGAACTATTCACGGATTAAGGGTGCCTTGAAGCGGTTGACAAGAGCCGACATTGTGGCATAACATTTAGCCCAGCGAGCTTGTTCGAGATGCTGAAAGGTAGGTATCTCCAGCAAGCCGCCAGACACGCCGGGTAGGATTAGAGCCGTAGCTCCAGTACTCGTCGAACATGCAATTGAATTGCCGCTCGTTTCGCCACGGGCGGCAGAACACGAAAGATTGAATCGCAAGAGAAAGGAGGGATTACTATGGTAGCGGTGAAACGTGCCTATGTGGATTGTCCAGCGGGGCAGATGCACTACCGCAGTGCGGGTAGTGGTGAGCCAGTGCTCCTGCTTCATCAAGCATGTTCTTCATCAGCCGAATTCGCAAAGATAATAGCTATCTTAGCGGAGAAGTATCGTGCTATAGCTCCGGATATGCCGGGTTACGGAGAGTCTGATAAGCCAGCCAAACGATACCAGATACCAGACTATGTCCGGAGCATACTGGGCTTCTTAGACTCCTTGGGGATTGAAAAGACAAGTATCGTGGGTCAGCACGCCGGGGCAAGTATAGCCGTGGAGCTAGCAGTGACTCACCCGGAGCGGGTAGGCAAATTAATTTTCTCTGGCCTTCCAGTCCACAGCAAAGAGGGTGTCCATCATCCTGATTTCATGGAGCCATGGCAAATAAAGGAAGACGGCTCCCACGTGATGAGGGTATGGGAAGTGGCAAAGAGCTGGGGGCCTAGAGCACCGCTAGAAATAATTCAGGAACTTGCGCTGGACTATTTTAAAGCAGGACCGGACAACGAGGAATTGCACCATGCTTCCTGGTACTATCTCGCTCTGCCCAAGCTGCCGCATATCAAGAGCCCCACCTTGTTGCTTGCTGGCAAATATGATCTGGCTCTCGTTGGTGGCGGTGCGGTACCTGGCGATAAGCTGTCTTTTGACGAAGTAACAAGGCTAATCCCCCGTAGTAAGACGTTGATTATAGATGGTCCAGGGACGGGGCCGCTGATGCCTCGCCGAAGACCGGAGGCGTTCGCCGAGGCTGTCCTCGACTTCCTGCAAAGTCCTGGTATATGAAAAAGCGCATGCTTCTTTGACCTTATCTCTGGGACCTTGCTCAGGAATCCGTTCAGAGTCTAGATTCCTAATCGCCTTTCCACTGCCTGAGCATGAGCGTCAAACCCCTCCACCCTGGCGATAACTAAAGCCGCGTGAGCAAGCTGTCTCAGGCTAGCCTCGCTTATGTTCACCAGGTTTATCAACTTAAGAAAGCTACCAACGTTAAGTGGGGAGCTGAACCGCGCCGTGCCACCCGTGGGCAAAACATGGCTTGGTCCCGCCACGTAATCGCCCAGAACCACTGTCGAGTTCCCGCCGATAAATATCGATCCGGCATTGGCCACCTTATCGATGTAGGCAGCAGCATTCTTTACCATCAAGCACAGGTGTTCCGGGGCATATAGGTTGGCTAGTTCTATCGCCTCATCTATGGTGGTAACCACTACAATCATTCCTCTCTGTTCTATGGCTTCAACTATTACTGCCTCGCGGGGTAAACCGGCTACTTGCCGCTCCACTTCCTGATCGACCTCATTCGCCAACCACGATGAAGTGGTTATCAAAATAGCCGAGGCTAACGAATCGTGCTCCGCCTGCGCTAAAAGGTCAGCGGCGCAATACCTGGGGTCAGCAGTTTCGTCAGCGATAATTACCACCTCGCTGGGTCCCTGAAGCCCATCAATATCAACTACTCCGTAGACCAGCTTCTTGGCCAGGACGACAAAGATATTACCCGGACCGCAAATCTTGTCCACCCTGGGGATGGATTCCGTGCCATAGGCCAGGGCAGCGATTGCCTGAGCGCCGCCGACACAAAAAACACGGCTAACCCCAGCAATATCAGCTGCCACCAACGTCGGCGCTGGGACTGCTGTCTGTGGCCCCGGCGGAGTAACCAAGATAACCTCCTCGACTCCAGCCACCTTGGCCGGGATAGCTGTCATCAACACTGATGAGGGGTAGCAGGCAGTCCCACCGGGAGCGTAGACGCCGACGCGCTGCAACGGCCGTATTAGCCAACCTACGTCCGGCTGGCTAGCCCGTCTCCAGATAGCGCTCTTTTGCGCAATATGAAAGGCACGAATTCGCTCCGCAGCGAGCTTGAGAGCTGATACTAGCTCCTCTGGCACCTCGCTGTAAGCACCCGTTATCTGCTCTTGGCTTACCTCCAGGGAGGTGAACTCCACGTGGTCGATCTTTAACGTGTAATCAAAAAGTGCCGCATCTCCCCTGCTCCGTACTTCGGCTATAATCTGCCCCACCGCCTGCTCAGGGTCAATTTCCGTCCCAAATATATCTCTTAATCTCTCCCTTAGTGCCGGTGAAACTGAATTCAACTCAGAGAGGGGGGACCGTGATAATGCCGATCTTGCTGTCTGAACGCCGTCAATAATTATCAACTTAGTCCTCCACTGCACCCTTTAAAGTGGCGATAATCGACTTTATCCGTTTGTCCTTGCTCCGACTAGGAACGGGAACCGTGTTGCCAATAAGACAGGCGGTTGATTCAAAAAGGGTATCGACAACCTTAAGGTTGTGCCGGGACAAGGTTCGCCCTGTCTGGGTATTCTCAATAAGCAGATCAGCGTCCTCAGGCAGGAAACCCTCACTGGCTCCCCAGGTTGGCACCACACGGTACCACCCGAGGTGATTGTCCCGAGCATACTTATCAGCTATATTTACATACTCTGAGGCTACCCTGCACGGCACCGATCGCTCACCGCTTAGCTGTCTCAAGCTGTAGATATCATCCACCGACTGATGATCGCTTGCCACAGCTACTATTTTTACCTTCCCGAATTTAAGGTCAAGGAGCTCAGCTACCGGGCTGGACGGGAACTGGTAAAGGTGCTCCATAAGCCAGTCCCTACCGGTAATCGCCAAATCGAAGTTCCTGTTAGCTACCTGTAGTGGCATATCCTGGGGTCTAATCACCTTAATCTTGACCCCAGCCAGGTTTGTGCTTGGTCGGCGATTACCGGCTGGTGATGGGTAATCGCCGATCTGAATACCAGCTTTGCTCAGCAAATGAACGGTAGGCTGCTGCTGATGACCATCAGGTAGGGCTAGCCAGACAGTATCCTCGTCCATTGGTTCGATAGGGTGCCGACCAGTCGTCGGTGACATTTTGACTGCGCGGCTACGAAGGGAATGCGCCCCACTGGCGGCAACATTATCGTAGATAGAAGCCAGCACCTCGCCCATGTCCTTAGATACCCAGCTATCCCTATTGGCTATCAGAAAAGCGCTCGAGGTGAGGATTTTGCTTGCCGGTACCAGGCCATAATCAGCAAGCTCCTCTTCAGCTTTCACCGAAATTAACACCAGGTCAGCACTCTCCGGCGGATAGACCTCAGCCGCTCCCCATACTGGAAACACGCTAAACCGTCTTAGCCGCAGGTTTACAGCGAATAACTCAGCCAGGTTAGGATACTCGCTCGCAATACGGACAGTCCCCCGCCTCACCTGTATTTCAGCAACACTGGAGCCTCCCGCTGAATGGCTGGCAGTCATATACAGGGTGCTGCAGCCGTGCCCCAGCCCTCTTGCCTTTACCAGGGCACTGCTGGGGTATCTAACTAAGAGCTCTTCAATCCAATCCAGCCCACAAATCCCTAAATCGTAGTTCCCGACCGCTACCTGGACAGGGATATCCCTCTCATGAAATACCTTCACCAACAGCTCTGGAAACCTTGCCGATTTAGGACGGTAGGAACGTGCTCCCTGGTGATAGCCGCTGAGTCCCCAGTCTGCTCTACGAAGCAAGCTAGCCGTTTCGTCCAGAAGGCGGCCTTTAGGCAAGGCTATCTTTATCTGCACCCTCCTCCTTTGAGTAGTGCCAAAACCTCGGTGGTAGTTTGCGCCTCAAATCTTCGGTGCTTATGTTGGTCAACCAAGACGAATAGCGGTGGTTTAATTTCAATCGTCCACCCAAAATTGGTCAACTCCTCGGCACCCAGGCTGAGCTCAGCCACATATCCTGCTTCACGGAGCAGGCCGACGAGCGTAAAGCCCTGCTTTGATGCCTCTGGTTCGCTGGTTTCGGGTGTAACCAGAATTTGGTGGGCCGGGCGTTCGGGCAAGCTTGACGGCCTCAACCGGTTCATCAGCGGGTCAAGATAAAGGGCAAAACCTGAGGCGGGAACACTACGGCCACCCATTAGCGGAATGAGGGCATCATATCGCCCACCACCGCCTATCTTCTCTCCCTCCAGGAATAACTGGAAGGTGATACCGGTGTAGTATTCAAAACCTGCCCCCGAAGCAATGTCAATCTGGTAATCATAGCCCAGAGTATCCAGAAGGCCGACGATATTTAGGAAGTCATCAATATAAGGCTCAAGTTTAGGTAGCTCTCGGTTGAATAGCGCCTTAAAGTTCTGCAGAAATCCTGGGGACTTGCCCTTGAACTCCAGTAAAGGAGACAAAACCCTCGCCAGTTCCGGGCGCCTCGGCTTTATCCCATCCAGTGCGGCCACATCCCCATCCAGAATCCGGTCAAATATCCTTGTCTGCTCCACGCGGCTCAGCCCAAGCTCCATGAGCAGCGCCCTTACTAGGCCAATATGTGACAGCCTTAGCTCTATGTCCTCAATCTGTAATTTGTGCAAAACCTCCCGAGCCAAAGTTATTAGCTCTGCATCGGCTACAGCTGACCCAGCTCCGATAAGCTCCGCTCCGCACTGCCACCGTTCCCTCGTCTTCGTCCCTGTCTCTTCAAAAACAAAGACATTAGCTATGTAAAAGAGCTTAGCCAGCCCCTTCTCTCCCATACTCTCAATATAAAGTCTGGCAACAGGAATAGTGCCATCTGGCCTTAAGACAACCCTCTCCCCACTCCAGCCATCCCAGTCCAGGAAGGAATATACCCTGTTCAGCCGGCCGGGGGTAAGTGTCCCCGTCGCCGTAAACAGATGAAGGTACTCAAGGGTCGGCGTCCTGACCTCCCCATAGCCGGCCTTAAGACAGCAGTCTCTAAATGTCCCCTCAATTAGACGGTACCGTCTCATCTCCTCAGGGGATAGGTCGCGGCTTCCCCGGCACCTTTGCACTCTCATACCACACCTTCTATGGGTAACTGGTAAATTGTACACCAATTCCCGTCGGCTATTCAACTGCACCGTTCTAAAGGTCATCTGCAAAAGAGCTTGATAATCGCAGTCCGCTTGAAACCGCACTATTATTTAATGTTATAATGTTATATAATCACAAGATTATAGACCCTTCGCTGAGGCTTGGATAGTATGATTAGAATTGTGCGCATTCTAGTTCTAGTGGGCTTACTGATTACCGCCTTCATCGCTGTGCGGGCTCAGGCGGCTACAGGTGACATCGTCGTGCTTCCGGTAAAGGGCGTCGTCAACCCGGTCCTGGCTGATTATATCGGGCGCGGTATTGAGCGTGCTGAAGAGACACAGGCTACGGTCTGCATAATCCAGCTGGACACGCCCGGCGGTCTGGACACCTCCATGCGCGACATTATTCAAGATATCACTAACGCCAGGGTGCCGGTAGTAGTATATGTCGCTCCCTCAGGGGCAAGAGCCGCCTCAGCGGGCACATATATCATTCTGGCGGCCCATGTCGGTGCCATGGCAACAAACACTGTTATTGGTGCCGCTACCCCAGTACAACTAGGAGGCGATGGCGAGGCTCAGGTATCGGACGCACTCAAGAAAAAGATTATTAATGATGCTGCAGCCTATATTAGAAGTCTCGCTGAAGCTCGTGGACACAATGCGGAATGGGCCGAAGAAGCAGTCAGGGAAGGTGTTTCCATAACCGAGCAGGAGGCCTTAGAGCTCAATGTCATCGACATGGTTGCTGCCAACCTTGACATCCTAATCTCCGAGCTTGATGGTAGAGAGGTCACCATGCTTGATGGCAGTGTGGTGACCTTGAATACCGAAGGCGCAAACGTCGACGAAGTCAATATGACCCTGATAGAGGACTTCCTCCACGTCATCAGTGACCCAAACATTGCCTACATTCTACTGAGTCTGGCCATGCTCGGCATCATTGTCGAAATTTCCAACCCAGGGCTTATCTTCCCCGGTGTAGTTGGCGGCATTTGTCTCCTGCTCGCCTTCTATTCGCTGGGGACATTGCCGGTAAACTGGGCCGGTGTTTTGCTTATAGTTCTTGCCTTTGCTCTCTTTCTTGCTGAGGTCTTTACTACTACCTTCGGCTTATTCACCGCCGGCGGTGTAGCGGCACTAGTTTTTGGGGCCTTAATCCTATTTCCTAGGGGGTCACCAGTGTTTGAACCAGTAGATCCGTGGCTGATTGCCATAACAGCAATCCTTATTGCTGGCTTGTTCTCCTTCGTAATAAGTCGGGTGGTCGGAGCTCACCGCCGCCAGGTATCTACCGGTAGAGAGGAACTCGTGGGGAAGACCGCGGTAGTCAAGGTAGCCCTTGACCCGGAGGGAATGGTCTTACGGAAGGGCGAACGGTGGAACGCGGTTTCAGAGAGCGGCCGGGTGGAACCTGGAGAGGAGGTGATTGTAACCAAGGTTGACGGTCTAAAACTATGGGTAACCAAAAAAGAGTAAAGCAGGTACAAAACAATGGACATGTTTGTTATCGGTAAAACCACTTTGTTCCCGTGCCTGCTTATCCCGAAATCTTATCTTTTGGGAGGCTTCTATTGTTCCAACTAGGCCCGTTGAACCCGTGGCTGATTGTCATAGTTGCCATTGCGTTTGTTGTTTTCTTTGCCTTCTCAATTATTTGGGGGATTCGAGCCCACCGGCAGCAGGTACTTGCCGGCAGGGAAGATTTGATAGGAAAGACTGCCGAGGTCAAGACAGTCATGAAACCCAGGGGAACAGTTTTCGTTGAGGGCGAACGCTGGATGGCAATATCAGAGAAAGGCCGGGTGCAGCCCGGAGAGGAGGTGATTGTAACTAAAGTTGACGGCCTGAAACTATGGGTAACCAAAAAAGAATAAAAAGGGGGGGGTAAACAATGAATATATTTGTTATAGGTGTAATTATCTTAGCGGTGCTGATAGTCCTTCCGATGACGGTAAAGATTGTCAGCGAGTATGAGCGGGGGGTGATTTTCCGCCTCGGGCGGCTGGTTGGCGCTAGGGGTCCCGGCCTGTTTCTCATCATACCCTTCGTCGACCGGATGGTGAAGGTAGACCTCCGGGTGGTGACCATGGATGTCCCGCCACAAGACGTAATCACCAAGGACAATGTTACCGTCAGGGTAAACGCCGTGGTCTACTTCAGGGTGGTTGACCCTGAGGCGTCTGTGGTTAAGATTCTGGACCACATCCGGGGCACCTCCCAGATATCTCAGACGACACTGCGCAACGTACTGGGGCAGTCAGAACTTGATGAGCTGCTGAGCTCCAGGGAAAAGATCAACCAAACCCTACAACAGATAATTGATGAGCATACCGACCCGTGGGGGGTCAAGGTAAGCACCGTAGAGATTAAAGACGTTGAACTGCCGGAGTCAATGAGGCGCTCCATGGCGGCTCAGGCTGAGGCGGAACGGGAGAGGCGAGCCAAAATCATCCACGCTGAGGGCGAGTTTCAGGCATCAGAGAAACTGGCTCAAGCGGGGGAGATTATTGCCCGGCAACCAACTACACTACAGCTTCGCTATCTGCAGACGCTGACGGAGATAGCCTCGGAAAAAAATAGCACCGTCATCTTCCCCATTCCGATAGACTTTCTCTCTATGTTTATGGGAAGAGGTGAGTCAGCCGGCCAGTCGGGCGGGAAGAAAAGCTAATATACCGGTCCGGTATAGATTAAGCCAAGAGCCTGCTCTATGTTGGCAGGCTCTTGGCTTAATTGATTTTAAGTCAGTGGTGCAGGGTTACATCCCCGGCGACAATCCTGGCCAGGCTCCCGTCCAGCTGGCGAAGTAGCAGGCTGCCATCCCTGGCTACGGACTCAGCTATGCCTTCGTGCACTGTTTCCCGCCACGTTACATGAACATGCCTGCCCAGTGTTACTAGACTGTCCCGCCACTCCTCGTAGATAGAGCCTCCAGCCTTGAGGGTCAAATATAGCTCCTCTACCTCAAGCAGAAGGCGCCGGACTACATTTAGGCGTGATACACCTGTTCCTAGCTCGTCAGAAAGGCTGGTAGCCGCTGGTGAAATCTCAGGGAAATCGGAAAGCTTAAGGTTAACGTTTATCCCGATACCGATAATCGTATAGTCCGCCTTACTCCCCCGAATATCACTTTCGATTAGAATCCCGCAAACCTTTCTGCCACCGACAAGAACATCGTTAGGCCACTTAATCCCTGCCTTTAATCCAGTAACTGCCTCGATGCTATGGACTACAGCCAGTGAGGCCAGCATAATGAGGGATGGCAGGCAAGCCACGTCAGGATAGAGAATAATCGACAGGGCAATTCCCCCCTTGGGTGATAACCAGGTGCGTTCCATCCGCCCCCTGCCTGCCGTTTGCTCCTCGGTAATGATGACAGTCCCCTCCGCTGTACCCCGTTGGGCCTCCTGTTTTGCCACATCCATTGTTGACATCAGGCTGGGGGAATAAATAACCCGCTTGCCGATAAAACGGGTTGCCAAACCCTCAGTAACAGACGCTGCTGATAAGCCGTCTTCCATAAAGCCTGTCCTTCCATATTAAGAATAGCACAAACCAGCCGCTGGCATCACTGGCCGCATCTCTCTCAGGTTGGGTTGATTCGGCTCTGACGTCTTAGCACTACCTTTCACTAGGATGGCCCAGACCAGTTGACAAAGATCTGACCACTGCGTATACTTACGGAGTAAAGGCCGGGAACGAGACTAGTATGCCTCTGGCCGAGGCTTGAGAGAGCCGGGGAAGGTGTGAGCCGGTGCCAGTGCCAGGGGCTGAATGGACTCGGGAGCTGCAAACCGAAAGGGATTTCCCCAAGTAGGCTTTGACGGAGAGGGCACCGTTACTGGAGCCCAGGGTATCATTGCAAAATTCTAAGGCTGTAGTTGAAAGAGATGGTTGCCGGTAGGCGATCAAGTAGGGTGGCACCGTGGAGGATCGACCTCTCGCCCATAGGGGCGAGAGGTTTTTATCTGGAGTAGCCAGTGGAGCGCGAGCCAGAGGGTTACGTTCTAGGAATGAGGTTCCTCAGCAGGGTTCCTCTCGGTTAGGGGGTGTATTTTGTTGCCAGATGATAGGGGATACTTTGCAGACTACGGGGGGCGGTTTATCCCGGAGACCCTGATGCCAGCCCTGGATGAGCTGACAGCCGCCTATAAGGAGGCAAAGGTCGATGCTGCCTTCTGGGCCGAGTTTGACTCGCTATCCCGTGACTACTCGGGAAGGCCGACACCACTCTACTTCGCAGAGAGGTTGACCCAGCACTGTGGTGGTGCTCAGATGTTCCTCAAACGAGAGGACCTAGCTCACACCGGAGCCCATAAGATTAACAATGCTCTGGGGCAGGGTCTACTCGCGCGGAGAATGGGCAAGCAGAGAATTATCGCCGAGACTGGAGCCGGGCAGCATGGGGTGGCCGCCGCCGCCGTATGCGCCATGCTCGGGTTGGAGTGCATCATCTACATGGGTGAGGAAGATATGCGCCGCCAATCACTCAATGTCTTCCGCATGAAGCTAATGGGCGCTCAAGTTAGGCCAGTTTCTGCTGGCAGCCGAACGCTAAAGGATGCCGTGAGCGAGGCGATACGAGACTGGGTGACCAATCCCGGCGATAGCTACTACCTTCTTGGCTCTGCCGTCGGCCCTCATCCCTACCCCTTGATAGTGCGTGATTTCCAGTCAGTTATCGGCAGTGAAACGAGGCAGCAGATTCAGGCTAGATACAACCGCCTGCCCGATTACATAATCGCCTGTGTTGGCGGTGGTAGTAATGCCATTGGTATTTTCCATCCCTTTTTGAATGACAGGGATGTCATGCTTATTGGCGTGGAGGCAGCCGGGAGGGGACTTAGCACCGGGGAGCATGCTGCTTCCCTGGTTGCGGGAACAGTTGGAGTGCTCCATGGGACAAAATCCTATGTTCTCCAGGACAGTAGCGGGCAGATTCGGGAGACACACAGCATCTCAGCTGGCTTGGACTACCCAGGTGTTGGGCCAGAGCACAGCTATCTCAAGGACACCGGGCGGGCTACCTATGTTGCGGTAAGCGATGAGGAAGCGCTTGAGGGCTTTAAGCTCTTGTGCCGTACCGAGGGCATTACCCCGGCCCTCGAGCCAGCTCATGCTATATTCTATGCTGCCAGAATGGCAGGTTCGTTAGATAAAGAGCAGATTATAGTAGTTAACCTGTCTGGTCGCGGTGATAAGGATATGGATATCGTGGTCAAAGCACTGGGGGTGAAGCCTTGAGCCGCATTGCTTCTGTTTTCAGCCAACCAGGTCGCACAGCTCTTATACCCTACATTACCATAGGTTATCCCAGTATTGAAGCCACCTTGAAAGTGGTTCCCCTTCTTGCCAGCAGCGGTTGTGATATAGTGGAACTGGGGATACCCTTCTCTGATCCCTTAGCTGATGGTGCCACCATACAAAAGGCGAGCTTCCATGCTTTGCAGAATGGGGTTACTCCTCAGCTTTGTCTTGAACTAGCCAGGCAGTTGAGTCGGAAGGTTGAAATACCACTGCTGTTTATGACCTATTTTAATCCGGTTTTTAGTTTTGGCACTGACAGATTCTGTAGCTTGTGCGCTGGGTCTGGTATTGATGGTTTAATCATTCCAGACTTACCCCCGGAGGAAGGCTCGGAGCTGGAGGCTATCACCCAGAGGCAGGGCATTGATCTCATTTACCTGCTGGCTCCGACCAGTACTGAAGAGCGCATCAGACTTGTCGCTGAGAGGTCTCGGGGTTTTCTTTACCTGGTTTCAGTAACCGGAGTTACCGGGGTTAGGGACAAACTGCCTGAGAATTTGGAGGCCTTTGTGACCAGGGTAAGGAAGATGGTGACCCAGCCACTCTGTGTTGGCTTTGGAATATCTACCCCAGAGCAAGCAAGACAGGTAGCCCGGGTAGCCGATGGGGTGATTGTGGGCAGTCGGATCATTCAGCTTATGGAAGCTGATGAATCGATGGTAGCCGTGCAGGATTTTGCCAGAGAATTAAGGGACGCTCTTGACCAGAGGTAAAGTGAAGCGGATCGCAAACACGCCGCTATATGCTCTCTCATTTCTCTTTAAGCCCTATGAGGCCAATTCTTCATAGTGAATTCTCATTGTCTGGGTACCTGTTGCCGGCGCAACATCCTCACTCTGTGCTGCGATGACAAAGAACTCGGCAAGATGTGACCTCTGTCTGTTGAATGGTTGAATCACTCACCTACCAGAAGCCTGGCAGACTGGGCGATATTGGTGTAATCTTTGGTTTCTTCCTCCAACGTTGAAAAAGCGAGTTCGGCAATTTCATGAAGGCTATAGGGCACAGGGCCCCTGTGCCAGACTGGATTGACAGCTGGCTCCCTGGGTGCTATTATTGTGTCAGTTGGCACATGGCCGCGTCAAATGCGCAAATCACAAAGTCGACTTACAGTAAGCGGCATTGCTGGGTGCTATAGTGTCTTGATATTAAGAAGGTAAAGATTTGCAAGGGCAGGACACTCTAGGAGGTGGGCAATGAGCAAGCAGTTGATTGCAGCTGAGATTGAGCAGTCTGAGCTGAAGCGGAGGACGCGTCTCCTCAACAGCTTGATATGGCTCCTTATGGGGACATTAGGGGTATTCTTGGTTTATGTCCTCGCCCTGGGGTTGCGATCGTTGACCGCCAGTCTTATTTCCCTGGTCAGCGCGTTGCTCGTCTCTGGCATAGGCTACTGGCTTGCTCGCTCTGGCAAATTCTACGCGGCGGTGTACCTTTTCCTGAGTGGCTTCGTCATTTTGCTGGTGGTTTTAGTATTTCTGGGTGGGATTACTTCCTTTACTGTCTCTGGGGAGCCGGGGTTCGGGTGGGGAATAGTGGTAATAGCAATAGCGGTCTCGTTTATACTGGCCTGTATGTCCTGGCTGTTCGGAGAAAGTATAAACAATGCCTTTTCCGCCCTGAGGAAACGCTCCGAGGAACTTCAAGTGAGTCAGAAGGAACTGGAGCGGGCCAACAAGGAGCTGAGAGATACGCAGGAACAGCTAATTCGCTCTGAGAGGCTGGCAGCTATTGGGCAACTGGCAGGCGGGGTCGGCCATGAGCTACGTAATCCACTGGGGGCGATTAAGAATGCCGTTTTCTATGTGCGGAGAAGGGTAGCCAACACTGACCTGCCTACTAGTGAACCCAGGGTATTAGAATTCCTTAATATCATAGACGGGGAGGTTGATGCTGCCAGTAAGGTCATAACCGATCTCCTCGGGTTTTCCCGGGTGGCTAAACCGACTGTCTCTCCGGTTGACATAGCCAGCATCATCGAGGATGCACTCAAGTATACCCCCTTACCCGAAAATGTTAGACTGACCAGGGATACAGATGAGAACCTTTCTATGGTTATGGTGGATGCTGGCCAGATTCAGCAGGTGTTTGTCAATATACTCACTAATGCCCTTCAAGCGATAGACGGAGGCGGTCGCCTGGACATCCGGGCCAGAAACAAGGGGAAGTTTGTGGAGGTGGAGTTTGCCGACAGCGGGTGTGGTATCCCCGAGCCTGTGCTAAACAAGATTTTTGACCCCCTGTTTACTACCAAGGCTAAGGGCATCGGTCTAGGGCTATCGGTCTGCAAAACTCTCCTGGAAAGACACGGCGGAAACATCCGGGTAGAGAGTGAGGCAGGAAGAGGAACTACATTTAACATATCCCTACCCATCCAATGAATAGTAATGGGGTTATAGAGTTCATGCCAATTGTTAGAAGCTGCGGTGACGGAGGTTACCTTCCCATCCATGTAAAGTTATTCTCGTCCCCCATTGCTTCATTAGTGAACATTTAATAGTTGCAGCGCCTGATTTTTTAGGATTTTGGCGGGACCAGCCGCCTGCATGGGCAACCTACCAAAAAACAGAGTGTTTATTTCACGAAACTAGGTAGTTTTAGGCAATTATTCCCGTTGACTATACCCGTCTGAATCAGTTATACTGTTGTAGATTTTACTAGAATTGTATAGATTTATACAGTATTGATGATATCAGCCTTAGAGTATGGTCTGGTATTCCCCTTTTGGCTTCAATCAATACTCACAGGAGTATGAGTTTTGACTCAGGAGCCTTTAATTGGTATCAGTGAAGCCAGCCACATTCTGGGAGTTAGTGAGACAGCTCTCCGCCAGTGGACGGATGAGGGGAAGATAAGGGCTTTCATAACCCCGGGTGGTCACCGCCGCTATTCAAAGGTAGACCTAAGGAAGTTCATGAGGGCACACCCGAGGATGCTGGGTATAAAAGACTTGGTTATCGAGATCGAAGATACTGTCCTGCTGCACCGGGAAATTGGCCGTACGTATCTTAGTGCCAGTCTGTGGTACGACAAGCTCAACGAGGAATCCAAAGAGCATCTGGCTGACCTTGGTCGGCGCCTGCTCAACCTGATTATCAGATACATAACCGAGCCTTCCAAGCGAGAGGAAACCACTGAACAGGCTCGTGGTGTTGGTCAGGATCACGGTCAAATGCTGGCTGAGCTAGGCCTTACGCTTACCGATTCCGTGGAGGCTTTCGTAGCGCACCGTGACCCCATTATGAATGCGGCTACTCACCTGCTGAGTAAGAGAGAGGCGTTTACCGGGCGAGTCGTAGAGGCAATACCGATTGTAGCCCGTGTTATGGACGAAGCTCTGGTCTCTTTGGTAAGCGCACATCAGCAGCGCCGCAATGAAATTGGGGGCGGACTTGAAAGGGGTTCAACCGGGTGATATCCATCTCTCGTCTACTTTGTGACACTGTTAGTCCTGGAGACAGTCTCCGTTATGGGGAAAAGACACTTCATTCCGCAGCTATAACCGCGCCATTTCAGATGGAACCACGACCGGTTGTGGTCTGGAATTGCACAAGGCAGTGCAACTTAAGTTGTATCCATTGTTATGCCAGCGCCAATAACCAGAAATCGCCAGAGGAGATGGATACAGCGGCAGGAAAGGCATTTATTCGTGACCTGGCCGATTTTAATGTACCTGTAGTCTTGTTCTCAGGGGGTGAGCCGTTGCTCAGGCAAGACCTGTTTGAGCTGACGAGCCTGGCACGGGAGCAGGGAATAAGGGTTGCCCTTTCCACCAACGGCACCATGATTACTGAAGAGGTAGCCAATAGGATTAGAGGCCTCGACTTTGCTGAGGTGGGGATAAGCCTGGATGGCATTGGGTCAAACAATGACCGCTTTCGCGGCCGAAGAGGTGCCTACCAAGCAGCCCTTAAAGGCATTAGAAACTGCGTTGCTTCAGGCTTAAGAGTGTCATTGCGGCTGACCATAACTCGCTTTAACCATCAAGAAATCTCGCCTATTTTCCAGCTGGTAGAGGATGAAGGCATAGACCGTGTTTGTTTCTACCACCTTGCCTATTCGGGTCGAGGCGGTAGCCTGCGGGGAGAGGACATTACTCACGCTCAAACTAGGTCAGTGGTGGATGAGATTTGTGAACATGCTCTAGACCTCTATCGCCGTGGCTTGCAAAAGGAAGTCCTCACGGTAGGCAATCACGCTGACGGTGTTTACCTCTATTTGAAGCTGAGAGACCATGATCCACAACGCGCCAGCAAAGTTCTGCAATTGCTCAGGGTGAATGGCGGCAACAACTCTGGCATCAGGATAGGCGCTGTCGATGACCGGGGCGATGTCCACCCTGACCAGTTCTGGTGGCACTACTCGTTAGGTAACGTTGGCCAGAGAAAATTTGGTGACATATGGACGGATACGTCGGAGCCGCTGCTGCGTGGGCTGAAGAACCGCAAGAAGCTCCTCAAAGGCCGCTGCGCCCGGTGCCAGTATCTTGACCTCTGCAATGGCAACCTGCGGGTGCGCGCTGAGGCAGTTTTTGGCGATACCTGGGCGGAAGACCCGGCGTGTTATCTCAGTGATGAGGAGATTGGAATCGGCTCATGACTGAAGAGGTAAAAACCAGCCAGGAGCAAGGAGAATTCATCACGCCTAGATTACAGCTGGTAGCCTGGGAACTAACTCGAAGCTGTAACTTGTTTTGTGCCCATTGCCGGGGCTCAGCAGAGCCTGGCTCATATGGTGACGAACTAACGCTCGAGGAGTGTTTCTGTGTTATTGACCAGATACTGGAAGTGGGCAAGCCAATTATTATCCTTACCGGTGGTGAGCCGCTTGTCCGCCGGGATATCTTGCAAATCGCCGAATACGCCGTGAGCAAGGGGCTACGGGTGGTCATGGGCAGCAACGGCACGCTTATTACCGAGGGAATGGCGGCTAAGTTAGAGGCCGTCCCGATCTCGCGTCTGGGGATAAGTTTAGACTTCCCCATTGCTAAACTCCAGGATGATTTTCGTGGTCAGGCGGGCGCCTTTGAAGCCGCTATGACTGGCATAGCTAACACCTGTCAGGCAGGCATCGAGATGCAGATCAATAGCACTATCAGCAAACTGAATGTGTCCTATCTGGATGATCTCCTCTCTTTGGCACTAAGGGTAGGTGCCGTTGCCTTTCATCCATTTCTGCTGGTGCCTACTGGGCGGGGGAAGGGGTTGGAGTCGGCGGAACTCTCGCCGCAGCAATATGAGGACACGCTGAACTGGATATACGATAAGCAGATAGAGCTGGGGGACAGGATATTCTTCAAGCCCACCGATGCCCCTCATTATTTGCGGGTGATGAAGCAAAGACAGAAATACGGCGGTGAGATAAGCCATGCCAAGGAATCAGAATCCGCCACCAGCGACGACCCGATACATGCTATCACACGTGGCTGCCTGGCTGGTACCGGTTTCTGCTTTATCTCTCACCGGGGCAGTGTGCAGGGTTGCGGATATCTTGTTGTAGAAGCCGGTAATGTCAGAGAACAGTCTTTTGGCGAGATTTGGGCTGACTCACCTTTGTTCAATGACCTCAGGAACCTTGCTCTGATCAAAGGGAAATGCGGTCTCTGCGAATATAAGAAGATATGTGGTGGCTGCCGGGCCCGGGCATACGAGGCAAGCGGGGATTATCTTGAGGCTGAGCCATACTGTATTTATCAGCCGGTGGCGTAGCGAAGGTGCTTAGCTGAAGCGGAAGGTTAAAATGCGCCTGGACGGTATTGACAAAAAGTTGCTTAATCTGATCCAAGTGGAGTTCCCGTTGCGGCCGAGACCATATAGTGAACTGGGACTGAAGCTGGGTATTGACGGAGACGAGGTCATTCAGCGTCTTGAGCAGTTAAAGGCAAAAGGAGTCATCCGCCAGATAAGCCCGGTATTGGATGCCAGAAGTCTTGGCTACGAGATTACGCTGGTGGCAATGGTGGTGGCAGAGAGCCAATTAGATAGAGCAGCACAACTCATTATTAAACATCCGGGAGTCAGCCACCTTTATGAACGAGGGCACCACTTTAATCTCTGGTTCACTCTGGCTATTCCCTCCCCTGCCGACATGGAGACTGAGCTGAAACGGCTGACCAGCCCTGTTGATGCTGAAGCCATCATGGCTCTGCCAGCGGTAAAGTTGTTTAAGATAGGCGCCTATTTTGCCATGGACGGAGACGGACAGACAGCAGGGGGTACCGTAGCACAGCCCGGTAGATTTCCCCCTCGAGAAGTCGAGCTTTCCGAGACAGACAGGCTGGTAATCAACGGGTTGCAGCAGGACTTGCCCCTAACTCCATCACCGTTTGCTGTTATGGCAGCGCGGCTGGGTATGGATGAGGAGAATTTTCTGGCACAGTGCCGGTCTCTTTTACAGCGTGGCATTATGCGGCGCTTCGGTGCTGCCATTAACCATAATAATGCCGGTTTCAAGGCAAATGCCATGGCTTGCTGGATAGCTCCAAAAGAGAAGGTAGATGCTGCCGGCCGGAAGCTGGCGGCACTAGGGGAGGTGAGTCATTGCTACGAAAGAAAGACTAACCCAATCTGGCCATATAACCTTTTCGCCATGATTCACAGCCCCACCAGAGAAGTATGCCAGGAGATAGCCAGCAAAGTGGCTGATGAAACCGGCCTTGCTGACTATGTATTGCTCTTCAGCACGAGGGAATTCAAAAAGACGAGGGTCAAGTATCTGGTATGAAAAAAAGAGAGCAGGCGACCGCCTATTATCCGATCTGCCTGAACATCAGCAGCAGGAAATGCGTGGTGGTCGGCGGGGGGGAGGTTGCCCTGCGCAAGGTAAAGGTGCTTCTTGAGTACAGGGCCAATGTTGACGTAGTCAGCCCGGAGATATGCCCGGAGCTAATTGCGCTGGCGGAAAGCGGGCAAATACGTGTATTTCGCAGGCACTACCAACCGGGTGACCTGCAGGATGCGCTTATTGCCATTGCTGCCACCGACAATAGCGATATAAACCGGCAGGTGGCGGAGGAAGCACGAAGCAAAGCGGCTTTGGTCAACGTGGTTGATGATGCCGAAGATTCCGATTTCATTGTCCCCTCGTATATTCGCCGCGGGGATGTCACTATTGCCATCTCTACTGCTGGCAGGAGCCCGGCTCTAGCGCGGAAACTCCGAACCAGACTGGAGAAGGACTTTGGGGATGAGTACGCTTCCCTGGCTTTGTTGATGGATGAGGTGCGTACTGAGGTAAAGCGGTGGGGAATTGAGATCGACGGTGACGCTTGGCAGGAAGCGCTGGATCTGGATTTGTTAACCGACTTGCTGAAGAGGGGGGAGACCAAGAAAGCCAAGGCTGTATTGTTACGCCGTCTGACTACACAACGAGAGTAACCGTTTAGGTAGGCTGATTATATGCATGTTAGCTTGGTAGGGATAAATCACCGGACAGCGCCGGTTTCCATCCGGGAGAAGGCGGCAATCAGAACCGGGAAGCTTCGTGATTCCCTGTCGCTGCTTCGTGGCTACGTTCTCCAGGGTATAATCCTGTCCACCTGTAACCGTACCGAAATTTATACTACTGATAATGATGGCCACCATGCTGAGAAAGCAAGTCTCAATTTTTTGAAGGCGCACTTAAATATCCCTGATGCCGACTTGTCCCAATATGCTTATGTCTTAAGGAATAGGGAGGCGGTTGAGCACCTGTTCCGTACTGCCTGTGGTCTGGACTCGATGATAGTTGGTGAATATGAGGTCCTGGGCCAGGTGGGGCAGGCGCTGGAAGTCGCTGAGAAGGCACGGATGGTTAATCTGCCGCTGCGTCGCATTTTCCAGAGCGCGGTTCGAGCTGGCAGACGGGTTCGTGAGGAAACAGGAATCAGCAAGAATGCCCTTTCTGTCGGCTCAGTGGCGGTGGGTCTTGCCGCTAGGGTCGTCGGTGACCTCGGAGGTTGCAAGATGCTTGTCATCGGCGCCGGCGAAGCGGGGAGACTAGTAGCCAGGGCCGCCAGGGATAGGGGAACTCCCGAGATATTCGTTGCCAGCCGGACTCAGGAAAGGGCGTCATCCCTGGCAGCAACACTGGGCGGTATACCTATAGACCTGAATAACTTAGCAGAAGAATTGAACGCCTGCAACATAGTCGTCACCTGTGCCGACGCACCCCACTGGATACTGAATGTTGCTCAGGTGGAGGCCACAATGAGTAATCGCCCCGAGCTTCCAATGGTGATAATTGACAT
>SDBU01002962.1_pt1 | contig 22083 bp, 32 predicted proteins | sample 2277071 | NCBI WGS metagenome assembly SDBU01 (sample SAMN10397929, study PRJNA504765) | marine sediment metagenome | isolation source: marine sediment core GS08_GC12, 126 cmbsf | place: Arctic Ocean: Gakkel Ridge, Loki's castle | collected 2008 | reverse complement strand
ATAACTAATTAACTCTTGTTGGTGTTCCATATTTATATTAACAGGATAGTAGTATATAAACACTATGGTGATTAAGTATATAAATCAACTTGGCACCTCCACTATGTATCTGGCTTTGTTCATAGGTTTATAGCTGGAAAAGGGCTTTATGTTCTGCTTTGCTTCAATCATATCATAGTTGGCATCCAAATAATAGATGTTTATGGGATAGAACATAAACCAAGTGTGTATTGGGGTTAATGTAGGTTGTGGGTATTCTAGGATTGCGATTGTGGGTGCTTTACGTGCCATTAGGCCTATTAAATGCTGGAGTTTGGTGGTAAGTATGATTGTGTTCATTTTATCTATGTTCAAAACTACATTCAGAACATTGTTCACCAAGATACTCTACTTCTTGATTGCATCCACATTCACAATTACATATATACTTTTGTTGTTCTGTCACTTAAATCCCTCCAGTTTCGATTGTCTTGGTTCTTTGGGTGTGTTATAGCCCTCCAGGCATCTCTTGGTCCAGCAAACCTCACCTATTAGTTTGCCATCTGGTAAGGTATAGGCATATTCTTCCTTATGGCAGAATTGACATTTATCTTGGGTTTTGGTCATTTTATTGGGTTAAATGTTGGGGTTTCTGTGGTGGCTAAAGTATTCTAATAAATCCAAATCTACTTTCAAATATCTCACCATCTCTTTTCATATTATCCAACATAATATCAATCGCTGCGTGAAAATCATCTGAAAATCTGGTTAAGAACTGCTGGACCTCTATTTCTGGTTGCATGGCAAAAAGTGAGAAAAGGGTGTCTTTTATGGTTTTAGAATCAAATGTTTTTGCTACCTTCGTTTCCTGTGGAGAATTGTATTTTGCTTCAAAACTACCAAAACCATTAAAACTACCCAAATCTCTACTAGATTCCCTATATGTATTTCTAATAGGATTTTGAGTAGTTTTAGTATTTCTAATCCTAACATTAACAATAACAACAGCAGATATATCATTTATGTTTCTTTTACCAACAACAAAACCTTCATCTCGCAATACTTTTCCAACTTGGTTAGAGTTTAAAATCCTTAAATGTCTAGTTTTCAAATATATATTACAGGCATTAGTAAAATCCCTTAAACTTATCATCTCTCCAGGTTCTTCAATACATTCATCTTCAATAAACTTCATTATTGGATTACTTCGTTCTTCGTATCTCTTTGCCCTTTCATCAAAATCCCCTTCATTTGTAAAATGAGGGTTGGAATAAAGTTCTTTGATTATCCTTAACATTTTCTTAGCTAAGTTCTCAAATTCTTTTTTTGGTATAACATCAATTAAGTTTTTATCTATCTGTTTGAATTGGTTTGGAAAATCAACAATTAACCATTTTCTATAAAACCCTATTGTCTTATCTGGTGTTATTGGCATAGTGTTTGTTAAACATAAACAAGTAGCAGTATTATCTTCTGTAAATGGGGTTTTTCCTTTAAATTGAAATGAAATCTTATCTTCACCTCCTAATTTTTTTAATATGTTAGTATTCTTCAAATCATCATAATGTACTTCACCCATAACACATAGAAGTTTTTGATATAGTACGGCAGGCTCAAATTTATCTTCTGATAAATTTTTAATCTCACTAGCAATACAATTATCTTCCCCTAAAAACTTATAATTAAGTTTGGCATAAGTTCCTTTTCCATTTGCCCCACCACCACATAAAGCTATGATTCTCTGCATAAATTTATCCCTGGAAATATTATAAGCCATTATCTCATAGAGGGTATTCTTCCAGGATTTATCTTGCCCTTTCATCCAATCATTAAAATAACTATCTATGATTGGGGTTTCTTCTGTTTCACCAACCTTATAGGGTATTGGATTAGTAACAAAATACTTAGGTGATGCTTCAAAATCTTCATTTGTTTTTACATCATATATTCTATCTTTAAATTGCACCCACGATTTTTTCATATCCTTTGGTTTGTGCATACGACCAACTTGTTTAAATGATTCAACTATCTCTCCTTTGTTTGTTCTGTTGATTGTGTCCATTCCCAATATACTATAAATTGAATTACAAAAATCAACCTCATCACTAATTTCCCATTTAAACAATTCCTTATTCCATAAATAAAATATTTTGCTTTTGTCATAATAAAATGGCTGAGTATTCCAAAATGATTCTATCTGTCCCCTTCTTGTTAGAATACTAACATCTTGACTAGCTTCTTTTTCTACTGGTATTTCAAACTCTATCCCATAATCTTTTATGTATTTGGCAAGTTCACCAGCAGATACACTTGAATAATCACCATTTAATATTGCAGTTTCCCATGTCCTTAATGTATCAGATTTTCTTTTTTGTACCTCAAAATATTTCTTCTTTATATCCTCTCTGTCTTTTCTATGAATTATATATGCTGCTAAGTTCTTTTCAATAACAAAATGTCTTGAACCTCCCGGTAATTCATTCTCACAACAATAACCTAATAGAAAATCACTTACCCATTCAGACGACAACTTAGTTTTATAAATATGTGTCTTGTGCAGTTTCTTTGATTTTTTTAATTGTTTTAGTAGTTCTTCAGGATATTTATTGTTATGCTCTACTGGGTTTTTCCCTCTTAGTATCTTATGTATAGCTCCGTTATATTTTGGTTTCCAATGTTCATGCCCAATTATTGGGCTTAATGTCCATCCAAGATTTGTTCTGTCAAGATAATCTTTTGCCTTGCTAGGCATTATCCAATCAACAAATAATAGTTTAGCATTTTGATTATCTTCTCCAAACGGAATACCTTTTATATTGAAAATATTAACATAATCAGATTTACCACCATGTCCAGTAATACAATAATCAATTTCTAAACTTTTCAAAACACTTTCAGTTTCAAGAACATATCTATGATTTTTATTTTCATCACCTTCAAATTCTAACCTAATGCTATCTTTAGGTGGTATCCATAAAATTTCATCTCCCTTATAACCTCTTTCCCCATAGTGTGTCATCAGTTTTTGATTAACACCAGCAACATTATTTTTATCAAGATAGATTGCTTCCTTTGGTGCAACTGCAGTTGCCCATCTATCTAATATTTGTTTGGCTAATGGTTCTTCAATAGATTTAACTTCTATTTTCTTTTCTTTTGTTTCTTTGATTTTTTTTGGTTTTGTAGTTTTTATAGGTTCTTTTTTTTCTTCAATATATTCTGCCCAACCTCTTTGTACATATTCATCTGCTCCAAAATCATCAGTATAAACTTCTTCTCCATTTTTTGCTTGTTGTGGTATATCTTTCAAAAATTTTATTTTTTTCATTTTGAATAGTAATTGAATTCATCAATATTAGCAATAAATGTACATCTATTTTCTTTATAACCAGAACATCCAATAAATTTGTTATTATCACTTTTTCTTTCTTTTATCATTAACTGTTTTCCACATAATGGGCAAGGGTGTTGTATTATCTTTTCTATCGCAGTAAACATTTCTAATTGTTTATTAAATCTATATTCAAATAATTTTATTTTTGACTCTATTTTTTCCGATATATCAAAAAAGAATTCTTGATTTATTTGTGTTTTTATGTAATTTTTAATTTCATCTAATATATTATCTTTATCTATCTTAGGTATTATATCTTTTATATCTTCTTTAAAAGATTCAATTCCCTTTGATTTTATTTCTTTTAATCTTTTGTTTATATAGTCTTTTTGTTCATTAAATTGTTTAGTATGATTAATAAATAATTTATTTATCTCTATTTGTTTTTTATATTTTTCTTTATTTAATCTTTCAAAATGTTCTTTTTGTTTTAAAATTGTTTTATCAATATATCTTGAATTTTCCTCAACAACATTTTTCCATTTTTCAAATTTTTTATTATCATATTCTTTTAATATTTCAGCATGAGGTATTAATTTTAATGTATCTGTTTTAAGTATAAATTCTTCTTCACCTATATCAAAATCTTTTTCAAATATCCAACAAACACTATATCCTTTTAATCCCCTTTCCAAAGTTCTTTCTTTAATTTCTTTCTCTGTTTGTTTAGTTAATTGTATTTCAAATATAATTCCTTCACCAAATAATAATTTTCTGTTTTTAAATCTAACATATATATCTGCTCTATTTTTTTTAGTGTATTTTCCAACTATAGAAATTTCTCTATCCCAACTTAATTTATCAATATTTAATTCTTTAATATCAATTATATTTTCTTTTTTTTTCTTGTTTATATAATATGTAGAATAACAAAATCTTAAAGTTGTTTCTTCTTGTAAAATATAATTGAATATCCAATTAAGAATTTTATTATGAAATAAATCTTGTGGATGAGTTATTATTCCTAATTCTTCTTTCTTAATTATATTAAAATGTGGTCTAACTAAAAAAGTTCCTTTTCTTTTTCTTAAAGGTTTTCTACATTGTTTAACATATCTGACTTCTATTTTTTTTATTCCTTTTTCTTTTAATTCTTCTATATTAAGAATTTCACTTTCTGGTGCATACCATTTATCTTTATAAGGTTCTATATATGATGGGTCAATATAAATATCCATAGACCTTACTGGTTGTTTAGTTTTTTCATTAATTGCAAAGAACATCAGTAATCCCTCCAGATTCTAACAATAATAAATAACCCTTTTCAGTTAATTGTTTGTTTTTTACTCTTTCTTCAGTTTCTTGTTTTGTTATCATCTTCCTCCCCTTCCTCCTTTAAGAAATCCTTTAATGTCTTCTGCTGCCTTTCAATCTCCCAGCCTTTCCATTGCGGAGCTTTGGGCACATACTTCCATGCCATAACAATCACCTCCGATGATTATTTATTCCTTAAATATTGCACCAAACTTTCCGTGCTTACCTTCATCAGGTGTCATTGTTATTTCATCACCTTTGGAGAGACCAAGCCATTCAACAATTTCTTTTGGTATTGTTAAGCCCAGACTATCTCCCATAACAATAACACTTCTCTTAAATTTTATTTTATCCATTTAGTTTACCTCCATAAGTTATATTAAATATAAACTAAATATTTGAGTAAGTATTTAAATATTATTATTGTCAAATAAATAGTATTAAATATATATATTATAAAATATAGTTTTCTATAACGAAAGTATTATATACTTACTCTCACACACACAAGATTATGAAAGAAAAACAACCAGTATGCAGCAAATGCAATTCATCTTTTGTGTATGTAACCAAAGAAGAGATAGTTTGCAGAAGATGCGGCCACCGCACCAAAAACAAAACCAAACCAAAGGAGATAAAGAATGAACATAAAAAAACATGAAGATAAATACTTCACATATATAGAAATTAAACGCAATGACGTATAACTACTAATTAATCAAAATCAGAGCAAAGCTCTGACTTAAAATTTCCCCCTACGAAACGAAAATGGCAAATATTATGGGAATAATAAAACAAATTGAAATAAAGATTGGTTATAAGACTTGGAATAAACTATCTAAAGATACACAATATATGTTAATTGGAGAGGAATTTAAAACTTTTGATCAAGAGATGGCAAGGAAATTTGGTTCACAATCAAATTATATAAGACATTGGTTGAAACAACGAGGATTAACAAAAATAGAATATGAAAATTTGATGGCGCAACAAAAAGGTTTTAAAAATCAAAAAGAATATTTAGATGCAAGATACAAGATAAAAGGTTTTGATGGTCTCTATGATTATAGAAGGTTCAAACGATTAAGAAAGAAATATCATAAGTCAATATCAGATTTTATAGTTAGAGAGAATCAATTAAAAAAGGAAAATAGATTTACTAAAGAAAAATTACATCACTTCATAATCATACGTAAAAGTATGAGATTAAATAAAACAGGTGAGCTGTTAAGAAAACGTGAAAAAATGATGACAAACAAGTTATCAACCCAAAGTCTAACGACTAGCATACATCCTACCATAGATGTATGTGGTACACAAACTCGGTGTGGATTGAATAGGGATAGTAACCCCTCAAAAGGAGAAATCTCTATGAGTTCCGAAAGGATGCCACACCCCCTATTGGGTGACAGACTAAAAACAACTACGGGGGAAATTTTACTCCTAACGGAGTCGATTAATTAACGTAAAAACTCATATTCGCAATTAATAATAAAAGGCTCATACAAGTCTTTACTTAACATTCAACAAAATAAAAACTCCCCTTAACGATTAAAATGAAAGATGAATATAAATTAATATTTGGTTTTGCTTTCGCTATGTTATTATTTGGAATGGGAATAAATACTATTATATATTTTTTAAATAGTAATGATTGTAATAACATAGAAAAAGGAGGATATGAAATATATTCAAAACCAACATTTATGAAACCAACTTGTGAGGTTATGACAACTGATAATATTCCTATTAAAACTAATCTCTTAAATGATTGCCCTTGTTGTATAATGAAACTAAAAGAGGCAAACCAAAAATGATAACCCAAACAGATGTTATACTTATGGCAACATCACCAATAATTGTTTTTATAATAGGATTATTGATATGTAATATAAAGAAAATAGGGGGAGTTTTTACTCCGCCTTCGGCGGCTCTCAAAAGAGAGTAGTTGAATTATCGTATCACTCAATTAAAAATGAGTGATACTAAACATTATGAAATATTAAAACACGAACCCCAACGGAGGAACTAAAATGATTGAAAAAATGAAAAAAGATATGCCCTTTAGTAAGTTTGTAAATGAAGATAAGATTAATGAGATAATTAATTACTTAAATAAAGAAGAAGACAAATCTAAAGAGTATAAAGATATGGCTAATAAATTACTAAAGATGCGAGAAAAAGAACATAAAGCAACTATGGCAACTATCGAATTAACGAAGACTATGTTTAAAAATATGGGTAAAAATTAATCCGTTGGGGTTCGCCCTTCGGGTTATTTAATTATCGCTAAAATCCATTCCCCTATTCATAATTAAATACTGGGAAACGCTAAAGCCCCTCGTCTTTACTCGGGGGATTTTAGCTTTACATTACACAAAATTTGGGATATTGATTAAAAACAGCCCCCGACTAATGAGGTAACAAAATGGAAGATAAAAAGATTAGAAAAGAAGCACTAAGAAAGTTATTAACAATTAATGAAGAATACTGTAAGAAACAGAGTAGAAAAATAGATTCCTTAGAAAGCCAACTTGAATTTATGATTAAAGAGAGAAATATGTATAAGGATAAGCACGAAGATTTTGTTTCATTAAAGAAGCAGTTGAAGAAAGTAACAGAAGCACATGATAAGTTAATAAAAGTCTATGCTAAGAAATTAGGGGTGTTGAAAGATGTTAAAAAAAGAGATTGATGCCAGAATAAAAGGATTAAGAAGGGAAGTTACCTTGAAGTTAGGTAGATGTGGAGATGATGTTTTTTTAGCAGATACAGAAGGAAATATAATTGTCAAGTCTTTAAGTGAAGATGATTTGTTACATTTATTAGATTATTTGAACAAAGAAAAGTCGGGGGCTGACGAAAAGAAATAGTCCCAAACTATCATATAATAGCGGTTTAAAGAAAGACCGCAAATCCATTTAAAATACTGCGGTCAATCTTTAGAACCACATACATTATGTTGAATTAAAACTTTGAGAGGGATTTAAGATGAAAACAAGAACAAAGATAAGGGCAAAGAAGATAAGAAGATTACTTTACAAAGTTAGTCCTTTTGAAGTATATTCTCTTGAGGAAATGGAAGACTTGATTACAATTAATAAATTGAAGAAGATATTGAGGTATAATAAATGTAATATTAATTGTCTTGATAAGGATACAATTCAAATACTCTTAAAAGGAACTGAGAAAGAAGTTGAAACATTATCATTTATGGTTGATTTAGAGAAACATATTGAAGCATTTATATTTGATTGTTTGATGAAACTAAAATCCCTCTCAACATGAAACAAAACAAAAATATAGTCAATGAGCTTTACTATAATCGTTATAAGGCCAGTAATAAGTCTTCCAGATTCTATTATGATTTATTTTTCTCAGATGTTTCTGGAAAGATACTTGATGTTGGGTGCAGCACAGGGAATTTCCTGGCGCATTGCAGCAAAGACAGCGAAGGAATTGATTATGATAAGGCTCAATTAATGGTAGCAAGATATAGGGGATTAAAAGTAAAGAAATGTGACTTAAACACCGAGAGGTTTCCATTTAAAGACAATACTTTTGATGCTGTGAATGCAATGTCAGTAATAGAACATCTCAAAGACTCAAGGAACTGTATGTCAGAAATCAGAAGGGTATTGAAGAAAGGAGGGAAGTTTGTTGCTATTACACCAAACCTTTTGTATTGGAAGTTTAAGTTCTGGGATTTTTTTGACCATTACACACCATTTACAAGAATTAGGTTAAAGGATTTATGTAAGAATGCTGGGTTTAGTGATATAAAGATTCATTATTATACATTTAATGTAACAGGACTGGGTGTATTGTATCGGTTGGGTGCAACCAAGCAAATACTAAAGGCTTATCTGTTATTGTATTCATTTTTTGTTAAGCAGGAACTAATAGTTGAAGGATATAAATAAGGAGGATTGATTAAGGATGAAAAGAACTAAATGCAAGAAATGTAATCAACATATACCTTTATGGGTTTATGGTTTATGGTTAATAACTATCACTATTGCTATAATACTTAATTCAAAGTTACTTACAGCTATTGAAATGATGATAATGTTAATAATGTTTAGAGTAATTGATTACAAATACCAATAAAAATGCCACCAAAAGATAAGGATGTTGGAAAGAGAATAAAGGAGTTAATTGATAGTTTTTACAAAACTCCTATTGGAGAACTACCAAAAAGACATTTTTGGATTGATAGAAATAATATGTTATGTTGTGGTCAAATAACTACAAAAATAAAAGTAGATGTTACAGAAGCCCTCTCAACCCTCAAGAAATACATTAAGGAAGAAGATAAACAAAGACAAGAAGATAGTATAGAGTTATTGAAACTCAAGACAAAGAATGAGGAGTTGAAAGAAGAAAATATAAGAGTAAATAAGCGTTGGAAAAAGATGTATGATAGCACAGAGAAACTTGAGGAAATATATAATAATTATATAGAAGATAAAGATAAAATCAAAGAACTCAAATCCCAACTCCAAAATGCAAAGAAGGAGATTGAGAGGTTGAAAGGTGGCTAACGATGAATGTAAAAGAATGTTATGAAAAAAGATTTGGAAAGGGGTCATTTAAGGTTGCTCTAAAGATAAGAGAATTAGCAAAGAAAGAAGTAATTGATGATATTAAAAAGTTAAATAAACACCCTTTAAAGAAAGATGGTTGTGTTTATATTGAGATTAATAAGTCTGATATAGATGATTTGGAAAAACACCACCACCTTAAAAAAGAAGATGAGGAAGTAGCACGATGAAATATTGTTGGTGTAACACTTGTGGAAAATATGTAGAGAATTGTGAATGTTCAGAAGAAGAACAAGATTTAGACTATTGTTAAGTGCAAACAAGCACAGAACCAGAAGAGTAATTGAGGGCAAGAATGCGAAAGGTGATTGAAAGATGAAATGGGAAAAAAGTTGGACTTAAAACAAAAACACAAAGGAGATGATATAAATGGGATTTCAGATAATAAAATGTGAAAGATGTGAAGGAGAGATTGAAGTTGTTGGAGAAATAGAAGGTTTGGTATTATGTGGAAAATGCCCTAAGTGTTTGGAACAAGATAGAAATATACTAAACCACACCAATAAAAAGAAGGATTGAAAATGCCATATATAAAAGGATTTGGATACAAGCATATTTCAATAAAACAAGAATGGAAGTGTCCTAAATGTGGGAATATTGTTGTGGTTCGTAGAAGAAGAAAGAATATAGGCAAGATTGTCAGAAATGGTAATTATTGCCCTCATTGTCAACGAACAACTATAAATATAAAAGCAGAAACTAAAACAAAAACACAAAGGAGATGATTGAAAGATGAAATGGAGAAAAGAGAAGCCAAATATTATTATGATAGTAATGGATGGCAATAGATATGATGTTCTTGATAAGATTCCATATTACCAAGAACTAAAAAAAGAATCTGTATTTTTTTCAAAGATGATAACCTATGCGCCCTATACACTTGCTTCGTTAACTTCGTTATTCTCTGGAATGACTGGAAACAGAAATGGAGTAAAGAGCTATTATAGTATGTATGCCTTTGACAAGGAATATTGCTTTACATTGGCACAATACTTAAAAGAAGTAGGATATTATACAGAAGGAGATTTTTTAAATGAGGATTTGCAGCCAAACCAGGGATTTAATAAGGTTAGAGTTCATAATGAAATAGAAGACGATTTGCTGTTACGACATTCTGAAATTCTACAGCAAATAAAAAGAAAAGAACCTTTCTTTCTTTTTTTACATTATAGTAAAATACATACAGGTTTGATTAAGAATGTTGCAAAGAAATATAAGGATTTGGATAAGGAGTATTTCAATAACAAGGAAAAGAACTTGGTAGATTATATGGAATTAGCAAAAAGAGGAAGTGAATACCTGAATAGCATAATAGATAGAATAAAGCTATTGAGATTATATGACAATTCAATTATACTTGTCTTATCAGATCACGGCAGCAGTATCGGAGACAAGATTGGAGAAAAGATGTATGGCTCTTATCTTTATGATTATACTATAAGATGCTTCCTATATATGATTGGAAAGGATTTACCTAAGAATATGGAAATAAACAATCTTGTCAGAAACATAGATGTATTGCCCACCATTTTAGATATTCTTAAAATAAGGCAGAAGAGAGCATTATCCCAATACAAACAAATACAAGGTAAGTCTTTCCTTAAATTCGCCAAAGGCAAGTTTGACGAAAGAACAGCTTACTCTGAAACAGGAGGGCTTGGAGGTTATACACCTTCGCCAAAAGTTCATAATGTCAAAAGCGTAAGGACAAACAAATGGAAATTGATTTATAATGAAACAAGCAAGAAGAAAGAATTGTATGATTTGGAGAGAGACCCCAAAGAAGAAAAGAATTTGTTTGGTACAGGTCTTGAAATTGAGAATGAAATGAATAAGAAACTGGAAGAACAGAAAACCCCAAAAGGATTGAAAGATGACAATAGATAAAGAGTCTTGCAGTGAATGTGGTTTGTTTTTAGTAAATGGAAAGTGTGTGCATCATACTAAATCATACTGGCACAGATTTAAGACTAGCACGAACAACAACAAAGTATGTTTAATAAGTTATATATATCCTTCAGAAGATAATAAAAGTTTGGGTGTTTTTGTTAAAAGACAGGTTGATTATATAAAACAAGAAGTGGATGTCATATTAATCAAAGGAAATAAAGATAGCGGTTTTAAGTTTGTTTTAAGGTGCATTAAAGGAATTACAAAAGATGTTTCTATTGTTCATCAGCATTTTGTTGGCATATCAACAATAATTATAGGAGGAATGTGCATGTTAAGACATATTCCTTTTATAGTAACTTCACATGGAACAGGATGGGAATTCCAGCAATCTTTTTTTAAAAGGCTGATAGTTAAATTTGTACTTATGTTTCCAAATACAATAATATGCGTAGGAAAGAAGGTTGAAGCAAAATTAATTCAAAACACAGACAAAGATAAGCTGTTAATAATTAATAATGGCTTTGAAATGTCAGAACCAAATAAAACAAGGAAGGACTTTAGAAGAGAACTTGGAATGGAAAACAATTACATAATGATTTCTGTTGCAAATTTTGTTAAGAAGAAAGGAATAAATTTGATTATAGAAAGTATGGTTGAGTTGAGAAAAACATTTCCAAATTTAGTGTATTTGATAATAGGGGATGGATTAGAAAAAGAAAGTCTTAAAGCACTTTCCAACAAATTAGATTTGAATAATTGCGTTAAGTTCGTTGGAAAGAAGTTCAATGAAGAACTTGCAAATTACTATAATGCAAGTGATATTTTTGCATTGATGAGCATTGAAGATGAAAATATGATGGAAAGTTTTGGTATAGTATATTTGGAAGCATCTTATTTCAGACTTCCAGTATTAGGAAGAAATGTTTATGATGCAGTAGAGGATAAGAAATCTGGTTTTTTGGTAGAAAACCAAGAAGAATTTGAAGCAAGAGTTTCTGAATTATTAACAGATAATAAATTAAGGAAAGAACTTGGAGATTATGGAAGGAAGAGGGTATTAAATAAGTTTATGCTTAAAGATAAAGTCAGTAATATATTAGATTTATACAATAAAGAAATAAAGAGGATGATGTGAGATGATAATGAAAACAACAAAAGAGATTATGGAACATTACCATAATTATTGTTTATTAGGAACAACACCATTAAAGGAATTAGATGAATATGTAGATAAGAGATGGGTTGCGGTTGATGATTTATTAATAGAAATGCAAAGTATAATCGATGGAGAAATGAAGAGATGTGATTCTGCGAATGCTGTTACTTGTTGGCATATTTTTAAAGGTATATTAACCAAAGAAATCAAAAAACCCCAAGAGGATGAAGGATGAACAATAAAAAAGATATTTTAGTGTATAGTTACGTTTGCGGAGACATACTTCATATAGGTCATATAGTTCAATTAACCAACGGGAAGTCTCTTGGAGACAAGCTAATCGTAGGAGTTCTCACAGATAAGGCTATTATGGAAAAGAAGCCAAAACCAATTTTAGACTTTGATAAAAGAATGAACTTAATCAAAAATCTCAAAGCTGTAGATGCTGTTGTGCCACAGGATGAGTATTCACCTTTAAAGAATGTTCTGATGATTAACCCAGATATACTTATGGAATCAGAAAGTCATTTGAACTTTAATTATATCAAAGAACTAAAAAAGAGATTTAAAGGAAGGATTATATTTACACCTTATTACAAAGGAATCAGCTCAACACAAATAAAGGAGGATGTCAAGAGAGAATGGAAACCAGAAAGAGAAGTGTAGTAAAGAGTATTATATGGAGAATAGTTGGAATTATTATCTTAGCTTTAGTTACATTTACATACACAAGAAACTGGATGCAAACAGGCTGGATTACTGTTTTGCATCATGGAGTTTTTTTAATAGTGTACTATCTTCACGAGAGGTTTTACTTGCATATAGATTGGAAAGGAATGTTTGGGAATATGACTGTGAGGTCTTGTATGAAATGCCTTACTTACGAAACTATTTTGGGAACTTTCATACTTGGGATTATCACATTAATCATAACAGGGGACATCCAGCAGATGAGCAGGATAACATTAACATATATAGGGATAAAGCATATAATATTTGTAGCAAATGAATTTATTTGGAAGAAGATAAAATGGGATAAGGAGGATTGATTAAGGATTAAAAATGCCACCTAAACACTACTGCAAAGGATGTACTGAAAAAGAATGGGAAATCAAAGAACTCAAGGTAAAGAACGATTATCTTATAAGAAAACTGAAAGATCATCAAATAAAGATATCATAGTCTTAACAGACGGAGGAACAGTAAATGGCAAAGCTAAGTGAAGAAGCACTGACATATACACCGCCAACAACAAAGAACATATCTGAGTTGAAGGAAGTATTAGTAAGTGCAGAAGTAAAAGAAAGAACAGCAGGTGAGGGTGAGACATCTTTTACCTACAAATACATAGAAGTGGATGGAGAGGAATACCGAATAGGTGCCTCTGTGTTGAAGCAGCTGAAAGCGCAGCTTGAGGAAAACCCTAAACTGAATAAGTTTAAGGTAAACAAGGAAGGCCAGGGAATGAAGACAAACTATACTGTCATTCCGTTGGTGGATTAAAGCTCCTTCGAAAGTAGGAGAATGGCGAGGGAGTTTTCAAGTAATTCTTGAATCATATCGCCTCTTTTATCCCTCGCCATTTTATATTCATAATCAACAAAATAAAAATTTCCCTTACGATTAAAATGAAAAGAATAATCTTAGACCTCTGCGGAGGAACAGGAAGTTGGAGTAAACCATATAAGAAAGCTGGATTTGAAGTAATAGTAATAGACCTTAAAAATGGTTATGACGTAACGAAAGCTATCATTAATAAAAGGGATATAAGGTTTTGGACTACTCTTGATAATAGTTTAACAGGATATGTAGTAAAAATTAAAGATGTCTATGGTATTCTTGCAGCACCACCTTGCACAGAATTTAGTTTTGCAAGAACTAACGCTAAGAAACCAAGAAATGTTAAGATTGGTATAAAGATAGTTGAATCGTGTTTACGAATTATTTGGGCTTGTCAATATAATTTAAAGAAAGACACACAAAAGAAACCCCATTTAAAGTTTTGGGCTTTAGAGAATCCAAATGGTATGCTCAAATGGTTTTTAGGAAAACCTACATTTGAATTTAGTCCTTATGAATTTGGAGATATGTATAAGAAGAAAACTCATTTATGGGGGTGGTTTAATAATCCTATAAAAACTAATGATAAGAAACCAGATGTATGTAAGTTTGATAAGATGGCTACTAAAGATATTCACCCAGAATATTATGGAAAACTAACAAGACAAGAACGCAGAGCGATAACACCTAAAGGATTTGCTAAATCATTTTATGAAGCTAATAAATAAAGACGACTACGGGGCTTACGCTCTTGTAATTATCGCTAAACGCAATTAAAAAAGCGTTTAGCTTAACATTCAACAAAATAAAAACTCCCCCTACGAAAAGTAACATAATCCCACCGACTAAAGTCGGGGGCTTTTAAAAAATGGAAGTTGAAGAATTATCAAGTTTAACTGTCGATTGGTTATTTAATATTCATTTCAAAAAGCATAGGAAAATTCAATCACACGAAATAATGTGTATGCTTATGCAATTTGAAAGAAATCCTATAAAAAGGATATATGCTACAAGAATAGTAGAATGTTCAGAATTATTAAAAATGTGAGGTAAGTTTGCTTTCCTCCCACGATTAAAATCGTGGGTATCCAGCAAACAACGATTATGAAACACTCCCAAATAAATCACCATAAATGGTGGGGTATCTAACAATGCCACCAAAACACGAAGAACAATGTATAGGATGTTATTTTGATTACGGACATCCATATGCAAGTGAAGGGTGTTTAAGATGCAATCGTAGATTTAATCAAAGAAACCTAAAACTTCCAGATTGTTACAAGAAAAGAGAGGTGAATCCAAATTTCTCCAACTGACTAAGTCAGTGGTATCCTTTGGACAACGATTATGAAAATAACAATTAATATTAGTAAAAAGGATATGAATCATTTAAAAAGTCCTCATACTTTTATGGATGAATGTGGAAGTGCTTGTAGTGTTTTGTATAAGTTACAAAAAGAAATAAATAAGAAATGTAAAAATGGAGGTTAAATAAAATGAACTCAGAACAAGAACAAACAAAGCAGGACAAGATAGTATCAAGAAACAAAAAGATAACCAGGATAACAATATTTATCCTTTTTATCGTTTTGGTAATGATAATCGGCAGACTGCTTGGATTATTGTTTGGAATATAACCCCGGCAGAAATGCCGGGGTTAATGTGCAATATACCTATGTCTAATAGGTAATTAGGAAACTATTCTGATTATTAGTGGCACCCTCCTCCCATGTTACTCACCTCCGCTTGTATTTTTCTTAATATCTCTTTAGGATTATCTAATTCTTCTTCCCCTAATATAAAAATTGTTTTCCATCCATACTTACTAAATCCTTTACTTCTTTGCAAAATATAATTTTCAACTGAACCATAATTTTTTTCTTTATGGTATTTAGCAAATACTTCAATCGCTATCTTTTTACCATTACAATTAACAAAGTCTGGATTCAATGGTGGGAATCCCATCCAGAAACTTCCATCTCCAGTATATCTCCATTCATTTGGTTGTAGTCTATCTAATATTTCTTTTAATCTCTTTTCATAAGATGTTGGTCTGAATTTTAGTTTACTAATCATTTTTCTTATGCTTTCTTCTCTATGTTTTTTCCCTTTTAGCCAGGGAGTTAAACCTTTCTTAAAAGAACCAGAATTAGGTTTGCATATACCTTTGGTTCCTTTATTCCAAGAGGGGTTACCAATTAGTGATTTATCTTTACATTCTCTTGAACAATATTTTGCAGTTGTCTTTCTATATTTTTGAACATTAAACACTTTTTTACAATGATTACAAATTAAGTTAACATTGTGTTTTACATTCCAAGGAATATATCCTTTTTTAAAGGAAGTTCTGCTGATTGCCATTTCTTTATTTCCTATGTTTTACTTGTTTATTAAGTTTTCTTAATTGCCCAACCACCAATCCCCCTCCAATTGTAGTTCCTACAATTGGCAGAAACCCTGCAGCAGCACCCAACCCTGCCTGAGAGCTTGCAGCTGTTGAACCACCAACAGGACCACTAGCTGCTCCAACTACAGAACCTCCAAAACCTAATACAGCACTGCCAACCACAATGCCCTTAGAAGCACGTACAATGCCCAAATCCGAATCTTTCTTCCTTTTAGCCATAATAACCTCCTTAATCCTTTTTATACAATTTAAACACAAATAACAATCCAAATATAATCATTATGATTGTAAGCATAGCAGTTGATATGAACTCCAGGGCAAAGAATGATATTGATAGTATAGCAATTATAAAGCTGGAAGCCACCAATGCATCATCATTACCCTCACTTCTCATGGAAGTATAGAGAATTACCCATCCTGCCAATAGCATTCCTAACATAAAAGTATTGTCAGTAAGTGCATTGACATTCTGTATGAACTCGAGGACATTCCCAGTTCCCGTTATGTTCGTTAGGTCATAGACCGACGCTGTTGCATTTATAGCCATAGTAATTAAGTCTCCGCTTTGAATCCTCTGAGGAAGAATATTACCGAAAGCACAATTATTATCAATACAATTCCGATTGCGGCAGCAATAATCCTCCCATCAACATAAGTTTTTGTGTCTCCTCCTACCTTGTTAAAAACCTCGTCAAAATTTAAAAAGAAGTTGGTCATCAGTTTGCCGCCACTTATCGCTCCTGTAATAAGATTAATATCTTTTGTTTCGCTTTCAGCTTCTCCTGATTTTGTAAGCCCTGAAATCTGCCTTAATGTTGAATTGTCATCTGTAACAGATTCACCTGCAATTTTATCATATTCTCCCGCGAGGGTTTTCCATTCAGATGCACCACCAAACTCATTCAGTGTAAGGTAATTCTGGACAGCAGAAAACATTATAGTCACAACTACAGAGAATGTCAGCAATCCGATTAATAATGTTGATATTTTCATTTTTTCATCTTAAATATTAATATTGCTCCTGCTACAACAAAACTAACATAAAGGGACAGCCCCCATATTGAAAACCCAAGGAAATTTACAATCCCTAACCCAACCAAAAACATTATGATTGCGACTGCCGGACTTACTCCTGCGCCTAATCCAGCTAGGGTTCCTGCAATTATTATCGTGAAGAATGCTCCCTGTGTTCCGAATGTATTTCTGAAATCTCTGGCTATTCCAGTTTCCCTTTCAAGGTTGTCTGTGACTATTTCGTTGTTGCCCACAATAATTTTTCCAAGCGCAATATAAGTCCCCGGGCTTGTTGTAGTGTTTACTTGGCATAGCAATGTAGCGCTTACTGATGTGTCTGTTGTAGTACATACAACTACTTCGCTTGCAGCACTTCTTTTGATTACATCCAACTGTCCAGTCCTTGTACTGCCCGAAGTGTCAGTAAAGACATAAACAAAAGTCTGTGTTGAGTTTGTGAAACTGAGGCTTGTTGTCATATCTTGTATTACATCAATTGTTGTAAAAGGGTCTGCTGATAAGTCCATAGTCAAAATCAATGTTGTTGAGATCATCTTTGCTCCTATTGTTCTCAATGTAAAACTCTCAAAAGTTGTCAGAGTTTCATAAAAAGCATCATTGAAATCAACATCAATTATAGTTTTTCCCTCTGAGTTTGTCTTGGACATAGCAACCGTTATGTAAGAGTTTGATGATAGGTAGTATCTTTTTAATCTTATAATTGCATCTTCTAAGTCATTCCCTGAATTGTCCTGGACAGTGAAAATAACTTCAGTTCCGTTGCCAATTGACAGCAAGTACAAATCTATTGTCTGGTTTGTGTCATTGATTACAGTAAGGTAATAGTCTCTCTTCGTATATTTATCAGCAAAATAAGTAATTCGGTAATCTCCCGGTTCTATATTCTGGGCATATATCTTTCCGTCATCTGCTGTGAAATTTCTGATAGAATCATCACTTATCATATTTATCGTGGCGTTTTCAGGAAGGAGAAGTTGTGTAATCTCATCGAATACACTGAAATTTATTGAGTTTATCCCAAGCATTGCAAATGTCAAGTTTGGATAAGAGATGTTTCCAATTAAGTCAAATGCAAAGAATGATGTGGCAAAGTCCTGATGTGATACTATTATGCTGTAGCTTCCATTACCAAGGCTGAATGTCAGGTTGCCTTCGTCAAGTCCGACAACATCAGTTTGCGTCTCTGTAAAGTCTGTTCCGGATAGTATTATTGTGAAGTTGTGCAGGAAAGTGTTGTTAACAATAGATGAAATTGAGATTGAAACATTGATGTCATAGAATTCCGCTATAAATCTATTTGTGCTTTGGTTGCCAAGGCTTATGTTCAATGGAAAATCAAAGTAATCCTCTGCAGCTCCGCTTGTTGTGTAATCAGAGGCATTAAGCAATAACCTCAGGCCTCCAGTGGCATTGCTTTGATTGGCAGCCCTAGGTACAGACAGATTAAAATTAAGGATGGTGACATTAGTTCCTCTTCTTACCGCAGTAAAATAAACTATTGCCTGGTGCAGCCTTGCTTCAAAGTCATTGCTTGCATCTATTGTATAGGTTACATTATAATACCCACCATTTTCATCAGAGGATATGTTTAAGGTATATGCGCCATCAATTACATCATTAAAATTCACATTCCCGTCAGTAGTTGTTTGTGCCTCGCTGAATGTATCATTGAATAATGTTGCAGTGAATGAAAGTATTGTTGTGTTGTCATAAATATTTGTGGCATTGACAACCAAATCTTTTGTCACTGTGAATAAGGTTGTTACCTGTGCAAAATTATTAAAGGAATCATTCACCCTGCCTGTAACATTTATTGTCTGGTCAAGACTTCCGCTTATGTTAAATATTTTGCTGAATTTATCCGATGTTCCATCTAATGTGAAGTTGAAGTATGATATTACGCTGTTGTTTGTTATTATAATCTGTCCAAAACTCAAAGCAAAGTTATCAGTAACATTATATGTGAAATTTATATTTTGTCCGATAAGGAATCTTGTTGCATTATTTGCAGTCTTTATTGTCGGAATTGTTGTGTCATTTACCTGCAAAGTTAGGACATCATCACAAGCAAACTGATTGAATGTATCATTGGCACATACCATTGCTCCAATAGTTTCTCCCTGAGATGCTGTTACCGTCAATAAATAATCAAGGTTGACATCATTTGTTGTGTTATTTGGAACTGTTGTATTGGTTTGATTTACCCATGTCCCTGAATTATTATGCCCAATAAATATTGTGCTTACTGCAATTATATCAGAAGCATTGCCGGATATATTCACAACACTATTTGTTTTTGGAGTAGTGTCATTTATTGAACTCTCAATTGCTGGTGCATGATTATCAACCTGAAAGTTGTAGAAAACATTGACAACATTCAAACCACCTATTGAATTGAAGTCAAAATCTTTTGAAACAACAGTTGCAATTACTGAATTGATACCCAGCCTTTCAAATTCAACTGTGCTTGTTCCATCTGTGTTTTCAAAGTCAATCCAGTTCCCACCTACACCATTCTGAACAACAAGATGCCCTTTGTATTTGCTGTTCTTGATAATAGTAATTGGATTTTTTGATGTAATAAGAAACCTTTTTGTTTCTTTCTTATTGGTTTTCCCAAATTCCATTGTGTATTTATCAACTTTCTTTATTGCCTTTGGTTCCTTTACTTTCTTCCCTTCAATTAAATCTATTGAAATATCATTACCTTCGGCAGTCCAAAATCTTAAACCATATTCATGTTCCTCAACACCATAATCCTTAATCATATTCTTGGTATGCCTATCTGAAAAGTTAATATCAAGAGTATAATTACCAGAAGCAAGTCCAGTTAAATTTAAGTCATAAACAATTGAAATTGTTGTTGCAGTTTGTGGTGTGTTGTTTGAGACACTGTATATTCTATCATCACTTGCATTATGCCAGTTGAATTGTAACAAGAATGGATTGGTATCCTGCATTGTAATATTCATAGTTGCATTTACATTGAAACCAAATCTTGTGTTGTTTGTAAGATTAAAGAGCAGCAATGTTGGAACCGTTGTATCTATTGTAAAGTTTACTGTTGCATTTGCACTAAAATCAATCCCATCATACAGACTTACATTCAGAATATAATGTCCGTCAGAAGCATTGAAAGTTACATTGGTTGTCGATGTTTGATTTATTATACCATTGATGTAGTAATAGATTGTGATTGGATCTCCATCAGGGTCAGCAGGAAAAGTTACCTCAAAAGGATAATCTGGCTGGGTATTGTTGTAATCATCTGGTGTTGGTAATATTATTGTTGGTAAGGGTATAAAATTTACAATGGTTACAGGAGAACTGTTTACAGTGTTTCCAAATTCAATACCATCATTAGGTCTTGCCTCAAATATTATCACATCTCCAACAATAAAATTAGCATTCCCTAATGTTGTTGCAGTCTCGCCACCAATCTCCACACCATTTTTGTACCATTTGTATGTTGTTCCACTTTCGCTATCGCCATCAGCATCAGTAAATACTGTTGAACCTGTTAAGTCATCAGTTGTTCCAGGAACAGAAGGGCTTATGAATATGCTCGTATATCCTATATCAAGCCTAGGTCTTAAAGTAATATTTTCACTTTCTTTAGAAAAGAATAATGCTACAGGATTCGCGTCAGAGTCATAACTTTCAGTAATGTCGTGCAGTACAAAAGATAGGTTGTTTGTGGAGAGGTTTGAAAATTCTCTTTTAGTTGCAGATATTACAGTCCAATTATACATTCCTATTCTAGGAGTTGAATCTATCGCTATAGAATCTTCGGCTGTAGAGTTACAGTCACCACCTATAGTTCCTGTAGTTACACCACACATTTGAGTGACATGGGTTAGATTTGTTTCATTCCAAGTGTAATTAAGAACATGATTTACCTCAAGAGAACTTGCTCCATAAGAATTCCATTCTTCTGAAGAGTTTAAATATAAAAATAGAGTTGAGTTATCTAATTGTATTCCTAATTGGAGTTGTAATATATCAAACATAAGATAAGACCGTCTGAATCTGGGACCTGCTCCGCTCCCTCTTGGTCCAACAAATATAGTGCTTTCTGTTCCAAAATTACTATCAATAATATCTTGTCTTGTATATGTATCACCAAGATTTTCAGTATCTGCATCTTGTAAAGAAAGGATTGTAGGTAATGATATGATTGGAACAGTGTTTGCTATTGTGATTACTGTTGAATTTTGCTTTACATTTCCATTTGTATCAGTTGCATAACAAGTAAAATTAATTACATTTCCCTTGCTATCTGGTATTGTTGTTACATTGCTTATAAATGCTGGAGTTGTTACCGTATAATTTGAATAAACTATTCCAGAAGTATAATTAAATGTCATATTCAAAGTTGATAGTTCGGTTTCATCTGTTGCATTACAGGAGAAATTAAGGACATCATTTATTTTTATATTATCTATTGAAATATTAAAAGAACTATTAATTACTGGTGGGGTTGAGTCCCCTGCTGGTGCTGATGGGTCATTATCTTGTGTTCCAGTTCCGTCATTATAAATCAAACTTCTTAATTCTGAACTGATACTGCCATTATATATTCTTAAATCGTCCCAAGATGTTTTAGGTGGAACAGAACTGCCATCGTGAGGAAACCAATGTGTAGTCTCTAAAGGTGCACCACTAGTCAATTGTCCTGTGCTACTTATTGTATCATTTAGATAAACATTTGTATTTATACCAACATTTGTAACAATAAGATGATGCCATATATTTAAACCCAACATTGGAATTGTAAAATCCATATTACTTCCACCAAAAG
>SDBU01002961.1_pt1 | contig 22084 bp, 24 predicted proteins | sample 2277071 | NCBI WGS metagenome assembly SDBU01 (sample SAMN10397929, study PRJNA504765) | marine sediment metagenome | isolation source: marine sediment core GS08_GC12, 126 cmbsf | place: Arctic Ocean: Gakkel Ridge, Loki's castle | collected 2008 | reverse complement strand
AAGGGCTGGATCCGGTGTTCCACAGAATTGAGGCGGGAACTTCCGTGGCGCCCTTTAACAGCCAGAAAAGCGAAAGTCAAGAGAATGAAATGAGGGCTATATGCCAAAGATGCGATATATCGAAGGTCGTATGCCATAGGGACGCCAACGCTATGCAGGACTTTTTTATATCAGCTCTGCGTGAATTATCGCCAGTTATGGTGCGGTTTTACAGCGTTTTCCAGGCAGGAATAGCCGGTATTTGGCGTGGCATGTTGACAGGTCAGAAAAAGCATAGAATTGTAAACGCAGTGATAGTGCTGTTCTACAGACTGGGTCGGATAATCGGCATTATGGGGCGTGTATCTTATTTACTACGGTGGAGGGTTGCTTATGAAATATAGCAAACAAACAATTTTCACTATGATATTTTTCTTCGTGGCGTTACTTCTCGTTTGCGCGTTATGGCTCATTTCTCCTATTATAGTGAAATGGGCTGTAGATTCGGAGTATTTCACTACTAGAAATGAAGCCAGTGTTATTGGAGATCAGTTTGGTCTTATTGGTAGTCTTTTCTCGGCTTTGGCTTTCGTGGCTATATTGTTTGCCTTATTCCTTCAGCAGAGGCAACTTAGGCTTCAAGAAACAGAGTTAAAGACGCAGGTAGAGGTACAAAAGCTCACAGCGGTGCTATCCAGCACACCCGGCTTGATTCTAGACGAGGAATTTCTCCTTGTAGAGCGCGGGTACGGTGGACCGAAAAGACCGAGTCTCAGTGTTTTGCGGAATAATGAGACGTCTAATTCTAAAGCTATAGACGAATTGACGAAGGCTATTGAAGTTGACAAAGCCAAGAAAAATGAGATTATACCGCGACTTGAAACGCTGGAGGCGAGACATAAGGAGGAGCGCCTTAAAGAGGAACTTCTCGCTGAACATACAAAGCTTGGTCGTGAGAAGCAGTTGCTTCAGAACAAGATACAATCTAACGAAAAAGAATTATCGAAGGTATCTTCTATACAGGAGTCGATCGCCAGGTTAATCGAATTCAAATTAGAACAGCGTCACGCATACGAGACTATTAAGGGGTATGATATACCTGACTCAGCTGACTGACTCAACTGAAGCGTGATCAGGATTCTGTCACGCGGGGAGGAAGTGGTAACCGATGGCAGATAAGCCCTGGACAGCGATAAGGAATCACGAGGTTGACGCTGAGATGCCGTTGCCGACATGGACACCATATATATGGACAAGACGTGGACATGATGTGGGCAAGACCTGGGAAAGAGGCGGTGTATGAAAGGAGAACAGGCTCATGGAGGCGAATGATAAATACATAACACTGTATAAGGATGACGATTACCTGGTATTTGCCGATGAAGAGACCAAGACGATAACACTTGTCATGTCTGGGCGCGGCGTGAGTTTAGTTTTCGCTTCAGAGGAATGGGCCGAGTTGAAAAAGATAGTCTCAGGTATTGAGTTACCTGGTACGCTGATCGCCCACGAACGCACCCTGTATGAAGTGGTTGAGTGATAGAAAGGGGTACAACGTGCGGACGATCGCCATTGTTTTAATAATGACTCTCATTCCGGCAATCTGCTACCCAGTCGAGAGAACAGAAGCACAGCGTTACTATGACCTAGCGGTATCGTATATCAAATCAGACCTATATGTGAAGGGGCTGGATACACTTAACCAGGTGGCTTTCCTGTATCCAGATACCGATGTGGCTGACGATGCCCTATACCAACTGGCTTTGATACGTGAACGTGTTGGCAATGGCGAACTTAACATTGCACGACAGGAGAGTCTTGAAGCCCAGGAAGGTGTATTGAAAGGCTTAACTGGTAGATTGGTTCCGGACATTGTTGTCACTATAACGGCGCACATGAGAGGGGAGCGGGTATTCAACACAGAGAAGGAAAAAGCAATTACCCAATACTTATTGGCGCTTGACTATCTCAATACGTTGTTGGAACGGTATCCGGATTCGGACATGCTATCAGAATCAACACTAGCGTTTTCACGGATAGCAGAGAAAATCGCTGTCTTGATTCAAGAAAAGGATACGCCAGTTTCGTCGACTTGGAGTGCAAGAGCAAAAATACGTATCGTGGCCATAATTGCTGCGTCGTTTCTTCTTTGGGCAATGTTGAACGAGAAGGGCAGTAACTAAGGAGGGGACAAATGAAACGTAAACAGTATCTATTGCTTGTGGCGTTGACAGTAGTGGCTGGACTGATAGGCGGTGCTGTGTCGAACTGTGTGTTTGTGACGCGGTCGGCGATTGCGCAGGAGACAGAGTACCATAAGAAAGTGGTAACAGCGGAGGAATTTAGGTTGGTGGATAAGAGCGGAAACGTATATGCTGTACTGGGTAAGAAAGTGAAAGAGCCTATACGTTTCTCAGAAGAATTTCAACTATCTCCAGTATCTAGCTGCCTATGGCTTTATGATAAAGATGGAAATGAAAGAGCCAATTTTAGTGTAGTGGATTATAATAAGTTTGGCCTCGGCCCGGGCGCAAAGCTAAGACTTGGAAGCGACAGTAATGGTTTATTGCTTATGGAAAAGGGGATATACCTGTTCTACGAAGAAAATGTAGTCCAGATAAATCACGCCGGTATAATAATAGTTGACCGTTAGGACGGCAAAGTCATGTGGTCTGCTCCGTAGCCACAAACAGCTTTACCCCCAAGCTAATCTGAGGTAATGCCGTTGACGAGGTTGCTTGATCTCAGAATAACCGTGCCATTCCATGATACATGATGTACAGGTTCAATGATAGCGCAACTTTACGCTTGTCATACTATAGTGACAATGGTAGATCGTGGAGTTAAAGTGAATTCTCAACATCATTCAATGTTCCTGCCTAGGCACTGCTTAGGCATTGCATTGTACATTATGTTATGCTATCATGAGTCGAGGTGATGACATGACTATCAGGGAAGCAGCTCAACGCATAGGCAAAAGTGAAAGCGCGCTTAGGCGCGCTATAAAAGCTGGAAAGCTAGATTCTACACTGGTTAATGGCAAATACGACATTACAGAAGAAGCACTATACGCCTATGCGGAACCGTCTGAACGCGTAGGCGCGCCTAAGCGGTGTTCCGATAGCAAATGGACAAAAATGGACGCTAAGCCATCCTCTCCTGAGACTTTAGCGACTTTTGCCGTCCGGACCTGCATTCATCAAAACACGACACAGAAGAGACCTTCCGTGACGTGAAAACGCCTTGGAAGCAGCAATTACTGACGAAAATACCACAATAACCACGAAATTTCACCTCACGAAAGGTGTACCTGAGCACGTCTGTGTGTTTAGCGCTATGGGCGATTTAATGCTCTCAAAGCCATCCTGTAACATCCAAGTGAGGATGCCTTTATGTAGACTATACCTGGCTAGCTTTACGTCCGTCTGATTTTGCTTAACGTCCATTTTTGTCCATTTGCTATCGGAACGCCTAATAGAAATGGCTCTTCCGCGCTTTTCGTGAAAATGGATTGACAGCATGATCTGACAGTGAGGTATAATCATTAGGAAGCCGATAATGAAGGAGGTTACCTAATACTACAACGATGGTTCACTTGACATTTTGATATGATTGAGGTATCCTCTGAGAAAACAACCAATGTTTGATCGGAGGTGCACGATGATGTATGCTACACCAGGTATCGCTTTGGAACCGCCAGTTGAGCTTCGAAACCCTCCAGCGCTCAACGTGAAAACGAAACAAGTGGAGGGAATTCTGGACAAGCTGAATCAATACTGGCAACGCTTTGCTCCTCACTTCCAGCGCCGTGAGCAGCGTGAATGGGGAGTGAAATACATTTCGGGTCGCTTTATGGAAGGGAAGAAATACTTCACCAATGCAATAGCTCGTCGTGTGGGAGAGAAGAACGAACGTGCCATGCAAAACTTCGTTGGAGCTTCTCCCTGGGATGACCATGCAGTGTTGATGGAACACCAACTTGCTGCTCAAGAAACTCTGGGACATCCAGAGGGTTGTGTTATTATGGATGGCAGCGGTTTTCCACGCAAAGGAACTGAATCTGCTGGTGTAGCGCGCCAATATTGTAACCAAACCGGCAAGACGGACAACTGTCAGGTAGGCGTTTACCTGGCATACTCCAGTCCCAAAGGCTATACGCTGCTGGATCGCCGTCTTCATCTGCCAGAGAAGTGGTTCAGTGATGAGTATTCCGCTCGTCGCCAGCGTTGTGATATACCAGAAGAGATTACCTATGGCTCCCATCAGGAACTGGCTTGGGAAATGCTGAAGGGGGTAGCTCAACGTCAGGCGACTACCTTCCAGTGGGTCCTGGGCGATGAGGAGTTCGGTCGTGATAGCAAGCTTCTGGACAAGATCGCTGGTATCAGGAAATGGTATTTCATGGAGATACCAGTCAACACCCGGATCTGGCTGGAGCGTCCACTGACAGAGATTCCAGCATGGAAAGGACATGGACGTAAGCCTACCAGAAAGCAGTTGGTGGAAGGAGCGCCGCCATCCCAGCGTGTGGATACCCTCTGTGTGCCGCCAGAATACTATCAGCGTTACACCTTGCATGAAGGGAGCAAAGGTCCATTGGTGTCTGATGTAGCTTGCACACGTGTAGTGGCAACAAGAGATGGACTGCCTGGACCAGAAGTCTGGTTGGTGATCCGCCATGATGTCTTGAGTGGGGAGCGGAAGTATTTCCTTTCCAACGCACCAGTGGAGACACAACAGTCTCAATTCGCCTGGCTTTCTGCGGCACGCTGGCCAGTAGAAAAAAGCTTTGAGGACTGTAAAGACGAACTGAAAATGAACCAGTATGCCATGCGTAGTTGGCGTGGCTGGTATCATCATATGACGTTGGTTATGATTGCCCATCTGTTTCTGGTCACCTTGCAACAGGAGTTTCGGGAGGATATGCCAGCTTTGACAGTGCCACAAGCTCGGATGCTGTTGGAATCCGTGCTGCCCAAGCAAGTCTTTGATGCTGATGCAGCGTTGGAAGCCTTGAGTAAAATCCAGCTTTCTAATCATCGGGCATATCTCTCCCATCGGCGTAAAACTTTGCAGAGACTTTTAGACACTTGAAACCATCGTTGTAGTACTAATGCTCACTGATGTATTATTTCCCGCTAAACTACAACTTTGTGTCGATAGGATTGAAATGGAGAAAAATGCAGTAAATATCTCGGTGGCATCCACAAATGGGCGGAGTGTCTGCCCCCATTGTCAGACAATATCAGAGCGGATTCATAGTAGTTATAGCCGTCATCCGGCAGACCTGCCGCTTGCTGGCTATACTGTTCGTCTGGCTATGGCCGTTCATCGCTTCTTCTGTGACAACGGCACTTGTGAAGCCAAGACCTTCACAGAGAGAATACCTGCTTTCATCCAGCACTATGCACGCCGTACTGACCGTCTGGCCACCAGGCAACAAAGTGTGGCAATTGAGGCAGGCGGCGCCATTGGCCAACGTGTGCTGACTATACTGGATATGCCTGTGAATTCTGATACTCTTATTCGCTTTATCCGCAATGCGCCAGAGCCAGATGTGGCTACTCCCCGGGTTGTTGGGGTAGATGAATGGTCGCAACGTAAGGGCCAATCATATGGCACCATTCTGGTGGATCTGGAGGCTCATCGACCAGTGGATCTGCTGCCAGATAAATCCGCAGAATCATTTGCTAAATGGCTGAAGGAGCATCCTGGCGTAGAGGTCATCAGTCGTGACCGCGGTAAAGAGTATATAAGCGGAGCAAACGAAGGCGCTCCTGACGCTATTCAGGTTGCCGACCGCTGGCATCTGCTTAAGAATTTCCGAGATGCTCTAAAGCGAATGTTGGAAACCAGACGCGCTTGCCTGAAGGCAGCAGCAGATAAACCCCATCAGAACGTGCTGGAGCAGCAACTGAAGAACAAGAAACCAGAACAGACAACTGAAGAACCGGCAGAAGTTTCTACTGCTACCCAAAAGCTGACGAAAGCAGAAAAACGATATCTGGAGCGACGGACTAGACGACAGGAGCGTTATGAGACTGTGAAGGAGCTACACCAACGCGGACTCTCCAAGAGTAAGATTGGGCGACGTTTGGGTCTTAATTTCCGGACTGTCGCCAAGTATATCAAGGCTGATGAATGTCCGATTCATTCAGGAAGACGCAAGAGATCAGGTAAGTTGAGTCCTTATATGGGTTACATGATAAAACGCTGGGATGAAGGTTGCCACAATGCTACCCAGATCTGGCGTGAGATCCGTAAACGAGGCTTTAATGGCTCACGGCGAACAGTATCTGAGTGGGCCACCAGGAAGCGTAAATCAATGCAGTCAGCAGGTTCTGATCTAGCGTCTGAGAAAATCATTCCCTGCTCTGCCAGTCGCGCTTCCTGGCTGTTAGTAAGTGAGGAAGATGAGCTAAAAGAAGAAGACAAGCAAGCTCTTGAGCGGATGAAGCAGGCTGATGAGAAAGTTGCCGAAGCTTACGAGCTGGGTCAGCGTTTCACAAAGATGGTTCGTGAGCGGCAACATGAATCTCTTCTTCCCTGGTTAGAGGATGTTGCCAAGAGCAAGATTGACGCACTAACAGGATTCGCCAATGGCATAAAACAGGACTTGGATGCAGTTACCAACGCCCTCTCCCTACCGTGGAGCAATGGTCAGACTGAGGGGCAGGTGAATCGGCTCAAGCTCATCAAACGTCAAATGTATGGTCGCGCCAATTTCGATCTACTGAGAAGGCAAGTGCTTGCCAGGCCCATAAGATGCTAATTGATGGATTTCACGAAAAGTGCGGAAGAACCTTTTTTTTACTTGCCGAAAACACTTATGGAAGATCATGAAGTATGGGGTCTGAAACTTGGGCAAGAAGAGAAAAGATTCGACGTGGGTGGTTTTGAGAGCTACTTCAAAGCTTTTCTGACTTTTGCGCTTGAGGACGAGGAAGTGGGAGATTCGTTCAGGCAGTATGCTATGGATCTATTAAGTGATTACGGGGGCAGCGAGATGCAGGACAGGCAAGATACGAATACCGAGGCGCTAATATAAAGATGACTGAAGTTATTACAATTGGTATTGTTGGACTTGGCTATTGGGGCCCGAACTTGCTGCGGAATTTCATTCAGCTTGACGGATGCAAAGTGAAAATCTGCTGCGACCTGAACGAGGATAGCCTCAATGGCGCCAGAAAGCAATATCCTGATATTGCGATTACAAATAACTACGACTCGTTGTTGCAGGACCCTGAAATTCAGGCGGTCGTCATTGCCACATCCGCTGGCACGCACTATAGAATGGCAAAACAGGCTATTGAGCATGGCAAACACGTTTACGTTGAAAAGCCATTAACTCTGAAAGTTACACACGCTGAGGAGCTTGTCGAACTTGCACGGCAGAATGGAATAAAGCTTATGGTGGGACACCTGATGGAATACCATCCTGCTGTAGAGAAGCTAAAGGAGATGATCCAGAACGACGAATTGGGTGACATTTACTATCTCTATTCTCAGCGAGTTAACCTGGGCAAGATAAGAAGAGATGAGAATGCGCTCTGGAGCTTCGCTCCTCACGATATTTCCATAGTGATGTATCTACTAGAGTCTGAACCTATAGACGTTAGCACAAGAGGGCAGTCATATTTGCAGGATGGAATAGAGGATGTGGTGTTCTTGAGCCTCCTCTTTCCTGGAAAGATTATGGCGCAGATCCAGTTAAGCTGGCTGGACCCACATAAGATCCGTCGGACCACCATTGTTGGCAGCAAGAAGATGGCTGTGTTTGACGACATGGAACCCACAGAGAAGATCAGGATATATGATAAGGGGGTTACAAACAACGCTTCCTATGACTCATTCGGCGAGGCTCTGAGCCTGAGATTTGGTGATATAAAGATACCCTATATCAAGATGGTGGAGCCATTGCGGCTGGAATGTCAGCACTTCATAGACTGCATCGTGAATGACAGGCAGCCCAGAAGCGACGGGATGGATGGACTTCGGGTAGTCAAGGTTTTGCAGGCAGCTCAGGAGTCGCTGTATGATGGTGGAATTCCGGTACATCTGGAGGACTTATCTTGAGCAATGATGTTTTTATACATGAATCAGCCTTTGTGGACGAAGGGGCGGTTATGGGCGAGGGCACAAAAGTCTGGCACTTCACGCACGTTATGAGCGGCGCAGAGATCGGTGAGGACTGTTCCCTTGGGCAGAACGTCTTCGTCGGCGGAAGGGCAAAGATAGGGAACAATGTCCGCATACAGAATAACGTGTCGGTTTACGACATGGTGACTCTTGAGGATAATGTCTTCTGTGGACCATCTATGGTATTTACCAACGTTATGAACCCGCGTGCAGAGATTCGGAGAGGCATTGATGAGTATCTTCCCACGCTGGTGAAGCGCGGCGCTACTATAGGAGCCAATGCTACGGTAGTGTGTGGACATACCATCGGTAGATACGCTTTCGTGGGCGCTGGAGCAGTGGTTACAAAAGATGTCCCTGACTATGCTCTTGTGTATGGCAACGCAACTCGAATTGCAGGTTGGATGTGCGAGTGTGGGGATAAGCTGGACTTTGGCTCAGATAACTTTAGTGACGCTCATGGCATTACGGATTGTGCTAAATGTGGAAAGCGGTACGAGAAAAATGGGTCAGTTGTCAGACAGCGAGAGTCGGGTGCAGAAGCCTCTATAGACATAAAAACTTCTGGTCACTCTGCAACTTCAGTGCATGGAGGATCATGAAATGCCAATACCTCTCGTCGATCTGAAGGCACAGTATAGAACTATTAAGGATGAGATAAACGAAGCCATTGCGGAAGCGCTAGAGAGTCAGTGGTTTATCCTGGGACCAAATGTAAATGAACTAGAAGATCGGATCGCGGACTATTGCGATGTGAAACATGCAGTTGGTGTCGCCTCTGGAAGCGATGCGCTCCTCTTGGCCTTGATGGCTATCCATATCGGACACGGAGATGAAGTTATCACCACACCTTTTACCTTCTTCGCCACGGCAGGTTCTGTCTCCCGTCTGGGAGCAAGGCCTGTGTTTGTGGATATAGATCCCAGAACCTACAATATCGATCCACAGCTTATTGAGGAGAAGATAACGGACAGGACAAAAGCGATAATACCTGTCCATCTTTACGGACAGTGCGCCGATATGGATCCCATTCTGAAGATAGCAGAAAAACATGACCTTTGTGTCATCGAAGATGCGGCCCAGGCAATAGGGGCCAGTTACAAAGATAGACAAGCCGCTTCGATAGGACACCTGGGTTGCCTTAGTTTCTTTCCCACAAAGAACCTGGGAGGCTACGGCGATGGTGGAATGATACTTACTGACGATGAAGAACTGGCAGAAAAGCTGAAGATACTACGCGCTCATGGGAGCAAACCAAAGTATTACCACTCCGTCGTGGGCTGCAACAGCAGGCTTGATGCCCTTCAGGCGGCTATTTTACTGGCTAAACTCAAACACCTTGACAGTTGGAATGATGCCCGACGCCAGAACGCAAAAATATATGATTCTCTCTTTGCCGATATGGATGTGGTAACTCCACACACTGAAGATTTCAACTTCCATATTTACAATCAGTACGTGATTAGGGTAGCAAACAGGGACGAATTGAAGGCGTTTCTGAAAGAAGAGGGTATCGGAACCGAAATATACTATCCTGTTCCGCTGCATCTTCAGGAGTGTTATTCTGAGCTTGGGCATAAACCCGGAGACATGCCTGTTTCGGCGGAAGCGTCCAGACAGACATTGGCTTTACCTGTCTATGCCGAATTGACTCAGGAACAGCAGGAAGAAGTGGTTGAACGCATTGGAGGATTCTTTTCAAGATGAAGATAGCTTGTGTGGTTGGCACCCGACCTAATTTCATGAAAATAGCCCCGCTTCTCACTGAGTATATATATGAACCCAGGCTGACAGTGAGCATTGATGAGTTCCACAGCCATAGAATTCTGATATCGGGACCTTTCCAGAAACCCGGCAAATATGAACTCAGGAGCGATTATGCCGCTGCTGGACATCATACTGGATGTAGGCGGCATGCGTGAACTAAAGGAAGATGACGAGTTGATCATCCTCCGCGGCGACAACAACAGAAAATTCGTGTTTACTTGCATTCTTTAAGCGTTTTCAATAACAGGGTACCATAGAAGGGGATTAAAGGAAAAGTAAGTGTCATTAAATGGCAACATTCTGAAAATAACCACAAGTAGAGTCGCTTCGTGGGCAATAGGATTGGCAGTTACCCCAATTATTGCTCGGGTGTTTACTCCAGAGGACTTCGGTGTCTGGCAGATTTCCATGTCAATTATCGGAGTGCTTGGGATTCTTGCGTGTTTCAGATATGATCTGTCGATCCCCCTGGGTAGAGACGACAAAGAAGCGAGTGCGAGCTTGGCTCTGAGTGCAATAATTAGCTTGATTTTCTCACTGATTGTGTTGGCGACTGTTCCTTTTGTCAAAAGTCAAATGGCCATATGGTTCAAATCTCCTGATCTGGAAGTGTTGCTGTGGCTGATTCCGATTGGGATCTTAGTCAAAAGTCTACAAGAGGCTTTGCGGTACTTGGCGGCGTACAAGATGCGATTTGGTATTATGGCGTACGCTGGATTTGCGAGTAGCGCGATTGGGGTATTGATGCCAATCGGGTGGTATTTTATCTATGGTAGATCACCTGCGGGATTGCTGGCGGCGATTCTTACTGGCTACACGGCTGGTATTCTTATCCTTGTGATTCCATTATTTGGAATTTTGATCGCCGGGCTTAAGGATGATGGTCTTGGATCGATTATCGACGTTGCCAAATACCACAAGAGGTTTCCGATTTACAGCATATGGGCGGGTCTCATCAACACATTCTCTCGGTATATGCCAGCGTTTTTTTTGGGTTTGTATTTCCCAACGGAAGTTGTTGGTTATTATTCGTTAGGAAATAGAATAGTCACTATGCCATCATCTCTCTTAGGGCGCTCGATTAGTCAGGTTCTTTATCCCGCAATTGGCAAGCAATATCAAAAAACAGGAGATATTTCCAAGATTGTCCGCACTATGGTCAGGCGACTTGCGCAGACTGGAATTTTCCCGACGGTAGTCATCGGATTTTATGGTGCTACACTCTTTCGACTCCTGTTGGGATATAACTGGGTTGAGGCAGGTATCTATGCTCAGATCTTGAGTGTTGTTGTCTTGTCGCAATTTATTACTTCTCCAATGACCGGGATTTTTGCTGTGAGATCTTATCAGGATAAGGGATTGATTTACAATATTGCCCTCGCAGTCAGCAGATTTATGGCACTACTCTTGACAAGTCGGATGAACAATCCAAGAATTACACTAATGGCTTATGCAGTTGCGAGCTTCACAGTTTATGCTTTGACCCTCGCATGGTTATTACGTCTTAGTAACGTTTCTGTGTGGTGGGGACTGAGTATTATACTAAAATATATCTTTGGATCGGCAGGGCTTTTGCTACCAACGCTTTTCTTGATTTCTCGCGGATACAGCACGTTTGTGGTTTTGGCAAGTCTGGTTCTAGAAACTATGCTCTATCTATCAATCTTATACAAGACGGATACGAGCTTGCAGCTTGGGGTTAATACTGTATTTCGCAGAGTAAAGGTCTTCTCTGCCAAACTGTGATATCGTCGAGCGTTGCGGATGAGTGATAAAACAGATTTGGTGAATACCGGGGACAGGATAACATTGATGATGAAAAGATTTCTAAGAATTCCTAACAGAGTTCTTTATGCGATCTTGCGTTCGTTACTCGCTCTGTTGGAACAGGAACACAGGAAGTTGGCTTCAAGTGAAAGAGGCCTTGCTTACCCGTCAATTTTCATTGTGGGGACACCGCGCTCTGGAACAACGCTTTTATATCAGCTCATGGTTCATCATTTCCATCTTGCCTATTTTCCGGGGATTGCTAATAAATTTTACACTTCGCCCGTTTTTGCGGCTAAGTGGGGCTTGAGGCACTGCAAACCGTATGTGTCAGATTTCACTAGCAACTACGGTCTGATTGAAGATCCGATGGCTCCACATGAAGCTGGAGCTATATGGAATCGTTGGTACCCCACTGAACGCGTAGATGGTTACAATTACACCCCTGCTGGATATTTCGATGAGAAAACTGAACATATTATCTATCAAACCATAGCGGGTATCGAAAAATCATTCGATGCCCCCTTTATCAACAAGAATGTCAAACACAGTGTTCGTATTGAATCATTGGTCAAGATATTTCCCAAAGCATTGTTTATTCAGATCAAACGTAATCTTTTTGACATAGCCAATTCGCTCTTAATAGCGCGAAAACAGATTACTAATGATGTTAATGCTTGGTTGTCGGTTATGCCCAAACAAGTCGATTCATTGAGAGGTAAGGATTATCTGGAGCAAATTTGTGGGCAGGTTTTTTATGTAGAGCAAAATATAGAAGAAGATATTGCATTAGTTGGTAGAGAAAGACTATACGTCACTCATTATGAGACGCTTTGTGAAGACCCACGCCATGAAATAGATCAGATATCAACCTTTGTCAAATCACATCGCTGTAATCTACTTATCAAACATGAAATACCTGAATCATTCAAAAGAGCTCAGCATAAAAAAGAAACGCTAAACGATGAACAAAAAACTATCATGGAAATACTCGATCGATATTACGGACAGAATAATGAACGATTGCAAAATGTTAGCTGACTGAATATGATCGACGAAATGAATTTGTCGATCTATCTTTGCAAGGTATGACCTTCTAGAAATGCTGTTGGCGGTATTGACCGAAAATCAACATGCGAGGATATTACAAATGATTAGAAAGTTACTTAAGCTGTTTCTTCAAAAAGGATTTTGGAAAGTTAAAAGAACCGGAACAAGGGAACTTTTTGAAGTGTATCCGTATAAAGAAATATGTTTAATTGCACATAAAGAGGATTTTCGCGTTATAAAGGAAGTGTTTTATGATAGAAGATATTCCGCTTACTTTCCCTTCAAAAGGAAGGGCGCAGTGATCTTAGATATTGGTTCACATAATGGATATTTCAGTGTTTTTGCGGAAATGAATACTGGACCTGAGTCAAGAGTAGTAGCCTTTGAACCGATTATTGAAAATTACAGCTTGTCCATTAGAAACTTTGAGATAAATCAATGTAAGCGTGTTGAGTGCTACAACACTGGTATTTGGGGCAGTTCAGGGTGTGTTGACATGTTTATCAGTAAGCGTAATTCTGCTGGAGATAGTTTCTTTAGAAAGAAGGTATCATTAGAAGGGGTTGAAGGTGTCAGAAAAGTTAGCGTTATTAGTCTAAATGAAGCATTTAAAAATCATGGAATTGACAGATGCGACTTCTTAAAAACTGATTGCGAAGGAAGTGAATATCACATTTTTTATAACACGTCGGATGAAACATTTGATAAAATTAGAACTGTATCTATGGAATTTCACGATGTCGAGGGAGATAATAACACGGGTTTAGAATTATTAAGATATTTAGTAGCGAAAGGGTTTAACGTAGCAAGGTTCAATTATAATGAAACTCACTTGAACCTGAATTTCGGCGAAATGTGTCTTACAAAGGAAAAAATTATTACTGCTATATAACAACTGTTTTGTACATAAGGTTTGAGCGTTCACGAAAGCTGTCTTTGTGATCGTAATTCAACTCTCAAAGCCAGGTTGTAAACCGCATTCAAACACACTCTAAGGAAGATGGCAATATGTATTTGGTACATCTACCTAAATATTCCTCGCTGAAACTCAACGCCATTGAGCGGCTTTTCAAGTGGTTTCGTCGTGTGGTAACCCACAACTACTATTTCGAGAATTCCCAGCAACTGAAGCAGGCAATTCGTGCCTTTTTCCGATTGGTTTCTAATTCTCCGGAACGGCTCGTAAGTCTCTTGAGTCAAGATCGGAATTCTTTATTTCAAAGTCTATAGTTCCCGCCGATTACTATCGTGGAAATCCAGATGATAGGATAGCAGAACGAAAGGAAAAGCTGGTCCAAGCAATTGAGATGAGACAGGCCTATTGGCAACGGAAAGATGCCAGAGATCAGGGGCAAACCCTCACATAATTAAAGGGTCGATTTGTCTCACTCCCAAACCGGCAATACATTTGAGTTATGAGTGATTACTTTTGTAGAATCCTAGATTCAACTGAATACGATAAATGGGATCAGTTCGTGAGTATTTCCCCCCACGGGAATGTATATAGTAAAGTCTTCTGGTTACAAAGTGTTTCCGATGTTCTAAAGTATGAATATGACATTGCTGCAATTTACAAAGGTGATGAGATTGTTGCTGGGATAGGGGTTTTTCATAAACACAACATGATGAAAATTCCGACTTTGACACCCCGTTTATCACCAATACTCAGGGTAAGGGATACGAAATATCGATCTAAGCTCTATCACGAAAATGACGAGCTATTGAAAACATTGGCAAACTTTCTGAAAACACACTATAAGAGAGTAGCTCTGTCTACCATAAGCCGTATCGATAACGTGCGAGCTTTCATCTGGTGTGGATATACAGTTGAAGTCAAATACACATTTATTAACGAAATTGAAAATATCTCTAGTGATATTTTTAGTCACAGCACTAGAAAACAGATCAAGAAATGTGAAAAAGGCAGTGTAAGTGTGATAGACGAGAGTAATCCAGAGGTATTCTGGCAGATTCTTAAATTAACTTTCGAAAAGAAGAAACATCCTTTGTCAATAGGGAAAAATGAGTTTATCAAGCTTTACGAAAAGATAAATGCAACCGATTGCTGTAGAATGTTTTTCGCTCTCCTTGATGATCAGCCTGTGTCAGCAAGAATTATTCTCTATACCCACGAAAATGATACTGTATATGATTGGGTTGCAGGCACTGATCCAGACTACTTCAAAACGGGGGTAACATCATATCTTGTATATGAAACCATGAAGTATTTTTCTAAAAGAGGATTCAAGTATTTTGATTGGAACGGTGCCAATATAGAAAGTATTGCGAGATTCAAAAGCAATTTCGGCGGCACACTTATTCCATACTACTACATTACTTGGGCCAAATTACCCGTAAGATTGATGGTGAATGGCAGAAGGCTGATTATAAAAAGATTGAGGAAATTCCGGTTGAAATAGAATTCACAAAAGGTGACGCAATATGAAGGTTGATACGAGAAAACTTCTTCAAGGTAGATACGAAGCTGAACGATTACCTAATGACTTCTCCCCTGAGCGAGCTGTCCCGGATTTTGCTTATAACATCCTGAATTCATTAGGTCTACTTTACCGTCCTGTAGTAGACGAGCAAATGTTGGCGAATGGACAATGTTCGCCAGAATGGCCGGCAGGAAGGCCCTTTGCCGTTTGCTTGAGTCATGATGTGGACGCGGTGTCAAGTTCATCAGTCATGCAATTTATGAGGAAATGTTCTCATTCTGCGAGCCACTTTCGTAAGCGTGGTGATATAAAGGCAACAAAAGCTCTAGCAATTAACTTGATTAAGATAGCCAAAGCGACCAAGAGCCTATTGGCAGAAGACCCATTGCACTGTTATGACAAGTGGCTGGATGCCGAGATGGGAGTACGAGCGAAATCGACTTTCTTTTTCCTTCCGGATAGAGTTAGCAAAGTGCATTGGACGGATGGTGGTTACCGGTATTCCGATGCTCTTGTGTTTGACGGACAAAAGTGTACTGTTGCAGAAATGATGCGGGAAATTGATCGGCGAGGATGGGAAATTGGGTTACATGCATCATGGTATGCATTTAACGATGTGGATGAGCTTCATCGCCAGAAAGAACAGATCGAAAGCGTGTTAGGACATTCAATTGAAAGCGTGCGACAACACTATCTGCACTATGATATTCGCGTTACTCCTCGCGTCCATGCCCAAGCTGGATTTAGGTATGACTCTACGCTAGGATTCAACAGGAATATCGGATTTCGCTTAGGAACTAGCTATCCATTTCATCTTTACGATCTGGAAAGAGAGGAATATGCTGATATACTGGAAATACCCCTGATAGTACAGGACTGCGCGATGCTGAAAGCAAAAGGGATGGATTTGGATGAAGATACAGCATACAGATATATCGTTCAAATAGCAAAGGAGGTCGAAAAAGTTGGGGGCTTGCTGACATTGCTCTGGCATCCGAGCAATATTGTACTTGCGTCTTATTGGAACCTATACTTAAACATTCTAGGGTACTTGGAAAAGCGGAATGCTTGGTTTGGTTCAGTGAAAGAGATCGGTAAATGGTGGGAAGCGAATTGTGATGGCAAAAAAGCGATTTTGAGTGAGGAAAGAAATGTATCTTCGTAAAGATGGTTGTATGCTCTACATTTCCAGTGTAGATCCTTCTCTGGATAATGGACCAGGGATCAATGAGCGCGAATTCATCCGTGTGCTATCTGCACGTTACTCTGAACATATACATTTTCTTATCCCAGTACCCACAAATGCCTTCGATCATGACCCAAATCTCTTTACTTTTTGCCATAATCATTTCAGAAATCGTCCGCACCATTTCATACTACACATCTTTTCCCTATTAACACATGCATTACGCTTAATTCACAGCAACAACTTCAACTTCTTGATATTGCGATCAAGTCTACTTCCCATTGCTCAAACAATCATCACGAGGCTTTATCCTGTTCCTTATGCGATAAAAACGCTTGGTAATCTTCTGACCATATTGCCTGAAAAAGGCGGCCTTATAGCCAGATCTTTGCAGCCCTTCAACCGAGCGATGGTGCTTGACTTAGTGGTCAGAGCTGCTGCCGTCGATGCATGCACACAGAACTTTGTAGACTTCTATACTGGCGCGTTGGGCGACAGAAAAGTGAATATTCAACACATCGATAATGCAACCAGTGTAGAACTATTCCGACCGTTTCCCAAGCTTGAGGCCAGGTCGCGTGTCGGTCTAGGTCAATTTGATCCAGTAATTGGCTATGTTGGAGGGGCTCCTTGGGGGGACGGAGGACGGCAAATGGTCGAAATGTCACCAAATCTGATTAGGCATTATCCGCGTTGTGGAATTGTAATCGTAGGCGGGGGAGAAGATATACAGAAGCTAATGAAACTTTCCCGCAAACTTGGCAGTGAAGATCATTGCTTTTTTCCAGGTCGAGTGCCCTATGAGAAGGTACCATGCTACATAAATTCCTTCGATGTGTGTGTCTCGCTTGAGATCTCAGAACGACTTGAGAAAATTGGTAACTCCTCTCAGAAGCTCCGTCAATACTTGGCATGTGGTAAACCTGTCGTTTCAGTTGCAGAGGGAAACTCTTTTGTACAGGATCTTGAGTTAGGGTCGTTGGTTGATCCATCCGATCTTGTGCAAATACAGAACGCTCTTCTCAAATGGCTTCAACTTACAGATGAAGAGAAACACCTCTTCTCTACGCGGGCTCGTCGTTACGCTGTCAAAAACCTTTCAATTGAAAAAGCGGTAGAGGAGCGTCTTGATTTTTGGGATAGAGTGCTGGATGCTTAGGGGAGTACGGAGAGATGACATTTAGAAGAATTCTAGTATTGGCGCCTCATACTGACGATGGCGAATTCGGTTGTGGAGGCACATTAAGAAGATGGATTGAGGAAGGAAAAGAGGTATACTATGCTGCGTTCTCATCCGCGGAGAGATCGGTTCGTCAAGGGATGCCTGCCGATATACTGAAAAAAGAAGTTAGGGAGGCTATTAAGATATTGGGTATACCTTCAGACAACCTTATATTACTCGACTATCAAGTTCGAGATTTTCCTTTACATAGGCAGTCAATTCTTGATGCTATGATTTCTTTGAGAGATCGAATAAGTCCTGATTTGGTGTTACTACCCTCTAATACTGATACTCATCAAGATCATCAGACAGTTGCGCAGGAAGGTTTTAGAGCATTTAAGAACATTTCGATGGTGGGTTATGAAATGCCTTGGAATAATCTAGATTTCAGCACTAATTTATTCGTTTCACTAGCGGAGAAGCACATAGCTAGCAAAATAGCGGCATTAAGATGCTATAAGTCTCAATCTGGAAAAAACTACGCAAGAGAAGATTTTATCAGAGGCTTGGCAAGAGTTCGGGGAGTGCAGATTGGTGTTGAGTATGCAGAAGTATTCGAGGTAATAAGATGGGTCATAACCTAGCCTGCTTATTAATCTTACGTTTTGGGGAAGAAAATGATAGTAGCCATTCATCAACCTAACTTTTTACCGTGGCTTGGATATTTCTATAAAATCGTTGAAAGCGATTTTTTTGTCTTGCTAGACAATGTGCAATACTCCAAAAATAGCTTTATAAACAGAAACAAAGTTAAGACTCCTCAAGGCGATCTGTGGCTGACTGTCCCGGTAAAGGCTAACCGATTGTCTGAATTGCTAATAAAAGATGTGCAAGTAAGTGATCACATGGATTGGAGAAGGAAGCACTTACGAACGCTAGAAATGAACTATGGAAGAGCAATATTTTTCAATCAACTTTATGATAAAATCGAGAGGACATACTATAAAACCGATTGGAATAACTTGTGTATGGCTAATATAAGTTTTCTCAGGATGGTCTTACGCGAGCTCGGCCTGGAAAGGCGGTTGATTCGAGCATCTGAACTCAGTGTAGAGGGAAGCGGTACACAACTATTAATAAATATTACAGAGAAACTTGGGGGCACGATCTATCTATCAGGTTACGGTGGTGGCAAATATCAACAGGAGGATTTGTTTAAAAAAGCTGGTATCACACTACAGTGCTATGATTTTAGACATCCTACCTATTCGCAGCTATGGGGAGATTTTATACCGAACCTCTCAATTATTGATCTACTATTCAATTGTGGCTCTGAAAGCTTGGACATTTTGTTGGGAAAAAGCTCTCCGTGACTTCCCAAAAAAGACCTAACTCTTGGAGAATTGGCTAAAACAGAAGAGATGTGCGTTTAAATGTTGTTGATTTCACTATTCGTCTATACATTCGTTTTACTAAGCTTTGTTCTACGAACTTGGAAGTTCGAAAATGAGTATGGGATAGTCTTGACTCCGGTATCTATCTTCTTAGCACTCGAAGTCATGATGTGGTTTGCACCAGTATTTCTATATGCAACCGGTCAGATCGGTTCCCCGTATCCTTGCTTTGTTATACTTTTTGGCACAAATGCTTTTCTGATGGGATATTGGTTAGCGGTTGGGGTCACAAGAAGATCGAATTTGTTCCCTGTCAATTATTCGCTGAAGTCAGTTATTCCTTATGCTGAAGATAACAGACATATATTCGTCATATCCTTGCTTCTGTTGTTAAGTCTTCTACTAGGGTTCCTCTATTATCGAGGGATACCACCAATCGTAAATGCTATTGTAGGTCTCCTATCCGGTAAAGACTTCGCGAGCAGTCGCCGCTTCGTTAGCTCCTCGAGAGAGTATCTTACTAAATCACATTACTTTGAGGGCAAGTATTTAGGGCAAGGACTTATCCAGCGATTGTTGTTTGTTACTAGTTTTTATTCATTATCTATAAGCATGATCCTCTTGCTACTTAAGAAGAATCTGAAATGGATGGTAATTGCATTGATAGTGTTTCTGTCATCCTTTATTTGGGTTGCAGGAACAGGTAGACGTGGCCATTTTCTGTGGGGCTTAATTGTCGTAGGCATTATTCTTTCCTATTGTTATCGGATTAATATTAGGACGGTATTGAGCTTCTTCGCTATATTATTCATTTTATTCCTTGGAAGCACAACTCTGCTTCCAAGGTATTCAATAAGAACCAGTAGGGTGGAGACACTGAAAGAGATATTCGCTAGTGCAGTTGAAAGGATCTTTCTTGGAAATAGTGTTAATGACGTTCACATTATCGAACTTGTAAGAAATAATACTCTCGAATTGAGACACGGACAGCAGCTTTTGAGTAGAACCATGAACGCTCTACCAGCAGTGACTTATGCTCGCCCTTTAGCGTACGAGTTATTCAAGGCATTAAATCCTCGGAAACGTAAGACAACATATCTTTCCCCAACCTATACCGGAGTGGTATATATCGACTTCGGTTTACCTGGAGTAATCATCATCTATTTCTGGATTGGTTTCGTCATACATGTTATGCACTTGAAATTATTAGCCTTTCCCAGCAGATTAACTGATGTTGTTTTCCTAGCATTCGTCGTATACTATTTGGGAGAAATATCTGTGTCTGGATTGGTAGGTTTTATTTCGCGCATGGTACCTCTCTTAGTAGTCCATTTCTCAGTTTGCAGTTGCCTAAGGCTCATTGACGTCGTCGATCGGAATGTGCCTGTGATAGCCCCAGAGAAGGAAGATAACGCCTGTGAATGAGAACAAAATCATCTATATAGCGGGTTATGGAAGAAGCGGATCCACTTTGTTGGAGCGTATATTAAGCAGCCATGAAAAGATATTTGGTGTGGGGGAACTGAGGAATTTTCTGGATCTAATCGGCAGTCAGGATTCATATTGCTCCTGTGGGAGAGGACTTCACGAGTGTGAATTCTGGTCTAATGTAATAGGACGTCTCTCCGGTGAACTTGAGAATGTTCCCGAACTCAAATGCGTTCAGAATAAACTTGAATCTTTCTCTGGATTTCTCGGATATACATTTGGGCACAGTTCCTATAAAAGAGCGATTTATAGAAAATTCACTCAGAGGTTGTTTAACAGCATATCCCAAAACGTACCCGATGCAGTTAGCTATATAGTGGATTCCTCCAAAACCGCTCACAGAAATCTTTCTAGACCTATTGCGCTTTCCAAAATCAGCTCTCTGAATATCAAGCTCATTCATCTAGTCAGGGATGGAAGAGGCTGCATGTGGTCTAAGCTCAAGGGAGACAATAGGAGAATGGAGAAAGGGCTTGATCCCCATACCCCCTTTGCGGCTCTTCGTTCGGCTGCAGCCTGGCCTATCGCGAATACAGCGGCACATATTTTCCAGTCTATGCACTCTCGTGAGCAGTATTGTATGATAAAATATGAGGAGTTGGTTGAAAGGCCTGCAGAGACCCTTGCCAAGTTAGACAGATTTCTGGACATCAACTTCGATCAGCAGATAGAGATGTTAAGAGGCGAAGCGGATATTCCACTAGGGCATCAGCTCTCAGGAAACAGGTTGAGATTCCAGGAGAAAATCATCTTGAGGCTGGATGTGGAATGGAGAAGCAGATTGCGTTTTCAGAACAAGCTGCTTTTTTGGTTGGTAGATTGGCCCTGGGGGGCTTTGTATGGCTACAAGCCCGGTGTAAGCCTATCAAACCGGACAGACAAATAGAGTAGTAGATATAATATGTCAATGGCACAATGAAAGTGGTTCATCCGCAAAGATCGTGAAAGGAGATTTTTGGCAGGGAACAGTCATAATGAGTTATAATTGGGAAACAACCATCACATGGAGGTTTCCTATGCCTGCACATATTATGTTTCCTACTGGGACGCAACTCCGTATTGGCGGGGTCATAGTGGAGGATGAATCCATAGCCATTTCAGCCGCATCCGCAAATCAGAAAGGTGTCTGCCCTCATTGTATGAATGTATCGGAACGAATTCATAGCCGTTATCAACGGCATCCTGCTGATGTGCCTTTTGCTGGTTACGCCGTCCGCTTGGATATGACTGTTCATAGATTCTTCTGCGATAACAAGTTTTGTGACGCCAAGACCTTCTCAGAGAGAATACCTGATTTCGTCAAACCATATGCACATCGGACTGACCGCCTAACCAATCAGCAACAGCGGGTAGCCTTTGAGGCAAATAGTGAAGCAGCTTCTCGGATGCTATACGCACTGGGTATGTGGGTAAGTCCTGATATTCTCATTCGACTTATTCGCAAGGCGGCTGAACCAGAGAAGGATGTTCCCCGCGTGCTTGGTGTTGATGACTGGGCGCAATGTAAGGGACGTTCTTATGGCACTATTCTGGTGGATCTAGAGACTCATCAGCCAGTGGACTTGCTGCCTGATAGATCTGCCGAATCATTTGCCAAGTGGCTGAGAGAGCATCCTGGAGTTGAGATCATTAGTCGTGACCGTGGTAAAGAATACATCAAGGGAGCTACTGAAGGAGCACCTGATGCAGATCAAGTTGCCGACCGATGGCA
>SDBU01002960.1_pt1 | contig 22091 bp, 23 predicted proteins | sample 2277071 | NCBI WGS metagenome assembly SDBU01 (sample SAMN10397929, study PRJNA504765) | marine sediment metagenome | isolation source: marine sediment core GS08_GC12, 126 cmbsf | place: Arctic Ocean: Gakkel Ridge, Loki's castle | collected 2008 | reverse complement strand
GAAAACCCTTGTGCGGCCTTGCTCATCAAAAAAACTTCTCATTTATGGATTGGAAACTTATCCAGTGCCCAACACTTGTTACGTTATTTGTGGATGGACGCTACAAGCCATCTAAAAAAAGTGGATCAGGGTTCAGGGCCCCACCTGACGGCGGGACTTCGGATCTATTTATAAGATAAAGGTTCTCAGCAAACGCGGGGAGGCGCGCAGTCCCGCCGCGGCGGGATGAGCATTTTGAGCCGACCCGCAACGCCGCTATGGGGCCTTAGACGCATTTTTGAGATGGCTTGTAGAACCGCTACTGATTAAATAGCCTCTATGAGAAGAATTACAGTTCAGATTTACGAGATACAAAATTCCCGGGAGGCTGAAGCTGTTATTGGGCTTGGTGTCGACCGCGTCGGAAGCGTCATCCTTTCAGGGGAAGATTGGAAGGTTCCAGACATTAGGGAGGCGATCCTTACTTCAAGAGGAGCGGGTGTGAAGCATAGTTTGATTCCGCTCTTTGATACACAAGGGGTCTTGTTTCAGTCCATAGATTACTATGAACCAGACATTATCCATTTTTGCGAGTGCCTGACTAATGATGGCGGGCGCATGACGCCCTGTGAAGAAATTGTTGAGCTGCAGGTCTGCGTAAAAGAGCGATTTCCCCACATTGAAATAATGCGCACTATTCCCGTTGGGACCCCAAGAACCGCGAAGAGAATTCCAACACTCGACATTGCCAAGTGTTTTGAAGGTGCAAGCGATTATTTTCTTATGGACACCTCGCTCGGCAGCGAGCCCGTCGACGGATTCATCGGCATCACAGGACGCACTGGCGACTGGACTGTTGCCCGGCAGCTGGCAGAGTCGAGCTCCCTGCCTGTTATCTTAGCCGGGGGGTTGTCGCCGGAAAACGTCTATGAGGCTGTCATGGCGGTCAGGCCGTTCGGGGTAGACAGCTGCACAAGAACCAATGCTGTTGACGACAGCGCGGGACCGGTTCGGTTCAAAAAGGATCTCAACCGTGTAAAGGCCTTTGTTCAGGAAGTGCGTCGCGCTGAAAAGGATCTTTTCTCATAACTCAAATTTCGCACCCTTTTCAACTAGGGGAAACGGAGCCAGGGTGAAGATCACTGTCAAACACTGCTTAAATGGGGCTAAAAGTGCCTTGGGCACGGTCGTCATCATCGACGTCTTCAGGGCGAGCAATACCATTTTAATGCTCCTTAAGCGGGGTGCGTCTTCCGTTATACCGGTGAAGACGGTTAAGGAGGCATTCGGCCTCAAGGAAAGGCATCCTGATTACTTGCTTGCAGGGGAGCGAAAAGGGATCAAGGTGGCCGGCTTTGATATGGGGAACTCTCCCTGGGAGGTTTCCAGGATGAACTTAGGCGGCAAACACGTGATCTTGACCACTTCTGGTTGTACGCAGGCAATATGGCATGCCAAAAAAGCAGGAAGGATTGTTGTTGGAAGCTTTGGAAATGCAGACGCACTTGTAAAAATGTTAAAAGAGCTAGATTCTCCGCTTGTGACATTGCTCGCCGTAGGCACCGAGGCCGTATCCAGGGCAATTGAAGATGAGCTTTGCGCACTCTATTTGAAGGGAATGCTGGAAGGTGATTCTCATGATCTTGGTTCTGTAAGGAATAAGATCATGAAAGGGGAGGGGGCTGAGCGCCTACGGAGCCTAGGCCAGGAGGATGATTTTCCCTATTGTATGGATACCAACATATATGAATTCGTGCCCAAGTTAAAGCACAGGGAACCGTGGATGGCATTTGTAAAATAACAAAAAGTGTGATACGGTCCGACGCGATTTATTGTTGAAGCTCCCTGCAGCCCGCGAAGCACTGCCGTCAGGCAGAACCTGCAGGGAATGCGCTCGTTGTTGCAGTTCAAGTTTGCCGATGTGCCAGGAAAGCAGAGTCTGTTCTAGACGGATAATACTCCCAAATGGCTGCAAAAGACTTTAGCGTAAGCAAAGACAAGAAGGGGACTTACCACTTTCAAGGAGAGCTCTCTATACATGAGCTGGATGAACTTAAGGATTTTCTGGAAAAGTCTCTGAAAGTCGGACAGGAGCAAGAGATTACCATTTCCCTCGCCAAGGTTGGATTTATTGACACTGCGGCTCTTCAGTTGCTTATTGCTTTCAAGAGATGGTTGGAACCTGACGTTAAGTTGCGGATTTCCGCTCTCTCTGCTGAGGTAGAGGACATTTTATCCCTTTGCGGTCTCAAAACCGCATTGCTGTGACACACACGCCAAGATGGAAAAGCTCATCCTATTCATAGATGATTCCCCCACAATGAGGTCGTCGGTTTCTTTTTGCCTGCGTAATGCTGGATATAGAGTGACTGAAGCTGAAGATGGTCAAGATGGTCTCAACAAACTGCAATCCATCAAGGACCAAGGTGAAGCTGTGTCTCTCATTATTACCGACATTAATATGCCGGTGATGGACGGGATCACATTCATATATAAAGTAAAAGAGTCCGAATTCAAGTTCCTTCCGATATTAGTCCTGACCACCGAAGCCGAGGAGTCTATGATAGAAAAAGGACGAACTGCAGGGGCCTCAGGCTGGCTCCTGAAACCTTTTCAGCCCGAACAGCTCCTGTGGGCTGTCAAGAAAGTGGTGTGGCCAAAATGAGCGAACAGGACGAAACTTTAGAGATTTTTTTCTCCGAGACCGATGAGCTGCTTAAATCGGCGGAAGAAAGCCTTCTAGCGCTTGAATCCGAACCGGAATCCGCGTCAGATATTGAACAGCTTTTCAGGTCGGTTCATACCATGAAAAGCGGTGCAGCCATGGTGGGATTTATGGGTATGTCGGAGTATGCCCACCTCGTGGAAAACCTGCTGGAACGTCTCAGATCTCGCAAGTTGACCGTTACCAATAACCTGATCACCTTTCTTTTGGACGCAGTTGACTTTATTCGAGCCATGGTTGACCGGGTATCTCAAGGTGAGGCGGAAGCAGACCCGGAGGTTCTCAACCAGCGAAAAAGTCAGGTAAAGCGCTATTTGGGAGTAGAGGCTGTAGGCGAGCCTGAAGAGGAACCTGAGCCACCTGCAAAAAAACCCCCTAAGGAAGCGGTTGAAGTGTTCAGCTTCTACAAGATCGACCTCAAGTTCGAAAAGGACGTTTTTTATTCCGGTCAGGACCCACTCCTTCTCCTGTTGAACCTTTCGGAATTGGCGGAGTTTGTCCAGGTGGTACCTGACCTTTCGGAGCTTCCAGATTTTGAAAATTTTTCCCCGTATGATCTTTACATATCGTGGCAGATTATTATTAAGACCAAGCAGCCTCGTGTGGATATTGAAGATGTTTTTATGTTCGTCAAGGATGACAACGACATTCGTATTCAAGATATCACCAAGCGGTACAGAGAGGGTATTGATATAGAACTTGCCGACAAGAAGCTCGGTGAAGTGCTTGTGGAAGAGAGCAAGATTACCGAGGAGGTATTGACCGATGCGCTGAAGAAACAGAAGATGCTGGGAGAGATCTTAGTAGAGGAAGGAAAAGTTCAGCGTGAAGATCTCGAGAAAACCGTGGCCTTGCAGGAGGAGAGTCGTAAGGTTTATCGCAAGACAACCATCCGTGTTGATGTGGAAAAGATTGATCACCTGGTAAATCTGGGTGAAGAGCTGGGGATTGGACTTTCTAAGACTCAGGCTCTTCTGGAAAGACAAACCGAATCAGTAGAACCGGAAATCATGGAAGAGATGGAAAACCTTCTTAAGGTGAATCGTGAATTTCAGGAACGAGTGGCACGGGTTCGAATGTTCCCTTTGGAAGGAACGTTCCGCAGGTTCCAACGCATGGCAAGAGATCTTGCCGTTGAGCAAAATAAAGAGATCAAGGTGATCTTAGCCGGACTTGATACCGAATTGGACAAAGAGGTGATTGAACATTGTACAGACCCCTTGAAGCATCTTGTCAGGAATTGTGTTGATCACGGTATAGAAACCCCGGAAGAACGGAAGGCCAAGGGAAAACCTCCCGTAGGGACCATTGAACTCAAAGCGTACCAGAGGGCGGGGAGGGTCTTTGTTGAGATCCGTGAAGATGGAAAAGGGCTCGATCTGGCGAGCATTCAACAGAAGGCGCTTGAGAAGGGATGGATTCAGTCAGATCAAGTCGTGACTAAAGAAGCCCTGCTGGACTTTATCTTTAGGCCCGGATTTTCCACGGCCACAGAAGTTACGGAACTTTCTGGGAGGGGGGTTGGGATGGATGTGGTCAAAACACAGCTTGATCAGCTCGGAGGCACCATAGAGATACAGACCGAAAAGGACAAGGGGACGACTTTTGTCTTATGCCTGCCACTGACATCTGCCCTCATGGAGGCCTTGCACGTGACAGTGAAAGGCACTTCATACTTGGTGCCAGTCCAAGCTATTGTTGGAACGGAAAAATTTGACAACGCCCTCGTCAAACGCGTTGGAGCCGAGGAAAGGGTGTACTCATTTCGGGGTGACTATCTTCCGCTCGTAGACATATCGAAAATCCTTAACACAGGTACCTCATCTGGAAATGGCGATGGTACTGTGGTGATCTTTGTGGATACAGGAAAAAAAGTCTTTGGCATACCTGTGGACGAACTCTTAGAACCCCAGCAGATTCTTTTAAAGACCCTGGAGACCAACTATCGCAGCGTCAGGGGACTTGCCGGCGCTACCATTCTGGGGGACGGCTCGGTCTCACTTGTCTTGGATCTTTTAGGGGTGGAAGAAATATTCTTCAAGAATTCCTTTAAAGGAGACTCAGATCATGAAGGTGAAAAAGAAGGCAAATCAGGCTAAGGGGTTGGTTTACCTGACGTTTTTCATTTTTGTAGGCAGTGCGGCTTGGGCGCAGAATCCAAAACCAGGGGCCTACGTGGGTTCTGATGCCTGTGTGGAGTGCCACGAAGTTGAATACGAAAACTTCACGAAGTACGCCCGGAAGGCCCATTCATTTCAGAGTGTGCTAACGATGAAGAAAGGACTTACGTCCGAAGAAGTTAAGGTATGCTACGGTTGCCATACCACAGGATACGGCGAACGGGGCGGCTTTGTCAGTCTCGAGGAGACCCCTGAACTAAAAAATGCTGGATGCGAGGTTTGCCATGGCCCAGCTGGGCGCCATGTGGAAACCGAGGATCCGGATGATCTCAAGGAACAAGTCACTATAGATATTTGTCAAAAATGCCATACAGAAGAACGCGTTAGCGCCTTTCGTTACAAACCAATGGTGCACGGCGGTGCGCATTAACTGGTGGAGGTGAAGTCATGATAAGCTGGATTGATAAACTGCTCAAAAAAACCGGTCTTCGCGTCAAAATCCTCATAGCAACGATCATAGTGGTCGGGGGATTTACCGGGGTATTCCTTTATCAAACCTTGTCTTTTCACACTAAGAGCTCCTTGGACCAGGTAGCGGAATCGAGCCTGCACCTGCTGGAAAACACATACAGTGCCATCAAATATCCCATGTCAATTGGAGACAGCACGACAGTAGAGGCGCAACTAAAAGATATCAAAGACCATATGGAAGGCATTGAGGTCTATATATCCGACTTCCGCGAAAACCTTACATATGCCTCAGAAGAAGACCGCATTCATACCAGCATCATGGAGCAATTGTGGGAAGAAGAGACCCGAAAAGGCGTTGCCTATGCTATGAAGACTGGACTGTCGCCCAAGGAATCCTTTACGGAATTCAGAGACGATGAGGCTTTCCTGGTCACCATCCTGCCCCTTCTCAACGAAAGCGGTTGTCATCACTGCCACGGGGCAAGTCGAAAAGTCTTGGGTGCCATGGTTGTCAAACAGCCTGTAAAAGATGTTTATGCGTCACTCGCTTCAACCAGAAATCGTCTCGTTGTGTTTTCTCTGGTGGAAATCATTGGGATCATACTTCTTATCAACTTTCTATTTAATCGACTGGTCACCCGGCGCATTCACGCATTGGCAGAAAAAACGGGTGAGGTCTCAGCCGGAGATGTCACTGTTGAGATCCATGATGATACGCGAGACTCCATCGGCTGGTTGACAGGGAATTTTAACCAGATGGTCAGAAACATTCGTGACCGTATGGAATATGCCAATAGCCTCAAGGTAGGCATCTCAGAGCCATTCTTCATGGTCGATCGTGACATGAACGTGACTTATATCAATGATGCGGCTGCCAAAGCTGCAGGGGTTCGACGCGAGGATGTTGAGGGCAAGAAAACCTGTAAAGAGGTATTTCAAAGCGATGCGTGCGATACAAATTGCGCCATAAAAAGAGCAATGGAGACCGGAGAAGCCACCGTGGGTCAAAGGGTTACCATGAAAAACTCTGCGGGGAAGGAAATTCCTATTATAGTAAGTGGCGCTGCCCTGAAGGACTCTGAGGGCAAAATCCTTGGCGGGTTTGAAATTGTACGTGATATCTCCAAAGAAATTAAAGCAGAAGCGGCGCTCAAAGAGTCCTTTCTGGAGGAAGAAGAAGCAAGGGAGAAGTTGGAGGGCAGAGTCAAAAGCCTTTCTGACATCTTGAAACAGGTTGCCGCGGGGGACCTCACGGTGAGGGCTGAAATGAGTGGTGAGGACGATGCAATGGACCAGCTGGTTCAGAGAACCAACGAGACCCTTGATGAGATGAAGGAACTGATTAGCCAGACGAAAAAATCCGCCCTTACAGTGGTCCAGGGGGTCCGACGCATGTCTGAAGGAAACCAAGAACTTTCGCAGCGCACTCAGCAGCAGGCCGCCACAGTGGAAGAGACGAGCGCAACCGTGGAACAACTGGTATCCAACGTCAATCAAAACGCTGCGAATACCCAGCGGGCCGATAATCTTGCAAAAGAGGCGGTATCTGTTGCCGTGGAAGGCGGAGAGACAGTTGAAAGGACAATTCAGGCCATGAACGATATGTCTGCAGGCAGCCGCAAGATCGTTGAGATGATGGATTTGATCAACGAAATAACCTTTCAGACCAACCTTCTTTCGATCAATGCTGCTGTAGAAGCGGCACGGGCCGGAGAACAGGGCAGGGGATTTGCTGTTGTTGCCAATGAAGTACGCAACCTTGCAAAGAGAAGCTCAGAAGCCTCCAAGGATATTCAAAGTCTTGTCCGCGATATCATGGATCAGGTTACTACAGGTAAGGAATGGGTTAGCCAGCTGGAAGACGGTTTCAAGAAGATTGTTCAGACTATTAAACAGGTTTCCGATGCTCTTAGCGAGACCTCCCTGGCCACCCAGGAAAGCTCAAGAGGGATTGAGCAAATTGGGCAGGGTGTCGAGGAGTTGAGCGATGTGACCGAACATAATGCAACATTAGTAGATGAACTGGCGGGTGCTACCGAACAGCTGAACGAAAAAGCGACCTTGCTGCAACAGATGACTGAGAAGTTTGCGTTGGGCGATGAGGGCGATATCGAGGTTGAAGAGATCAGCTTCAAGAAAAGCGTTCGAGTTCCAAAGATAGAGAGGCGAGGAACCAAACCGCTTACTACAAAGCCCTTACGTGAGGAGTTGGCTGTTCAGCAACCCATTGAAGATAAACCAGAAGACTCAATAGAAAAAGAGTTGGATGAGGGGTTCGAGGAGTTCTGATGTCTGAAATCCAGCAATTTGTTATCTTTTCGGTAGATGAGCAAATATATGGTGTTGAGATCCTCAAGATAAAAGAGGTGGTCAGCTATCAAAAGATCACGCCTCTTCCTAATATGAAAGCATTTATCAAGGGGGTCATTAATTTGAGGGGGGTTATTCTGCCCGTATTTGATTTGAGGGAAAAATTTAAACTCCCGGAAACCACTTACACCTCTTTCCACGCAATCATTGTGATGGAGGTATCGGGAAGAGTAATGGGAATTATCGTAGATGAGATTTCGGATGTGGTGGACCTCTTTCCCGAGGAAGTTCAGGCTGCGTCTAGTCTTCCCCCTGGTGTACAGGCCGAATATATGAAAGGCATTGGGAAGAAAGAAAGTGAGCTTATCGTCTTGTTGGATGTCGATAGACTCTTGAGTCCTGAAGAACTCGAAATCCTGGATGCCACCTGATCAATACCGTGTGCTCTTATGACCTCCCGCCTGCCGGAAGCAGAGTTTGAGCTATTCAGACACCTTATAAAAAAACATGTTGGCATCTCGTTTTCTCGAACAAGGAAGGGAGCCTTGCAGCGAAAGTTGGCTTCCAGACTGAGTCACTTGGGACTGGAAACATATGATGAGTATTATAAGTACTTGCTTCATGACAAAAAAGGAGGATCGGAACTACGGCAACTTATCAACACGATTACAGTGGACCAGACCGCATTTTTTAGGCATGCTAAACAGTTTGAACATTTGGCCAACATCATATTACCTCAAATTGCAGCACAGAAGGAAAGCATTAAGAAGCTGCGCATATGGTCGGCCGGATGCTCCAGGGGCCAGGAAGCATACAGTATTGCCATAGTCGTAAACGAGCTATTCGAAGCAGACAGCACCTGGGACATTAAGATTCTGGCGAGCGACATCGATACAGACGCCCTCAAATTTGCGTACAAAGGTTTGTATTCGAGGCACTGTGTCGAAGAGGTGCCCTCAGAATATCTAAACAAGTATTTCAGAGAGGGGGTTGGGAGGAATGCAGGATTCTATTCGGTCAGAAAAGAGTTGCAGAGGAACATATTGTTTCGGCGACTCAATTTTATGGATCCTGAATTCCCCTTTAAAAGCCCCGTTGATATTATTTTTTGTCGCAACGTCATGATATATTTCGACGCGGGGGTCAAGAGAAAGCTCATCGATAATTTCTTCCGTGTTCTGGAACGAGACGGGTTCCTGTGTTTGGGAGCTTCCGAATCTCTGATCGGCTTCGACAATCGTTTTGCCTTGGTGGGCCACAGTACCTATCAAAAAAAAGTATAGACCAAAAGGTCAGACTTGTGCACCGATTTTACAGCGAAAAGCTGAAGAAAACACTCATCATGCTCACCTCAGGAGAGTATTTTGCGACTCAAAATGGGGAGGTACTTTACACCGTTGTTGGTTCCTGTATCGCCACCTGCATCTATGACGAGGAAACAAAAGTGGCCGGGATGAATCATTTCTTACTTCCAGGAATGGTACATCCTGACGAAATGCTCTCTTCTGAAGTCGGCCGATATGGTATGTTTGCCATGGAACTCTTGATCGGTGAACTTATCAAGTTAGGAGCACAGAGAGATAAACTTCAGGCGAAATTGTTTGGCGGAGGTAAAGTATTGACATTTAGAAGAGATGACGGTGATGTAACTGGATCCAATATTCGTTTTGCAAAAAAATTTCTGGAGCTGGAAGGTATCCCCACCGTAAAGGAAGATGTGGGAGGGAAGAGAGGTAGAAAAATCCTGTTTTTCAGTGATACCTATCGAGTTCTCTTGAAGCGCTTTGATGTAGGAAGGGAGCGACGATTGATTCAAGCTGAAGAAGCATACAAAAATAAGGTTTTCCAAAAACGCCTGGAAAAATCACCAGTGAAGCTGTTTAAAACATGAAACCAATCCGCGTACTTATTGTTGACGACTCACCCACTGTGCAGTCGGTCCTGAAGAGTATCCTCTCGGGAGACGCTGATATTGAGGTCGTGGGAATTGCTTCGGATCCGTTTGAGGCAAAGGATTTGATCGTGGAAGTAAAGCCAGATGTGATCACTCTGGATATAGAGATGCCTCGAATGGATGGAATCACCTTTTTGAAACGCCTTATGAGCTTCCGTCCCCTTCCAGTGATCATGATCAGTTCATATACCCGCGAAAACAGCGTGCGCACCTTGGAAGCCCTGGATGCCGGGGCTGTCGATTTTGTTGCCAAACCGACAGAGGATGTCAAGATTCGCCTTGAAGAATTGAAACATGAGATTACCACTAAGATAAGAGCGGCAGCACAGGCCAAGATCAAGCCTTCTCTCTCATTTGGAAAACCGGAAAAAATTGTGCCTGCGGCACAAATGGAGGCGTCAGATAAGATTATTGCCATAGGAGCCTCAACAGGCGGCACGCGTGCTTTGCAGAGACTCCTGGCGTCCCTGCCTGCGAATGTTAATGGGATTGTCATAGTCCAGCATATGCCAGCTCGTTTTACAAACACCTTTGCCCAGCATTTGGACGAGTCGTGCGATATGGATATCAAGGAGGCCGAGGATGGGGATCGTCTGGGTAGAGGCCAGGTACTAGTAGCGCCCGGTGGGTGGCACCTGGAGGTAGCCGGGGCCCAAAACGGATATTACGTCCGGCTCCAAGACGGCCGGCCTGTCAATTATCAGCGGCCTTCGGTAGATGTCTTGTTCCACTCGGTGGTAGAGACTGCAGCCGGCAATGCTATTGGCATAATCCTGACGGGGATGGGCCAGGACGGAAGCGACGGCCTGCTGGCCATGAAGGAAGTCGGCGCTTTTACCATTGCGCAGGATGAAGCCACCTCGGTTGTGTTTGGCATGCCCGGGTCAGCTATCGAACGGGGTGCTGTTGAAGTCGTGGCTCCACTAGATGATATAGCACGTATTCTTCTTTCGGCGCTGAGATAGTGATGTCGGCGACAACGCAATACGCCAATGCTTTGAGAAAAATGGTGCTTACTTATTCCGACGGGAGCTTCAAATTTCAATAGTCATTACTTTACCTTGTTTTGAAGTAAATTTATCAGACGGAGAGTGGTCCCATGGGCAAGATATTAATTGTAGACGATAGTCGATTAATTGCTCACGTGGCGAAAACTATGCTGACCAAACGCGGGCACGAGGTCATTTTGGCCCAGGATGGGAAGGCAGGCCTGGAAGCAGCAAAATCTGAACAACCAGACATCATTCTGTTGGATTTGATCATGCCGATCATGGATGGGTACGAGGTGTGTGAACATTTGAAAAAGGACGACAGCACCAAGGAGATACCTATCATTATGGTTACGTCAAAGGCTGAGACCGCTGACAAGGTCAAGGGGCTGGAGATGGGTGCCTTGGACTATGTGGCCAAACCCTTTGACGAAGGCGAGTTGATTGCCCGTGTGAATATTCACTTACGACTGAGGGAGCTCTATGTAACGGTTCAGGAGCAGAATCGGCGGCTCCAGGAAATGGCCAACCGAGACGGACTAACGGGTCTGTATAACCATCGATATTTCCATGAGCAGCTGTCCCAGGACTTCTTGCGCGCCAAACGGTATCATGAGAATTTGTCGTGCATTTTATTTGACATAGACTTCTTCAAGAAATTTAACGATACGTATGGCCATCAGACCGGTGACCTCGTATTGAGGGCCTTGGCAACTGTCATCCAACGCGCCACAAGAGAAAGCGATCTAGCAGCTAGATATGGGGGTGAAGAGTTTGCGATCGTCTTGTATTACACTGAGGGGGCGGCTGCCTATAAGGCGGCTGAACGCCTCCGGACGATGGTGGAAAGTCATGAGGTCCAGGACAATGGCAACGTTCTGCGTGTAACGATCAGTGTGGGGGTAGCCACATTTCCACACGAAAAGATCCACGATTCAAAAGAGCTAATTGAACATGCTGATCAGGCGCTATACAAGGCCAAGGATAATGGCCGAAACCGGGTAGAAGTTTTTGATGGTTAACCACTTTCAATCGAGGAATTCTGCTTGACTAGGGGTATTTTCAAGGCGCCAACCGAACAACAAATCCAAAGGACCAACCAACTCCAGCGCGACTTTTTCAGCCAACTCATCCACGTATTTGACCCACCCTTACCGGAAGGCGTGCCGGAACGTCTGAAAAAAATTGTGGCATCGGCCAAGATAGCCAAGGGCGACGTAGTCCTAGATGTGGGCACAGGGACAGGGATATTGGTCCCGTTGATTCAAGCATATGAACCTGAGACCATCTTTGCATGTGATCTCTCAGAGGCGATGCTGATGCATCTGCGGGAACAGTTTCCGTATGCAAAGACCATTGCTGCAGACGTTCGCGACCTTAAGCTCCCGGATCAAAGTATTGATATCGTCTTTCTCAACGCTTGTTATCCTAACATTGTAGACAAGCCGAAAAGCTTTGAGAACATAAGCCGTATGACGAAATCAGGCGGCCGAATGGTAATCAGCCATCCCATGGGAAAATCGTTTATTGACTTACTAAAGGGAAAATCGCCCTTTCCTCTAGATGACTTTCCGGAAAAGTCTGAGGCCCAAGCTTTACTCGAACCCCACGGATTTCTGATTCAAGAATTTATTGACGAGGCGAAGATCTATATTTTAGTGGCGACAAAACGACATAATGGCCTTTTGCGTGCATAACGGAAAGTTAACGTATCCTGCGGACGCCTTTAATCATCCGTTTTGGGATTATGTGCGGGAGAAAGCTTCTCGCAAGTCCTATGAGATCAGGGAACAGGGGTTTTCAGGCGCGGCCATGCTGCCATACTCTGAACTTGAACTGCTACAGCGAGCACACTCCCGCCCCCGATTTTTTCGGCGAAGGGCTCTTCAAGGCCATATCTGTGAGATAACATGAGTGAGGAAGTAGATTATTTCAAGGACAAACTTAGCAACCTCAATAGAAAGTGGGTGGTTCTTGGTGGTTGCTTATTGCTCCTTGTCCTCGTTGGGTTAGGATATTTGGCGGTTCATAGGCCGGTTATTCTTGTAGATACTGACCAAATAGGGATTTATGTCAAGAACACTGGGAGCATAGATGCGCTCATTCACAAGGTAGACGGCTTTTGGTATTGGGCTGGTCAGGTGGCTTTATTGGCCAATATGCCTGATATCCGTCAAGGGGTTGGGGCAGGAGCAGCCCCGGTCAAATTGCAGATTCCCGATATTCCCATACCTGGTAAGCAAATCATTCAACAAAGCCCTTTCTATATGAAGCTTGCTGTGCGTTATAGGATTCCAGGAATTCCGATATTCAGATATACTACACCGTTGTACTTTAAGTATGATCCGAGTCACAGAATATGGGCATCAACAAAGAACATTCCTCCCAAGTATAGGTCCCTCGGGAACCTTGCAGTAGGTAATATTGGCAAGATTGAACTAAGCTTTCATTGAGACCACCAACAAATGTCCGAATCTGAAGAAATCACATTGTACTGGCCAAAAGGGCTTCTTTTCTGGAAACGTAGAGCTAAGTATGCCCGGGGCCAGCTTTTTGACGAAAAGAGGCATGTAAGATGGGTATTTTGGTATAAGAGTGGGCAAAAACAACTAGAAGGTGAATACATAAAGGGGAAGAAAACAGGCATTTGGGTCAAATGGGACGAGCGTGGAGCAAAGATCACTGAGGGTGAGTTTCTTCATGGAAAAATGCATGGCAGGTGTACAGACTGGTATGTGAATGGACAAAGGGCACAGGAAAGTCATTGGCTTCACGGCAAAAGGGACGGCAAATGGACGTGGTGGACCATGGACGGTGCTGTGGAAAAGGTTGAGAACTACGATCATCGTCGTGGGGCAGACCAGGGTTACTCCATTCATACCGATCTCGAGGCAAGGGAGATAGTCCGCAAGATCCAGAAAGAAAATCTCCAGAGAAATTGGGAGATGCTTGTAGGCAAGTCTATAGGGGCCCTAGTGAAGCCCTGGCACATTGCCTGCTGGGTGTTGGTCTTTATTCCCGCTTTTGGATTGATTCATGCCAAAACACCGTGGCGGGGAGCAGCCTTAGCAGCAATTGTGGCCCTTGGTGTTACTAGTGTTGTAGCATGGACCTCTGATAGTAAAGAACATGAGTAGTAAACTCAACCTCACTTCTCTTCACGATAGAGTCAAGTGGTAAGCAGTAGGGAGTAAGCAGTGACGTGTAGGGGAGGCAGTATGGAATGTTCCTACACAACTGCTATCCAAAGAGTTATGATGTTAGACCTACCGAAAGGTTATAATTATGACAGCCCCATCAAAGAAGAAGGCCCTGAAAAGGCGCAAGGGTTCGCTGAAGCAAAGGATTGTATCTGTGGTGGTGATCGTAGTACCCGCCTTGATTATCATTGCCTGGATAGTTATGACCATTCTTTACCACGAACCCTCAGCCACTAAATGAGTTTAGGTTTCATGTTGCTGCAATAGAGCATTGCACAAATCAGGAATGTTGGTAACGTCCTGTGGGCAGTATGCCCTGGGCAGTATGCGCCAACCAGTGACGAGTAACCCACATCCCACCGTTATTATTCAAACACTCCCCACACAAAGAATCAAACTCTCCTGACAGACAAAGACCTGTGCATGTAGTAGGAAGACACCGGTGAGAATTTGCTCGGCGATTGCTCAGCAATTGGCGACATTCTCAGGTCTAATTTAATCGTCGAAGATCACGATTCGGTTCGAAATTCCCTGTCCCGATTATATCGGGCCTGCAGGAGCCTCCGATGTTGCGAAGCCTCCCCGCCCTGAAGGACGGGGGTTCGCTTCGCGGGCTTACGCGCCCGGTAAGGAAGATAAACATTCTTGTATAGCTCCCCTTTACCCCGCCCTGAAGGACCGGGGTTCTGCCTTACGGCAGCACTTCGTGCGCGGGGAGCGAGCCGGTCAAGGTGTATGTGAAACAAGTAAGTGTAACGTTTTTACACGATAAATGAGGATTGTATCCTGCGAAAGTGGGAGATAGTTGCACACTTTAGTCCGTTTTCGAACTTGCTCTCCGAAGCTCAGATGCCTAAAAACCAAATAATCTCGAAGTGTTAAAGATATGGTTATCGGCACGAGGTCCATACGGCATGCCTTTTGCTAAACATAAAAGTTTAATCTTTTATCGAATGGTCAAAATGGGGACTTGGGGGAAGTTCTAATGGGTGACAAACCTTCCTACGAAGGACTGGAACAGCGGGCGCGGCAGTTGGAAAAGGAAGTAGCTGAACGTAAACATGCGGGCGAGGATTTGCGGGCGTCAGAGGAAGAGTGGCGGTCTCTGGTAAAGAACGCTCCCAGTCCGATTATCACCGTGGATCGCAAGGGCATAATTCAGTATATCAATCACACCGTGGCAGGTCTTGAGATCGAAAAGGTTATCGGCACAAATCACTGTGACTATGTACCTCCAGAGTATCACAAAGTAATGAGAGAATCTATTGAACATGTTTTTAAAACAGGCCAGAATACCGGTTACGAGATTGCAGGAGTTGGTCCTGACGGCAATACTTCATGGTACACGGCCAAACTAGGGCCCATTGAGCGCAACGGCCAGGTTGTCGCTGTGACAATTATGCCTATGGATATCACGGAACGCAAGCAGGCGGAGGAGGCGCTGCAGCATAGCGAGAAGATGTACCGCCGGTTGGTTGAGACAATGAACGATGGCTTGGGGATAATAGACAAAAATGCTGTAATTACCTATGTCAACAATAGGACCTGTGAAATGCTTGAATATTCACGGGATGAAATCATCGGGCACCCTGTCACCGACTTCCTCGACGATGCCAATCAGAAAATATTGAAAGAACAAATAGTCATACGAAGGAAGGGCGAGCGAGGGTCATATGAGATTGTCTGGACCGGCAAAGACAGGCGGAAAGTCTGCACGATTGTATCGTCGCAACCGGTTTTTGATGATGAGGGTCGATTTGAAGGCAGCTTTGGAGTGCTTACAGACATCACCGATCGCAATCTTGTAGAGGAGGCGCTCAGAGAAAGGGAAACTGCTTTAGAGATTCAGGCTGAAGAGCTTCAGGAGGTAAACACCGCATTAAGGGTTTTGCTGAGACAAAGAGACAAGGATAAGACAGAGCTCGAAGAAAAAGTGTTCTTGAACGTCCGTGAGCTGGTTATGCCCCAAGTGGAAAAGTTGAAGAAGGCCATTTCGGACGCCAGACAAAAGGCTTATTTAAGCGTGCTCGAATCAAACCTAAATGAGATTATTTCACCTTTCGCGCATAGGTTGTCCTCGAAGTATTCAACTCTTACTCCAACAGAAATTCAAATGGCGTTTCTTATCAGGGACGGGAAAACCACTAAGGAGATAGCAGAACTGTTGAATTTATCTGGTAGAACAATCGAGTCTCACAGACAGAGCATTAGAATGAAAATGGGCATAAGAAATAGAAAGGCGAACCTCAGATCCCACCTGTTGTCAATGTAGAACTACCGAATTTCCTGCCGTATTTTCTCCGCGCAAAAAGAGTGTTGCCTTTAAAGGAATTTCTGGCATACTACACCACAAAAGTGAGAAACTGACCAATTCGGATTGCATTTGAGGCCTCAGAAACGGCAGGGCATACAGGGCTTTGAGGGAAGCCTATGCCCACCCCCAGCCCAGGGAGGTTTCTGCGTGAGGTTTATGGCGTTTGCGGTATGATCCTTGAAAGAGCGTAAACCAGATGATATGATTGGAAGCCATTTCAAAACCTCCCTTATCGCTGGTTCGCGGCTTTTGTAAAGCGCTAAGCTTGCTACGCTAAACCTTAAAAACTCGGGCTAACGCCCTCAGACAGTTCAAGGTTTTAACACTCCGCTTCGCTAAGCGCTTTTGGACAAAAGTCCGCAAAATGGACTCAAAAGAGGTTTTGAAATAGCTTCTAAGCATTATGGTTGAAAAAGATGCCATAGGAAAACACAAGGGTGCCCGTCTTCTGATCGTTGACGATGACCATAAACTGTGTCGTGCCCTTAAAGAGACAATTTCTGGTTGGGGAATCAAGACCAAAACGATGACTGAGCCGGGGCGGGTTGCCGATCACCTGAAGAATACTTCTTACAACGTTGTGCTTCTCGATATTGTTATGCCTGAAAAGTCCGGATTCGATTTGATTCCGGAAATAGAAAAAGTGTGTCCTGGCACGAAAATAGTCCTTATGACAGGCCACGCTGACAAGAACAAGGCCATCAAAGCGTTAAGAATGGGGGCCTTTGATTTTTTGGAGAAGCCGGTCAAAATGACGGTGCTCTCTCATGCTGTCAAGCGTGCCCTGGATGCCCAAAAAATTGAACTGGAGCTTAAGAAAACCTTAAAAGAGCTGGAACACAGTCAGAGTGAGTGTTTGACCTATGGGCGGCGCTTGGAGGAGATAAATGAGCAGCTGTTAGAGACCAATAAGGCACTGTCCGTGTTGGCTCAGAACTTGGAAAGGACACGGGAGGAATCGGAGAAGCGAATCGTCCGGAAAATCAGATTACTGATCGTACCTATTGTGGAAAAGCTTGAGAGGGACAAGAGCCTAAAAGGATATAAGGCTGAATTGCATGTGTTGAAGGGTCATATAGAGGATTTGACGTCAAGTCTATCCCGCGAGACAACAATAGCCAGCAGGCTATCTCCCACCGAGGTGCGTATCGCCTCCATGATCATGAACGATTTAACAAGCCAGGAAATAGCCAGCCAGTTAAACATTTCTCTCAGCACGGTCAAGACCCACCGGAGGAACATTCGGAGGAAACTGAATATCAGGCACTCCGACCAGAACCTGAGGGCCTATCTTCTGTCGATGATGAGGAAGAAGCGACCAAGATAGGGGTCACAAGATAGGGGTCAGGTCTCAACATTCAACAAAATCTATTTTCTTCAGGATCCTTTCCACAATCTTTTTGAGTTTCTTATCCTGAAAGATCTCCTGCTTGAATCTTCGGCTGGACTGGCTCACGGCTGAACCCCTCATGCCGTAATAGACGCCATTCCCAGAGCTTCTTTGGTATTGCTGGACGTCTCAAATGTTGAGGATGGCTACCGCTGTTTTTGCTCCCCCACGAAAAATGCGCTTGACCGCCAAAAGCCATAGCCCTATTGTTCAGAAGCACAGATTCTGCCGAGGAAATTCAAGGAGGAACTATCAAATGAAAAGATTGGCGGTTTTGGTGGTCCTGGCCATTTTTCTCCTCTTTTGTGCTCAACCCGGCTTTGCACAATCCAGTGAAGAGCTGAAGGCCCTTAAAGAGGAAATAGAGGCGCTCAAACAAGGCCAGAAGGCAATCCAGAAGGATCTTCTCGAAATCAAAACCCTCCTGCGCGGAAGACGCGCTAGACCTGCGTTCAAGGAGGCGTTGATCAGCATTGAGGGCGACCCGTTTAAAGGGGCCAAGGACGCCAGACTCGCACTCATTGAATTTTCAGAATACCAGTGACCTTACAGCGGCAAGTTCGCCCGTGGGGCGCGACCACAGATTGAGAAGGATTACGTACTGACGGGGAAGGTGAAATATGTCTTCAAGGACTTTCCCCTCCAGTCCATCCACAAATCAGCATTCAAACTGGCTGAAGCTGCCAGCTGCGCAGGCGAGCAGGGAAAATACTGGGAGATGAACACCGGCTTCTTTGCCAACAAAAAAGCTCCGAAGCTTGAGGATTTACCAGCCCATGCCCAGGCAGTGGGCCTCGATACAGATGCCTTCCAGCAATGCCTTGACAGTGGAAAATACGCTTCTGAAATCCGCGATGACATAGCGGAAGCTCGGGGGGCAGGGGTGAGGTCTACCCCTACCTTTCTCCTCGGATTTATTCAGTCGGACGGCATGGTAAAGGCAGTAAAGATGATACGAGGAGCCCAGCCCTATGCCGTCTTTAAGCAAGCGATAGAGAAACTTCTAGCGTCAAAAAAGAATAACAAGACCTTGTAAGCGCCGTAAAAACCTGTCCAGCCGAATGCTTCTTGGGGGCTTGTCCGTATGGGTGTCCCGGTTTTCCCTTCTTCTTGGAGGTTTCAGGTGCATGTATTCCCATGAGTCTGACCTTGATTTCGATGTCATGGCCTTGAGCCTTGATAGTGTCGCCATCATAGACTCTCGTCACGTTGAACTGTCCGGCGTGGGCTGTGGTGACAAAAGCAAGCAGGAAGATATCCAGGAGAATTGCTTTTTGCCTCGCGGTTATGCCCATTACATCAACCTCCTCTCTGGCTGTGCAGGGTGTTTACGAAATACATTCTTTCTTGTTCCAAAATACAGTGTTCACCCCATTGTGCTGTGCTGCAATAAGCGATAAGCAGCATCAGAAATGGAAGGAACAGGGCATACATGGGATGCACTTTCGAGCTGACCAAAACTACTTCGCATCTTTCTCGGTGAATTGGTGTATGAAGTCCACCGGTTTCATGAAAAGGCGAATGCCTAGTGAGATAATAATTTGAGAATATGAGGGATTATGACAAGAAGGGGTAGGACATATACCCATTTCATACCCCCTAAAATCCCCCTTGACTTTTTTTTGTGAAGTTGTATTTGATGAGAACAGGTAAAAAAGCGACGGTCCTCAGTATTGTATTCTTGCTGGCATTTCATGACTGTGGGCCAATGTGAGAGGCTCCACGGCCAGAAATGGTATCTATGTTACGGGCATATTTGTTAAGCGCTTAGCGCCACAACATGGACAAGAGATTGTCGATGTTTGCAAGATATTGTTATTAATAATGATTAAATTCGAAATCCGAATATCGAAATCCGAGACAATTTTCAAATTTTCGAAACTCAAATGACCAAAACAAGACTCCTGTTACATTGTTTTGAACATTCGGATTTGCGGCCTGACGCCTTGAAAACAGTACGGATTTGTTTCGAGTTTGCGGCCCGCCCTGGCGCGACATGACTGTAAAAAGCTGTGGCGTCTGTACTCAAGGTCTGGGCCAGGGATTTCGTGGTTAGCGCAAGCTTCACTTCGTGTCGGATTTCCGGCTTGTGCGGGTTAGGTGACGATATGAGTATCACTGACTTGGCTTGGCAATTTCAATCATGGGAGAAGGGTGAAAGAGTGGAAACCGAGAAAAGGAAATTCGAGCGGTACCTGGCGCAAGACTTGGCGTTCGCCGTTTTCAGACCTAGCTTTACGAAACTGGGCAAGATCAAAGACATAAGCAGGGGCGGCTTGGCGTTCGAATATGTAACCGCTGAAGGGCAGATGGAAGACTCTACAGAAATAGATATCTTCATATCCGGTACTCATTTTCATCTGACCAGAGTACCAGCCAAAACCATGTATGATAGCAAAGTCGCTAACGACGACTACACATTCGCTCCTTTTGTTGAACGGAGGCGGTGCGGGTTGCAGTTCGGGGAACTGACCGAAGAGCAAGCTGCGCAATTGGGGCATTTTCTTGAAACCCACACTACAGGGTTAGCACCCTAGCAGGATGCTTTATCGGTTTCTTTGTTCATGATAAATCCTAATGGCTTTAAGGTAGAGGGAGGTGATGTCTAATTTCAGGTATGGCTTAGTTGGTAGACCAATATTTCACTAAAATACTTAGCAAGGGAGGAACAGATGAAAAAGTTAGTAGGTATGAGTTTAGCAGTTGTTTTAACGATTTTTCTAGCCTTTGGAACTGGCTTTGCGGGTGATAATAGTCTGCCCAGCTCCAAGGCGGCGGTTGCGATCAGTGAGCTTATCGATCTTTCTGTTGCCGCAGGGGTTAACCAGGACCCCGATGCAGTCACAAATAATACGGGCTGGGTATCGATCCTCACAACCTACATAAAAACGCCGAATCAGAAGGAGCTTGCTTTTGACGTGGCGCTTCAGTGCGGACTCATCACCGACACCACAGTCAAAAGTAAAGGCGGCACCAAAGATGCTTCTCAGGCAGAGGGAAGCATAAGGGTCAGAGTGAAGGTTACGCATCCAGAAGGGAGCGATCCTGAATTTTCGTATGCACTACCGTCGGAGGAAGGCGACGAAGCCTTGGGCGTCACTTACTGCGACAGGCTTCAGAGGCTGGAAGCCAAGTTTGCTGGTCTTGACTGCTTCGCTGCCGGTGTCGTGATAACTGAAGGCGTCTGCGATGTCGACACATGCACGGCTGGCAATGTTGGGGCTGGATGCTCGCAAGACGACGACTGTGATTTAAAAACTGGAGAGGCAGGGGACTGCAGCGACGCACCGGTGACATTAGGGATCTGCGGCGAGGAAGATATATGCACGGAGGGCAGACTTGGAGCTGCCTGCGAGTTAGACACCGAGTGTGATCTATATACATGTACGGCAGGCAGAGAAGGGGCTGAGTGCTCGGCTGATGCGGACTGTGATCTATCACCAGGTGAGGTATGGTGTGAGACTCCTGAAGAGCTTAGGCTGCTTCTTGAAACGCTGAATGCGAATGCGTTTAACTTCCTGTTGCCTAATCTTAGGCCTGGTGTCCACAAAATCGAGGTGCAGGCAATGGCGGAGGCTGGTGTCGATCTCTCTGGTACCGCGTTAGGCATGGCCGATGCCGAGGCCTTCGTTGGCTTGGGCTCCATGCTGGTTGAAACGGTCAGGCTGATCAAAGGCGCAGAAGATAATACAGGGTGGTTTGAGCTCAAATAGATAGCTGACACCGGTCGGATCCCAACTTTCACAAGTTCACACTTGACCTTCCACCTCACAAGGCTAGTGGTGGTGGGCTCAGAGTAAGGTACTTGTGACTGGTAGAGTTCGTTGTTTGTGAAAAGGGTGATTTTGTAGAAGGCGGATCCGGCCAGGCTACAAGATTAAGACGGAAGTGCCTGATGCCCTAATGGGTGGAGACGCCCGGAGCCTCTTGGTTCCGGGCGTTCTTTTTTTACACCTTGGGAGTGCGGGCCAGAAGCCCAAAACTGCCAAGGGAGGCAAGTGTTATTTGACATCCGCGCCGCGCTCGGTTGGACGTTCAACCCCTACCCAACACCCATATCCTAAGACCCCATTTCTCGGAATGAGAGAGGGTTTCTTATCTAATACGATACTTTAAATAATGTGTTTAATTCGCTGGCCTACAAGACGAAATGCGACACAAAAAAGGTTGACCTGCCCCCACTTCTCAGGCCCCGGTTCTCAGATGTCTACCAAGGTAACCGTTGACAGAATAAGATGCCTTGTGATAGGGGGTCAAAGATTCCAGTACCATATGTTGACCCGTGTGAACCCTCCCCGCCCTGAAGGACGGGGGTTCTGCCTTGCGGCAGCACTTCGTGCGCGGGGAGCGTGCCGGTCAATAGAATCTGTTGATCAGGAGGATGGCCCTTGGTCGTTCGGTCTCGATTGAGAAAAGGAGGTGAGGTGGACAACGTCACCTGACCCACTTCGGCGGGTCAGTGGCTGGCGTTTGGATTGCGAGACTTGGGATTAATAGGGTGTCGGCTGAATCATGGGTTCGACAAGAATCAAAAGGCAAAAGAAAGGAGTGTGTTGACATGTCAAAAACGTTTATGAAATGCGTGTCATGTTATCTCGTTTTTGCAATGTTTGTAATAGGTATTGTGCCTCGGGTTGAC
>SDBU01002959.1_pt1 | contig 22092 bp, 14 predicted proteins | sample 2277071 | NCBI WGS metagenome assembly SDBU01 (sample SAMN10397929, study PRJNA504765) | marine sediment metagenome | isolation source: marine sediment core GS08_GC12, 126 cmbsf | place: Arctic Ocean: Gakkel Ridge, Loki's castle | collected 2008 | reverse complement strand
CTTGAATAAGAAGGTGGTGCTTTTCAGGAATTGAAAGTCTTGTAGTTATTAGGATTTGTTGATCCTATTATTGTAACTTTGGGTTTGCCAAAGAATGAGAGGCAATGGTGATTTTAAGAAATGATGTCCTGACCTCAGTTCGTCACCAATTACCGGAGCGGGTTCCAGCCTATGTAGAAGGGTTTGATGATGAACAAACCTTATGTCGCGCATTTGGCATGGCAGACGTCCAAGCACTGCTGGACCGTTTAGGAGTAAGTGTGCGTGAGGTAATCACTCCTTTGAGTGACGTGTATGTTGGAAATACACCGCAGGACGAGAATGGACATCATCTTGATCCCTTTGGGGTGCCATTTAGTTGTACGTACGCCGATGTGGTTGGTATCCATCCCCTGGCTGGGGCTGAGAGTATTGCAGAAGTAGAGGCCTATCCCTGGCCTAATCCGGATCATTTTGATTATCAGCGGGTGGAGCTTGAAGCCAAAAACTTAAGCCCACTGTATGCTGTCAAAGGGGGCTGGGCGCCGGTCTTTTGCCAGGTGATGAATTTCTTTGGCATGGAAGAGGCAATGATCAATATGAAAACCTGCCCTGAGATTATCGAAGCAACTGTGGCACATATTCTGGCTTTCTACTTGTGTGTGTTAGAGCGTGTGTATAATGTGTGCCAAGGATATCTGGATTTTGCGCCGTTAGGGGATGATTTCGCCGGTCAACATGGGCCGTTAATAAGCCCCGACGTCTGGCGTCATTTTTTCAAGCAGGCCTATGTCAGTTTGTTTGAGCAGGCCAAAGAACACGGCTTGATGATCTGGTTCCACGCTTGTGGCACTTTCCGTGAGGTTCTACCAGACCTAGTTGACGCGGGCTTGGACGTCTGGGCACCTGTACAAACACACTTGGTGGGGAATAATCCAGTTGAGTTGAAGCGGGAATACGGAAAACATATTACGTTTGCCGGTGGGATCAGCACTCAGTGGACGCTTCCCTTTAGTAGCCCGGAGGACGTGCGAGCTGAGGTTAGAGAGCGGATCCAGGTATTGGGGAGAGGCGGCGGGTACATTTGTGGCCCTGATCACACTGTTAGACCTGAAGTTCCTGTTGAGAACGTTAAGGCGCTCTTTGACGAAATCAGGAGTTTTCGAGCTGAAGGGATAACCCGTGACGGGAGTGAGTAAAATTCCTGATATTAGCCTAGATAAGACAGAAACTGACGGGAAATCCTTAACCAGAACATACTTTGATGGTATGGCCAGTTATCAAAATGTTAAGGAACGAAAGATCATAACTTTGTGTCTTTGCGGTAGAACTCCTCACCTAGTCTATAACAGCTCGATTGGTAATTTATCATTCAGTTTATTGCTGACGTAGCTATCCCATTAGGAAGAAAAGGGTGAAAAATGAGAGCAGCTGACAGGAGAACAGGCATCCTTTTGATTATGCCGGTCCTTATTTTGATTATCGGGCTTGTGTTGTATCCTTTCTTACACAATTTCTATCTTAGCTTCCTGAACGTGTCTTTCAAGCGCCCGATCGGAGAGTTTGTCGGCCTGAGCAACTATGCTAGGATATTCAAAGACTCCACTTATTGGAGCGCTACAATAAAGACTATCATCTGGACGGTTGGGGTAGTTGGTGGTCAGGTGGTGGTGGGTCTGGGAATTGCACTGCTGCTAAACTGGCAATTCAAAGGTCGGGGGCTTGTGCGTGGCTTGATGATTTTGCCCTATACTATCTCAACAGTGGTGGTTGCTTTCATATTCAAATGGATGCTGAACGATCTGTTTGGCATCATTAATCAATCCCTCCTATCAATCGGGTTGATCAAGGAACCAATCATCTTCCTGGGTTCGTCAAAATCGACTATGCCCACGGTCATTATCATTGCTATTTGGCAGGCGGTGCCATTGGTGGTGCTCATGGTGTTGGCAGGACTGCAGGCCATACCTCACGATCGCTATGATGCAGCCAAAGTGGACGGGGCTAACCGATTCCAGGAGTTCTGGATTATTACCCTGCCTGGTCTGAGAGGAGTCCTGAGGGTGGTGGTTATTCTTAAGACCATATGGACCTTTAACTGGTTTGATATGATCTGGCTTCTGACTCAAGGAGGGCCAGGTGAACAGACCACGATTTTGCCAGTTCTTGTTTACCGGGTAGGGTTTAGAATGATGCGCTTAAGCCGGGCCAGTGCGATTAGCGTTAATATGCTCGTTTACCTGGTGATTCTCATGATATTGATGTTCAGTTTGTTCCGATCGCCGGAGGAATAGAGCGTTATTTCAAGGAGGCAGTATATTGAAATTCAGAAAGGTATATCAAGCTGTCCTCAAGTACACGCTTATTTATGTGGTAGTAGGGATAATGATCTTTCCTATCTATTATCTGGTAGTGACTGCATTCAAGTCACCTGGTACCCTGTTTACCCCAGATATAATCCCTGTTCACCCCTCGTTGCACTTTTTCCGGGAGGCAATTTCCTCGTCGCCGTTCCTTCAATGGACGATAAATAGCCTAATCGTTGCCATAGCTACATGCGGCATCTCACTAGTGATCGCCCTCGCTGCAGCGTACAGCCTGGCGCGTTTTCAGTATCGCGGTCGTGATTTGATATCACGCTTGATCTTATTTGTATATATGTTTCCACCCATCCTGCTGGTTATCCCCTACTTCATATTGATGAGCAGGATCGGGCTGAGGGATACCCTGTCAGGTCTGGTGGTATCCTATACTACCTTCTCGCTGCCCTTCAGCGTATGGTTTTTGACAGCTTATATGAGGAGCATACCACGCGAGTTGGACGAGGCGGCGCTGGTTGATGGATGTACCCGGATCAGTGCTCTATTTCGGGTAATTCTGCCTGTCATAGTACCGGGAGTGGCGGCTACTATGGTGTACGTTTTCCTGGTGTCCTGGAACGAATTCTTGTTCGCGTACATCTTGATACGAACCCAAGATTTAAGAACATTGCCGTTGGGCGTAGCTGCCTTTTTCACTTCCATTTTCATCCCGTGGGGTAACGTCGTTGCTACCACGGTGTTGATGAGTATACCGGTCATGCTGTTTGCGTTAATTGCTCAGAAGTGGTTGGTGATGGGACTCACGGCCGGGGCCGTCAAAGGATAGACCCGGGTGAAGCACACATACTGATGTTATCGTTTAAAGTTGTCCGGATTTCCTTGAAAAAAATTTTGCTAATAATAGTAATGAAGTTACATTTTTGGCAAAAAAGGAGCTAAAACAAGGCCAGAGGGAGGTGAAGAGCAGGTAGGCTGTTAGCTCATGACGAAGGAAAGCCTTTCAAAAAGAGAAGTGTTGAAAGATTAGTTTCTCTTTTTAGGAGCTTTCAGGGAAAAATGCAATTAAGAAAAGAAGAGGAGGAGTAATATGCATAGTGAAATTTCTAAGTTAATAAAATGTTCTAGGGGTTCTAAGGAAGGAAAGATAAGCTGGCGCGGTTTTTTGCGCTACGCAGGGCTGCTGGGTGTATCCTTAGTATATGCACAGGTATTGCTCTTTGGCGTGCCGCAGCCCTCCGCGGCAGCTGAAAAGGTGACTCTGCATTGGTACAACCCGCACGGCGCACCGACTTTCTTACCGCATTGGGAGAAGATCATCTCGGACTTTGAGGCTGCCTATCCTGAAATTAAGATATCTAATGATATCGTGGGATGGGGAGACATCTTCACCAAACTCGCAGCTGATACATTTGCTGGGACATTGCCGGACATGACAACGCTAGGCATGGATGGTGCGCTTGGTTTTCATACCGGGGGGGTGGCTGTTGAGACTGATCCGGTCATCACGGCGCTTAAGTCAGATGGTGTGATATTCAATCCTTCGCTGCTCAAGCAGGTGGAGTTAGACGGCAAACACTATGGTATGCCCCGATATATGGTCTATACTGGAATCACCTACCGCAAGGACTGGTTTGAGGAAGCCGGCATCGAGCTGGCCGGTACCCAGGATAAGCTTCAATATACTTGGGACGAATATGCCGATATTTGCCAGAAGCTGTACAACCCGCCTGAGCGGTATGCCTTTGCTGCCCCCTGGGGTACATTTGATGGCGCTAAGCAAGTGTGGAATTTCTTTCTGGGCAATGGTATCACCATTTTGGCCGAGGACGGCACTCTGAACTGGGACAAAAACGAAAAGAAGATCAAAGAGACTTACGAGTTCATCATCGACATTGTGCAGAAATATTCAACCCCAGGTAGCGTGACTTATGCGCTTGAGAACGTCAACACTGCTTTCAGCAAAGGTAAAGTGGCCATGGCCTGGGGAGACGGCGACGTCCACCTGGAGCTAAACGAAAACCCGCCTGATTGGATGAAGGACGGTCCAGGGGCTCACCTGGGCTTCATGCCTCATCCTTATAAAAGCACGCCCAAGGGAGGCATGTACGGTGGCGGCGTGGGATTCATCCTGTTTGAGGCCGGGCAGATTCAGGAGACATATGAATGGATTCGGTTCTTTATGCAAGATGACAACCTGATCGAATCCATCTGGCCCTACCGGGTATTGGTCACACCAGCTACTTTGACAGCCCAGAAGTCTAAAAAGTTCACGGAAGACCCTGTAGCAATCGCCTGGAAATCGGTATTGGACCAGATGGCTTTAGCTGCTAGAGAGAATCCGGTCTGCACCATCGCTGCTTTCTGGGGACCCATAGAGGTCGGACAGGAGATTGAGTTCTCCGGTATCTTACAGGGTGTGGTGCAGAAAGTACTGGCAGGAGATGCGTCGTTGGACGATGCTATGGCTGATGCCAAGCGGAGACTGGAGGACATCATCAAGGGATAGATTTATGTTCAGGATAGGGGAGAATATCTATTCTGCAAATTGAGTAAAATGTTGGGGGCGCGGGGGTAATCGCCGGTGCTGTAATATCAGACATTTCCTGGCAACTTCACGTTTGGAGTAATGTTTTATGGGGGAGATGACGCCGCGTGAGCGGTTGCCGAGTGCCCTAGAAGGTGGACAGCCGGATAGAGTGTTAATTTTTAAATGGCCGTTCAACCTGGATCTGTATGAAACCTATCTGGGATACCGGCCCCGGGCATACAACGGTCGCGATGCTGCACGGGTAGCCATTAAGATCGGGCTGGATGGCGTATCCCTTTTCGTCTCTTCCGCCGATGGTCATAAAGATATTTGGATTGATGCTAGGCAGTACAGAGATGAATGGGGTGTTCTACGACAGAAGGACCCGGCAGCATGGCCGTTGGATGCTCGTATCGGGGAAGTTATCGGTGGTTTTGAGGCTTTGGCCAACTACAAAGGACCGGATCCTCGGGCAAAAGGCCGCACCCGGGACCTAGAGCAGGCGTTAGAGGAGGCAAAAGGCAGGATTGCCCTGATAGTAGCTATCGAGGGACCGTTCTCTATGTCTACTCAGATTGCTGGCGCAGAACCGTTCATGCTGCTATGCTACGATTCACCCGAGTTAGTGGATCATTTGGCTCAAGTGTGTACCGATTTTGGTATTGTACCGGGCCAGCGAGCTGTTAACGTTGGTGCTGATGCATTGATCATCGCTGATGATTTAGGACATAAAAATGGTCCTTTCCTGTGCCCCCAACATTTTCGGCGCTTTATCCTCCATCAACTTCGCAGAGAAATAACCGAACTAAAGGAACTGCACGTGCCCATCTTACTGCATAGCTGTGGAGATATTAATGCCTACCTGGATGATCTGGCAGAGGTGGGCATGGAAGGTCTTAATCCAATACAGTGCTTCGCAAACATGGACATAGCGAAAATAAAGGCATATTACGGTGACCGTATTTGCCCTGTCGGAAATATTGATGCCTCTCGTACACTGTCTTATGGAAACGCAGCCGAGATTGAACAAGAGGTAATTGAGACGCTGCGGGTTGCGGCTCCAGGTGGTCACTATGTGCTGTCCACTGATCATTCGCTACACGGGGGAATCCCGGTAACAAACATCATGACCATGATTGAAACAACACACTGTTTCGGTCAATACCCCTTCCGATTGCTATAAAGGAGACTATCATGACGTCACAATACTTTCATCGTGTGACCAAAGAAACACCCACCAGGATGTGGATTAACAATCCATCGGGACCTGAGATGGAAAAGGCGATAGTAGCTGGTGCCATCAACTGCACCACCAATCCAGCTTATTGCTCAAAGCTTCTAGACAGTGATCCAGACTACATTCGAGGCATTATAGACAATGTAATCAAAAAGGTGCACGATGATGATGAAGCCGCCGTTTTGGTCTACCAAAAGGCAAGTGCACGCGTAATGACAAGATTCCTTCCGCTGTATGAACAAAGCTCAGGTCGTTATGGATATGTGACTATGCAGGACGACCCTCGTGTGGATGAAGACCCGAATGCCATCCTTCAGGCTGTATTGCGCAATCGAACTCTGGGCAAAAACTTTATGGCCAAGATCCCAGTAATACAATCTGGATTGCAAGCTGTCGAAGCATGTGTGGAAGAAAATATTCCCGTGTGCGCGACAGAAGTTTTTTCAATGGCTCAGGCCATCAATATATGCGAAATATATCAGAGTGCATCAAGGAGAACGGATAATCGTCCTCCCTTCTATGTCACCCACATTACTGGTATCTTTGATGAGTATCTGGGAAAGGTGGCTAAGCGCGAAGGAATTGAGATCGATACCCAAGTCCTGGCTCAAGCAGGCTGTACCGTGGCTCGAAAAGAATATCGTATGATCAAAGAACGCGGCTATGAGACCACTATGTTGAGTGGCGGAGCGCGCGGTACACGCCATTTCACAGAGTTTGTAAGTGGTGACGTGCACATCACAATCAATTGGAACACGGCACAAGAGCTGATAGAAGCCGATGGACCGGTTGTGTCGCGTATCGATGTAAAGACACCCCAAGCAGTCATAGATGAACTGACCGAGAAGTTCTGCGACTTCCGTAAAGCATACTATGAAAGCTGTCTGTCTGCCGATCAGTACGTAGACTATGGGCCGGTGCGGTTCTTCCGAAACGCTTTTCTGCAAGGATGGTATATCCTCCTGGCCGAGATTGCTTTGCGTCGTCATTTTTATGCTCTGTGATGCTGAATATGCATTGTAATTGGGTACACCCTTTGATGCGAGTGTGAACCGTATGAAATTACGATTTGCTGCAAATATTAGTATGCTCTATTACGAAGTCGCGTTCCTGGACCGTTTTGCATTGGCCGCAGGGGCCGGCTTCGTCACCATCGAATTCCTTTTTCCTTACCAAGAGGGAATCGATGAAATTAAAGCTCGCGTGGATGATATGGAGTTAGCAATAGCTCTGTTTGATGTTCCCCCTGGAGATACCACTAATGGAGAGTTTGGTACACTTGGCATTCCAGACCGGCGTGATTATTTTCGACATAGTTTCGACCTAGCTCTTGAGGCTGCAACGCGCTTAAAGTGTGGCGGCCTTAATGTGTTGGCCGGCAATAAGATAACAGGTGTTGAATATGCTGCCCAGACCGAAAGTGCCATCGAAAATCTGGCATGGGCGGCCCCTCGAGCAGAGGCAGCAGGTGTGAAGCTATTGATTGAGGCGCTCAATACTGTTGACCGTCCGGACTATCTCTTAAATTTTACGGCGGATGCCCTGGAAATTGTGAGAGAGGTTGACCATCCTCATGTACAGCTTCAGTATGATGTGTACCACGCTCAAATGGCGGAAGGTAACTTGCTCAACACCTTAACAGGCTGTTTTCCTTACATCGGCCACGTACAGATAGCTGATGCACCTGGCCGCCACGAACCAGGTACCGGTGAAATCAACTATCCCGCCATATTGGCAAGGCTAAAGGAGCTTGCCTATCAGGGCTACATTGGTTTAGAATACGTGCCTTCTCAAAGTACTGATGCATCGCTGAGTTGGTTGCCGACAGAAGAAAGAAATCGTCCATAAGGTTACATTATTTTCCGTTATCGTGTGATGCCGGGATCACTATATCCAGAGTTCAAACAACGGGAGGAAATTGAAATGCCGGAAATTAGCTCGAATGTACTCTACGGTCACCTCGGCAAAGAATATATTACCATCGTGAAAGGCAAAGGAGTTTATGTCTTCGATGAGAATGAGAAACGATATCTGGACGCTGCAGGGGGGGTCGGTGTTGTCAACGTAGGCCACGGCGTAGATGAGATAGTTCAAGCCATCACAAAGCAAGCCAAAACTCTGGCTTTTGTCTACGGAGGTTCTCTGGATAACAGACCCAGGCAAGAGCTAGCTGACAAACTACAACAATGGGCCCAAAAGGGAATGGGGGAAACTAAAACATTTTTTTGTTCGGGCGGAGCGGAGGCTAATGAGAGCGCATTAAAAATCGCACACCAATATCACCGTGAACGTGGTAAGCCAGATAAGCGATTGGTCATTGGACGGTGGCAGAGCTATCATGGCAACACCATTGCCACTCTTTCTATGGGAGGACGAACACAATGGCGAAGGATTTATAGTTCCTATCTCCTCAACTTTTTGCATATTGCCCCAACTTACTGTTATCGCTGTCCTTGGAGGAAAACTTATCCGGGTTGCGAACTTGATTGTGCATACGAACTGAGAAGAGTGATCCGTCAAGAGGGACCCGAAAATGTGGCGGCTTTCATAGCTGAGCCTATTAGCGGAACTTCGATGGTGGCAGTCATGCCTCCTCCTGAATATTTTCCCATTATCCGAAGTATATGTGATGAGTATGATGTTTTGTTTGTGGTAGATGAAGTGCTCACCGGTATCGGAAGGACCGGTGAAAAGTGGGGCATCGATCATTGGCAAGTAACGCCCGACATTATCACAACGGCTAAAGGTCTCAGTGGAGGCTATTCTCCGCTAGCTGCGGTGATGGTAGCAGAAAAGATATGGCGCACGATTGCGAGCGGCAGCCGGAGAGTGATGCACAGTTATACGTTTGGTGGAAATCCATTAAGTTGTGCGGCCGGGGTAGCTACCCTGAGGTACATTGAGGAGCATAACCTCGTCTCAAGATCCAGGGAAATCGGAAGTAAGCTGCTGAATGCATTGCAACAGGAACTATCAGACTTATCGTATGTTGGTGAGGTACGAGGAAAAGGTTTATTGTTGGGGGTGGAGATTGTGGCGGACAAAGAGACAAAACAGCCATTTCCAGTTGATCGGAACATAACCCGGCGATTGGTGAAGAAAGCCTTTGAGAATGGCTTGTTGATTATCGCAGGGATGGCAGGTTTGATAGAAGGAGTTGTCGGAGATCACATTCAGTTAAGTCCACCCTATGTGATGGAGGATGAGCATATTGATTTTATTGTGAATACGCTATCCGCTTGCATTTCAGAAATAGTAGATTAACTTCCTGCGGGTTTTTTACAAAGCAAAATCCCAGTCTTAAAGAACAGGCTAAAACAGGGGCTGATCATAAAGTCATAGTCAAGATTTTGGCAAAAAGTTAAGCAAAAATGGGCTCTTTGATGCATAAACACTGGCGAAATACGTTATAGTGATTCTTTAGCCACCTCAAGAAACAAAGGAGATTGATTTTTCTAAAAAGTGCTCTAAAGGAGATCTCCAGCAGTATTCAAATTGGTTTTGAGTATCCTTTGGAAGGATCCTTTTAGTTTGTTACACGTCAAAAAAAGCTATGAGCAATAAAAAACTGAATACCAGTGCCTCTTAGATGAAATTTCAAAATAAACCACACTAAATTCTGATTCAGTAAGCTTTTACTAGTTCATTCAATAAATTCGTCAAGATGTTGGTTCTATGTGCTTAATCAGGCCGTAATTCGTACAAATATCGATTTTAGCTTCTAAGCACATCTGTCATTTTCAGGAGGCAAGGAACAGCTTATGAAGGTACAGTTCAAGACGATTAGCCGCGATGAACAAGAAACGATTCACCTGGCAGCATTGAACATCCTGGAAAGGGTGGGGTTCAGAGTCAGGAGCCCAAGCTTGCTCAGAAGATTGCGGCAGAAGGGCGTTCAGCCTGTAGAGTCCAACGATATCGTCTATTTCTCTCGTCAGATGGTGGCCGATGCGGTGGCTGCAGCTCCGAAGCAATGGATACGTACGGACCTGTTGGAAAATCCGTTGCCCGATCCGGTGGACCAGCCGTATTTTATTGGCCGGGTGTTGCTGAATCAAGTATTAGACTACGGACAGAATGAACCTCGTTCGCCTCGAAAACAGGATCTCCTCAACATGATTAAGCTGGTTAGCTTCCTACCCAAGTGTTTCATCGTCTATAAGGTGGATTGTCCCTGTAGCGATGTGCCATCAGAACTGACCTACTTGGAGACAATTAGCACGGTCTATATGAACACCAGCAAACATATCTTGGCCAACCCCATAAATCTAACCTCGGCTCGCTACTATGTGGAAATGGGTGAGGCTGCTACTGGAAAGTCAATTCGCGGGCAAACATGGCTATCAAGTGGCGTGGCGGCCACATCTCCTCTGACTATAGATAGAAATAGCGGGGACATCCTACTCTTCCTATTGGATAAAGGGGCGCCTGTCAATTGTTTTAGTATGCCTATCTCGGGTGTGTCTGCACCCGTCACACTGGCTGGCACGATAGTTCAGCACACTGCCGAGGTGTTAGCGCTTATCACTGTGGTCCAGATGATAGTTCCTGGCACGCCGGTTGGCTATAGCGGTATGCCAACTGTGATGGACCTCAAAACGGGGAATTATGCTATGTCTACTCCGGTTGTTTTTCTGCTGGCGAATGCCACCATCACAATGGCGAAATACTTTGGTCTGCCCACCTTCAACCCGGCCAACTATTCAGACAGTTTAGTTTCTGACATCCAGTGTGGGTTTGAAAAGGGGATGTCCTCCCTGATCGGAATGGGCGGGGGATCGGATGTGGGCATGTTTGGAGGAGATTTGCACGATGCAATGACTATCTCTTATGAACAACTGCTGATTGACTACGATATATGGGAAGCGGTCTGTCGTATTATACGTGGAGTTCAGGTAGATTCAAAGACGCTGGCTCAGGAAGCTATGGAAAGGGTTGGCAATTCAGGGAACTGGTTGACAGATCCCCATACTATATCGTGGCTACGGCGAGAGGAGCACGTCTTCGGGCAGTTATTCGTCAGGGGGAGCAATCGTCAGGTGAAGAGAACTATGTTAGACACAGCTCACGAACGTGTTGTGAAGATACTGGATGAGGACAAGGGTTCACCGGTCTCGTCAGATGCTGTTCAACGTATTGACGCTTATACGACCAGGGAGAAGCAAGCCATTCAAGACAGGCAAAGATAGATTCTGTAGATACCTCGGATTAGGAGGCTGAGCATGAGCCTAGTGATCTGTAATAACCAACTTGTCAAATCAACTCTTAATTAGGAGGCCTAGAATGTCACCTTTCTATTATGGAACTCAGTTTTATCGTCCACCCAATCCACCCCGAGCTGAAAGACGCCAGATCCTAGAAAGAATTAAGAAGCAGGCTGGCTTCAATATCATCAAGATCTGGCCAACCTGGACCTGGATAAACTACGAAGAAGACAAGTTTGATTTTGCCGAACTTCATGAAATATTGGGCGTATGTGAGGAACTGGGGTTAAAAGTGGTCGTGAACCCCAGCCTGGAAGGTGCTCCGTATTGGTTAGAACAGAAATATCCAGACGGCTGCTTTGTGAATGCATTAGGTCGGGTGATATTCTTAGGAGGAATGGCATGTAACCCAACGGGTGGTTGGCCTGGATTGTGTTTAGATCATCCTGAAGTGCGAAAACAAGCCGGATTATTTCTCACCATGTTGGCTCAGGAACTGGACGGATATAAGTGTTTGCTGATCTGGGATTGTTGGAACGAACCCATGATTGAACCAAGCCGCGGTACTCGGTTCTGGGCTACACAAGACGAGCGTTTGTTTTGCTACTGTCCTCATACAATAAGAAAATATTGGAAGTGGCTTCAGCAAGGATATGAATCCCTCGATGCTCTTAACAAAGCCTGGTCTCGGCGCTTCTCGAGCTGGGAGCAGATTGATCCCCCGCGTATGCATGGGACCTACGCGGATTGGCTTGACTGGCGTCGGTTCATATTGGAAAATATGCTGGATCAGCTACGTTTTCGCTACCAGGCACTACGAGCTGGTGACAGCCAGCAACGACCGATTATGAGTCACTTCACTCAGTTGCAGGCGTTGCCTGGTGGTCATAACATTGATCCTGGCAAGAGACAATATACCATTCAGGGTATTGATCCCTGGCGGATGGCCGAGGTGTGCGACATATGGGGTACTTCCCTGTTCCCCAATGGTTGGGGAGCAACTCCGGCAGATCTGGCTCATCGATTGGATTGGACCCGCAGTTGCGCCCGGGGAAAGGGATGGTGGAATAGCGAATTAGAAGGGGGTAGCGTGCAATCCACAGGCCTTAGGACACTGGTTTATCCTAAGCCACGAGACATTCGACTATGTAACTGGCTTTGTGTTGCGTATGGCGCCAAGGCCATTATGTACTGGCAATGGCTGTCCGAAGTTATTGGCATGGAATCTCGACGCTGGGGATTGATCGATCGCAATAGGCGGACGACGGAACGGTTGTGCGAGGCGTCACACATGGCGCGATTGATTAATGAGCATTGGGATATCATTGAGGGATACCAACCATCTGCTCGCGTGGCGTTGGTGTTTGACTCAGATATCCCTCTAATGTGCTTTGCTATGGATGGAGATGAAGGTCCATCTGTGGAATCGCATGCCGGCTACTATCGAGCTATTTGGGAAGCAGACCTTAATGCTGACATAATCCCGCCTCACAAACTCTCTTCGGAACAGTATGATGTTGCCATTGTGCCATTTTCACCTCTGTTGATACCAGAGACGGCTGCTATCCTTCGGGCGTTTATAGAGACTGGCGGGCTCTTGATTATCGAGGCTGGGTTTGGCATGTACGATAAGCACGGGATGGCTAACACGGTGGTACCTCCTTACGGGCTGGATGAGGTGACTGGTGCAGAGGAAGAAGAACCTTATTACACAGATCCAAATGCTTCTGAAGAACTGGACGAAATTCAGCGAGCTCCATGGCTCACATTTTCGGAACCACTGCGAGGCAGTGTACGGGCCCACACCTATGTCACGAAGTTTTTACTGCGGAGTGGAGCGCACCCTATCGGTCACTATGGTGAGTTTGTTGTGGGGGTTTATCACCAGTTTGGGAGAGGCGAGATCTATTATTTCGGCACTAATCTGGGAGGAGCCATCTGTCGGGGTGATCAAACAGCCAAGCAGATAGTAATGAATTTATTATTGAAAAGACTCTCTCCAAAGATTACAGGCAGTCAATTGAGACCCAGATGGGTGTGTGGCAGAAATTCTGCCCTGTTGATAGTGATTAATGAGCAACAAGCATCCCAGACTGAAGTACTGACCTTACCGGAAGGATACGGACATATACAAGACTTGTTACGAGTGAGGAAGTTTGTTATGGAAGGTGACCGGCTTACTGTTACCGTGCCAGCCAAAGATGTGGCTCTGTTCCGTCTAAAGCGATTGGAACAGAGTATGGGCTCATGATACAGGACCAATTGTGAATATTCATAAATTAGTCGATGAGGTACTTGACCTTGCAGGAAGTAAAGAGAACCAGATGCGAATCACCCAGCGCCGGGCTCTTTTGTCTCGTGAAGAAAACAGTCGCTCTCATCAGAACGCCCGTACTTACATACCACCTGTGTACATACGCCTGAATAGACCATATGTGGCCAGTAGAATCGGAGTGAATCTTAGAGATCTGATCCACGATACTGAAACCTATCTATATATGGAGATGATGACCAAGATCATTAAATTCACCGAATTTGAAGAGGACACGCCTCTTTTTCCTGATGTGATGCTGCAGTTTGGAGTCGCCTGGGACATGAGTTTGTGCGGAATTCCCTGGATTGAGGTTGATGGAGAAGAACCATGGGGAGGGGAGCCGGTACTATCGATTCTTGACGACGTGGACCACCTTGAGATTCCTGAAGATTTTAGCCAGATAGGGATGATGCCGTTAACACTGCGCATCTATGAGCAGGCGCAACAACTCCTGGGTAGAAGGGTCAAAGTACATTTCCCCGACTGGTTAAGTGGACCTACTCGTATGGTGCAGAAGTTGCGTGGGGAGGAGAATTTCTTTCTAGATTTATATGACAATCCACAAGGCGTACATAAGATATTTGCATACGCCACCAAACTGCGTAGAAGATTTGAGGTATTCCGCAGAAGACTTGTGGGAACAGCCCCAGGTCCAGGCGAGCTTTACTATTGGGAATTCAAGACTCTGGCCAACGATGAAGTGAATGCCCAACTATTGTCCCCCAAACATTATCGTGAGTTTATTTATCCCTATGATTGGGAATACTGCCGTGATTATGAGCACGTTTATTTTCACGGGTCGGGCGTCTTCACCCCTTATTTTGAGATAATTAAGGCTTTGCCTAATGTGGATATGATCGAAATCTCAGATTGGTCTGACATTGCCAAGGCCAGCCAGATATTTGGTGAAAAGGTAATCTTAGAACGCACGTTTCTTCAGACAGAGAAGGCTTTTATTGACGATACAGGTACAAAAAGGGAGATACTCAGTCGACTGGTGGATGGCGTTGGGGGCTCGCGTTTCTACTTTATCTTGAACGTGGACAATCGGGATAAAGGTATTGAGGGTGGTGTCCGTGAGTGGGTGCAGTTGTCACGTGAGGCGATTAGTCATCATTTCCCAGGTAATTAATCCCGTCATATAGCAGGGAGTGTGCCCCTAGATGATCCACGGAGGCACTGGATTTTTGGCTAAGGTGGCAAAGTCTTGATAATATTGGTAAGGAGACCACCATAGAGAAGCTACTTTTCTTTTGTATTGATAAAAGGATAAAAGCCGATATCTTTCTTTAGGAAAAACCCTTCGATGTTTAAGATTGATCTTAACATTGATGAAATTTAGCTTTCTTTGAATCTCTTTTAGGGAAAAGACAGTGAGATCTTTCAAATGATCTCTCCTCAGAGGGCAAGCTACTTGCTGCAATGATGAAGTTTGCCCTCGGGGCAGCTCCTTTTCTTCAATATTCCTTTTGGGCTCTGTAGTAGAATTTGCTCGCTCTTTGATTGCAGTATTGACCACCTCATCAAATTGAGGAAGTTGATCGTCTTCTGGTAACTCGTTCCAAAACTACTGAAAGATCTTTATCCTTCATGATTTTAGAGCTTCTCGAAACCTTTTTAGCAAGGGGTGTAAAGACAAATATCCTTGATTGGCACCTTGAGGCTCCTGTAGCGATCATTACGGCTGCGCCTCCTACTCTCACCAACATAGATCCAGTTAGCGGCTTGATAAGAGGTACCCCGGAAACGCTCCTTTTCAACAAAGGTCTCCAGCATATAGATAGGATGACTATATCTTTCTATCCAGTCGGAACTGATCCGTCGGGCTACTTTCCCTAAGATATGGCTGGCCAGATGAGGGACCTTAACCCAGGGCAAAATCAGAAACCGCATGTTGTTGGTGAGAAGGTGAAGGTTTGCTTTTCTTATTGCCTCATCCCAGCCAATAAAGTTATCTCGGGCAAGAGTCTTTTAAGGCTACTGAGCCAAAGAGAAGACAGGCCAGGGGATTATGTTTCTCATCAAAGACTAGATACTTCAGGTTCTCTCCTACGGTTCCAGTAAAGCCAAGATAATGGTAGGAAGAGAGTAGACACTTGAAGAGCTTGAGAAGATCTTTTTCTTTAACTACCTCGACTGAGGGGAGTAAGACGATTAAGCTTACCAGCAATCGGGGTAGTCTGATGAGGAACAAAGGGATAAGGGAGCCTTCTTCGAACTTCACGGTAAGAGTAGAGGCGAGGAGGTAAGGTAAGATAGCCTCGTCTTTCCAGCTTCAAAAGAAAGCTGCGGCAGGCCATATCCTTAAGTTGACCGCTAAGAGCACGCCAGTTCCAAAGAAGTGCTAGTTCTTTAGAAACCCGGGTGCGACCCCAGGAGGGATCGGTCTTAATCATTTCTCGAATAGATTCAATATCTTTAGGAGTTATTTCTCGTCCCTGAATAATTATGGTTTAGTTATATCATAAAAGTAAAGATGAGTCCAGTCCTAACCCTGAGAAAAGAATCGATGATTTTCAGGGTTGAGTTAAGTTGTGCACTTAACTCAATAGGCTATACTCAAATAGTTGCAAAATTACTTCGTTAGGTGGGTTGTTCAAAATTTTGGGGTGCTGAAGCAGGTTGAAAACACAAGAAGAGGAGTTCTTAAATCAACTCAGAAAGGGCAAAGGAAAGCTTAGTAGGATGATTATGTTCAGAATATCAGCCAACCTCGCGGGAGAGTATCTCGGTGGAGCAGAGACAAACAGGTGAACATGGTCTGCCTGAACGCTCATTTCCTTTATCTCAAACTCATACTGTTTTGCAATTTCAGAGAAAGTCTCTTTTAGTCTCTCTTTCATTCCTCCTGGCAAAATAGACTTACGATATTTGGGGATCCGCACCAGATGATAGTTGATACTATATACCGCATGTGATGTTGCTTTAACTTTGTCCATACTCTCATTCTAATTAAAAGAGCAACTTAGTCCAGCTTTGCTTAACACCTCCCTTACCACACCGTCAAGCGACGTGGCTTGACGGAGGTACTTGGGGTGTGAAAAATAAGAAAGGAGTTTTGCTATGTCATCCAAAAATATCCTCTCTATTAATGGTCCTTGGTATTTTTCTTCCTTTGAACCAAATCAAATAGATATTAAGGAAATATTTAAGAATTCTTTTTCATCTCAAGGGTGGTTAGTCGGTGACGTTCCTGGTACTATCCAAGGTAGTCTTTGCAAATTAAGTAAGACCCCCGATCCTTTCTTTAAGAAAGGTGCAAACGCTTATCGCTTCTTGGAGAATAAGGAACACCACTATTATCGAGAATTTATCCTCCCCAAAGAGTTCAAAGAAAATTCTAAAGAGATTTTTCTTTGTTTCGAAGGTATCGATACTATTTCTACTATTTATCTTAATGGTAAGAGAGTAGGCAGCACCCAGAATATGTTTACCCCTTATGAATTCAAGGTAACGGATCTTCTGGTCCCAGGGAAGAATAAGCTTTTAGTAAAGTTAGAGTCAATCCTCAAAAGAGCCAAGGAGAAGGATAAAAGAGGTATTATCAAACTCACTCGAAGAGATTGGTTTAGTGCTTCCTATATTCGTAAAGCTAACTTTGCCTATGGGGGTGATATGAGTCAAAGGATGATCACCGTGGGTATTTGGAGACCGGTCTATTTTATCTCCTATGAAAAAGTTAGGATCCTTAATACCCAGGTTATTACCGAACTATCAGATGAGAATAATAAAGCTCGTGTCTTTCTCTCTGTAGAATTAGAGAAATTTTTCTCTCAAGACCTACGGCTGATTTTACACGTTAAAATTAGTGAAAAGAATAATAAGGTAATTAGCCAGGAGTTCCCTTTTCTTTTGAAAGAGAAAAAAAAGATCTGGAAAACCTCTTTTGATATTCTTTCTCCCAATCTCTGGTGGCCAAATGGTTTGGGAGACCAATCTCTGTATAGTTTGGAGGTAAAACTACTTTCCGAGAGTAATGAACTCTTGGATGACTATCAAGAAGACTTTGGAATAAGAAAAGTAGAACTTCTTCAAGAAAGAGATAAAATAGAAGGAGGCAGAACATTCACTTTCTCTATTAATGGAATAAAGGTCTTTGCCAAAGGGGCCAACTGGTTTCCGGCTGATCTTATATATCCCGTGCCCAAAGAAACATATAAAGAACTAATAATATCTGCCAAAGAGGCGAACTTTAATATGCTTAGAATTAATGGTGCCGGAATCTATGAGGACGAGGAGTTCTATAGACTTTGTGATGAAATGGGTATTATGATTTGGCAAGACTTTATGTTTTCTGATTGTATGTATCCCGATGATGACGAAGAATTTCTTAGGGAATGTAAAAGAGAAGCGGAAATAGTTGTAGAGAAATTGAGAAATCATCCTTGTATAGTTCTTTGGTGTGGAGAAAATGAGGTACATGAGATATATTATTCGCATGGTTATAAACAACCTGAGATTTGGGGTATCTGGGGGGAACAAATTTTCCAAAAGATCCTCCCTGAAGTTTGCAAAAGATTAGATTCTACTCGGCCTTACTGGCCAGGCAGCCCTTGGAGTAGTCCAGGAAAATTTCCTTTTTCAACCCAAGAAGGTGATTTTCATCTTTATCCGGTAACTGGAATACCGCCAAGGCCCATGTACGGTTACGGGAAAGGGGTTTCTTTACCTTTGAGTTTAGAAAACACTTCTTATCGGCTTTATGCTAGAGAAAAACAGAGAGCAAAGTTTTATAGTGAATTTGGTCTGGCAAGTGTTCAATCCTTAAAGAGTTTAGAGAAGATAATGGATAGGAATGACTTCTGGCCAATTGAGGATAACCCGGTATGGAAGTATAATATTGCTGCTTCGTTTCCACAACCGGTGAAGAAATTTCTGGAAGTGACAAAATTACTGAATAGTGAATTCGGAGATCCAAGAAGTATAGATGATTTTATTCTTTACTCACAACTTAGCCAGGCCACTACGCTCAAATTTGCTACTGAACATTTCCGGGCAAGGAAATTTTCTTGCAGCGGAGCCTTATTCTGTCAGTATAACGAGTGCTGGCCTACTATAACCTTGAGCGTAATTGATTACTATTTAAATAGAAAGATAGCGTATTATTGGGTGAAGAGAGCTTTTTCTCCTCTTCTTATCACATTTATTGAGGTGGGTAAAGAATATTTGAACGTCTGGTTAGTGAATGACTTACTTCATGACGTAAAGGGAAAACTTCTTCTTTCCAAGATGGATTTCTGGGGAAAAACATCTTGGATTAAAGAAAAAGATGTAACGATTCTGCCTAACTCTTCTACTAGGCTTGAAAGAATAAATTTTCTTGATTTAGGGGTTAATAAGAACTCCGAATTCTTGTGGGCACGTCTGGAGGTTATGGGAAAAACTAAAGCAGAAAATAGATATTTCTTCTTTCCATGGGCAGATCTTATTTTTCCTAAATGCAAACTGAGGACAGAGATAAAGAGAATAGGAGAGGCAGAACATAAACTCATCATATCATCAGATATTTATGCTCGTTTGGTTAAGATCAAAACAAATGAGATAAAATGCCGGTTAAGTGATAACTACTTTGATCTTACCCCGGGAGAAAAAAGAGAGGTAATTATTGAACCATCAGATTTAAAGAAAGAAAAGGAATTGCTTGCTTCCTTGAGCATTAATGCTTTGAATACTTGAAGCGAGGTAGAAATGGTGGAATCAGAAAGAGGCAAGGAGATGCGAGGGTTAATTCTTTTGTAAATACCAGCAAGCTACGTCAGTGGAGTAAAGTAATCTTGATTGGATCGCTCGGAGTAATTTCGAGATTGCAGAGCTAGTCCTGGGTCTGTTTTGAGATTGCTTCAGGACTTTATCCCTCGCAATAACAATATAGAATGTACTTTACTGGCATAATATAGGTAACTGTATCTGCATATCTACCTATAGTGAGGTAAAGTGATTATGACTGAAAGAGAAAATTATTTAAGGGCAATAGAGTTTGGAAGTCCACAGTGGATTCCGATTACAGTATCTATTTTGTCGGCTGCTTGGATAGAATATAGAGAAGATTTAGAAAAGATTGTTCTTGGTCATCCTAAAATTTTTAGAGGTTACAAAAAAGGAAACAAAAATTTTGATGAGTCCCCAGTTGGGTGCAGGAAAGGATACTACCGAGATAAATGGAGATGTCTTTGGTATAATACTAGAGATGGAATGTTAGGCCAAGTAGTAGGAAATCCTTTATCTAATTGGAAATTGTTAGATACTTATAAGCCACCGAATCCTCTCAAGAAGGCTAGTTTTTATCTTGAAGATCAAAATTGGGATGCGGTTAAAAGAAGTATTGAAGAAAAAGAAAAAAAAGGCCTTTTGACCGAAGGGTGGGGAGAAGAGCTTTTTACCCGTTTATATTATTTGAGAGGATTTGAAAATTTAATGATGGATATTGCTACAGATGATCCACATCTTCCAGAGTTGATTGGGATGCTTACGAATTATGAACTGAAACTGATTGATAAATGGCTGGAGATAGGCGTAGATATAATCGGTTTCCATACAGATATCGGAGCACAAAATAGTCTAATGATCAGCCCAACAAAATTCCGTAGATATATTAAGCCGATGTTTAAAAAAATATTTATGAGGTGCCGAAAAGCTGGGACTCATGTTTTCCTTTCTTCGGATGGTTGCCTTTTAGATATTATTGACGACCTTGTTGGATGCGGAGTTTCTCTCCATGATCCCCAATTTAGGGCAAACACACTGGAAGGAATTTTCAAGACCTATAAAGGAAAACTATGCGCCCAGGTTGATTTAGACCAGCAAAGAATTCTTCCTTTTGGCAGTCCCAGAGAAATTGATAGACATATTAGAGAAATTGTGAAGAGGCTTAATTCCCGAGAAGGGGGACTCATGATTTACGCAGAGATTCAACCAACTTATCCTTTGAAAAATATTGAGGCTATATTTGAGGCGCTTGAAAAATACTGTCTCGCTAATAAAAAAAAGCTCGGTAATTGAGGTAAGCAAAAAAAGAAAAAATGTTTGTCCCAAAGCTAGGTTTCTTCGTGCTGGCTCATTCTCTGGAGGAAGGAAAAAATAAAGCTCTGCAGCTTCTCTCCGAGGTGATCGAGAGGCTAAAAAAACTTCGCTAGACTTGAGGTTATCGCTACTATCGTCAAGATCAGGCTCAGGTCCATTTCGGTTTCCAATGAGAGGAGCAAGAGTTTCCTTGTAAATATTATCTACAATGGTGTAGACTGCAATAAAAAGTGTTTCTAAATCGGGCATTGGTTACTCCTTTTTTTATAGAGACCATGCCCGATTTAGGAGAAAATTCAAGAGTTGTAAAAGATCAAACTAGCACAATAGGGAATATTACACCAGGAGGCGCGTTAAGTCATATATAATAATGACATATGTCCCCATACCTTAGGAAACATTTGCTAGTTGTAGCTTTTTGGCTACAGTGTGAATAAATAAGATTGAGGAGGTGGACAAATGTCGCAAGATGATCTCATCAGTCGTCTTTCAGTAAAAAGTCAAGAGTACATATTTTTAGATGAACTTGAGAACAGTTTTGAGCTTTCTCCCAAGGAAGCAAGAGGAATCTTAGACTCAGCCAAAACGGTATTTAATCTAGAAGGAGTATCTCATCCAGGAAATATTCGCCCTGGCCAGATAAGGGAGATTGTCCTTGCTAAAGATGCATCTGCAGGAAAACCTCTAAGCCAGCTTAAAAAGGTAGAGGTAACCCTCACCTCGGACGCTGGCGAAGAAGACCTCGATGTTCTTTCAAAATACGGCAGAGTTGCTCTTAGAGAAGCACGTATCCTACGATTGGTGGAGGAGGGTCTGGATCAAGGAGGAATCCTCACTCAAGAGGATCTCTCTCGTATCTTAAAAGTAGATGTTCGTACCATAAAACGTGACATTGCCCAGCTTCGAAAACAAGGATACCTTGTCCACACGCGAGGGCAAATAAAGGGAATAGGCAGAGGAAAATCTCATTAAGGTAGCCATTATTGAGCTTTACCTCCAAAGATATACTTATACCGAGATCTCCTGGAGAACCAGACATTCTCCCTTTGCTATCAAAAGGTACCTTACCACCTTCTCCAGAATGATCAATTTCAAAAGAAAAGGAGTGGTGCCTGAAGAGATAGCTTTTCTTTTAGGAATCTCTTCTCACCTAGCTGAGGAGTACCTTAGGCTTTATCAAAAATACAATCTGCCTCAATATCAGGATAGAATAGAGGATATAAGCAGCCTCTCGTCTTACGTGCCTCAGCTCAGTTTAAAAAAGGGGGCTATCCTATGAGTGGCCAAGGAAGAGCACATTACTTTTCTATGGGCAAAAGAGGCTTTAAGCAGGCTGTGATTCATCTTTTAGAGACAGAGTATAAGATCGTTGGTAGTCACCAAAGTTGCCGCTGGAAGCTCCACCCCTTGCGGGTGGTGAGGAAAGCGGCGTCCAGCGAGCGTTAGTGAGCTGGACAAGAGTATTCTCTTAGTTATATAATGGGATATGA